>Ga0082212_10001487_pt1 | contig 34584 bp, 35 predicted proteins | sample TergutNt197P3_FD_71548 | JGI IMG/M metagenome (GOLD analysis project Ga0082212, IMG submission 71548) | Neocapritermes taracua P3 segment gut microbial communities from Petit-Saut dam, French Guiana - Nt197 P3 | ecosystem: Host-associated > Arthropoda: Insects > Digestive system > Gut ... | reverse complement strand
ATTTAATTAAATCGTTTACACAAGATATGTATACAAAAATATACACCCTTTGCTTTAATAAATCACTTTACCAATCAGAACAATTCTGCGATAATTATACTATAATATGAAGCGTTTTTTCATTTTTATGGTTTTTTTTGCACTCTTTATCATCGGAGTATTTTCCCAGTCGTCGTCAGGGCTTTCCATTACCGTGGAAGAAAACAACGGAAATCTGACCATCGTCAAATGCAAGGGTTATGTCAAAGAAGTGGTAATTCCCGCGGAGATTAACGGTATGCCTGTTACGGCAATCGGGGATTATGCTTTTGCCAAGCGGGAATTGACCAGCGTTACCATTCCGGACAGTGTTACGATAATCGGCAAGGGAGCTTTTACTGAAAACGAACTGACGGAACTGGTGTTAAGTGACAATATCACTTCTCTGGGGTTTGGGGCATTTGCCTACAATAAATTGACTAAAGTTACCATAGGCAGCGGCCTTACCGCAATACCGCGGGGCTGCTTTCTGATAAACAAACTCCGTTCGATTGAACTTCCCGAATCGATAACTGTAATTGAAGACTATGCTTTTTTTGGAAACCAGTTATCGGGGATTACTATACCTTCTGCAGTAACAGATATAGGGGAGGGTGCTTTTGCCGGGAACCAGATCACGATCCTGTCCATCGGCGCCGGAGTGTCAAAGATTGGAGACGGCGCTTTTTTTAATAACGATCTTAATAATATTACCATTCCCGGCGCCCTGGAAGAACTTGGGCAGCGGGTTTTTAACAATAAACCAAAGAATAACAGCTTTGCCAAAAGAATAAATTACTACGATACTCACCAGAACCTCCTTTTTTCTACAGACGACAGCTTTGATACCTACTTTATTTCCCAGGGAAGGCAAAGCGGTACCTATGTTTATGCCGACGGTGCGTGGGCCCGAAACAACTGACACTGAAACAACTGACAATTGAGAAATATTGAACATTCTGTTAAAATTTAAAATATGATAGTAATGAAATTCGGCGGCAGTTCTGTGGCCAATGCCGAACGCATAGTCAATATGGCGGAAATCGTCAGGAGCCGTATTAAACAAAAGCCCATACTTGTTCTTTCTGCAATGGGGGATACGACGGATCTGCTGCTGGAATCCGCCAACAATGCATTAAAAAAGGGTGTTGTTTCTATAGAAGCGATAGAAGAACTCCACCTGAAAACAATTAACGAACTGGCTTTGGGAAATGTCCTCCAGAAAGAGATTAAAAATCTTTTCTGGGATCTGGGGAGTCTGCTAACAGGTATTTCTTTAACCAGAGAATTGACTGGCAGAACCAAAGATTGCCTTGTATCTTTTGGAGAGAGGATTTCGGTTCGCATTGCCGCCGCCTATTTTTGCAGTAAAAAGATTAAAGCCCGGGCTTTGGATGCCTGGGATGCGGGTTTTCTTTCCGATTCATCCTTTGGTCAGGCGGAACTCCGCAAAGAAAGCTATGTACGCATTGCATCAGCTATGCGCATACTTACCGCCGAAGGGACGCTGCCGGTAGTTACCGGCTTTATTGCCAAAGATGAAAATGGCAATATTACCACATTGGGAAGGGGAGGATCCGATCTTTCCGCCACTATAATCGCCACTGCATGCAAAGCAGGCGAAGTCCAGGTTTGGAAAGATGTGGACGGCATCCTTAGTGCAGATCCACGGCTGGTAAAAGAAGCAAAGCCTGTGGAATTGGTTAGTTATGATGAAGCTGCAGAGCTGGCTTACTTTGGCTCCCAGGTGCTTCACCCCCGTGCCATGCAGCCATGTATTCAAACAGGAATCCCCGTACTGGTTAAAAATACCTTTAATCCCGCAGCTCCCGGTACAAGGATAGAGCCGGGACCTGTTAAGAATGCATCGCTGATTCGTGCAATTACCAGCAAAAAAAATGTAACGCTTGTGGATATTGTTTCCACCCGTATGCTCGGACAGAGCGGCTTTTTGGCAAAGGTTTTTGCGGAATTTGCAAAAGCGGGTATCTCCATCGACATGATCGCAACGAGCGAAGTATCCGTTTCTCTTACCCTGGATGCAGACAAGGATCTTTCCATAGTATGCCGGGAACTTTCCGAGTACGCGGGAGTGGAGGTAAAAACCGGTAAAGCCATTGTTACAGTCATAGGTGATATACGCCGTTCTTCGGAAATACTTCATGAAGCTTTTGGCATTTGCCGTAAACTTGGGTTTCAGGTTCAAATGATTTCTCAGGGGGCAAGCAAAGTAAACATCTCTTTTATTGTTAATGACAGCGAAGCGGATTCAATCGTGCAGGAACTTCACAGATTTTTCTTTTCTGTTGAAACATCAAAAAAGCCGGCGGCAACCAGGACAAGGAAAGCAAAATGAATATAGCTTTAATAGGTTACGGAAAAATGGGAAAAATGGTAGAAACCGCTGTTCTGAGCCGGGGTCATAAAATTACACTTGTAATCGATCCTTTTGCTCCCGATGTACAGCCTCTAAGCGGAGCAGTTTTGTTGCGGTCATTTCCTCCGACAGCCGATGACGCCGGCAACCCCGATTTGTTTATTGAATATACTGTGCCAAAAACAGCGCCTGACAATATTAAAGCTGTCGCCGCCCTGGGAAAAAATGTAGTTTGCGGTACCACCGGCTGGAATGAGGAATTGCAGGAGGTTTCTGCTGCCGTAAAAAAGGCCGGGACAGCACTGCTCTGGTCGTCGAATTTTTCTTTGGGAGTAAACCTCTTTTACCGTATCGCAAGTTATGCCGCTGCTATGGTAGATCCCTTTGCCGAATACGATGTAGGCGGTGTGGAAACACATCACCGGAAAAAAGCAGACAGTCCTTCGGGAACGGCCAGGACACTTATGGAACAAATACTTGCGGTGATGAGACGAAAAAATAAAGTGCTATGGGGCGAACCGGTTGGAGAAAAACTGAGCGAAGACACGGTTCACTTTGCCAGCCAGCGTTACGGATCGATACCGGGCAGGCATTCACTTTTTTTTGATTCACCTGCAGACACTATAGAAATCACCCACACGGCACGGAGCCGGGAGGGATTTGCTTCCGGCACTGTGGTTGCTGCAGAATGGCTTGCCGGTTCGGGAAGCGGGGAAGAGCGGCAGGGAGTCTTTACCATGGATGATGTATTAAAAGATATGTTGTCTTAAACAAAAAACAGGAGAACCATAATAATGAAGGAATTTAAAGGCGCCTATACTGCGCTTGTAACCCCAATGAAGGATAACGGGGATGTGGACTACGATGGATTTCGCAGGCTTATCAATATCCAGATTGAGGCGGGAATTGATGGTCTTGTTCCCCTTGGTACGACCGGAGAAACTCCTACCCTTGATGACAATGAAGAAGAAAAGCTAATCAGGATTGCCGTGGAAGAAAACAAAGGCAGAGTTCCCCTGATCATCGGAGCCGGATCAAATTCCACAAAGCACATGGAAGGTTATGTAAAAAGGGCCAGGGATTTGGGGGCCGATGCAGCTCTGGTTGTAACTCCTTACTATAATAAACCCAACGATTCGGGCTTAAGGAAGCATTTTGAAATTGCCGCTGCTGCCGGATTGCCTGTTATCGTATACAACATTGCAGGCCGTACAGGGCGTAATATTCCTGTACCATTAATGGAGAAAATCGCCGCTATTCCGGGAATCGCCGGGGTAAAAGAAGCCTCCGGAGATATTAATCAGATAATGGAAGTAATTGACCGTATTGCCAAGCCGCGGAAAAACACGGCCAATCCTTTTTGGGTGCTTTCCGGTGACGACGGCATTACCCTGCCGCTCCTCGCCCTTGGGGGAGATGGGCTTATCTCGGTAATTTCGAATCTTGTTCCGCAAAAAGTTAAAGCCATGGTCAGCGCCTGCCGTTCCGGTAATTTTGAAGAAGGACGGAAACTCCACTATGAACTTCTGCCGCTGATGAAGAATGCCTTTATCGAAACGAATCCTGTTCCGATTAAAGCTGTAATGAATTGGGCCGGTTTTCCTTCGGGGCCGGTGAGGCTTCCCTTGGGACCGCTGGAGGAAAACAGCGGGCAGGTTTTGCGTAAGGTACTTGCCGGCCTGGGAATTGAGTGCGTTGTTAAACATGATTAGGTTTTGTGCAGTTTTATATAAATAATATGACCGAAAACCGTTCTTCTTTAATTAAAATCGCCTCAATTACAGCTCTGGTTGGCAATTTATTTCTTGCCTTGCTGAAGATCATAGCAGGGTTGCAGGCAAAAAGCCTTGCTGTCCTGGGCGATGGTATTGATTCATCCATGGATGCGCTTGTTTCGGTAATGACGCTGATAGTTTCCACAGTGATCGTGAAACCGGCGGATAAAAGTCACCCCTGGGGACATGGCCGGGCAGAGACGGTTGTGACGACACTCATTTCAACAATACTTTTTTTTGTCGGGGGACAGCTGATTCTCAGCTCAGTCCAGCGTTTAATTACCGGAGAAACGATAGATGTTCCCGGCGGTCTTGCTTTGGTTGCAACGATCATCTCTATTGTAATAAATATTCTCCTGGCCTGGAGTCAGTATCTGTTTGGAAAAAGAGCCGGTTCTGCCATGCTTAAGGCTAATGCCAAAAAGATGGCAGCCGATGTGCTGACTTCTGTTGGTGTATTGGTTGGTTTGGGTTTTTCAATATTTTTTAATATAGGGGCAATTGAGCTTGCAACTGCTGCGCTGGTGGGGCTTTGGGTGATCAAAAATGCCGTGGGCATTTTTATGGAAGCCAACAATGAGCTGATGGACGGCGCTGCAGCCGATGAATCCTATCAGCTGCTTTTTGAAACGGTTCGATCTGTGCCTGGGGTAGAAAACCCCCACCGGACCAGGATGCGGCGCATTGCCGCTTTTTGGGATATAGACCTGGATATCGAAGTAGATCCGTTGCTGACCGTAAAAGAAGCGCATGACATAGCATCCAAAGTGGAAAACGCAGTAAAGTCCCGCATTGACAATGTTTTTGATATCATGGTCCATGTGGAACCGGCGGGAAACAAACAGACGGAAAGCTACGGCCTGACAGAAGAGCAATTTAATTTACATTGATCTTATTAATTTAGTCTGGTATATTATTGTCAGGAGTGAACCATGATTGAGGAAAGAATAAAAAGTGCGCTTGATAATGTTCGTCCCTCCCTTCAGGCCGACGGCGGGGATGTTGAATTTGTTTCCGTCAGTGCAGACGGTAAAGTTTCGGTCAAACTTACAGGCGCCTGCGGCTCCTGTCCCATGGCTACCATGACCCTGAAAAACGGAATTGAAAAATACCTTAAAGAAGAAATTCCCGAGGTTACCGAAGTAGTAGGTGTCTAGATTTTTTGGAACGCTTTTGTTAAGACTGCGTTTTTTGGATTTTGTTGTACTATTCCTGACGGTGGCAATTACTGTTTTTTGTACTGTCAAAATATACGGTAAAAATGAAGCAGCTCTGCACATTGTTATTCAGGGAAAAAACGAAAGCTGGGTTTATCCCGTCAATCAAAGTGTACAGGTAGATGTTCCCGGTCCGTTGGGACATACAACCGTTGAACTAAAGGACGGAAAAACCCGGGTAATTTCTTCTCCCTGTACCAACCAGACCTGTGTTACTTCCGGAACGGTGCAGCGCAGAGGCCAGTGGGTTGCCTGCCTTCCCAATGCTGTGTTTGTACGCATTGAATCAGCCAACAGGAAGTATAAGAATCATGCAGAACCTGCATACTCGACCGAATCTGATTACTATAAGCGGTCAGGTGAAGGGGCTTCTCTTGATGCTGTAGTTTGGTAATTAATGGAAAGACATGAACCGGAATGATGAAAGAACAGACCTTGCGCTATTGGGGGCTTTGTGTCTTTTTCTTTCTGCCCTGGATTATTTAATACCCAAACCGCTGCCTTTTATGCGTATAGGCCTTGCGAATTTTCCTTTGCTTATTGCGCTTCAATTTTTTTCGATAAAAAACTTTTTCCTGCTGGCTTTTGTAAAAGTTGCCGGACAGGCGCTGATTACCGGGACGCTTTTTTCCTATGTTTTGATATTCTCTCTGACAGGTACGGCATTATCTGCTGTTACCATGGCGCTGCTGTACCGCAGGGCCAGCCTTGTTGGGACAAGTATTGCAGGCGCCTTTATGTCCAATGTTTCCCAGCTTGTTTTGGCCAGATTCATTTTATTCGGCGATAGTATCCTTTTCCTTACACCGCCTTTTTTAATGGCCGGAATAATAAGCGGCGGCCTTTTGGGATTTTTTGCAATGAACTTTTCCGAACAATCGGAATGGCTTAAATGGAAACGGGAAAATACAATAGCCGGTAAACGATCTGTAACATTATCCTCAAATGATACTATCATTGGGGCTTACGCCGTGTTACATAATGTTAATAACACGCTCAATCTTTTGCGCGCAGGCTTGAGCGTGTTTTTGGCAGCAGTTTTCCTGCTTGTACCGCAGCTTCCTTTCCGCGCGGCGTTGTTTTTGCTTTTTTGGTTTCTTGCAATGGTATTTAAAGTAAAAACACGGCCGCTGTTTACCATAATCAGTATGGCTATGATCACTTTGTGCAATCTTTTTCCGCCCTTTGGGAAAGTTCTTTTAAAAGCCGGTCCTGTTATTGTTGCCGAAGGCAGTCTGCTTCTGGGTTTACAAAGGGCTGTAACAATGTCAGGGCTGATCATGTTTTCAAGGCTTGCCCTTCTTTCTGTGCACAGGTTGCCGGGAAAATTCGGCGCTTTGCTGCAGGAATGTTTTGGAATTCTGGATAAAATGAACAGCATTTTCTTTGGCGGGAATAAAAAAAATTCCGGTTCTGGGACGGAAAAAATATCCGGCGGGTTAATACAAAAACTGGATAGGCTTTTGTGTGAGATCAGTGTGGTGGTTAGATGAAGCCAGTGGGAGACTGGACTTCCCAGTGTAAAAAAGTATGCCAAAGTACGCTATATATGGTGTTCTTTAAATTTAGGTACCCCAGTACTGTGTAATATTATTTAGATGTACATATCAAAAAGGATCCATCTTACCAGGAAGGATATTCTATAAAAACATCTTGACAAACCAGATTGTATACGTTTAAATAATTAAGAAAGTAAGTTAATTAATCTGAAATTAGGAGGGAAATGCAATGACTTATTATAGTAAAAGTGATGCTATCACAAAGCATGAATACATTCCCATAATTGACGCCCATATACACGTTAGAACTCTCAAAAGGGCATTAAACCAAAACGATGTTCTTGCGGAGAGTGGCTTGAGAGGAATGTGCGTTCAGTGCCTGCCCAGACTGAGTGATGAGTTTTTAACAAGCAATATAATCGGGATGATTTTAAAACTTATGCAGTACGGCGAAACATACGTTTTCGGCGGCATACACAGACCAGTCGGTATTGAACCTGAAAGTCAGGATTATCTTGGCATGGTGGAATTCCTGTATAAAATGGGCGTTGATGGCATCAAAATGTATGATGCCAAGCCATCGGTGCGGAAACAGTTGAACATGGCACTTGATTCTCCGCAATTTGAACCTATGTACTCATATCTTGAAGAAAACGATATTCCGGTTATGAATCATGTCGGCGATCCGGCAAATTTCTGGGATGGTGACAATGCGCCGGAAATCGCCAAACAAAACGGATGGACCTACGATTCCAGTTATGTGCATCCTGAAAAATATTTTGAAGAAGTAACAAATGTATTTATGCGTCACCCGCGTTTAAAGATGATATTGGCACATTTCTTTTTCCTGTCTGTCAATATGCCAAGACTGAAAGCTTTTTTGGAAAAACATCGCAATGCCTTTATTGATATTACACCGGGTACGGAGATGTACATTGATTTTTCCAACAATCCTGATGATTGGAAAGCGTTTTTTATTGAGTTTCAGGACAGGATCATTTTTGGCACTGATAATGGTTTTTTCGGAGAAACACCCTACGAGATAAACGCGATAAGAACCTTTTTGGAAACTGACAGGACTTTCAACGCATGGGATATGAAAATCAACGGCATAGCGCTGCCTGAAACGGCGTTAAGGAAAATATACTATGATAATTTCAAAAGTATCGTTAAAGAGCCCAGACTGCCTGATTTTCGTCTTTTGAAAGAAGAATATGAAACAGTAATGAAAATAGCGGAGCAAAGTGCGCTAAAAGATAAACTTCTCGAGGATCTTCGCTACATTTCTGAAGTATTGGTGCATATGGGGGTTATGTAATGATGAATGTGTTGGTAATTACAGGGCATCCAGCAACAATGGAAATATTGTGCGCCGGTACGATGATAAAATTTGCCAATCGGGGAGACGCAGTAACACTCTGTCATATTTCCAATGGCAATAAAGGCGGCGAAGAAATACCGCCGGAAAAGCTTGGTCCTATCCGGGTGGAAGAATCCAAAGAAGCGGCGAATCTGATAGGGGCACGTTGTATTTGCCTGGATATCGACGATCTTGAACTGGATGGAAATTCAAGAGCGGTGCAGGATGAAGTTGTAGACGTTGTAAGGCGAATCCGTCCGGATGTAATTATTACGCACGCACCAAATGATTATAGCCCGGATCTCATAGCCGTAAACAAACTCGCTGTTCAGGCAAGCCTGAAGGCGTCGATTTATCACTACAAAACAAAGGAAAAACCAATAGAAAAGACGGTGCCAATCTATTATATGGATACATTCGCCGGTATCGATTTTTCTCCTGAGGAGTATGTCGATATCACAAAAACAATGGAGACAAAGATTAAAATGCTGTGGAAACACGAATCTGTGTTGAAGTGGCTGTTAGAAAAAAAAGGGGTGGATTTCGAGGATTTTGTAAGAACAGTCGCTCATTTTCGCGGGCTGCAATGCGGCGTGCGATATGCAGAGGGGTTTATAAGGCATAAGGCATGGATGTATACCACTTCTGAAAAATTACTGCCATAATAGCACTGTATTGGCAGAAATTTACATTGGTAAGGATAAGGTGACTTCATGTCGAAACGGGGGTTTATACCTGCCCACATAAAAGAAGGAAACAGAAGAATTATCTATGACCTGTTCGATGATGGTGGGTATTATTCAAAAGCGGAAATATGCAGGTTAACAGGGATCAGTGCGCCTACGGTAATCAAAATCGTAGATTCTTTTGTTGAAAAAAACATACTGGTTGGTGTGGGGGAAGGCGAATCAAATGTCGGGAGAAAGCCAAACCTTTTGGTCAGGAACGAAAAATCGTACTATGCAATAGGTGTTGATTTTCAAGAGGAAAAGGTACGGGTCGGCTTGGTCGACCTTGGAGGGAAACTTATCGGCCGCAAAATGGGCGATCTTGATTTCCCGATTGAAAAGCTGCTTGCGCGAACTGTATACACACTGGTAAAGCAGATGATAAAAGAGTATCAAATTGATCACAGTAGAATACTGGGTATCTGTCTTGGTTTGCCCGGGACTGTGGATACTGAGTGCAATACGGTTGAGTATGCATATAGCATCGGATTAAAAGATAAAACGAATTGTACAAGTATATTGGCATGCCTCGAAGAAGCATTGAAAATGCCCGTCTGCCTTGAGAATGATATTAATGCTGCTGCTGTAGGGGAATTTAGAGCGAGAAAACTGGACAAAACAAAAGATTTGATTTATATCTCGCTGGGGGTCGGATTGGGTGCCGGTCTTGTGTTGAGCGGAAAACTACGGCGGGGGATTAATAATTTCGCAGGAGAGATCGCCTATACCTCATTTAATGAGGATTATGAAACAAGGAAAGCACCTAAAGGGTGGATGGAAGAAAAGATCAGTGGAGATGCTGTCAAGGCTGCGATACGCAAGGAAAAAGACACAGAAAATTACATAAGCGATATTTCAAAAAAAATAGCGCTTATGATCTCCAATTGTTCCGTGTTTCTTGATTTTGACCTCGTTGTTATCGGCGGACTGTTGACAAAGCATTTTGGCGACGAACTACTTGTGGAGATTGAAAGTAATTTGCGGAGAACAAGTATGTTTCACATCCAGTGTGACAAGGCATTGTCGGAATACCCTGAACTGATCGGATGCGCCTCTATTGTTTGCGAGAAACGTTTGAAAGACATTCTGGCATAGTTATTTTTAAAGGAGATTTTATGAATATTACAATCCTGGAAGACGAAAACGAAGTCGCAGAAGTGATCGCCGGAGAAATTGAAGAATTGTTGATAAAGAAACCGGATGCTTTAATTTGCCTTTGTGCAGGCCATTCCCCTGTTCCTGTATTAAATAAATTGGTTTTGGACGCTAAACAGAATAAATACCCGGCAGACCGTTTCAAGTTTATATCCCTGGACGAATGGGTTGGATTGGGAGTTAATGATAAGGGGAGCTGTTTGCATGATATTTCCAAATACTTTTTAACACCTCTTTCCGTATCGGAAGGCGAGAGGATGTTTTTCTTCAATGGGATGAGTACGGATATGGAAGAAGAATGTGAAAAAGCTAAAAATTTTATCAGTAAAAACGGCGGGTTGGATCTTGTATTGCTTGGCATTGGCATGAATGGGCATATAGGGTTCAATGAACCGGGTACACTGCTTTCGGATAGTGTCAGAGTAGTGGAACTCAGTGGGACCAGCAAAACGATCGGCATGAAGTATTTTGACAGGACGCACAACCTCACAAAAGGCATCACATTGGGAATAAAAGAAATAGTTGAGGCAAAAAACGTTCTTGTTATGGTAACTGGTTCGCACAAACAAGAGGTGATGGAACGGGCTGTAAAAAGTGAACCGGACATGAATTTTCCGTTTTCACTAATCAGGGACTACGACGAAGTAAAGCTATATGCGGACAAAGCCGCTGCTCGTAAAATGACGAACTAGAACTATGCAGGGAATGCATATGAAAAAGTTGATTGAGGAAGCGCTGGGCTGCCTCGATTCCGGCAAACTAAGGAAAAAGAGGATTACGCTGGGTTTTGATGGCTGTGCTGATATAATATGCAAAGTGATAAAAAACAATGATAATGAAACAGCGAATTACATAGAAACGATAACCGAATTTGGGCAATACATTACAAAGATGGACAGGCTAAGTTTCAGTCTGGAATTGGATGAAAAATTCAGTAAAGTGGGCGGCAATGGCGCCATTTTCGCAAATGCCATAAGCACATGTGGAGTTGAAACTCATGCGATCGGCCTTTACGGAAAGGAAAGGATTGATGAGGTATTTGATGAACTGAAAAGGAAGTGTAAACTTTACTCGTATCATAAAAATGCGCTTGCCATCTCACTAGAGTTTAATGACGGAAAAATAATACTTTCACCTAAAGTGAATATGTTAGGCGATGTGTGGAAAAAAGTCGTGGCGGCGGTCGGTGATGAGAATCTCTCGTATGTTTTTTCGGAAACTGATATGCTCGGCCTTGTAAATTGGGGTGAACTGGGGTATGCCTCACTGCTTTGGAAGTGTGTCTATGATTTTATCTGCGTAACACAGGACATGTCCAGACAAATTATTGTTGATCTTTCGGATTGCCGGCGGAGGACTGAAGAGGATATTCGGGGAATCATGGATTTGCTGGGAAAATTTTCAAAAATCAGATATATCACGCTTAGCCTGAATGAAACTGAGGCGTTGGAGCTTGGGAGGCATTTTGGCTTGTTAGAAGGTAATGATTACGACAAGCTTTGCCGAAAACTGGCCGCTAAAATAAATGTTCAAAGGCTTGTGATACATTGCAGAAGGTATTGTTACACATGCGAAAACGGTGAAATATACAAACTTCTAACACAGTTAAATAATTCCCCCAAGTTATTGACAGGAGGTGGAGATAATTTTAACGCAGGTTATGCTATTGGAAGTCTTTTGGGACTAAGGGGAGAGGTATGTAATGTATATGGCAACGCCATGTCCAGTTTCTATATTATGCATGGAAAAAGCCCTGATATTGGCGATATGTCAAAACATCTGGAAAAATGGCACCTGGAGTTGTCATAGCAAAAAGTAGAAAAAGCAGGAAAAAAGCATTGACAAAATTAGTTTGTTATGCCTTAATTAATTAAGAAGGTTACCTAATTAACCAAAAAAGAATTATCAGGAGGAAACAAAATGAAAAAAACAAGTTCAATTTTTGTGGTTTTGCTGATGTTTACGCTTGCATTTACTGCGTGTGCGCCGAAAGGAGACTCGCCGTCCTTGGATGGTGAAACAGGGGCTTTGAAAGTAGGGCTTTCAAATACCTTCATGTATCCATGGAGAGCACAAATGATCGAGGACATAACCAGATTGTTTGAGTACTATAAGGGCAAAGGCTGGGTAACGGGCAATCTGATCGTTCAGCATGCAGGATTTGATTTAAATGCACAAATTGCACAAATCCGTAATATGGTAAACGATGGAGTGAACGTACTGCTCATTAATCCGATGTCGGCGGATAGTTTGAACGAAGTGGTGGAAGAAGCGGTAGCAAAGGGCGTTACCGTAGTCGCCTTCGATCAGGAAATTTCCGCAAGAGGTGTTTTCAATGTTGCTGCAGATCACTATGCATGGGGAAGCAGATACGCGGAATGGCTGGCAAATGCGGTCGGCAGAGAAGGTGAAGTTGTATATATCGAAGGGATACCCGGCCATCCGGCGAACGATGCCCGTGTACGTGGCTGGCTGGATGTCTTGGCAAAATACCCTAACATAAAGATTGTTGGTAACGCTGTAGGCAACTGGGATTATCCTGGTGCTCAAATGGCTGCCTCCCAATTACTCGCAACAAATCCCAACCTTAAAGGTATCCTGTCTATGGACGGTATGGGGCTGGGGCTTTTCAATGCTCTGCGGTCAGCGAGGAAGCTGGATAGAGTTATCACAACCTCCGAGACTCCTGTTGAAGTTTTAAAAGCATGGTATGAAATCAGAGAGGAATATCCTAATTTTAAGTCTTTTGGCGTAACTAACCCTCCTGGAATCGGAGCGACTGCGCTTGGCTTCGGCGTAAGACTCGCACAAGGTAAAACATTCAAAGGTGAATTGGTTAACGGGAATACCTACCACTATGCTATTGTCAAACAGGTTGACGAGAATAATTTTGACGATTTTTATAAGCAGTATGTTGTTACTGAAGGGCGTCTTGATCCCTATATTCCGGATGAATGGCTGAGCGAAGAGCAGCTTGACGCGTTGTTCGAGTAGTTTCTCATACGGCCGTATTCCCTTTACACTGACGAGGGAGTACGGTTGTATCATATCTGTGGATTTAGCCCGGAGGAATGAATGCTGCCATGAATAGGCTAAAGGTAAATAACATTGAAAAACACTTTGACGGCGTTACTGCACTGGCTGGTGCCAATTTTTCCATAGACGCAAGTGAGGTATGCGGGCTTCTTGGGGCGAATGGCTCAGGAAAAACGACGTTGTCGCGTATTATTGCGGGTCTTTACAAAGCTGATGGCGGAGAAATCATTTTTGAAGGTCATTGTGTCGCACCTGAAAACTCCATTCAGGCACGCAGGATGGGCATCGCCATGGCGCATCAAAACTTGAGTTTAGTAAGCGAAATGACAGTCTGGGAGAATATATGCCTGGGCAATGAAAAAATGAAGGGTGTTTTAATAGACGATGTAAAGTGCGTGGAGGAAGCAAAAAATGTACTGAAGCTCTTTGAACTGACTGGCTTTGAAAATAGGCTTGCAAAATCATTGTCTCCCGCCCAAAAACAATTAGTTGAGATTTGCAAGGCAGTTTCCCTGATGCCAAAGTTGCTTATTTTGGACGAGCCTACGGCGCCGCTGGAATTTGCACAGGTTAATATGCTTTTCGAAGTTATCAGACAGCTAAAGCGAAACGGTATGGCCATAGTTTTTATTTCACACAGGATTTGGGAAGTGACTCAAATTTGCGACAAAATTATTGTTTTAAGAAACGGCGAAACGGTAAGTGCAATTAATATAAAAGATATCAACGAAAAAGACCAAAATAAAATAATTCTGAATGCAATAACAGGCAAAGAAGTTAAAGAAAGCATCGCACGTAAAGTACGCGTCCAAAGAGACGAATCAATATTGAGATTAAATAATCTGAATTTAAAAGACGTATTGCATAATATAACTTTTGATGTCACAGCAGGTGAAATTGTTGGAATCAGCGGTTTACAGGGGATGGGGCAGGAAGAATTACTCCTGGTGTTATCTGGATATATGCAACCGACTGGCGGGGAAATCTATTACAAGAAAAAACTGACAAAATGGCATTCCGCACGGCAGGCTATTTCAACCGGTGTCGTTTTGGTTCCGGGCGACAGGCAAAGGGAAGGTTTGTTTTTAGAACACAAAGTATTGGATAACCTTATGTTTCCTGAATTCAGTAAAAAGCGGTCTCCATTTTTTGTAAATAATAAAAAACTTAGAAAAGTATCTGCGTCATTGATAGACAGGCTGTCACTGATACCGCGGGATTACGAGATAAAAGCCAATAATCTTTCCGGCGGTAACCAGCAAAAGGTTGTTGTAGGAAAGTGGATCAATCAAACTCCCGATGTGCTGCTTATGTCTGATCCGGCAAAAGGAATAGACGTCGAAGCAAGATTTGAATTGTATGAAATATGTAAATCGTTTTCGGATGAAGGCAAGTCTGTAATAATATATGCCAGTGATAATCACGAATTGCTGGATATTTGCGACAAGGTGCTGGTTATGTTTGAAGGAAAAATTGTGCAAATTGTAGACAAACAGGATTTATGCGAAGAAAGACTAATGGAAGCAGCGCTCCATATGCATGCCGAAAGAGGTGAGTAAATATGGGAAATAAAAAAAGCATACTTTCGGGAATAACAGAAAGCAGACTATTCTCTGCGGGTATTTTATTCCTGATGATATTCATACTGAACGCCGTAATGGATAAAAATTTCTTTACGCCCAACAAGATATATGGAAATTTATCGGTAATCACGCCAATTATCGTCGCTACGATAGCACAAAGTATTGTTATCATTAGCGGCAGCATTGATCTTTCTATAGGCAGCGCTATTTCATTAATGAATTGTCTTTTAGCTGCTACGATGGGAGATACTGGTGTTTCAGTAGTTTTCGGATTCGTTGTTAGTTTTTTTGTAATGATGATCATAAGCGCGCTCAACGGTTTTCTGGTCGCTTATTTAAGACTGCCGGCGATGGTCGCAACATTTGCCGTTTCCACAATACTCTCAGGTGTGACCCTCCTGGTACTTCCCGTGCCAGGAGGCTATATACCCAAGTGGCTTCCGCGTTTTTATTCTTTCATGATCGGCGGCATTGTACCAATGACTGTATTTATCCTGCTGGCTTTGGCATTGATTTGGCTGTTTATCTCTAAAACCAGGTTGGGAAGGTATATCTACGCCGTAGGTGGCAATGAAAACGCAGCCACCGCCAGTGGTATTAATCCAAAACTAATGAAGTTTTTCGCCTTTTTGCTTTCGGGCGCCTTTATTTGGATTACAGGTATCATTATCTCTGCGCAGACCGGGTCGGGGGATTTTAGGATGGGAAATCCGTATACGCTCACGACTATAGCGGCAGCAATAATGGGCGGTGTCGCGCTTTCGGGCGGTGTTGGCAAACTGTTTGGTGCTGCACTGGGTGGCAGCATAATGATTTTGGTTACAAATATTATATACTATGCAGGCATTCAATCCTATTTGCAGGATATGATAAGAGGCTTAATAGTCATAGTAGCACTGTTTATAGCGGCGATACCGAGTTTAAGGAAACGCGTTGTTTGAGGCGGTAGGTAGCAATGAAAAATAACCTTGTTAAAAAAGCTTTGCGTTCCAATATATTATTGTCGCTTATGTTGTCTGTCATACTATTAATAGTTGGGCAGATCATTTCTCCCGGATTCGCAGAGCCGGGGAATATCATGAATTTGCTTATGATCGCCTCTTTTTTGGGAATCATTACGCTGGCGCAGACCATTGTAATGATTACGGACAGTGGAGGCATAGATCTGTCTGTAGGTTCTATCCTTCAATTTTCCATGGTTGTAATTTCCCAAATAAATGCAACGGTAAAAGATGCATTTTTGCTTTCTCTTGTTATTTCGCTGGGAGCTTGTACGACATTTGGTTTGTTAAATGGTATCGGCATCGCTGTTTTGAAAATTCCGCCCATGGTCATGACATTCTCTATGAGCAGTGTTGCTTTGGGAGTCATGCTGGCTTACACAAAGGGTTTTTCGACAGGTACTGCACCCCGCGTTCTGTCGAATTTTGTATATGGTGAAACACTGTCCATACCCAATATGATTTTTATTTGGATAATTGTTACGGTGCTGGCGGTATTTATCATGTCTAAAACAAAGATAGGACGCATTATGTATGGCGTGGGTTCAAACAGGCTGACGGCGGAGCTTTCGGGCGCTAATACAAGAAAGGTCAGGGTTCTGGCATATGGCGTGTCCGGTCTTGTATGCGGCGTTGCCGGTGTGTTTTTACTTGGTTATATGTCATCGCCCCATAATCTGGAAACCGGAGCACGGTATATAATGCCTTCTATAGCAGCGGCTGTTGTAGGAGGTGTTTCACTCTCTGGAGGGGATGGAAACTATGGTGGCGTTGCACTTGGTGTTGTTTTCTTAACGATTCTTGAGGCAATGCTAATGACAATTCAGATGGGAGAGCCTGTCAGGAAGATCATATTCGGAATCGTTGTCATTGCAATATTGATTAATTATGTTCGTAAAAATGCTAAGAATAGATAATAATTTATAATAAGGAGAAAAGAAGAATGAGTGCGAAGAATAAGGTTGTTTTAATCGGATCTGGGAGCCAGTATACGGAATTTTTCTTGCAGGAAATTTTCAAGTTTGAAGATTTTAAAGGCTGTACAGTTGCTTTGGTGGACAGAAAACAAGAGAGGCTCAATGAAGTGTTGTCGATCGGCAGGAAGCTGAACGAAATCATGGATTGGAATGTAGATTTTATTGGCAGTCCTGACAGGAGGGAAATGCTCCCGGATGCGAAGGTAGTTTATATGTTCGCAGCTGTCAATTACATGCATGCCTGGGCAAGGGAACTTGAAATCTGCCAAAAGAACGGGTTGAATCCGTATGAGTTTCATACAACCGGCCCTGCTGGGCTATCAATGGCAATGCGGCATGTCCCACTGGCGCTTGAGATTGCAGCTGACATGGAAGAACTTTGCCCAGGTGCATGGCTGGTTCTTGACAACAATCCGCTTTCAAGGATTCAAGCGGCTGTGATGAGGCACAGTAAAACGAATGTAGTAGGGTATTGTTACGGCCATGAACTTGTACAAATGGCACTGGAACAGATACTGGGTATGACGGACAGGGACGAGAGTACCAAACTTGCCGATCCGGTGGAAAGAGAATTTATGTGTCCAGCCGATAATATTACTTTGCGGCAAGCAGGAGTAAACCATATGATGTGGCTGCTGGATGTACGTGACAGGAAGACTGGTGATGATTTATATCCCAAGCTTAAAAAAATTCTGGACACGGTTGAATTGTCGTCAATCCCCGCAGGATACAAGTATTGCACTGAAGTTTACAAACTTTTTGGTTTGTTCGCTACCCCTGCGGATAGCCATGTTGCAGATTATTGCTGGTCTGTTGACAAAAGTAATGAAGAACGCTGCGGGCTGTACCCATTCCCGGTGAAGAGCTGGTTTGGCGGAAGAGATAGAAGTGCTTGGGCGGAAATCGCTTCGAAAATATTTGACAAGGGTTCTGCCGAAAACTTTATCAAACAGAGAAGGACCGGATGGATGAGTACACAGATAAGCCGATATATGTTTAACGGTGACCCGAAATATTTCCCCGCTTTAAACACGGTAAACGGCGGTACAATAGAAAATATCTCGCCGGATATTATTGTAGAAACATGCGGCGTAATTGGACCTAATTATGTAGCACATACAAAGATTGGCCGGTTACCGGATGCCGCTGCTGCGATTTGTGAGCTCAACGGTAGAATTGCTTTGATGGCGGCGGATGCGACTGCAACAGGTGACAAGAAGCTGGCTTTGCAATCCCTGCTAATTGATCCGTTTATTCACAGCGAGACGGTTGCAAAAAAAATACTCGAAGATATTTTACAGGAAAACAAGCAATATGACACAAGATTCAAATAAGTGATCTTGTTGGCCTGAAGCGGCAATTTGGAAATCTCGTGTTGGCTCTGTGTTTTTGTGAGAGTAAATGTGAAAGAAACCTGTTAGTGTTTGAGTGATGCAGAATATTACTTTTGCTTCACATTCCGTTTCGTATATGTTCATAGTCTTCCTGTTGCTAACGCTTCGGCAATGGCAGGGATGATTTTCCAGTGTTCGGGAGTAAGCCTGAGAGGGCTGTCGCCCGGACCGTTAAGACTTCTCCAGGTTTCCGGAATCAGACGCCGGTCTTTGTTGGTGAACCATTTTTTTTCGTTGCCTCTTACCAATGCAGCTTCATTTTGCGGCAGAACGGTAATGGTCTGAGCTGTCATGCCGGAGAGGAGAAAGCCTGCATCCTCGGAAAACGGAGTTGGAAGAAGCAGCACTTTTTCCAGATGTGCTGTCCTTGCCGCTTCCAAAGCTGTTCGTCTAAGGGCTTGAGCTTTTCGGCGTGCTGTTTCGGCTCCTTCTCCGGTTTCATTTTTCAGGAGTTCCTCTGAAGCGGTTGATATGATCAGGGTATCTCCCGTTCCGCATGCATCAAAAGAAAATATGGGACTGTTTCCCATGCCGTTTTTTTTCAGGAAAAGTCCCAGACTGTAAGATCCCTGCAGCCGGAGGCTTTCGCCTTTTGAAAGTTCTTCCCCGTCGGTAAAAATAAACAGTACCTCTCCGTCGTTTTTCCGGAAACCAAAGTTAAGCATGGTTTTAATTAACTGAAAAACCGCCGCTCCGTTGTCATTGGCGCCGGGGCTTTGAGGAGCTCTGTCATAATGGGCGGTAAATATCAGTTTGCCTGAATCCAACGGACCGCCGACAAAAATATGGCGTTTGTCTTCGATTTCCAGAACTTGATGGGACAGAGAACAGTCGTCAAGAACGGAACGAAGCAGGGTAAAACGATCAGCCTGTGCGGAGATAAATTCCGGAAAGCGGTTATACGGTATTTCGGCGAACAGTTTGTCCTTAAACAAAATTACTTACACCTTGACTGCTTTAAAGGGAGTTGCATTGGAAGCAATTTTATCCTGGGCTGCAATGATCAACAGCTCATGACTTTTTTGTTTCTGTGTTTCTTCCATAATCCCAAATACTGAAGCTGCTGTTAGTTCCAGGCTAAGGCAAATGTCTTTTGTTGTTAGATACCGTGAAAGAAAAATAGATGTTGTCATGTCCCCCGAACCAGCCATAAATACAACATTTTTAAAGAACAGTTCATCAGTATTGATTCTATATACATCATTCCCGTCGGAAACAAGCATGCCAATTTCTGCGTGCATATCCGGAGTTTTTAAACTTGTAACAAGAATGATTTTTGGACCGGCAGCATGGAGGGTTTTTACCGCTGTTAGTACATCTTCCAGGGTTTTAATAGTTATTCCGGTAAGTGCGTCCAGTTCAAATTGATTGGGAGTTACGATATCCGCTAAAGGTATCACTTCATTTTTAAAAATGTCCGGGATTTCCGGCTTAACATAAAAACCCCGCCCTACATCCCCCATAACCGGATCGCAGCAGTAGATCATTCCCGGTGCATGGCTGCGTACTTTTTTTACCGCTGCAATAATAGCTCTTCCTGTTGCAGGATCTCCCAAATAACCGGAAAGTACCGCTTCGCAGTTTTTAAGCACATCCCGCTCTTCCAGTCCCAGAACGAGGTCTTCTACCAAAGAAGGATTTAATGCTTCCCCGCGCCATGCTTTGTACCCTGTATGGTTGGAAAATTCCACGGTATTGATTGCCCAGACTTCCCTGCCCAGACGCTGCAGGGGAAAAACTGCTGCACTGTTTCCCGCATGACCGTAAACCACATGTGATTGTATAGAAAGAACCGCCATGATATCCTCCAGAATAACCAAGAAATCAGTTTAAATCAATATCAATATTGACAATATGGTTTTGTGATAATAGTATTAAAACCCAGAGAAATTATGATTAAGTTGTTTACAGACAGATTGTTAATAAGAGACTATGTAATTGATGATTTAAATAATCATCATAGGTTATTATCCGATGCAACTGTAATGTATTATTTGCAGGATATAAAAACAGAAACTATCAAGGAATCAAAAGAAAACTTATTTAAAGTTATTAATGATCAAGGATCAAGTGAAAGAAAATTATATCATTTTGTAATTGAAATTAAAAATATAAACGAGTTTATTGGCGGCATTGGCTATACAGTATCAGATAGTACGCCTTGCGGAAAATTGGTGCACATGGGGTATTTTTTATTAAAAGAGTATTGGAATAAAGGATATGCAACAGAAGCCTTAAAAAGGGTTATTGATTTTGCATTTAACGAAAATAATGTATATAGAATACATACAGGCTGTTTAAAGGAAAATGTATATTCAGAAAGGATAATGCAAAAATGCGGATTTACAAAAGAAGCAGAATTTATTGAATATGTATTTCATGATGGAAAATTCAAAGACAGGGTAGAATACAGAATATTAAAAAATGAATGGAAACAATAAACAATTAGGAGTAAAATGTATGAATACAAGAAAAATTATTTCTATGGTTTTGTTTTTATTTGTAGCATTTACGATGAATGCAGAAGCGCCATTGGATTTAGTTCTGCAATATGACAACGAAAATGATTTTGTGGTGGAAACCGTAGGGGATAGTTCAGTGGCACGGGTTACCGGATACAATGGAACAAAGACAGAAATTCGTATTCCAAGACAAATAAGAAGAATGACCATTGTTGCGATAGGGGAAAAGGCATTTTTTAAAAAAGGATTTACCAGTGTAACGATTCCAAACAACGTTATTCTTATTGAAAACGGGGCATTTTTGGAGAATGAAATTACAAAAATAACTATTGGAACAAATGTTACAATACATGAATATTCATTCGACATGGGCTTTGCGGCTTTTTACTTTGAAAACGGGCGCAGAGCGGGTACCTATCTTTTCAATGATAATATGTGGGCTATACAAACAGTTGCGGCTCAAGCTCCGAATATTGATGGCGTTCCTGCTGAACCGCCTAAAACCGGCAAAGGATTTGGCATGGATCCTTATGCAAGCATCTCTGTTGGTATTGCACTTTGGGATTACGGCCCAAGCTCACTAATTCCAAGGCTTGGTCTCCACCTTGGTTTACTGACAAGTGTCGGTAACTTTACAATAGCCATTGTTGGGGAAGGCGGCGGTTTTTTCGGCGTAGCATATCCTTCTTTTGAGGACATCGGAATTACGTATGGTTTTTACTTCGGCAGTTTTATAGAAATTTATACGTCAGAGTTTCTTAACTTTGGTCTTGGCGGGGGTATGACCAGAGGCTATTTTACTACCAAAAATGATATGGGAGATAAGTATTTTTTTCCGTTTATGGAGTTTGATGTAATGCTTGGTGATGAAGAAGATTCATTGGGTATTTTTTTCCGGTATTACTTCAATGACGCAGATAATTTTTACAATAAATTCTCTATTGGGATAAAAAAGAGGGGATTTTATTAATAGATTTTGGAACAAGCTTAATTTTTCTTTCCGGTGAATCTGGAAAAAAATGTTTTTACCAAATCAGGAAGGGTGGCACGCTGTCTGCCGTAGCGTGAACTAAAATCGCGGACTGCATCTTTTACAGAATAATGAAGGCCGTATTTTTTCTTTAAACTGTCCCAATGTTTAACGATCCAGATATAAAGATCGCTTGCTGTTCGTTCAGGAAACAAGGAACAGAGTTTTTTTTCGGTAATAATATTGTTAATGGGAGCATAAACATTGCTGTACCAGGAAACAAGCGCTTCATCGAATGATACTTCATCTTCGCGGGTTTGATTCATATAATACTTGTGTACTTCGATGTGTTCATAGAGTACATCGTAACGGCCTGGTATGGAAAAATTAAGATCATTAAAGCCGGTTAATTCTTCAAATCCGGTTTTTTTATAGAAGGTTTCTTTTTCGTAAAGGAGCAGTTTGTTTGTAAGTTCTTCCAGTGTCATGTCGGGAGTAAGCTGTATTTCCGTAGAAAGGCTTATCAGTTCCGCATCAACCATTTCCACGCCCTGGGCTCTTGCTACAGACACACGATGATTCCCGTCTCTGACAAAGTACACTCCTCCAATTTCATAAAGCTGAATTGGAGGCAGGATAATATCACTAAGTCGTGCTTCATCTACTCTTTCCCAGCGGCTGCGGAGATGATCAGATTTAGGCAGAAAGTATTTATTAAAGTCTTGATAACGGCCTTCGCTTCCCACAATTAGATTTACCGGTACGGTTCGCAAGCCTTTGTAACTTTCGTTTTTTGGCTTAAGAATATTTCTGACATCATCAAGGGAAAGAAGTTTGTTCTTCCGTGAATCCAGAAAGTACATAATTTGGGTAAAGGTTTCTTTTGCTCTGGCCCTGGAAAAATCTTCCGCTGCCTGGCGTTTTATAAGATTATTTTGACTCATGTTCTGTATTGATTATATATTGACTGTAGGCATTGATCACCAAAGTGCTGCCGTATTGGGTGGTCCGCAGTTCCGAAAGATCGTACAAATGAATGTGGCCATGGACAAGGTAGCGCGGTTTAAAAAAGCGCATAAAGGAAAGAAAGCATTTAAATCCCCTGTGGCAGGGATCTTCTTTATCATGAATTCCTCTTGGCGCTGCATGGGTTAGGAGTATATCAACCCAGCGCCCTCGGAAGATTCTGTTAAACAGCAGCCTGGGAAAAAGTTTCCATATTTTCCGCCGCATCTGATTTTCGGTATATTGATTGGTTCCATTATTGTACATCATTGATCCTCCCAGACCCGCAATAAGCAGGTTTTTTTCCCTGCGTATTGTGAATCCTGCATAGGTTAATCCCCACGCAGTGCCTCCCGGATATTTCCTGACATCCTGGAAAGAAGAATACTTTTCCAGGTGATGATTTCCGTAAACAAAAACAAGGGGGCAATTAAGGCTCGATACAATAAAATCAAGATACTCCAGCGGTAAATCTCCGGCTGAAAGAACTATATCTACATCATGATACCGGGTTTTAACGGAAGAACTGTACACCAGCGGATCAATTTGATCGGCGATGCAGAGGATCTTCATTTTTTGGAAATACTTTTCTTTAACAAGCTCTGAAGCTTGTCTTTGCCGAACAGTTCAATCGGGCGCTGTTCCGCGTATTCCAGGCCAGGCCGTGTAAAACCGGTACTGGTCATAACAACTGCGCGGCCCATGTTTTGCAGTTTCGCATCATCCAGAATGGAGCGAATTTTGCTATCGTCTACCATGTCCGGTGAGCGGTAAATACGGACAAGACGGGGCGGCTTGCGTGATGTGGCGTTTTCTATGGCAATCAATTCTACCCCATCTGGAATCGGTTTGGTTGATTTTACCGCCAGAGAAAATGCTGTAGCAACCAATTTTTTGCATATTTCTTCAAATTCCTGATTCCCCGCACTGAGGAAATCCTTTACCGCATCATCTTCCCTCATTTCCTGATACTGGGCAAGCTTGGCATCTACATCTTTAAAGCCTGTTTTATAGGTTGAAATTTTATCCCACTGTTCAATTGCCTTTTCCATTTCGTGGATTTTTTCGTAACACATAGCCAGGTAATACCGGGCAAAGAGACTTTCCTGGGCTTTCTCTTCGGTAATCGACTTGACTGCCCGTTCAAGATCGGGAATTGCTTTTTCAATTGAATTTAAGGCCAGGAAACAACTGCCCCTTTCCAGCATGGCCCGCAGACGGTATGCCGGATCGCGGGCGGCTTTTTCCAGGGTTGCTACAGCGCCGGAATAGTCCTTTACGTCTTTCTGGATTTTTCCCAAATAAAAATAAGCCTGGGCATTATCACTTTGATATTTAATTGATCGTTCAAGGGCGTCTTTGGCATCTTTGGCGTTTTTATTTTTGTAAAGCATTACCCCAAGCTCAAACTGAATCTTTGCGTCCCGGGGCGCAAGCTCGGCAGCTTTCCGCAAATAGTTCTGAGCCATATCACTGCGGTTTCGTTCATTAAAGAGCTTTCCTGCCCAATAGTAATATTCCGGTTTTTCGGGGTGTTTTTTGATAAGGAGTATATATTCTTTCAGGGCTTCTTCGGCCTGTTTTTTCTTGATAAAAAGCTGGGCCAGTTCCTTGCGAAAATCTTCTTCGGGAATGAAATCCCCCATGGCGCCGGTCTGGCTTAAGGTTTTAAATTCAACAAAAGCCAGGTCTTCCTTTTTTTCCATTAAAAAGGCTTTGCCCAAAAAATAGTGTATATCGGCATTCCTGGGTTCTTTTTCCAGAATGGCCTTTGCCGCTTTTATAACCGCCTGTGTTTTTCCTCTTTGCAAAAACCCGGCAAGCTGATCGGCCCGTTTGGGTACGCTTGAAGCCCGGATAATAAAGAAAACCAGAAATACTATACCTACAACGAGGAAAATAATAATTATCGCAAAACCCATAGCTGATCCGTCTCTTGATTTACCTGCAAATAGTATATACCGGTTGAATGATTTTTTCTATCCCTGTATTCTGTACCTAATGTGCATGCGTTCGCCGGTAACGGCGCAGCGGCCCGAAGGGACGCATGGGAGAAAGTAAAAACCCCAACTGTCTGAAATGCGCTCACTTTAAAATAACCTGGGATCCTTCTTATCCCCGCGCCTGCGAAATGTTCGGTTTTAAAGGCCAAACACTTCCTTCGGCAGAAGTGTTCAATGCAACAGGCCAGAGCTGTCCGGCATTTTTGCTAAAAGAAGGATTAAAATAAAAGAAGATATTGTAACAAGGGAAGACAATGGAAAAAGTCAGATTTGGTAAAACAGAACTAATGGTAAGTAAAATAGCCTTCGGAGGCATACCCGTCATGCGTGTTTCCATGCAGGACGGAGCGGAGCTGGTAAGGGAATCCATAAAGCTGGGGATTAATTTTATCGATACAGCAAATGTTTACGGCGACAGCGAAGAAAAAATCGGAGAAGGAATTAAAAACACAGCGCGGGACAGCATTGTCATTGCTTCCAAAACCCAGGCGAACGACAAAAAGACTTTTACAGAACATCTTGATCTAAGTCTTAAAAGAATGGGTACCGATTATATTGATATTTACCAGCTTCACAATGTCGGTTCACGGCAGAGATCCGATGCGGTTTTCGGTCCCGGCGGAGCCATGGAAGGAATGGAAGAAGCGCTTCAAGCAGGTAAAATCCGTTTTGCCGGTTTTTCCAGCCACAATATTCCCATTGCCCTGGAACTGATGAAAAGCGGCCGTTTTGATGCAGTGCAGCTTCCTTTTAACTATATTGATCACGAGGCAAAAGACGAAGCTATTCCCCTGGCAAAAAAACTTGATATTGGTTTTATTGCCATGAAGCCCATGGGCGGCGGGCTTTTGCATAATGCGGAACTGTCATTTCGTTATCTTTTGCAGTTTGACAGTATTATCCCCGATCCCGGAATAGAAAGAATTGAAGAGATACGGGAAATCGTCGCTATAGCGGAAGGAAATCCGTCCCTGACAGATGATGATCACAGGGAAATTGAAAGGCTCCGCATGGGGTTCGGTTCTTCGTGGTGTCACCGCTGTGATTATTGCCAGCCCTGTCCTCAGGGTATTCCCATCAGTGCGGTTCTTACCGCCATGAGCAACTTTAGGCGTTTTTCGCTGGAAAAATCGAAAGCGCTGGTAGGAGATGCAATCGAAAAAGGAAAAACCTGCGTTCAATGCGGTGATTGTGTTAAGCGCTGCCCTTATCACATGGAAATACCGCGGCTGGTAAAAGAGAATGTCAGCGCCTGGGAAACAGCGGTAGCTGCAGCAGCTTCGCAGACAACGTCTGCAAAGCAGGCGGCAAAGGAAGGCACATTATGATCAAGCGTAATCCGCAGCTTGCAGCCCTTAAGGCCGGTTATCTTTTTCCCGAAATTGCCCGGAGGAGGCGCGAGTTTGCCGCCGCTCATCCGGAAGATCCTTCAAAGCCGGAAACCCGTATTATCAGCCTTGGCGTGGGTAATACAACGGAACCGATACTGCCCTGTACCACTGCCGGCCTTGTTGAAGGGGCAAAAAAACTCGGCACGGCGGAAGGCTATTCGGGCTATCAGGATGAAGGGCTTCCCGAACTGCGGGAAAAAATAGCCGAAGTATTTTACAAAAATGATGCTATTAAAGCCTTTAATATAGAAGAAATATTTATTTCGGACGGAGCAAAGTGCGACATAGGCCGTCTGCAGCTTCTTTTTGGCCGGGAAACAAGGGTGGCTGTTCAGGACCCGTCTTACCCTGTATATGTGGACGGATCGGTACTTGCCGGTGCGGCAAATGGCTGGATCGGTACAGGCTATGAAGGGATTGTGTATCTTCCCTGTACGCAGGAAAATAATTTCTTTCCCGACCTTTCACTGCTGCCGGAAAACTCCGTACTTTACTTTTGCTCTCCCAACAACCCTACAGGGGCGGTTGCCACGCGGGATCAATTAACCAGACTGGTCGAAGCCGCACGGAACAAGGGCTGTTTAATTGTCTTTGATGCAGCGTATTCCGAATACATCCGCGATCCGGATTTACCCAAAACAATTTTTGAAATATCCGGAGCAAAGGAATGTGCCATAGAAGTTAATTCGTTTTCCAAGCCTGCGGGTTTTACCGGCGTACGGCTTGGCTGGACTGTCGTTCCCAAAGAACTTCGTTATCAGACAGGCGAAAGTATCAACACAGACTGGGCCCGCATTGCAGGGACAATTTTTAACGGCGCTTCCAATATTGCTCAGGCAGGCGGACTTGCGGCATTAAGCGTGGAAGGTCAAAAAGAAATCCGGCAGCTTAGTGATTTTTATCTGCAGAATGCCGCATTAATTCGCAGCGCTTTGCAAAAACTTGGCATTGCCTGTATTGGCGGCGACAATTCACCGTACATCTGGGCATGTTTTCCCGGCAGGGACAGTTGGGAAGTTTTTGCAGAAATCCTGGAAAAGTGTCGTGTAGTTACTACGCCCGGCGCGGGCTTTGGTCCTTCGGGGCAATCGTTTATCCGTTTTTCCGCCTTTGGCCACCGTGCCGATGTTGAGGCAGCATGCCAAAGATTAATTCACTTTGTGAATTAATCTTTGGCCAGGAGTTTTGCATAGCAAAACTCCATATATACAGGCGGTTTTTCACAAAGTGAATTAATCTTTGGCCAGGATGATATAAAGCAATGACATGCAAGACCAAATATGGTACTAAATAAAAAATGGTTATAACCCAAAATGGAGAGGCAAAAGCCGTTTTGATGGACGTAAAACAATACCAGAACATTGTTAATGCTATTAATTTAATGAAAATTTTATCAATTGGGGAAAAAGACCTGAAAAATGGAAGAATTTATACCCATGATGAATTAAAAACCAAAATAAAGACATTATTGGATTAAATATGAAACATGAAATAATTTGGTCAAAAGATGCCGGAGATGAATTGGCTGAAATTATTTCGTATATAAAACATAACACCGGAAAAATAACTGCAGAAAAAATATATAAAAAAATAATTGATTGTAAAAAATTGTAAATAGCGGAATTCATCGAAATGGCTTTTTCGGTAATTTCATCACACCTGTCTGTAATCAAAAAAATTAAAAAATGATCAAAAATGTTCATTTTTTCAGGTATTTATAAGCTATATTCATTGTAAAATAAAACCATTAGGAAGGAAAAATGAAAACCAAACACTTTTTGAGTATTTCCATGCTGCTTTTGCTGTTATTCTCCGCATGTAAAGATGAAGGACCGACAAAGCTTTTATTTCAGGGACACGCAAGTTTTAGAATTACCTCAAAAAATGGGACGGTAATTTATATTGATCCGGCTTACGGAGAAGGTTACGACGTGCCAGCGGACATCATTTTGGTATCTCATGGACATTATGACCATTACAAGATTGATTTGGTTACGCAGAAAAAAGATTGCACTATCATTACAAATGAGGAAGCGCAAAAAGGGAACAAGTACAATACGTTTAAAATTAAGGGTGTAAAGATTGAATCAGTCGAGGCATACAATGGAAGCCACCACCGCGGCATTGGTGTCGGCTATATCATTACCGTTGATGGTATTAAAGTGTACCATACGGGTGATTCATCCAAAACAGATCAAATGGAAACGTTTCCCGGAGAAAACATTGATTATGCGTTAATATACACTGCCGGAGTTCCTGAAAGGGCTGCGGAATGGGCAAAAATCATTGGCGCAAAGAATAGTATACCAATGCATACAAGTACGCCGGGAGTATTGTTTGAAAGAAGTTTTGCCGAGCGTTTTTCGGTTCCGGGCCGGATAATTATGGAGCCTAAAGAGGAAATCGAATTAATCGGTAGTAATAAAAAGTAGGAAAAAATGCATGACTCTGTAAACTATGAACTCAATGGAAAGAATTATTTCCGCGGTGCCATCGGTGCGATATTAGGAGCAATTCTCGGCTCTGTTCCGTGGGCCATAGCGTTATATTTCGGCTGGTTTGTTGGTTGGCTGGGATTTATTATTGGTTTTCTTTCGAAAAAAGGATACGAATTATTTGGCGGTAAAATTGGAAAGAGGAAACTTTGGATCGTTTGCAGCGCTACTGTACTGGGTATACTTTTTGGGAATGTTTCGGCGGATTTTTTTGACTTCGGGCGGCTGATATATAGTGGCGAAATAGAAGGCGTAACATATTGGGATATTCCATTAATGTATTTTTACTGGATCTCGGATTCTGAAGTATTAATATCGGTCTTAAAAAATGTTGGTTTGGGTTTGATATTTGGTGCTTTGGGTGTCGCCTCTGTTTTTAGGGAAATGAGAAGGGAGTTAAATCCGCAGGCAGAAACCCCACAAAACATGCCGGCGGAATCCTCTGATGATGAAGGTTCTTCGACAGAGTAAATACAACGGGAAAAAATAAGAAAAACCTCACAAAGTGTACTGGCAGAATCTTCGGCTGCTGTTCTAATATTTGAAAGATACCCTTTTCCTGATTGACATAGGTAAGCCAATGGATTATAATATTAATTAATGACAAGAGTATCTTTACTGACTGTTGTTGAGACACCGTCATTTCTAAGAGATGCAAAAAAATTGTTGGACTATGAAGAACGAGAGACTCTTGTAAATTATTTGTCGGCAACACCCTATGCTGGTGATTTAATTAAAGGAACTGGAGGAATACGAAAAATCAGATGGATGCGGGAAGGTGCCGGAAAAAGAGGAGCATATAGGGTTATTTACTTTTTTCATTCCGCGGAGATTCCGCTTTTTATGCTAAATATTTTTGAAAAGAGTGAAAAAACCAGCATCGACCAGGCTGAACGGAATGAATTAAAACAACTAACTGGTATGTTGATAAAACAATATAAATCAAAGAGGATAATCAATGAGTGGAAAACGAATCATTGAAAGCATGAAAGAAGCTGTGGCGATTTCCAGAGAAGAACTTCCATCCAAAGCATACAAAATTCATATACCTGAAAATGTGGATGTAAAGGCTATTAGAGAAAAAATGGGCCTTTCTCAATCTTCATTTGCAAACCGGTTTGGGCTTTCGGTTTATGCGCTCCGCAATTGGGAACAGGGTAAACGTCAGCCTGATCCTGCTGCCAGGGCATATTTAAAAGTAATTGAGAAAGTACCAGATGTTGTTGCCAAGGTTTTAGCAGTATAAATTATGTCTGCTCCCGCCCCTCTTTACCTTATTGACGCTTACGGCCTGATTTACCGTTCGTATTTTGCGTTTTTATCCCGGCCTCTTAAAAATTCCAAAGGGCAGAATGTGTCTGTGCTTTTTGGTTTTGCCAGGACTCTGACGACACTGATTGACGAAGGCGCCCCGGCAATATCTGCTGATGGAGGTATTGTAACACAAAAACCTTTACGCCTGGCAGCTGCTTTTGATTCAAGGGTTCCGACTTTTCGCCATAAAATGTATACGGAATACAAGGCTACCCGGCAAAAAACTCCCGACGATCTTCATGCCCAGGTGCCTCTTGTTGAAGAAGTACTTTCTGCTCTTGGGGTGCCTGCAATACGTGTAGATGGTTACGAAGCAGACGATATAATCGCAACATTGGCATATCAGTGTAAGGCCGAAGGAAGGGACTGCTATATTCTTTCTTCCGACAAGGATCTGCTTCAATTGGTAGGTCACGGAGAAAAAGCGCGGGTGTATCAGCTGCGTCCCCAGAAAACAGGTGCAGCAGAAACAAGCAGCGCCGGGTTACCATATAGTCTTGTTGGCCCTGCAGAGGTTAAAACCGAATGGGGGGTACCGCCCGAAAAGGTGCTTGATCTGCTTTCGCTTGTCGGAGATACTTCCGACAATGTGCCCGGTGTAAAGGGAGTGGGAGAAAAAACGGCGATCAAGCTGATGACCCGTTATGGCTCCCTGGATGAAATCTACAATAATATCGCCGCTGTCGAAGGCGCCGTAGGAAAAAAACTTGCCGAAGGAAAAAAAAGCGCCTACTTTGCCAAGAAACTTATTTCATTGGAATGTAATGTTCCTCTGCCAATAAAAGAGATTGATGAATTATCTATTGAGAAACTCAACCGCTCTGCAGGAGCTGTTGTATTGATACGGGAAGGAATCGTACAAAGTGCACGTCACTTGGATCCTCTTGTAAAGGTTCGGGATGTAGGCTCTGCCTGGCCTGAGCGATTGCCCGATGACGATGTTAAAACCAGCAAAGCTGATTCAAACAACCAAAATGTTTCTGACAACCTTCTGGGTGAAGGAGCCTATAAAGTTATTCTGGATGAAAAAGAACTGGCCAGGCTGCTTGACGCCGGAAAGAAGCAGGGACTTTTGGCGTTTGATTTTGAAACAGATTCGCTTGATGCATGGAATGCTCATCCCATTGGGATTGCCCTGGCAATACAACCAAAGGAAGCGTTCTATGTACCGGTGGCCGCTCACAGGGATTTGGCTTATAACGGCAAAGCGCCGTATATCGATCCTGAAAAAGTACGCTCACTCCTGGTTCCGCTCCTTTCCGATCCAAAAATGATTATTGTGGCCCACAATGCAAAGTACGACTATAAAGTAAGCCGCGGCTGGGGCATGGAAAGATGGAAATGCAGGATTTGGGATACCATGGTTGCCGCCTGGGTGGACGATCCCCAGCGTATGAATTACAGTCTGGACTCGCTTGCCCTGTATTATTTTAATTTAACAATGTTAAGTTATAATTCTGTGGTTCCAAAGGGCGGATTATTTATTGATGTGCCGCTGGAAATTGCCTGTCGCTATTCCGCGGAAGACGCAGACCTTGCATTGCGCTTAATGCGTTTTCTTGGCCCGCGCCTGGAAAAAGCCGACTCGTTAAAACTCTTTCTGGAACTGGAAATGCCCCTGCTGCCCATCCTTGCGGAGATGGAAGGGGAGGGGATCAAAATAGAAAAAGAAACCCTGGTTAATTACGGAAAAGAACTTTTTGAAGAAATGAACCATGTCCAGGAAAAAACCTGGAAAATGGTAGGCCATGAATTTAATTTAGGTTCGCCCAAACAGTTACAGGAAGTGCTTTTTGTTGAACGAAAACTAACCCCCACAAAAAAAATAAAGACAGGTTTTTCCACCGATGTTGATGTTCTGGAAGAACTGTCCCGTGAAGATCCGGTTCCGGAACTAATTCTGCGGCATAGAACTTTATCCAAACTCAAGTCAACGTACGTTGATGGCATTGTGGAGCTGGCCGGCAAAAACGGCCGTATACATACCAGTTTTATTCAGACAGGAACAGTTACGGGACGGCTTTCCAGCAGGGAACCCAATTTACAAAATATCCCCATACGTGAAGAAGAAGGCCGAAGAATCAGAGAAGCCTTTGTTGCAAAAAACGGTCATGTGTTTATTTCGGCTGACTACAGCCAGATTGAACTTGTTGTACTTACTCATCTTTCGCAGGATAAAAATTTGATCAATGCGTTTAAAGACGGTGTTGATGTACATGCCAGAACGGCAGCGCTAATTTTCGGCCTGGACGAAAACAATGTTCCGGCGGATAAACGCCGCATTGCAAAAACGATCAACTTTGGCGTGATGTACGGCATGAGCGCTTTCCGGCTTTCCAATGAACTGCGTATCAGCAGAAGCGATGCTGCATCATTTATCGAAGCGTATTTTACAACCTATTCCGGAGTCAGCTCTTTTATTGCGGAGTTGATCAAAAAAACCGAAGAAACTGGCTTTGCATCGACAATCCTTGGCCGTCGTCGTTTTATTCCGGCAATTAATTCACATAACAAAACGGAAAAGGCTGCCGCCGAACGGGTTGCGGTGAACACACCGATTCAGGGTTCAGCGGCGGATATTGTAAAAACAGCAATGCTTAAGCTGGACAAAAAATTGGCAAACAGCCCGGTCCGGCTTTTATTGCAGGTTCACGACGAATTGATCTTTGAATGTCCCAGAGCGGAGGCAAAGGCGGCCGCAGAAATTATCCGGCACGAAATGGAAAATGCCGTTCTGTTAACAATTCCCCTGCGGGTAAGTGTGGAAACAGGAAAATCATGGGGTGAGTTTCACTAAACCACAATTTACCGCTGAGTCTGATAAATAAATTATCAGACTCAGCGAAACTGCTTTATCGCTTCTATCATGGCAAGGAAATTTTCAACAGGCACGCCTGACTGGGTATTGTGTATCGTATTAAAAACAAAGCCGCCGTTTTTGCTGTAAATGTTGATTCGTTCCGTAACCTGCTTAAAGACTTCATCCGGAGTGCCAAAGGGCAATGTATGCTGGGTATCGACACCACCGCCCCAAAAACATATTTTACTGCCGAACTGATCTTTTAACATTTGAGGATCCATGTCTTTGGCGCTGTTTTGAACTGGATTTAGAATGTCAAAACCGGCTTCTATAAATAGCGGAATTAACGGTTTTATCGAACCGCAGCAATGTTTGAATACCTTCCATTCCGTATTTCCGTGGATCCAGTCTATCATCCGTTTGTAATATGGAACGAATAGCTCCTTAATCGTTTCGGGCGAACACATTGGGCCGTTTTGACTGCCAAAATCAGCGCCGCAAAGGAACAGTATATCTATATTGGAGCCCGCCGCCTCTTTGAAGAGTTTCAGGTTTTCCAGGGCGATCTGTGTTTGCCTGTCAAAGAGTTCCTTTAAAAAATCCTGCCTGGTTGACAATGATATATACCATTCGGCAATGTTTCTGATCCCTTTGGGGTGTTTTAAAAAAGTCGCGGGAACAAACGCAATATCTCCAAGCGCTGTGCCGCCCAGGGCTCCTATAACCGCGCAACCGGTATTTTTGCGAAGTGCCTCGGCTTCTCTTTGAACGTAAGATAATTCTTCATCGCTTATCCGGCCAAATTCTTCCAGGTTGTCTTCCAGCAAAGGATTATCTTCATCAAAGTCCGGCGGCTGGCGTTCTATTGCATCAAAATAAAAACCGCCTGCCGGCAGCAGTCCGCTTGGAGGAACGGTTTTGTCTCCCTGCGGATACTGATAAAGGCTTCCGCCGCTTTCAAAAACAGTGTTAAAGCTGCCGGGAACCAGAACCGGTGTGCCGTCTTTTAATGTCCAGGGTTTCCAGTCGGTATTCCTGAAACCAAAAAGGTTCGTATACGGAGGAACCAGAACAGTATCGCAGCCAAGTTTTTCACGAAGATCTTCCTCAACTTCCCCCAGTATCTGATAGCAATCTACTACTTTAACAGGATGCTCATGGAGTTTATATGCTTTGCGAAGCTGATACACAACAGACGCACTGATGCCGCTGACCATGCTGCCGCCGAAGTCAACCGGAACCTTATCCGGCCGGCCATGGTTAATAGCGCTTAACACTCTTTCTCTGGAATTCACTGTCCACCCCTTTTCGTTTTAGCATACCTGCCGAGGTTAAAGCATACCTGCCGTTTTATTACTGGTGGAGTTCCAGCATTGCTGCTCCGATTAGGCCGGCATCATTGCCCATTTTTGCGGCGACGGCTTTTGGTACGCCAAGCTCTTCGGCGGCTGTTGTAAGCTCACGGATGCGCTTGTTGAGGGGCTCCAGAAGGAATTCACCCTCGCCGCCTATCCCTCCGCCGATTATAATAACTTCCGGCCGGAATGCAACGATAAGCGAAGACAGCCCTGCCGCTACATAGGAAATATACTGATCCATAACCTGAACCGCTGTAGAATCACCCTGTCTCGCTGCGTCGAAGGCAAGCTTCCCGTCAACCTTCTCCAAATCCCCGCCGCACATCTCGTTCATTTTACCGGAGGGATTTTGCCGTAATACTTCCTTTGTCTGGGCTATCAATGCTGTAGCCGAACCATAAGCTTCAAAGCATCCTTTTTGACCGCAGGTACACAATACGCCTTCGTAAACAAGCTTGATGTGACCCATTTCAGTTCCCATATTATCACAGCCGCTGAATATTTTGCCGTCAATAATCATGCCGCCGCCGACACCTGTTCCCAGCGTGATCATCAGCGCATTTTTATATTCGCCCGCACATCCTGCAAATACTTCACCCAGGGCGGCGCAATCAGCATCGTTCATTATGAACAAGGGCTTCTTTATATGTTTTTCAAGCTCTTCAT
>Ga0082212_10001486_pt1 | contig 34591 bp, 27 predicted proteins | sample TergutNt197P3_FD_71548 | JGI IMG/M metagenome (GOLD analysis project Ga0082212, IMG submission 71548) | Neocapritermes taracua P3 segment gut microbial communities from Petit-Saut dam, French Guiana - Nt197 P3 | ecosystem: Host-associated > Arthropoda: Insects > Digestive system > Gut ... | reverse complement strand
ATATATATATATATATTAAAACATAAAAAATTAAACCTTATTAAATGCCATATATATACTAATAATATAAAAATATATATATATATATATATATATATATATATATATATATACTTATTATTATTATAGATAATAATTAAAAATTATATAATTAATAAAAAAGTTTAAATAAGTATTAAAATATAATACAATTTATATATTATAATTATTATAAAATAATATTCTTATTAAAATAATTACTATGTAAAATTAATAATTTTTTTAAAATAATTAATAATTTTTTTAAAATAATTAATAATTTTTTTAAAATAATAAGAAATTATAAAAATAAAAAAAGTAATGGTGCTTGAATGTTAGAAAAATTTATGGATAATTACAAGATATTGATTATAATCCCAATAATAATAGCCATTCTATCAGTTACAGTAATAGCTTTCAACGGAATTGATGAAGGAATAGAACTAAAAGGAGGCTCAATAGCTATTTTAAGAATGAATGAGCCAATTAATTCTTCAGTGTTGGAAAACCAGATAAAAACTTCACTAAACAATCAAGGTATTAATGTTCAAGAAGTTGATGTTGTAAGTAATAGAGACCTTGATGTAACTGTTCAAATGGGAACTGAAATAAATTCAACAGTGTTTGAGAGTGCTATTGGAGATAAAGCCAATATCACTAGTTATAATTCAATAGGTCCAGTTCTTAGTGAAGAAGCAATGAGCCAAATTTATTGGGCTATGGGATTTGCATTCTTATTTATGTCAATAACGGTTTTTTTTATATTTAGAGAATTTATACCTTCAATAAGCATTATAATAGCTGCAATTTTTGATATTACCATAGCTATCGCTGGAATGTCATTATTCCATATTCCTTTATCAATAGCTTCTGTTGGAGCTCTTTTAATGTTAATTGGTTATAGTGTAGATACAGATATCTTACTTACAACAAGAATATTAAAAAGAAAAGAAGGAACTGTTGTCCAAAGAGCTAAAGAAGCTATGAAAACAGGAATGACAATGACCATTACAGCTATTTCTACAATGATTATCCTCTATGTAGTAACCATTATTCTAATCCCTGAAGCCTCAACTTTAAGCGATATCGCTGCAGTTTTACTATTTGGATTACTTGCAGATGTTTTAAATACATGGTTTATGAATCTTGGAATTCTTAGATGGTATGTGGAGGGTAGACAATGAAAAAAAGACATATAAAACAATTTTTAAAAGATAAACAAGTTATATTATTAATAACATTAATTATTGCTAGCATTATCTGTATTTCCACACTCGGAATTCAACAAGGTCTTGATTTAAAAGGAGGATCATTAATACAACTCCAACTTGAAACTCCTGTAGATGGAGAAACCATGGATGTTGTAACTAATGTTTTAGATAAACGTTTAAACTTGTATGGTGTACAAGATGTGAAAGTTCGATCTAGTGGAGATCAGTTTGTTATAATTGAGATGGCAGGAGTTTCACCAGAGGAAGTCGAAAAACTTATAGGATCGCCAGGTAAATTTGAAGCTAGAATAGGAAATGAAACTGCCCCTGTTGCACTTACTGGTGGAGATATTACCTCAGTAGAGATGTATGAAATAACTGGTACAGAATGGATGGTTCCTTTCAAGGTTTCTACAAGTGCAGCTAAAAAATTCGCTGAATTTGCAAAAGGAAAGGGTGGAGAAAAGGTTTACATGTTTTTAGATGGTAAACTAATAAATGACCACCCCCCAGTGCTTTCAGAAGAATTAGCTACTGGAAGAGGAGTAACTGAGTTAAGTGTTACTGGTGGAGGAGATACATCAGAAGAAGCTAAAGCTGAAGCAGAAGCAGTTTATACAGTTTTAAAAACAGGATCATTACCTGTACAAATTGAAGTTGTTGGTGCCAGTACAGTTTCTCCAGAATTAGGAGATCAATTCTTAAATGGAGCAATAATTGCAGGATTACTAGCAATATTAGTTGTTTCAATTATTATGTATATTAGATATAGAAAATCAATTTTAGCTATACCAATCATAATAACATGTATCTCAGAAATATTGATTGTTATGGGAATTGCTTCAGTAATTCATTGGAATATAGATCTTTCAGCTATTGCAGGATTAATTGCATCAGTAGGTACTGGAGTAGATGATCAAATCATTATTACTGATGAAATTTTAGTAAAACAATCAAAAGGAGAAACAACTAAAAAACGTAGACTAACTAGAACAAGAATGAGTGTTAAAAATGCTTTATTTATTGTATTTGCATCAGCGGGCACTTTAGTTGCAGCTATGTTGCCTCTTGCATACGTAGGATTTGCAAGAGGAAGTAGTGGTATAGGAACATTAGCAGGATTCGCATTTACAACAATTTTAGGTGTTTTAGTCGGAATATTTGTTACCAGACCAGCTTATTCAAAATTTGTAGAATTGTTTTTAAGATAAATTATTTTTAATTTATCTACTTTTTTATTTAATATAATTCTAATTTTTATAATTTTAATTTATAATTATTTGATTTTATTATAATTTATCTACTTTTTTAATTTTAATATAAATTTTGATTATAATAATTTAACTTTATTATAATTTATCTACTTTTTTATTCTATATAATTTTAATTTATAATTATTTTAATTAATATTTATTAAAAAATATTGTCATTTGCCAATTCACTTAATCAAACAAATAACCTTTATTTTCTAAGGTTTTTTGTAGTAAATTAATAGCTTCTTTATCTTCTTTGCTTCCAACTTTATTAATAATTCTTTTTGATTCTTTTAACCTATCTAAAAAATAGTTTTGTTTTTCTTTATCAACAATTTCAAATCTTGTGAAATTAACCAGAGAATCTATAAGACAATAGAATCCTCTATTTGCAACTTTCACACATTTATTATTTACTATAATATCTTCTACACTAGCAACAATTAAATTTGCTTCTGATTTCCTTATAGGATCGCTTTTTTTAACTGCTTCTTTTATACTAATTACTTTACATTTTAAATAAGCATCAACATCTTTAAGATTAACAAAACTATGTTCCCCAGTAATTTCCTCAAATTTTTCAAAAAATTCATCAGGAATATTGTCAATTGTGGCTAATGTGAATAACATAGGGTTTAATGTTATATTAACAACAAATTCTTTTTGAGAGAAAATATTAGCTAAAGTAGTGCTAGTTTTAAATATACGACACATTACTTTATTTTTATCTTTACAAATAACACCAATTGGTGCAGCATTTTTATCCCCATTTTTATTTATGGTTGTTATTATAGTTTCATACTGTTGTCCTTTTTCCATTCCAACAGAACTTAAATCGATATTCATATTATTAATTTTATTTTTATAAATATATAATTTTAGTTAGATTAATTTTATCAAATATCAATTTTAATATTGTATTATATTGATTTGAAAATGATATTTTAGATAAAATGTTTATTATCTATAAATGTAATTAAATAATTTTTTTAATAAGTTGCTTATAAAAATTAACTTGAAATAAAATTTTTACTTATATTCTTCTTTAACTTATCCAAAAAATATTTTATGATTTAAAAATGAAAGAATTAGCTAAATAAGTTGATTTTATATTTATAAAAACTAATAAAATTTAAATAATATAAATAACAAATTTATTTAAAATAAACAAAAAACTTAACAAACAGTGCAATAAAATATTATTGAAATTTATTAAAAAAATAATATATTGATTTAAAAAAAAATATTATTGAAATTTATTAAAAAAATAATATATTGATTTAAAAAAAAAATATTATTGAAATTTATTAAAAAAATACAATTTTTAAAAATTAATTTATTATGAAAATATTATAATTATAAATATATTATAAAAATTACATTATCATATACTTAACTTTACTATAAGTCATTAGAAATCAGTTGGAGATAATATGGAATATAAAATGCATGCTGAAATTCTTGAACAACCAGATTCAATTAGAAAAACATTTGAAATGGAACAGGACAATATGAACAAGATTTCTTCAAAACTATCTAAAATCGATGAAATTTATTTAATTGGATGTGGAAGTTCATTATCTACTATTTATAGTGTGAAAAGTGCTATTGAAATGGTAACTGATTTAAACATCGATGTTTTCACAGGTTATGAATTTTATTATAATAAAAAATTAGATGAAAATAATAACTCTGCAGCAATATTCACCTCACAATCTGGTGAAACAGCCGACACACTTGCTGCACTTAGAAAAGCAAATGAACTAGGCATTCTCACAATAGGCATATCTAATGAAAAAGACAGTTCAGTGATAAAAGAAACAAAATGCCCCATTGTTACTAGTGGTGGTAGGGAAGAAGCTATTCTTGGAACAAAAACATACGTAACTCAACTTGCTTCACTTTATTATATACTCTTTTCAGCTAGTGATTATGAAAAAAAAGAAGAAATAATTAAAGATCTTTTAAGTGTTCCTGATATAATGGAAAAACTAATAATAGACTCTGAAGAAGAAAATAAAAAATTAGCTTATGAACTTAAAGACGAAGATATTTTCTATTGTATGGGAAGTGGTCCAAATTATGGCCTTGCTTACAAATTAGCTATGACAATGTTTATGGAAGGAGCTTTAAAACATGCCTGTCCATTATATTCTGGAGAATTTAGACATGGCTTAATTGAAAGAGTTGAAAAAAATGTTCCAACCATCATTCTCGATTCAGAATACTCTTCAGATGAAATAACAAAAAAAGCCATTGACTTTTGTGAAAATATAGATGCAAAAACATTAATCTTCAAAATGGATGATTACACAGATATTAACAACCTTCTCTCTCCATTCATATTAATAATTCCACTTGAATGGTTTATTTTCTATTTAGCCCACTATAATGGTGAAGATCCTGGAAGTACAAGACATATTGGAAAAGTAAGATATGAATGAAAATAAAAAAATTCTTATTTATTAATAATTATATAAATAAATAATTTTTTATTTGTTAATTTTAAATTCATATTTTTAAAGTAAATAATATCTTATTCTATAGTCTCTCTAGATTTATTTAGTAAATTTACGACTTAATAATTATATTATTATCTAAAAATTATAAGTTACCCAGTATTCCACTATTACATGAAAATTACATATTACCAGAATACACTATTTTACCTGATATTTTACTATTACCTGAAAATTAGTATTACCTGATTATACTATTTTACCTGATATTCTACTATTACCTGAAAATTATATTATTTCAAATAATATTATTATTGTACAATGATTATAGATTATTATATACTTAATTGTATAATATAATATATTTAATAATATTCTAATTATATTTAATAATATTCTAATTATTATTTATTTATATTTATCTTGTAAGGTGAAATTATCGAAGAAATTGCAAATTGGTGGACCATAAATTGGTACAAACTTATAATCAATGAAGGATTTGAAGAATTATTTTTAAATGCTAAAAAACACTATATAAAAAACAAAGCAGAGTTAGATTATAAAGTAGAAGAAAATGAATTCTTAGAAAATGAAAAATATGATAGGTCTTTTTTTGGAATAAGTTCACCTTCAATAATTTTTAAAAAATTTAATGAAAATGAAAAAAAGGAGATAGAAAATTCTCTTTTGAATTCTCCATTTTATTTAAATGATTTGATATTCAATAAATTTCCAAAACCATTGTATGATGAACTAATAAATAAAGACATTTATTTAATTCCAAAAATTAATGATTTGACTTTTAAAGGTTATGAGAAAAATAAATTTACAATTGAAACAATGACAATGTTCTATTCTTTTGGTTTGTTAATCGAAAAAGAACCTTCATTACTTTTTAAAATACATGGTTTTGATTTGGATTCTATTTTTGAAGAATATCTTGATGTGAATTATAAAGTTAAACAAATGGTTCCAAAAATTATTCAGAAAACTGATAGAGAAAAGAAAAAAGAAATAAATGAAGAAAATTTAGAAGGCCTATTTAAAGAGGTTTTAATTTCAATTAACTTTAACAAAATCCCACAAAGTAGAAAAGTATTAGAATTATTGCTAAAAAATAAAAATAATATAATAAAAAAAGAAATTAAAAGCATACTAAAAAGATTAACTTACTTCAAAAATCAAATGTTAATATCCAATGCTGATGGGTTTGATTTAGAGAAGTTTGTTGCTAGTTTAAATGGTGATTTTGATTATAAACGCTTAAAAAAAGATAATAACTCATTTACTAATAATCAGTTTAAAGTAAAAAATCCTGAAAAAGTTAGAATTGCAATAGATAAAAATTATAATTTAAAATCAGTTATTGGATTTAGTCATGATTATAAAACTAACTTTCTATTTTTTGAGTTTTTTGAAAATGTTCCTTGGTGGACTCTTGAAAAATATAGTTATCAAATACAATTTATTTATATCATATATCAATTCTCCCTAAAACTCTTAGAAAATATATCTATAATCCCAGAACTATTAGAAAAAAATGAGAAATATTTAATTAGATGGATTCCTTGCTTGTTTATTGATGAAGTAAATAATATTTTCAAAAAATTAAGTGAATGTTGTCCTAAAAATTTAGTATTGTTTGATAACAAAAGTATATCCCAAAAAGAACAAATAAAGATACTTGTAAGTTTATTTATATGGAATATGATGGAAAAAACTAATTTTGAAGAAATTAGATTACTATATACTCCTGAATTAAAATTAGATATTTATGAATTATTTTTCAGCTTAAAACTTACTAAAATTTCAAAAGAAGAGATGAATCAGACCAACATTTGGATTTCTAATTTATTTTCATTTGAAAAAGAACATCTATTAACATTTTTAATTTCTGATAAAAGTGAACCTTGTTTTAATATTAGTTTAGAAATAGATTCTAAAAATAAAAAACTTAAAAGAAATGAAAATTCGTTTAAAGAGAAAATTCAGAAATTAGATAAAATAAGTAAATTTAAGTTATTTAATGAAATATATATCTTAGAAAAATATTTTTCACAAATAAAAGATCTGATTACAAGTGTTGATGGAATAAATTTAAACAGAACAGAATTTGCTGATTTTTATCAAAATACCATGCCCATTTTAGATATTCTGAATTTCAAAGTTGATTTGCCGAAAAATTTAATGTATGTTACTAGACCAAAGATAGTTAGTAATTTAAAGTTAAAATCATCAAATATCAATAGTAAAAATCTTTTAACCTTAGAAAATCTAGTTGATTTCGATTGGAAAATAGCTATTGGAGATAAAGAAATAAGTATAGATGAGTTTAAAAAGCTTGTAAAGATTTCATCAAAGTTTATTAAAATAGATGATGAAAGTTATATTGTAGAAGAAAAAGATATTTATGAAATATCTAAAAAAATTAATAAAGTACCTAAAAAATTTAAAAATAATCAGCTATTACAAGCAGTTTTAAGTTCTAGCTATGACAATACTGATGTTAATATAGATAAAAATATTTTAAAAGTATTAGATGAAATAAAAAATTATAAAAATATTGTTATACCCAAAGATTTAAATGGCAATTTAAGAGGTTACCAATACAGAGGATTTTCATGGTTAGTTCAAAATATCAACATTGGCTTTGGAAGTATTTTAGCTGATGATATGGGACTAGGTAAAACATTAGAAATTCTTACTACAATACTTCATTTTAAAAATGAAGGATATTTAAAAGATGGAAAAGCACTAGTTATTGCTCCAACAGCAATTCTTTTTAATTGGGAAAAAGAAATAAAACATTTTACACCAAGTTTGACATTTGATATTTTCCATGCTGAAAACCGTTCAATAAATTCTGATGTAGATATCATTATAACTTCATATGGAATGATTAGAAACCATTTTGAGAGTTTTGAAGCAAAAAAATGGTTTATGGTAGTGGCAGATGAAGCACAAAACATTAAAAACCCTAATACTAAGCAATCTAAGGCTATTAAAAAATTAAAATCTAAAAATAAAATAGCTTTAACAGGAACACCTGTAGAAAACTCCTTAATTGATTATTGGAGCATATTTGATTTTACAAACAAATCTTATTTAGAGAGTGTAAAAACTTTTAAACAAAATTATCTGAATCCTATTGAAAAAAACGGGGACAATGATATTTTAGAGAAATTTAAAATTATAACATCTCCATTTATTTTAAGAAGATTGAAGACTGATAAAAATATTATAAATGATTTACCTGATAAAATTATTACAGAATGTTATTGCCCATTAACTAAAACTCAAGCAGCTTTATATGAAGATACAATTGATAAAACATTGAACAAAATTGAAAAATCAGCTGGAATTGAAAGAAAAGGAATGGTTTTTAAATTAATTAATTCACTTAAGCAAATTTGTAACCATCCATCTCAATTTAAAAAGAAAAATAAATTTGATATTAAAGAATCTGGAAAAATGGAGATGTTAATTGATATCATAGACAACATCAATGAAAATAAAGAAAATAAAGAAAAAATAATAATTTTCACACAATTTGTTCAAATGGGAAATATAATAGTTGAACTTCTCAAAGACAAATTTAAAGCTGATGTGATGTTCTATCATGGAAGTTTAACACGTAAAAAGAGAGATAAAATAATTGATGAATTTCAAAATAATATTGATAAACAAATCTTAATAGTCTCTTTAAAAGCTGGAGGAACTGGGCTGAATTTAACAGCAGCGAATCATGTTGTTCATTTTGATTTATGGTGGAATCCAGCTGTTGAAAATCAAGCCACAGATCGTGTTTTTAGAATAGGTCAAAAAAAGAATGTTTTTGTATATAGATTTATAACAAATGGAACATTTGAAGAGAAAATAAATGAAATGTTAATGAACAAAAAAGAATTAGCTGAAATAACTATAGGAACTGGTGAAAAATTCATAACTGAAATGTCAAACGAAGAGCTTCAAGAATTAATAAGTTTAATGTAATTAAAATTATACTCGCCTTCTCATTTTTTTTAATTCTTCAATTCTTTCTTTTTCTTTTTTAAGTTTAACTTCCTTTTCAATTAAAAATTCTTTTCTTTCAAATTCTTTTAAACCAATTTCAATTTCTTCTTTTTTAAAGTGAGTATAATTGATATTTTCAAGGGATAACTCTTCATTTGGAAACAAAATTTCATATTTTTCCTTAAATACTTTTAAAATTGCTTTTTCTTTTTTAAATTCCTCTTTTCTAATTTTTTCTTCATTTTTTCTTCTTTTTTCTTCCTTTTTTTTAGATTTTTCAAACCGTCTGTTTTCTTGTTTAACTATTCTTCTTTGATTACTAATATATTTTTTCCTTCTACTTTCTTCCCTAAATAACTCAATTTTGCTTTTTTCCTTTTTATTTTCATTTAAAATATTTAAAATTAGATTGATGTTATTTTCTTCTTCATTTTTATGAATTCCTAATTCATTTTCTCGTAGAGTCCTTTTAGAAAATTTTTTTCCATATTGCCCTTTTTGATTTTCAGAACATTTATTATTTTTATTATCTTTTAAGATTTTTTTATTTCTTTTTTCTTCAGCTAACTTTTCATCATTAATAAATTGTTTTAGCTTTTCTATACAATAATTTTCTTTATATCCTTCATTTTTATTATTATAATTAGCATAATTATTATTACTAGTATTAAGATAATTGTCATCTTTACCAATATCTATAATATTACATTCAATTATTTTAAAGTAATCACAATTTATGAAATTCTCACATAATATAAATTTACAATTAGATATTTCTTTTCTTATAGTATTTTTACCACAAAAGGGGCACCATAACCCAAAACTATCCAATGTTCCTTGATTCATATAATCACTTAATATTTATGCAATAATGCTTTTATAATATTTACAAAATAATTTAATATTTTATATATTATATATATTATACATTTAACATTAATGTCAAAAAAATGATAAAAATGAAATAATTTCAAAATAAAAGAGAAAAACAAAAAGAATAAAAAAAAGAATAAAAAAATAAAGAAATCTCTTATTAAACAGCCAGAGATTAGCTGTTGAAAAAATAATATCTGATTAATGATTATTTAATATCTACTTTTAATTTATTTACTTTAACTTTAGGAAGTTCTAAGAAAAGAACTCCGTTACTAAACTCTGCTTTTGATTCACTTGCTTTAACTTTTGTTGGAAGTGAAATAGTTCTTTTAGCTGGACCATAAGTTCTTCCTTTGATTAAAAATTCACAACTTTTTTCTTCATCATCACAACTACCTCCAAAGAAAGCAGATATGACTAATTCCTTATCAGCAATTTCAACATCGATTTCATCTTTGTTTACACCAGGAAGGTCTATTTTAACATAAAATGAATTTCCAGCATCTATAAGATCAAGATTTATTTTTCCAGGAGCGGTTTCTTTATATTCGTTTATTTTACTATCTACATCTTTCTGGAAAGCTTTTAAATTTATCAAGATATCATCCATAGTTTTTCCAAAATCATTAGCTACTCTTCCAGCAACATTTTTCCCTTTTTCTACACCTTTATCTACTCTGTCTGAAAAATCCTCATATTTATCTTTATCAAGTTTACGACGTTCACTCATACTTTTATCTCCTATAAGATTAATTTAATTTTTATATTTATCAATATATATTTCAATATTTTCAAATATCTTTTAAATATATCGATATGCATTTTTCAATATAATATTGTATTAGGTTATTATTATAACTTTTGGTTATTAAAAAGATTTTATAGTTTAATTATAAAATTATTATTATTATTATTATTATTATTATTATTATTATTACACTAATATTACTTTGTTATTACTTTACTATACTGATTCTACTACTATTTATTGATTGATTATAATAATTATAATTAAACTAACAAAATTATTAAAAATATTAAAAATAATAATTATAATAATTATAATTATTGTAATTATATATAAGAAAATTATTTTAATTATTAATTAAATTTAAAATATAAAAAAGAATGGCTTAAAAATACTAAAAAATATATACTACAAAAAGTCATCCTCATCTTTGTCTGTTCTTTCTATTTTTTTTATATTTTCTAGTTTAGATATTATTTCATCAATACCTTCACCAAGATGAGCAGAAATAAGTAAATAATCCTCACCAATATCCTCTAAATAGCTGTCTAAACTCCGATTGCCATCGTAATTATCTTTATTCCCATTATATAAATCTATTTTATTGAAAAGATAAAACATTGGAACATCAAATATTTTTTTGATTTCTATAGAAAGTTTGTATTGAGCATCAATAGTAAAACCACATGTTTCGGAAGCATCTATTATGAAAAATATTCCATCAGCTAAATGTTCAAGAGCCACCATTGCATTTAATTCGATTTCATTCATATCTAAAATAGGCCTATCAAGAAGTCCTGGAGTATCAATAATCTGTATTTTCTTCCAATTTCTCTCAAGATGACCAATCTGGATTCCTTTTGTTGTGAAAGGGTAATTAGCTACTTCAGGACTAGCATCAGTAATTTGACGAAGAAGTGTAGATTTACCTACATTTGGAAATCCCGCTATTACAATTGTAGTAGCTTCAAAATCAATGGTTGGCATATTTCTAAGGTTAGCTTTAGCAAAATCTAAAAAATCAAGGTCTTTTTTAATCTTATTTACAACTGACGCTATTCTTCCATAAGCTTGTTTTTGAAGAGAACTTGCTTTTTCTGAAGGAGCTCTTCTAATTCTACCAGCATAATCTTTTTCAAGTTGAGTAAGAATTCCATAAGCCCAATTTAATGCACCAAGGGCCTTTTTCATATCATCCACACCAACAGTAATATCAATATAATCTTGATAAAAATCTGGAAGTGATTCAATATCAGGAACCCTATCTAAAATCATTTTAAGTCTGTCTTTAATAACTTGACATGCTGTGACAACTCGAGTTTCTTCAATTCGCTTTCCTTTTAGCCTTTTTGGAATTTTTGAAGTTCTGGCTAAATCAGCTGCTTTCTTTCCCCTACGAAACCCTTTATCTAAAAGTTCATCTGGAGTAGGAATAGTTGGTAGCTTCATATTATCTATTTTTAATAAATTATTTTATTAAATTACACAATAAGTATAAAAATTATTAAATTATATATCCTGATTATAAAAATTATTAAATTATATATCCTGATTATAAAAATTATTAAATTATATATGATTATAGAAATTATTAAATTGATTTGATTATTTTTTTTATTTTTGAAATATAATCTATTTAAAATTATTTATTTATATTTAAATTATATTATAAAAAAAACTAATATAAAAAACGAAATCAATAATCTTTATTATCTTTGAAATTCATTCTTTAAATATTTGTCCTTGAAATTTATAAATACTTGTATCACTATCAAGCCAACATTGAGGATTTAAACCCGCTTTCATACAAGTATTTCCTAAAAATGTTTCCACATCCATATTATGCTCTATAGCTACTTGTGGAAGAAGTAAACCTTTATTAAAATTATTTTCAACAATCAAGCCATCTTCACCAATAATTATATTATTTAAATAATCATAAGAACTATTAACATTAATAATTTCTGGTTTAGTCAATACTGTTACTTCTACAGAAACATTTTTAAATTCTTCAGTTGTTAAACTAGGAAACCTTGGATCATTGACAGCTGCTGAAATAGCTACATTAATTGTTGCTTCAATAAGTGGAGCAACAGGTTCAGGATAACCAATACAACCTCTAAGCTCATTTTTTTCATTTAATGTGACAAAAACACCTAAATTTTCTTTTAAATAATCTGGACAATCTTTAGGAACATCTAACTTTTCACCCTTTTTTAAATAAGATTCAATGGATAATTTAGCGATTTTAATTAGATAATCTCCATCTTCATTGTTTAACATAATTATTCTCCAATATTTAATTTAAAAATTAATTTAATTGATAATATATAATTAATCACTATATAATAAAATCTATATTTCTGAAATTATTAATAAAAATATATAATAAAATTATATAAAAAAATCACAATTTAAAAAATTATTAATAAAAATATATAATAAAATTACATAATAATGATTAATTAACTACTTCCTCCCACTGTAGCATCTAAAATCCTTGTGTGAGGACCACCATCTCCGACTGGAGCAGTTTGTCCAGATTTTCCACAAAACCCAATTCCTAATTTAAAATCATTTCCAACAGCATCAACATTTTTCAAGGTTTCTAAAACATTTCCAGAAAGAGAAACATCCCTAAGTGGATTTGTTACTTCCCCATTTTCTATTTTAAATGATTCTGCAGCATTAAATTGGAATATTCCCTTACCAGTATCCACCTGACCCCCTCTTGAACCTTTAAGATAAATACCATTAGATATGTCTTCAATCAATTCTTCAAAACTCATATCACCAGATTCTAAATAAGTGTTACTCATTCTTACAATAGGTTGTTCACTTATTACAGATCTAGCATTTCCAGAAGATGAAATACCTAATTTAGATGCAGATTCTCTTGAGCTAAGTAGAGAAATCAGTTTTCCATCCTTTACAAGTTGATTTTTCTTAGTTTTTACACCTTCCCCATCATAAGCATAATAACCAAAACCATCACTATTACTTGCATCATCAACAATATTAACAATTTCAGACCCAATTTGATGGTTTAATTTTCCTTTTAATATTGAATCATTTTGAAGAATCAAATCAGCTTCTGCTGCATGACCTAACGCTTCATGAACAAATACCCCCGTAAGTTCATTATCAGTGACAATGGAAAAATTTCCTGAAGGAGGCGTTTCGCCGACAAGCAATCTATTAGCCTTCTCACCAATATTTCTTCCAAATTTCTCAATATCTTGATTATTTAATGCTTCAAACCCTTTTGCTCCACCAATACTCCCATGACCAAATTGAATAATCTCTCCTGAAGATGCAACTGAGTTTAAAAACAGTCCAACACGAGTTTCATCCATAATAATGGAACTTCCTTCACTATTTATAAAAATGGTTTGAGATTCACTATCAGAATAATTAGCAGTAGTGCTTACAACCTTGTCAATATTTGCAGATTTACTTGCATCATTAAGTAATTCTTTCTTTTCATCAATACTAACATCTGAAAGAGGAATCTTTCGAGGAGTTTTAATTTTATCAACTATAGTTTTACTGTCAGCTAATTCAACATCTCCTTGAAGTACATTAGATAATTTTATTGCAGTATTTGCAATTTCTTCAATTTTGTCAAAATCACTAGTAAATGCAAATCCCCAAGCACCATTATTTAAAACTCTTATCCTAAGACCAATATCAATTCCTGTGTTAATCTCTTGAATTTTATTATCTTTCATTATAATATTGGTGCCATTTCCTTTACCTACCCTAATATCTACGTAATCTACTTTTGGTGAAATACTATCAATTATTTTTATAAAAAAATCTAAATTTTCTTCCATTTTTTCAGTCCTATATATACTTTTTACTATTTAAAAGTTTTAACCATATTGACTAATTTTTAGATATATAATAATTATATTATATATTATTTATATCTTTAAACTTATTGAATTTTTAATATAAAACTATACTTATTTTTAAGAATTACCCAATACTTAAAAAAAAAATCTATATTTGTTATTTACATAAAATTTTTAAAAATAAAAACAGAATTTAAAAAATTTCTATTTTTTAAAATTTATAATAATCTTATATTTATAATTTTTAAATAATATTTAATTAAATTAGTCCTACTTTAAAAACTGGTTTTAATAGTTTATAACAATAAATGAAAAGCAAATTATAAGTTATAACTTAAATTACTAGATTTTTAGAGTTTTTTGAGAAATATTTATATAGTATAATTAATAATTAAAAACATGTAATGGCAAATATGCCCCAAATTAATAATCAGAGATAAGTTATAAGTTATTATAAGAATTTAACTAAGTAAAAACATGCAACAAACTAATGTATAAAATATTAAAAATTTGAATAAAAATGAAATAAATTTGAATAAAAATGAAATAAATTTGAAAAATATTAAGAAAAATTTAAAAAAACTATTTAAATTTAAGGTTAAATAAAAAAATAATAATAAAAAAGATATTATAGCTATAAAAAAATGTTTATAAAGGAGATTGATAGTTTGAAACTAAATAAAACTGGATTTTTTATTGGAATCTTAATAATGTTTATTATAACATTATTTTGTGCAGCTACCATTTCATCTGTTCCAATAACAGTAACTGCAAAGCCAAGTGCAAATAATAATTTACCATATAAAGATTATACTGTAACATGGAAAAATCAATGCCCCCTGTGTGGTCATTGTGAAACACTAGCATTCAATCCCAAAGGTACTTATGAAGGTGAACTAACTTGTCTTCATTGTGGTGCTGACTACTGTGGTGTAACTGGTAAAGATAAACATCAAAACGGACCTAGAGCAAAATTATCACAATTTAATCATTCCAACAATCATTCCAATATTGGAAACTATTTTTATGAATATCCTTATAATACTGATTTTAATAATACTGATTTTATAGCAATATTACTTCAATTGAAAAAAATGACTTAAACAGCTATTTAATAATTTTAATACTAAATGACTAAGTAACTATATATATAAATATTTATAAGTTGGAACTATATTTTTAGAAAAATTTTTCTAGAAAACCAAAACATATAAAAAGCTAAAAACATATATAAGAAAAATTAAAAAGGATTTAATAAATATTATTGTATTAAAAATGTATATAACAATATTTCATTAAAATGTTTTTAATTAGAAAAAATAATTAGAAAAATTCTCATTTTTAAAATATTAAATAATAAAATAAAAATGCAAAAATATTTATATTAATAAAAACTAAAAAAAAGTTGTATTAAAAGTGTTAATTTTAACAATTAAAAATTGTTTATAATATTTTAGAAAAAAAGTTTTCAAATATTATAAAAAAACTTATAAAATTAACCAGAAAAAATGAAACAAGAGGTGAAAATATGGAAATTCAACTTGATTTACAACATTTCTGTTGCGGTCCTAAAGGCTGTGAAATCGAAATCGCCTATGGTGAAATGATGGATGCAGAATAGATATATTAATTCATAACTACATTAACTATTGTTTTTATTTTAAGGTAGATTAATTTCTACTATTTTTTATTATTATAATTTTTACAAATTTATTTACTAATTACAACAATTATTTATTAACTAAAGATATTAAATACATTTTTTCTTCAGTTATTGTTGATAAAATACTACATACTATTTTTTATTAATAAAATATTATATCATTTGTTGATTATAAAATTATCTAGGAATATTTATAGGTTGAAAAATGAAAATTGGAAATAAAAAAACTAGATTTATAAAAATCCTAAGCATAATTCTAATAATTCTAATAATTCTAGCTGTAATAATGTCTATTACATATTATATCAACACAACTAATGAAAAAACCTTAGGAAAAAACGATTTAGGAGATGTGAGTCTAAAAGGACCCTATGGAAATATGGATTCTACTGATAAAATAGCATTTATAATTGGAGTTCATCCACTTGAATCAAATTCCCATATATCTCTTTTAAACAATATTCAAAATAATAGTAAATACCTTAATAAATCCTATTATATTTATATAGTCAATGTCACTAAAGACAGAAATGTTTTTAATGCAAGCCGTATGAATGGACAATTATTAGCTAGAGATTATGTTGTTCCAGATATAAAAAACAAGAATTACAGTTTTGTAGTAGATATCCACTCACATCAAGGAGTATATATAGAAAAAAACTTTATAATATCCCCATTAAATGATGAAAAATCAAAGGAGATAGGTTTAGATACTATAAAAAATATTGAAAATATGAAAATTCTTAAATTTATTCCTGCTGATGATGGAGATCCCACAAGCCCAGAGTATGTTTCTATTCCAATATTAAAAAGTGGAACTCCAACAATTATCTACGAAACATATTTATATGAGTCAGAAAATACAACAAATAATTTTATGATAAAATTCATAAAGAATTTAGACAATATAGATTTTAAAAACTTTGAAAAATCTTATAAAAATGGATAATGTTTTAAAATCATAATGTATACAAATTTATACAATTGTATAAAAAAATTATACAAGAAAAATAATAAAAAAATATAAAAAAACTATTCAAATAGAAATTTTAAACTGTTAAATCAATGAAAAATAATAAACTATATAAATACAATTAAATATAATAAAATAATATTTTTTATAATAAAATATTAAATAATCTATTTTAACAATGCATTTTGTTTTTATGGAGGCAATAAAATCGAAATAACTAATAAAAATAAAATTAAAAAAATTATTATAATATTATTTCTAATAACAATTTTTCTAGTGGCTATACATGAATCATCTGCAGCTACAATTACTGTTAAAAAATGGGGAACTGGTGGAGATCTTAGAAAAAATAGTGTGATAAATAAAAATCTCCCTAAATCTAAGATTACAACTCAAGTTGTAAATGCTGCAAAAAAAGGAACACCTATTATAAAATTTGGAAATGGTGAAGGACCTAAAACACTTATTGTTGCAGGAGTTCATGGAAACGAACTTTCGTCACAAATTGCAGCAATGAAACTTATTAATTATCTCGATAAAAAGAAAAATATTAAAGGAACAATATATGTTATACCTTTTGTTGCTCCAAAAGCAACTTCAAAAAATCAGAGATTTTTTAATGGTAAGAACCTAAATACTATATCTCATAAAAAAGGGAGTATAACAAATAAAATTGTTCTATTTGCTAAAGAAAACAACATTACTACTGTAGGAGATTTTCACTGTACAATGCCTGGAGGATACCCGGGTAAAAATATAATATTAGGTACAGAATTCCCAAGTTCAGAAAGTGCTCAAATGGCAATTGGTATTTCTAAGATTGTAAAACACCCATATAAAAATGAATATAAAGCAGGAGATTCTTATCCTGGAGCCCTTGAAGATAATTTGAATTTAATCGGAATATCCTCAGTTACTTGTGAAGTTAAAACTCCTCATGGAAAAATAGCTTCAGGAAGTGTTAGCTCCTCATACAAACAAATGCTTGGATTTTTAAAATATCTTGGTTTTATCAAATAAATAATAGAATCTATCAAATAGTATGAACATGAAATAAATGATATGGATTTATGAAAAAATAACATAGATATTAAATAAATAATATAAATTAATGAAAAAAACAACATAGACATTGAATAAATAATATAAATTAATGAAAAAAACAACATAGACATTGAATAAATAATATAAATTAATGAAAAAAACAACATAGACATTGAATAAATAATATAAATTAATGAAAAAAACAACATAGACATTGAATAAATAATATAAATTAATGAAAAAAACAACATAGACATTGAATAAATAATATAAATTAATGAAAAAAACAACATAGACATTGAATAAATAATATAAATTAATGAAAAAAACAACATAGACATTGAATAAATAATATAAATTAATGAAAAAAACAACATAGATATTAAATAAATAATATAAATTAATGAAAAAAACAACATAGATATTAAATAAATAATATAAATTTATGAAATAAAATATATAGATTTTAAATAATAATATGAATTTATGAAATAAATATTCTTTAAATATAAAAAACTAAAATTGTTTGTCTATTTCTTCAGCACCAATTAATCTCTCACAATGATGACATCTTAACAATATAGGAGATGTTTTTATCAGATGAAATCTAGATTCAATAGGTTCATCAGCATTTGTAATGCAATTGGAATTGGTACATTTAATAATTGACCTTAATTCTTTCATAAAATGAACTTTATCTTTTTCAACTACATCATAATTTCTGATGATATTAATTGTAGCTTCAGGAGCAACAAGTGCAATTTGATCCAATTCATTTGGGTCAAGTTCCCTGTTTTCAATTTTCACTACATCCTTTTTTCCAACATTTTGTGAAGAAACATTCATAGCTATTGTAACATTTATACCTTCATGAGGAAGCCCTAAAATTTTCAAAACATGAAGAGATTTGTTAGCAGTAATATGGTCAATAACTGTGCCATTTTTAATAGCTTCTACTTTCATCTCATTTTTCATATAATTATATATGTAATAATTTTTATTTAAAATTTTTTATTAAAATAAATAATAATTTGATAAAATTAAAATAAATAATAATATCAATTTAATTAAATAAATAATATTGATATAATTAAATAAATAATATTGATATAATTAAATAAATAATAATATTGATAATTATTAAATTTGAACTAATCTATTAATTTTTAATTAAATCTACAAAAGAAAATTTATTAACATCAAAGAGCCCTTTATCACTTAATTTTAAATTTGGAATAACAAGAAGAGCCATGAAAGACAAAGTCATAAATGGTGCTTCTAACAAGCACCCTAAATTAAATACTTCGTTGTTAAGAATTTCAAGTTGGTTTGAAACTACAAAAACATCTTCATCACTCATTAAACCAGCTATTTGAAGTTTTAATATTTTTTCATTGTCACCACAAACAACAGCTAAACCTCCTTTATTTTCATGAATTAAATTTACAGCTTTTGCCATATCTGCTGAGTTTGTTCCAACAACAATAATATTATGAGAATCATGAGCAACACTAGATGCGATTGCTCCTTTTTTTAGATTAAATCCTTTAATAAATCCATTAGCTATATTATCATTTCCATATCTTTCAACTACAGCTAATTTTAAAATATCATTATCAACATCTTCTTGAATAATATTATCTTTAACTTTAAGGTAAGTATTGACCTTATTGGTTATTATTTCACCATCAATAGCTTCAATAACTCTAACTTCTAAATGTGAGTCGTCATTATAATCATTCACAAGTACTTTAAAATCATCTGAAACTTTTTTAGATAACTTGAAGGTATCTTTAAATACTGACTTTTCAGATTCAATTAAAGACTTTCCCTCTTCAGCTACTATTAGTCCATTAATAACTGTTTTTTTAATATTAAAATCTTCAAGATTATCAATTAAAACAAAGTTAGCTATTTTACCAACTTCAATAGCTCCACTATTTAGATTATAATGATTAGCAGGATTTATAGTGACCATTTTAATTGCTTCAATTGGATTAATTCCTAAATCGATAGCTTTTTTTATGAGAATATTTAAATGCCCTTCCTTTAAATCAGAAACATCTTTATCATCACTAACTAAAAAGTCAAATATTGGATACTTTAAAATACTTTCAAAATCATCAGCTGAAACTGCACCAAAAAAATCTTGATTTGAACAAAGGGCTATTCTATCCCTTATATTAAAAAGAGATTCCATGTTTTTAGCAGAAGATCCTTCTCTTACCATGATTTTCATACCTAATTTCTTTTTTACAATAGCTTCATTAAAGCTTATACTTTCATGGTCAGTCGATATAGTTGGAAGAGAACCAATATCCCCATTTATTTTATTAATTTTATCATCAAAAACAAAAAGATAATTTTCTAAATCTTCTCCAAATAATAATGGAGCATGTCCATCAATAGGTTTATTAAAGTTTTTAGCTATTTTTAATTTATTTAAAACCTCTTCATTTCTATTAATAACTCCTACAAAATTCATCATTTCCCCAAGTGCTACAACTTCATCTTTCCTCATAAGCTCTTCAATAGTTATACTATCAAGACAAGCTCCACTAGTTTCAAAGTCAGTAGCTGGAACACAAGAAGGAACAGAAAAATAAAAATCAAAGGGAACGTGACTTCCATCATTTATCATGAATTCAACACCTTCAATCCCTGAAACATTAGCTATTTCATGAGGATCAGCTATAACCGAAGTGGTTCCAAAAGGAACAACAGCTTTTGCAAAATTACTTGGTGTAAGAAGAGAACTTTCAATATGTATATGAGCATCAATAAATCCTGGAGCCATAATTCCCTCAAAATCTAATTGAGATTCATTGATATTGTTTAAAGGAACAACAGTTTTAAATAGTCCTTTTTCAATAACAATTTCAGCAGGATATATTTCATTATTTTTAATATCTAAAATATTAGATTTAATTTTTTTAATTTCTTTATAAGGCATTTTATCGGATAATTTTTAGACCAAATGTTTTAATTTGATTAGTTTTATAATATGATTTAATTTGATAGTTTTATAATAAATAATTTAATTTGATTAATTTTATAATAAATATTTAATTTGATTAGTTTATAATATGATTTAATTTGATTAGTTTTATAATAAATAATTTAAATTGATTAATTTTATAATTAACAATTAGTTTAAATATCAACTTTAAAATCTAAATTAATTTCTTCAGCTGATTTTCCACCCCTAACTCCCCAGTTACTAAGAGGTTGCTCATTTAGAAATATAAAAATAGATTCTTTTTCTATATTCAATTTATTATGTAATCTTTCTACTATATTAGTAAATAGTAATTTCTTTCGCTCTTTAGTTCTTCCTGAAAACATAGATATTTCAATCAAATATTTGTATGGATTTTTCATTTCAAACAATTCTTTTTCATATTCCATAATAAGAATATTTCTATCATCTGATGGGAGTTCTAAGACATAGATTATAGCTTCAAGAACTTGCTTTTTAAATTCTTCTAAAAAAGCTTTATTATTTCCTTTAACTAAAGATATTTTTGTAAATGGCATGAAAAACCTCTTTTTCTTTATTTTAAATTATAATTATTATAATTATATAAATTATATAAATTATTATATAAATATTATTAAATCAATTCAAATTTAAATAAAATACATTAGATAAATTATCAGATAAACAAAATACATTAAATAAATTTATAAATAAATAAAATATATTAGATAAATTATCAGATAAACTAAATACATTAAATAAATTCAAATTTAAATAAAATATATTAGATAAATTATCAGATAAACTAAATACATTAAATAAATTCAAATTTAAATAAAATATATTAGATAAATTATCAGATAAACTAAATACATTAAATAAAAATATAAATGGAATAAATTATTGATAAAAATATTAAAATAATATAAATAGCTAAATAATAGCTAAATAATAACTATCTCTCTAATTCACTATATAATATTGGTAAAAATGCTCCTATATCAGTGACAATACTTAAAACTTGAGCACTTCCCCTATCAGCTAATTTTGTAACAGTGGCAGGATTAATATCAACACAAATACTTTTTACTTTTGAAGGTAACATATTACCTGTAGCTATTGAATGTAACATAGTAGCTATCATAATAACCATATCAACATCCTTTGCATATTCTCTCATTGTTTCTTGAGCTTCAATAACATCAGTTATAACATCTGGAAGTGGGCCATCATCACGAATAGATCCAGCTAAGACATATGGAACATTATTTTTAACACATTCATACATTATTCCACGCTTTAAAGTTCCATCTTCAACAGCTTCTTTAATCGATCCAGATTTATTTATTGTGTTAATAGCCCTCATATGATGAGTGTGGCCTCTGCTTACAACTTCACCAGTTTTTACACAAACTCCAAGAGAAGTTCCATATAAAGCATTCTCAATATCATGAGTAGCTAAAGCATTACCTGCAAAAACAACATCAATATATTTTTCTTTAATCATTTTAGCCATTAAATCTCCAGATCCTGTATGGACAATAGCTGGTCCACCGACAATAGCTATTTTTCCGCCTCTAGATTTTATTTCTTTAATTTCAGCTGCAATTTTCTTAATTATGCTCATTAAAGGTTTTTCAGAAGAAACTTCACTATTCATAAATTCAAAAGCACCTTTTTTGCCTCTTGGACGTTCGGGAGGAGTAACACGAATTCCTTCACGACCAACAACAATTTCCTCTCCCTTTTTTATTCTTCCAATAGGTTTACAATATGCTCTACTATTGCCATTTTCATCTTTATCAATAATAATCATACAGTCCATTTCAATATCTTCAACATGTAACCAGTTCCCATCATATAATACATGGGTAATGTGGTTAGTAGTTGAGTAAAAATTTTCAGGAGCTACTTTATCTTTTGGAGAAGCTACTAATTCAACTTCTTCAATTGCAGATATTGTTGCACCAATTTCACTTAACTCATCTAAAATTTGATTTAAAAGAGATGGAGAATCTGCTCTAACAATTATTTTTGCTCTACTTACATCAGACTTTCTTTTTCCAACATCTAAATCGATTATATTAAAGTCTCCTCCTTTATCCATAATTATGTCTAAGGTTTTAGGAAGAATTAAAGAATCGATAATATGTCCAAACAGTTCTATTTCTCTTTGATTCATGATAAATCTCCATTTCTGATATTTTTTAATTTTAATTTAATATATTACTTTTTAATAATTTTATAATATTTTTTTGATATTCTAAATTAATTTTAATAAATTATTAAATTTTTTATAAAAAATATAATTTTTTAAAATAAATTTTTAATTAATTTTTATAAATTATTTAATTTTTTATAAAAAATATAATTTTTTAAAATAAATTTTTAATTAATTTTTAATTAATTTTTATAAATTTTAATATTTTTATAAATATATACAAGTATAGCTAATTTTATAGTATAGATATTTTTTAATAAAATATTTCAAAAAATATCACTTGTCAACTCCATGTTCTATTTTTTTAATTAATTGAACAGAACTAAAATGTTTTTTTTGCTTTGAATATTCCCGCCATTAGATAATAATTGTCTGACTTTATTGTTAGGTTTATAAATAGTAATAAACTCTTTTTTATTATTCATATTTATATATTCCTATAAAATATTTATTATGATTTAAAAAAAAACTTAATTCATTTAGAAATTAATAAAAATAAAATTTTAATCCTCTAGTTATTGAAAAATTTTAAGTCCTATATCTTAAAATAGCTGCAATTCCACCAAAAGCTTTAAATAATTGCATGCCTTCTTCAGTTTCAGTAGAAATGATCTCAACATCAGAATCAACTTCTTCAGCCATGTGAACAAAATCATCTACAAGGTCCTTAGCATCATGAACTTTCATTTTTTCTCCACAGTCAACACATACAATATCATCATTGTCATGAGGATCCTTATAAGTAATTTTGAGTTCACGAGAACAATTTAAACATCTCATAGTCTTTCTTGTTTCAACAAGATCTTCTGAAATAAGAAGAGTATCTACAGCTCCCATTTGAAGATCTTTTCTAACTTCCTCCTCACCATAAGCAGCTAATCCATTTTCATGAATTAATTCTTTAAGAAACTTTTGTACAAGCTGTTTTTCTTTCATAACCTCTATTTCATCAAGAAGATCCATTGATTTATCAATAACTTCACGTATCCCAAATTCTCCTGTGTAAGAAGTATCAATAGTGGATATTACCTTATTTTTAAGTTCATATTGAAGATAATCTCCTTTAAGAAATTCTTCTTTAGTATGACCTGGCCCACCTAAAATTATTCCTTTAAGGTCTCCAATAGGTAAAAAAGCATCATTCATATGATCTCCAATACGTTTTTTAAACTCATGAGCAGCTAAATCAATCAATCTATCAAATCTTCTTTGTGACTGACCTCCAGCTTTATGTTTTCCAGGAACACCACTAGTTAAATGTTTTATTATATCAATTCTTTTTCCTTTGAGTGTAGCTATTGTAGCTTCTTTTCTATCAATAACAGCTAGCCCATAAACTTCTTTAACATCCATCATATGCTGTAATGGATCTAAAAAGAATTCAGAATTACAATGATAAGTATAAGTTTGAATAGGTTCAGGAGGTTCAAAAACAAAAGTTTCCATCTTTTCACTTCCAGGCCCTCCTTTTGGAATCATTCCAACAAAAAGAACAAGTCCCTTTTCAGGAGGTCTTTTAAATAGTCTAAGTCTTTGAACAATAACTTCAATTGCAGATTGAACATTTTTTTTAGTTTGTTTACTTTTAATATTAGCACTCTGAGAAAGTTCTTCACGCATATGTTTAGTAACATCACTAACTTGACGATCAGGAGGTATATAGACAGATACTAACTCAGTCCCTCTTCCTTTTTTCTCTGATAATTCTTTCAAAGTCTTTTTAAACTCATATAATTCTTTTGAAGATATTTCTGACAATATTTTTTCCCCTATGATAAAAATATGAAATGGTTGTTTAAACACAATATAAATATTTAATAACAATATTATAAATTATTACTAAAATAATTAATATTGAATTAGTAATAAATTTATACATTAATATTTTGTAAAAACTATAATATATAATTATATCTATTTAAGTTTTTGACAGTCTTAATTTTTTGACAAAAATTCATGCTATTTTAAAAAAATTTATATTATATTGCAAAACTTAATTTTTGGTACTAAATTTTCTAATTATTTATATATAAATTGATAATATTTATACCAAAAATTTGGTACTACACTATATAGAAAAAACTAAAAAATAGTAAAATTAAATTTATTTATAAAAAACCTTAATTAAAAATAATTATCATATGAAAAAAATAAAATTAAATGAAAAAAATAAAAATAAAATTAAATACTTAATATTTTAACCTAATCTATTAACTTTTATTAAAGATTCTACAGGAACTTCTTCTATTTCAGAGATTCCAACTTTATCGATTAAAACAACTACAGCTATAGGTTCTGCTCCTTGATTTTTAAGAGCATTGACTACATTTTTTATAGTATTGCCACTAGTTATTACATCATCAACTATAATAACCTTTTTATCATTAACTTGTGCAAAGTTCTGACTTATGGCTCCTTCATGGTCTTTATCATTTTCTTTTCTATGTTTAACTGGGTGGAAAACAGCCAAAGATGTTTCAATCCCTTCTTCAATTGCTAAAAAATCAGCCATCATTGTTGCAAATGGGATTCCACTAACAGCTATACCTACTATAACATCAGCTTCACCATGAGCTAATGACATATCACTTAATGCAGCAGAAACATATCTAAGTCTTGAAGAACTGCCACCTAAACTATTCCAATTAATAGCAAAATCTACAGGAGCATCAGTTTTCTTTTTTTTATCCTGTTTTTGCATATTTAACCATCTAGCAGTGTCCATTGAAACGTTGAGTTCATCGGCTATTTCTCCAACTGTGAAACCCCGAGTTCTAAGCTCATATGCTTTTTTTATTAAATCTTGATTCATTTTTACACCTAAGTGATATATAATTCATGAGTAGCTTAATTATTAAAATTTTTATAGTGTTAATAGATTATTTATTCTTATTTAATTATATGTTATTAGATTATTTATTAATTATTATAAAATAACACTATAATTCAATATTATTTAATTAATTTATAAGTATTAAATTTTATATTTATAAAAAAATATATAGTTATTATAAAAATTATTAATATTGTTATTTTATTTCATCTAAACTAATAGGAACATGTTCTTTTGAAGATCTATTTGCTGCCAAAACCATTTTAAGAGCATTTAACCCATCTTCGCCAGTGATTTCCACATTTTCATCATTAATAATAGAATTTAAAAAGGAATTTAGTTCATATTTTAAAGGTTCTTCATGTTGGATTTCTACTTTTTGTGCGAACTTTCCAGCTACATCAATACTTTGATCAATATAATCAATAGCTATTATCCCATCAGTTCCAGTAATTTCTAATGCACGCCGTTTAAATGGAGTGAGCCAATTAACCTCTAAAAGACCAGTGATTCCGTTTTCAAACTTGGTCATTATTTCAGCATGATCTTCATATTCACATTTTTCAAGAATACTTCCCATAGTTGCAAAAACTTGAGTCACATCATCATCAAATAAATAATACATTACATCTAAATCATGTATAGCTAAATCAATAGCTACCCCAACATCTTTGATTCTTGGAGGAAAAGGACCAACTCTTTTTGCTGAAGCAGAAACAACATCTCCAATAACATCCATTTCAATAAGTTCTTTTGCTTTTGCAATTGCAGGGTTGAATCTTTCAACATGGCCAGTACTTAGTTTAATCCCTTTATCTTTAGCAGCTTGAATCATCCCTTCAGCTTCTTTTAAGGTGAATGCAATTGGTTTTTCTACTAAAACATCCTTCCCGTATTCAATTGCTTTCATAACAACATTATAATGATGGGTAGTTGGAACGCATACACTTACAGCTTCAATTTCAGGATTTTTTAATAATTCTTCATAATTAGTATATCCTTCAGCATCATACTTTTTACATACTTGAGATAGAGTTGCTTGACTTACATCAGAAACTCCAAGAAGGTTTGCTTTATCTAATCTATAGTATACCCGAGCATGATTATGACCCATTGCTCCAACACCAATAACCCCTACATTAACTTTTTTCACAAATAATCCTCCACCTATTGTAAACACCTAATTAACTGTTCTAATAATTATTGTAATTACTTGAAATTATTCTTTTTGATTTTAAGATATCACTACTTAATTAATTAAATATTTACTAAATTATCATATTATTGTATTATTATTAATAATTTTAATTTATATGAATATATTAATTCAAATTATATAATTTTATTAAATAAATATTTTACTAAATTATTATATTTATATTTATTCAAATTAATTATAATTTTATTAAATCAAAATATTATAAAATATTTATTAATTCAAATTATCATGAATTAAATAATAAAAATATAAATAAATTATTAATGATAACTTATAACAATATAAATTTTATATTAAGATGTATTTAAATTTATTCCTTAAATGAATTTTTTAATAAAATAAATGCAAAATATATTAATCTAGATTATTTCACTTTTAAGCAAATGTATTTTAATTAATTTTCTTTTAAATAAATTAATCTTAAATTAATCTAATTTCAAATCAAATAACTCTTAAATTAATTTATTTTTAAATAATATTATCAATATATTTTACTTTCAAATAAATTCTTTCATTTCCTTAGCAAGTTTTTTTCCTAAACCTTCATAGTTGTTAGGTGAACCTTTTATTCTATTTTTATGAAGAACTTCTCCACTTTGAGTGAGCAAAATAGCATAAAGTTCTAATTCATTATTATTTATCTGAGCTATAGAACCTAATGGCCATTGACATCCAATTCCAAGTTCTTCAAGAACTGTTTTTTCAGCTAGAACTTCAGACTCTGAATTGGAATGATTAATTTTTCTAATTGTGTCTTTAACTTCTGAATCTTTTCTAGTTATAATAGCTAGAGCTCCTTGACCAGCTGCAGGAGTTAAATATTCTAAAGAGAATCTACTTTTAATATATTTTCTAAGGCCTAATCTATTTAAACCAGCTTCAGCCATAATTGTTGAATCAACCTCTCCATTTATAACCTTATGAACACGAGTTCCAATATTTCCTCTTATTGGCTTTAATTCTAATCTTTTATCATACATATTACAAAAAGCTTCTCTTCTCAAACTACTAGTTCCTAAACTAGAACCATACGCTAACTCTTCCCAAGTATAATTTGAAACTAAAACTTCATTTGGAGATTCTCTAATTGGAACTGCAGCTATTTCAAGATCATTATCGAGTTCGGTTGGAACATCCTTTAAACTATGTACTGCAAAATCAACTTCTTCTTCTAGAACGGCTTTATCAAGTTCTTTAGTAAAAAGTCCTTTAGAATCCATATTATATAGTTGAGAGGTGGTTATTTTATCCCCAGTAGTTTTAATAATATTAGTCTCAATTTCTTCTTTTGTTAAATCAAACAGGCATTTTCGAATGTAGTTTGTTTGAGTTAATGCCAATTCACTTCCTCTAGTTCCAACTATCAATAAATTACCTCCAATTCCATTAAAATCCTATTAAAAGATAAAAAAATAATGTGAAAAAATCGTTAATAAATAAATATGTTTTTTTAATTTATAAATATATATTTTTAATTTATAAATATATATTAAACTTTTTAGATTTATCATTTTTTAATTTATAATCGTTGTTATTTAAAAACAATACCAGTGAAAATTATCTTTTACTAATTTGAGAGTAATTAGAACGATAAATAAATAAAATTTTTTTTTCATTCTCTATAGCTGATTTTTGAGCTTCGAAAGGGTTTTCAATGAATTTAACTGAATTTTTCATTTTTTTTCCTATTTCTTTACCTAAATCATCAGTTAGTGTTAAATTTAGATAAAATTCTTTATTTTGATGATGTTCATTATTCTTAAATTTACCCCATAAGAGATTATCTAAAAGAGTAGCTACTTTATTTTCATCAATTTCTTCACAAGTAACTCCATATTTTCCCCCAATAATAATCTCATAATCATTTAAATTATTAAGATGACGTATCATATCTATTGAATTTTCAATAGCTTTTGTATTAATTCCTGGATTAATCTCTTCAATAATAACTTGTCCTTTTTGTGTTTTAAGAGAAGTTCTTCCTTTTATTCCTACAAAATTACTTAAACCCATAATAATAACCTTTTTATTAATATCATAAGTTAAAGCAGTTGTTATAGAAGCCAAAACATTTAAAACATGATGTTTTCCTGGAGCAAATGTGTTTACATCTAAATACCCATCAATCATCTTTCCAGAGTTTGTTTTGATATTATTATAGATTATTTTAATATTAGTATTATTTAAATCTAATTTAAGCTCATCAACATACAAATTCGCAGTTTTATCATTGAAACTAAAAGTATTTATTTTATGATTCCCATCATTCTTTTCAGGATAATATTTTTCTAATGTCTCCTTTTCAATAACTACATTATCGCAATTAAACACTTGTTTTTTAGCATTACTTGCACTAGAAGTATTTTTAGCTATAGTATAATTTTCTACAATGTTAGTTAAAACACCAATATCCCCTAAACCAGTAACACCAAGTGAACTCTCAAATATACAAGAACCATAAGATACATTAAAGTTTAACTCACTGAATTTATCTGGTTCAACTGAAACATCTGATTTATTTGATTCACATAATTCAAAAGAAATATTTGATTTATTAGATTTATTAGATTTAATTTTTATACAATCAGATTCACTTACATTAGCTATTTTTACAGTTTCTAAAATACTAGCAGGACTTATACTTATATTGTTATTTAATATAATTACATCATTTGCTTTGTTTTTATATAATATAGCTCCAAGGCTACTTAAAACAAGAGGATTTTTATCAATTAATATTTCTTTAAGCATAGCTACAACACTAGTTTTACCTTTTACACCAGTGACTTCTATAATAGGAATATTTTCATGTTTTAAACTTTTTTTCCATTTTTTTAGAATTAAATTAACTGCATTGTGATGAGTAATTTCTTTTATAGAAACACCATTTATATCAATTGTATCATTTCCATTTATTACATCATTTTCATAAATTAAATTATTTCTATTAATTATATCCAAAATATTAAAAGGAGAATGAATAGGATTTATAACTAATAATTTTTTATTATTTTTTTTATTTATATTATAATTATTATTATATTTATTATTAAAATTATTATTATTCATATTATTGATATAATTCCTAATAGCTATCTCGTCAGACAATAAGATTATATTATAATAATCTAACATTCTTTTTTCATCATCTTTTATAGTATTATAAATATCATAAAGAAAAATATTCTCAACACAATGAAATTTTCCAATTTCTACAGCTATTTTAGCCCCACCATGAGTTAAATCAACAACTAAAACATCCATATTCTCAAATCCAATGAATAAATAAAATTATTAAAATCCAAATTTAATTAAACGTTAAAGAAAATTTCATCATGAAGTAGGTTTAGATCCACCTTCTGTTAATTTTTCTTTGATTCTTTGATAGAAATATTTATCTGTAGTTCTAATGAAATAAACATCATTTTCTGATTTAACAAAATTAATTTCTTCAGAATCACCGATTTCTTCACTTACTTGACCATCCATAACAAGAACTGCTTTTTTACCCTTTTTAAGTAGCTTAACTTTAATTTCACTCATGTCAGAAACAACAAAAGGCCTAAGACCTAGTTTATATGGACAAATTGGAATGATAATAAAAGCCCCGACTCTTGGATCTACAATTGGCCCACCTGCTGACATAGAATATGCAGTTGATCCACTAGGAGTAGAAAGAATCAAACCATCTGCTCTAAACTCCTCAACAACTTCTCCATCCACACTTACTTCAAAATTCAACATTTTAGCAGGCATTTCAGTCATTATAACAACTTCATTTAAAGCTGTGAATATCTCTTTTCCATGTGAAACTTTAAGTTGAGTTCTTTTTTCTTTATAGTATTCACCTTTTAAAATATGATTAATAATATCAAAAGCATGACCAATGTCTAATTCCGTTAAAAATCCAACAGTTCCTAAATTAATTCCTAAAAGAGGAATTTCATAATTACTCAAATTAGCTTGTCCTCTAAGAAGAGTCCCATCTCCTCCAAGAGTAATTAAAACATCAGTTTTAAATTTTGATATATCCTTAACATATTTATCATAATCATCAGCAAAGTTAAAGTCATTAGATTCAGCAAAATTTCCCCCAGGGGAATTATTTATTTCAATATAATTCTTATCTCTAATGTCATTTCCTTCAAAAGAAATCGATTCATTAACTAAATCACCATCTTTTTTAATAAAATCATCAATAATACGTCTAATATCCTTAATATTTTTACTATTTTTCATCTCATTTAATTTATTAGCTAAAGAATCTTCAATGGAAATATCAATTCCTTTTTCCTCTAAGATTTGAATTAGTTTAGCTCCAAATAAAATAGCTTCATCTTTATCTAATCTAGAAACAATTCCCACTTTTTCAATATTATTTGATTTATTCTTATTAATAATATTAATAATTCTTTTATGAAGTTCCTTATTTCCAGCTCCAACTACAATGGTTTTTTCAAGAATACCTAAACTATTTTTTAATCTATTCCCATTTTCATCAGTAACAATAGCACCAGATTCTTCAATTATCAACTTGGAAGCAGCTATATCAATTATTCTACTCCCTCTCATATCAATAAATGCATCATATTTAGCATTAGCAACATAAGCAAGTTCTAAAACAACCGACCCCAATATTCTCATCCGCCTTACCTTTTTAACAAGATCAAAAACATCATAGTTATTATTTTTTATAAATCCTCCAATTGATAGATTGCTTAAATTAGTTTCTTTACTTGGAATCATTATTTTTCCATTAAGCCAAGCCCCTTTGCCTTTAATAGCTTCATAAAAATGTCCATTAGCAAAATTTTTAACAAAACCTAATTCAACATCATCAAGAGTAACAACCCCATGATTAATTCCAAACACTGCTATAGATATGCCATAAGCACCAATATTTTTAATAGCATTACTAGTTCCATCAAGAGGATCCACTAAGAATATGAATTTAGGAATATTTTCATCTGAAATAGTATTCAATTTTTTTCTTTTAGAAATTTTTTTTAGCTCATCAGAAACATTTACATATTCTACTAACCCCTTTCCTATTTTTATTTCACCTATTTCTTCACTTATTAAAAGAGAAATAAAATCATTATCAATTAATACATCAATTACTTCATTTTCAGCTATTAAATCAATATATGCCGTAGGGGTTCCATCGGCCCCCAGTTTAACTAATTCTCCAGATTCTGGATTGCCAATATGTCCCATAATTTTCAATTCAACATTTTCAATTATTTTTCTTGAAATGTCTTTACATATTTCAATGTCTTCTGTTTTCATTTTAACCCCAGAAATTATTATTTCTCACTCTAAATATTATAAAGATGATTTTTATTCATTAGATTTAATATATTAGAACTAATGCAGCCATATTTAAATATGCTAAAGATTACCAATTACTCCTTAATCCAAGTATACTAACGATTACCAATTACTCCTTAATCCAAATACACTAAAGATTATCAATTACTCCTTAATCCAAGTATACTAACGATTATCAATTACTCCTTCATCTAAATATATTAATGATGCTACTACCGTGCCAATCTCCTCAACAGTATGATTAACCTCTTCCACAATGAGTTCATTAATTTTTTCATCTCTTTTATCCATCATATATCTAACCATTTCTTTTGCACCATTTTGCACTTCTTCTGGAGGTTTATTTATCCCAGAACTCTCAACAACACATCCAAGGTTTTTGCCAATAGCAACTGCAATAGCAGAAGAAATCAAATCTCCATTGTTATCAGAACTAACAGTAGCTAAAACACAATTAACCATGGCCCCAATTTTTAATTTTGGTAACATTTGTACTTCTGTGTTTTTCTCAAGCATACTAGAAACTTTGATTAAATTAACATCCCCAATTCCTGCTTCAAGAAGTGCATTATCAAAAGAATTAAGTTTAGTTGGACCTTCCGCTTTTCCTGATACAATAGCCACATACATTTTATCACTAGATTAAATTAAATTTTGTTAATAAATAATAACTTATTCATAAATAATTAGACTTTTAATATATTTAGTTTTTATCTAATTAAAATAAATTATTTTTATATTTATATATTTGAAAAATTTTTTATTTTTTAAGTTAGAAAAATCTATGATTTTCTATATTTTAATAATTTTTTATTCATAATAAGATGTTAAAAATTATAATATTATTTAAAAAAATTAAAATTTTATAGTTAATAAGATAATTTTATAATATATAATATAATTTAAAAAATTAATAGTTATCTATTAAATAGTTCATAAATAATTAAAGGTTCATAAAAAAATATAAATTTTTATTACAAAATTTAAAGATATTATATATAAAATAATTTTTATTAAAATTATTAAAATTAGACTTATGGAACACTCCCATTTGTTAAATGATTTAATTAAAAAATAAAAAATAAAATTTGTAAATATCTATAACTTTTAAATCAATACCAAAAATATATTTAAATTAAAATTTTTTATAAAATATCTAATAAAATAATAAAAAAAATAAAGCGCCGGGAGGGGGATTTGAACCCCCGAGATCCAAGGGATCATTGGATTAGCAGTCCAACGCCGTACCAGGCTGGGCCATCCCGACATCAAATGTAAGAAAATCAATTAATTATTATCAATATTAAAACAGTAACTAACTCTTTGTATTATTTTACTTATAAACTTTTTCTATTTTCATATTTTTAATATAGAAAATATAGATTTTCTAAATTAAAAAATAAAAAAAATCAAAATAAATAATAATCACAAATGGCATGTTCAGAAGTGGGCAAATTTCAATAATAACAGTGATCTCAAAAATCAACTCCACCCCGCTATTCTACAAGCATTAAGTGTTATTGGTAGAGCTGCTCCTTTCCAGGCCTGACACGTTCCCAAAATAAACATAATTCATCTTAACCCTCCAGTTAAGATTCTAAGACCATTAATCCTGCAGGACGAGGTTTCTATATCAATTTTCAAGGCTGTTATTAAATCCAAAAGCCGCCTTCTGAACTTCGACCACACCTAAGGGGATGTGTGCTTACAGAGGACCCCTAACCCTCCAGTCTAGCCAATATCATTATGTTTTTAATATTATATAAATGTTTTGAAAATCATATTATATCATCCAATTATTTTAAAAAAATAAAAACTAAAAAATCATGAAAAGTAGCTAAAATAAACCACAATAAAAAAAATAAAAGAACCAATAAAAAAAATAGCTAAA
>Ga0082212_10001485_pt1 | contig 34597 bp, 30 predicted proteins | sample TergutNt197P3_FD_71548 | JGI IMG/M metagenome (GOLD analysis project Ga0082212, IMG submission 71548) | Neocapritermes taracua P3 segment gut microbial communities from Petit-Saut dam, French Guiana - Nt197 P3 | ecosystem: Host-associated > Arthropoda: Insects > Digestive system > Gut ... | reverse complement strand
TCCAGGTCTGCCAAAATTATTGTGGTTGGCGTGGGGGCCTCGGACATCCTGAGCGTAGCGATGGATTCCGAGAGTTCCTGGCCGTTTGTTGTTCATAGGGACAAATCTTAGTTCTGCGCCATTCAAGGTTGTGGGGCAACCTTGAATGGCACTACAGAACTTAGGTTTGTCAAACTTGGCTCGCCGTGAAGTGAACAACAAAAACGTGAATAGCTAAAGTTTTTCTCGTTATTTTTGATTTTGGCTATATTTTGTTGCACAATAGGTATTGGAGGCTGGTCTAATGAGTAGCATGGGGTACGCTCTATATCCTCCCTGGAAATAAATTTGGAGTGTAACGAAAGGGTTGCCGGGACAAGATATATGAAATATACATGGTGCAAAATTGCTCTTGGCATGATGGCTCTTTTACTTGGATATGAAGCTGCAGTTGCTCAGGGTGCCAACTTTCACCAATCGGCTTCAATCGGTCAAAAAAATGATTTGTCTGCCGAATCAGTGATAGCCCTTGCGTTCAGGGCTGACGCTCTAAAGCAGGCTTTTCTGTCGGGTATCGAAGACCAGATACAACAGGCGGCCGATGGCGTTGACTTGTTAAAAAAGGAATATGGAATCTATGACCTGACTCCGCTGGTCGAAGCTATGTCTAGTTGGGCATTAGAACTAGGGCATAGTAAGAGGGTTCATCTGGGGAAGCGCGTACTGTCCCAGATAAGTCGGTGGGAACCCCAGCACCCCACCCTACTGGCAGCAGAAGTGAAACTTATGAGACTTGAGGGCACGGTAGGCTATTTCCAGAGCCTGTCGTCCGCGTTTAGGCTTTACCAAATGCGCCTGGAAGACCCAGACCTGAGATATTTTTTCATCCTGAAAAATGTAGCCTGGGCCAGGTTTATGGCCACGGTTGTTCTCTGGGTCACCGCGCTGCTGCTTGCCTTGAGGTACAACCGTTTTTTTGGCCATTTGCTCGAACGTCCTTTTATAAATTTTATGCCAAATAGGCACGCTGTAGCAGTCGTGGCTGGCTTGATTTTAGCGTTACCGGTTCTGGTAGGACTTGGCCCATCTTTCTGTGCCGTGATGTGGCTTTTTCTCCTGGTACCTATATTGACTTCAACCGAGATGAAAATTGCCATTTTTTGTATATTAGTTCAGCTGGTACATCCAGGGTTAGTCGTGGCAGAACGTTTTTTTGTTTCTGAGACGCCTTTTCAGACAAGTTTTGAGCCGTTGCAGTTACAACCACAACTGATCCCAATGGAGCTGAGACCACAAAACAATTTGGCAGCAGATGACCAGAAATTTATTCTCGGGTGGGATGCGTTACAATCCCGTGATTGGGTACGGGCTGAGAGTATTTTTTCAGACCTATCAAACAAATCCTATGAAAAAGCAGCTACGCTTAACAACCTGGGTGTAGCCCTGCAACGACAGGAAAAAAATGATGCTGCCATGGAGGCTTTTGTAAAAGCTGGCTCGGCTGGTTCAGGTACATTCGAACCATCTTACAACCAGGCAATTCTCCATTTCGTAAACCTGGATATTGATCGGGCAGAAAGGAAACTCACAGAGGCCAGAAATAATGATCCTGCCAGTTTTAGAGCGATTTTTTCTCCAATGTCATCAATAGCTTCCATACTGGAGCATATTACGATAGCGATGCCAATAAGAGATAATCCGGCACGCGGCGAAGCCCTGGCAAATATGTATAACGAAATGTATGGTGATGTCCCCGTAGAGCCAGACCAGAGTCTATTCGGCACATGGACTATAATCTGGATTATCTGGCCGTTGGTGGGAGTCGTTGCGGTGATAGTACGTAGGAATACTATGACTGGTTTTTCACGGTACTATCTGTGCAGCAAATGTGGAAAATCCTTCCTTAAGACACAAGAAGTTGATTCCGATGCAAATACTTGTCCCCAGTGCTTCCACATTTTTGTCCTGAAAGATGCCCCTCGCAATGACAGCCAGCGGAAAAAAATTCTGCAAATCAGCTTGTATAAGTCCCGCAACAAATGGGTTACACGAATAATTGGCACCCTGGCACCGGGCGGCGATAAATTTTTTTCAGGCTCATCATTTTCAGGCTTTATCACTTTTGCATTGCTTGCCTTTTCTTTTGGCGTAATCATTCATTCATCAGGCGACATACTGTTTCCAGGTCAAATTATCCCTGATCCGTCTTCATTGCTTTCGATTGTTGGATTTTTTATGATAGGCGTACTATATCTCCAATCCTGGTATAAATTGTTTTTTCCGAAACGTGAGGGATAGTTAATGGCACTTCTGGGTTCAATACAAGACTTCAATTTGTTTTCTATATTTAATATGATCAAGTTTCAAAACAAAATTGGAACTTTAGTAGTTCAAGATAAAGACACTTCAGTAACGATCATTATTGACAGTGGTTTGGTGGTGGGGATTGATTCAAATAAACATGATATGGAAGGTGGTCTTGTCCTCAATTTAATGCGCCTCGGCCTCATTTCCCTTGATGAAATGCAGAACTTGACAGACTTACACGCTAAGACATTAAAATCAATTAAAAACATTGCTCTTGAGACCAATTTAACCACCCTACAAAATATACATGATGCCTTAACAATGCAGGTAATGTCTGTTGTTTGCCCGCTATTTAATCTGACCGCTGGGAGCTATAGGTTTGATTCAGCTATAACGACTGAAGTAGATAAAAAAATATTTCCGGCCATATCCCTGGAAACCATATTGATTGAAGCCGCAAAATATGTCGATGAGTGGCCACAGGTTATTGAGCATCTGCCGGATTTTTCACAGTTTCTGGCAAAAACTCCAACGCCAAAGTTGGACATCGAAGCAGCAGATGATGGTACCGCCATAGAGCAGGCTTCCGAAGAGAAATTGACCCATGAAGAAGAGATAATCATCAACTCATTTGAACCCCCGAATTCAATAAAAGAAGTTGTCAGCACAAGCAGGTATTCAGAGTTAGACACTTGCAAACATATTGCTAATTTAATTAATAAGAAGCTGCTCAGGCTATATGAACAGGATTTTGTTCAAACTCCCTCAATGATGATACAAATTTCGGATATTAAAAAGAAGCAGATGAAAATGTTTTTACAATCCTCTGCGATATTTTGGCCTTCAGTAGCTGTATTTATTCTTGTCCCCATTTTTACATACTTCTCATCAGTCCTGGGGAATCCTGACATGGGTATGGCATCGATTTGTCCTTCCGATAAGATAGTGCAGAGCAGACAGACCGAAGAACGGTTAGCCCTTGTGACAGTGCTGGTCAACGCCGAATCGAATAATGGAAGGCTGGGTGTCCAGAGCGATTTTGTACAGAATGAAGTTATTAATGGACATATCAAGCTACTGTTTGACCGTTACCAGTCAGACCCACTGCAACCTGCCCTGACTAATCGGTCTCGAACAAGGTGATTATGGTGATTATGGAGATATTATTAACCCTATGATAGGGCGACTACGCGGAGAACTCATTCAAAAAAATACCAGCGGCGCGTTGATTGAGTGCTGTGGTGTGGGTTATGCCTGCTCAATATCGCTGACTACATTTGGATTGCTTCCTGAAGAAGGGGAAGAGGCAACTCTGTATGTCGAAACAATAATGCGCGAAAATGATTTGAGTCTTTTAGGTTTTGCAAATGTGCATGAAAGGTCTCTATACAGGCTCCTGGTCAAGGTGGACGGCATAGGGCCGAAGCTGGCACTCGCTGCCTTGGGAGCCATGCCCACCGATGATTTGATAAATACCATTCGAGGACGCGACCTGACGGCCCTCGTTAAAATACCAGGAGTAGGGAAGAAAACCGCCGAAAAAATCTGTTTGGAACTGAGCGAAAAGCTAGGTGGACACGTAGGCATGGAAAAACTTGCCATAGGCGATACATGGGAATCAGATTTGAAATCTGCCCTGACCAACCTGGGATTCAAAGAGGATGCGGTATTGCCTCTCATGGGCCAATTCAGGCAGGGAAGGCCGCCCCTTTCAGATGCCATTCGGGTCTGCCTGAGAGATTTGCAACGCAGGTAAAGGGAAATAGCATTCAATAGCCCCCTTGCGTTTCGCATTTATTCTCGATTGAATGCAACTTGGTATTAAGAGGCATATTGAATATAATATTTCAGGAGGCCTTCTATGTTCCAACGCGCCTGGCTCCGTGTCCTCGATCCCTTCGTTACAGATTTGCAAACAAAGGCATCATCCGGCGACAGAGAGGACGTAATCACGCTGATAACCGCGTTAAATGTGCGCGGTAGGTACGATGATGCCCTCGTCCAGTTAGAGTCCTGGCTGGAAAAGCATAGAAATGACGGTGAGGCATGGTTTGAGAGGATTGTGGTCGAAGGCGATGGCGGCATCAACGCCGAAAATCTGGAAAAAATTCATCAGGAGCTTGAATCACTGAGGGATGAAAGCCCGGATGAAGCCATTCACCGCCGGAACCTTGGCTATGTGCGAATACTACAACAGCGTCTTGACGATGCAGAACGAGCCTTGCGCCAGGCATTGGAAAGAAATGGTCAGGATCACCGCACACTGGAGTTGATGGGGCTACTCTGCCTGCGTAGGGATCAGCCTACAGAGGCCAAAGGATGGCTTTTAAAGGCACTTAGCCTCAAACCCAGGGCACCTCGCACCCTCCGTCTGCTGGGAATTGCCTGTGAGGAGCTTGGGGATTTTGTTTCCGCTGAAAACAACCTGGCTGCCGCATTAGAAGAAAATGACCGCTACTTCTGGGGCTGGCATAGTCTGGGTGAATTGGTAATCAAACAGGGTGAAACCGAACTCGGGATGCGCTGCATCAATCGTGCTAGAAGCCTAAAGACAGGCGAACCTGCAAGTTATTTCATACTTTCTGACCTCTTTGCTGAATATGGGCATTTAGAGGCTGCCCAGGCGGAAATGCACCGACTGCTGTTGCTCACACCAGATACTGAAATCCAGGCCCAGGCTTTTTCTAACCTCGGCGAGCTAAAGTTGGATACCGGGGACACAGAAGGTGCGATTTCCTATTTCACATTGGCGGCTGAAACTAACCCATCAAGCCCAACTCCGTGGATTGCCCTGGGTGATATTGCCCTGGAGAGTGACAATCTTGAAAAAGCCCTGCGCTGCTATGTGGAGGCACTCAACCGTGACCCTGTGGCAGCGGATGTAAAAATTCAAATCGGCTACGTTCTGGTAGAAGACAACAAACCAGAGGAGGCAGAAAAATATTTCAGGCAGGCGTTAGAAATAGACCAGAGCGAATATAGTGCGTTTCTTGGCCTCTCAGAGTGTTTCCGCCTGACAAAACGTACTGCCGAGCAAGTTGATATGGTCAGGCGAGCCATGGAAATGGCTCCAGAAGACTCTGATGTTTGGAATGCCCAGGGTGTTGCCCATGAAGTAGAAGGCTTGCTGACAGAGGCTACAGCCGCCTATGAAAAGGCTCTCGAACTATCCCCCTACCATCGAAAAGCTGCCAATAACTTAGGTTTCGTACTCGAAAAAAGGATAGCCAAGGGCGAATCTGATCTCCTTCCGAGAGCAATCGAAGCGTGGAAGCAACGCCTGCTGATTTGCCGCGATGAAGCCCAGAGCATTAAGATGGCGACAGAGCACTTAAAAAAGCTTGGCGCGTCGGATATAGACATACAAGTCTGGATGGAAACAGAAAGCGTTCTTGGGTAGCGCTTGGGTAGCGTCAGACCACATATTGGTACCAAAACTGAGCCACCCTAAAAAATCCTGTCCAAAATTTCCGCAGGCGCAACAGTAGCGGTGCCCATCTTACCCACGACTACGCCGCCGGCGGCGTTTGCCAGGATTGCCGCATCACGCCATTCGGCATTTGTAGCCAAGGCCGCGGCAAAAGTTGAGATTACTGTATCTCCTGCACCGGAAACATCAAACACCTCCCTGGCCACGGTCGGGATATTCCAAACCGAGGGGGCATCCTCGCCAGGCAATACAAGCGCCATGCCCTTTTCGCTACGGGTGACGAGCAGGCCCTTTAGCCCTAGCTCGGCCACAAGCCTGGAGGATGCCGCAAGCATTTCTGCATCCGTCCCGACGGGCTGTTTTGATAATTCAGACAGCTCTTTGGTATTAGGCGTCATGGCCGAGGCCCCGAAGTACAGCTCTTTATGGCCTGGCTTGGGGTCGACGATCCATGGTATTTGCTTAGCGGCGGCACCATCCCTTATGGCAACAATCGTCTGCTGTCCCACGGTTCCCTTGGCATAGTCGGAGACGATTATGGCCGTAGCCTTTTGCAGGCTCTTTTGAATATTGTCCAATAATTTGCCAATGGCATCGGTGCGGGGGAGGCCGATCTCCTCCCGGTCGATTCTGAGCATTTGCTGATGCTGTCCTATTACGCGGGTCTTGATGATAGTCGGCTGTGAGGGGTCGACCGCAAGTCCGCCGCTATCCAGGCCCAGTTCGGAGAGCAGTCCGGCGATGCGCCCTCCAGCTTCATCCTGGCCGATAGTCCCGACCAGCAACGGTTCGGCGCCCAGAGCTTTTAAATTGCATGCCACATTGGCGGCCCCGCCAAGCACCCATCTTTCTCCTGTCACGCGGACAATTGGAACCGGCGCCTCGGGAGATATCCTGTTTACTTCCCCAAAAAGATATTCATCCAGCATCAGGTCGCCAAAAACCAGGACGTTCTGACCGCGGATATCCTCTAGTATCACCCCTGCCTTTTTTTTTGAAAGATTAATCATCTCTTGCAATCGTCCCTGTTGTCTGTGTCAGTTTTTGTGGTTTTCGGCGATTCGTGGCTACTCTTTGCGTGGTCTGCCAGAAGCACCGGGATGCCATTTTCTATAGGATATACCAGCCCGCAAGCCGCGCACTGCAAGCCATCCCCCAGATCAATCAGGTGCCCATGGCATGCGCTTCCATCATGGAGCGCAGGGCAACATAGGATTTCGAGCAGAGACGGCTTAATCGGGCCGACTGTGTTTATTGGATCGGTAGGCACGCGCTTCATCCAACACTATATTTTGGCCCGCCCCCTCCCTCTGGGGGAGTCCATGCAACATTTTGCTCGGGGCACTTTATGACGCATGTCTTGCAGTGCAGACAGTTAGAAAATGAAATTTCCAGTTTTGGGGCATTGGCTTCTACGCGCATTTCGTAGACCTGGGCCGGACAAAAGGCCGTACAGGGGCTTCCATATTTTTCCCAGCACTCCGCGCAGACGTCGTCTCCACGAGTAATTTTTAGGTGGCCAGGCTGGCGTTCGTCGTGCATTACTCCCGAAGTATAGACGGCGTCCAGCTTTTGTATCAGCCTTTCCCCGTCAAACTTGATGCCAGGATCCAGGTCTGCCACCTTGATCCCTTTTTTGCCGTAATATCGCTCGGCTGATTCTGTATGCTCGTGGTCTGGCCGACACCTTAGCGGTTCGCAGGGCAACCACCCCTTTGTGGCCGTCGAAATGCCCAGCCTTATGCCGGCAATGGGGGTAATGCCCTTTGCGATAATCCCATGGAAGTTCCGGTAAGATTTGATTTCTTTGCCGGCCCAGGATGATAAAAAGGCATCTTCATATTTTTGCAGGTTTGCTCGTGAAAAGTCATTGCTTGTCAAAGCGTCCAAAATCGCCTCAGCGGCGCATAGTCCACCCTTCATTCCCAAATGGATGCCCTTTAGCCGGGCAGGATTGAGCATTTGGGCCGAATCACCCACCAACATGCCGCCATCGAATGCGAGGTGGGGCATTGAGTGCCAGCCGCCGATGGGCATGGCCTTTCCTCCATACTGAAGGAGCTTGCCGCCTTTGAGAATTTCTGCAATGCGGGGATGGGTCTTGAACTTCTGCAACAATTGGTGAGCGTCAGCAAACGGGTCCGCAGTGTCGAGGCTGACTACGTAACCGACGGCCACGCGATTATCGCCCATAGCGTATACAAAGCTTCCGCCGTTTTCACCGTCGGGCAGGGGCCAGCCCGCACTGTGGAGCACAAAGCCAGGCGGGACTTGCCCGGGGGGAATCTCCCAGACCTCCTTGGCCCCCATCTCAAATACCTGAGGATTGATGGAATCCTCCTGGAGCTGTAAGACAGAATCGATTTCCTGTGCCAGCGTGCCCTTTGGGCCCTCGCCAAAGACGGCGATTTTTGTCATCAGGCGGTTGCCAGGCTCAAAATTGTTTCTGGGAGTTCCATCGGTGCTTAGACCCTTGTCAGCCGTCTGGACGCCGACAACCCGATTGCCATCCCAAATCACGTTTATGCCGGCAAAGCCAGGCAAAAGCATGATGTCTGCACCGGGCACTTCCCTTGCTTCAATTTGCTCTGCCATCCACCTCGTGAGACGTGACAGGCTGACGACGTGGCAACCGTGGTTTCTAAAAAAAGGTGGCAGTATCGGCGATTTGATTCCGTTGCGTTCGCTGGTAAAAAACCAGACTTCCTCGTGCCTGACTTCGCCTTCGGAGGGGAAGCCTATGTCCATGTAGCCTGGGCATAGCTCAGCCATCGCCCTTGGATCAAGTACCGCTCCCGAAAAGGAATGGTCTCCAATCGCATCGCCTTTTTCGATGATTCCTATTGTCAGACCTTCCAGCTTTTTGACGTCGTTTTTTTTGTTGTGGGCTTCTATCAAGTCCAGCGTTCGCCACATGGCTGTGAGGTTTGCCGGCCCTGCGCCGACAAAGAGGACGTCAAACTCAAGCTCTTCGCGCTCGACGCCGACCCTCATGGATTGCGTTGAATAATCGGGCATAACTGCTCCTAATACCAGGTTGCGTTTAATGGGGATTAAACGCGAAACGCCAGAACGAACATGACGTTGCAAGTAGATAGAATAGCGTGAGAAACGGTTGGTCTGCCGCAAAGCCCAACGTGAAAGCCTCGTGTATCCATTGTCCGAGGCTTCCACACCAACCGCTGAGAAAAATCTGGTATGCCGCTCGCTATTCAGCTTCTTTCCAGCTTCACCTTCGTTTTCTCGGAATCCTTCGCCTTGCTCGGATGTCCGAGGCTTCCACGCCAACCGCTGAGAAAAATCTGGTATGCCGCTCGCTATTCAGCTTCTTTCCAGCTTCACCTTCGTTTTGCGGGCGGCGATTCTCGCCACCTTTGTACCACTTGCCCCCGACTGGGTGCAACTTGATATAAGGAGGCAGAATCAGTGTACCGTTCCACGCCTGTTTTGTCCAAGCTGTAACTGCATGTTTCTTTCTGCCATAATCTGTGTTCTATGCCAGCGCAATCTTCGCCCTACATGTTTCAGGCAGCCGTTGAGTTGCCATTGTCCCTTGTGTTTAAGGCTACGGAGGGATGTTGGGAGGGCCACGATTACTGCGTTGCCGTGGTTGTCGAAAGGTGCGGGCTGGACGAGAATGACGTCGTTATGGACTTTAGGGTCTTAGAGTCCGAACTTAAAAACATTATCGGCCCATTGCGGGGGCGCCTATTGAGCGAGCTTGGCATGGAAGGGCCAATCGACGTAGCCAAAAAAATTGCCCATGAAATAGGCCCATCAATCAGGCCGCCCGCAAGGCTTGCGTCCGTGTCCCTTCAGGACGGCACTGGGCGACGGGTGGCCCTCAAGCTATGAGGCTGGCCTCATATATATCGGCGGGACTATTGGCCTTAGTCCCTATGGCTTTTTTGCATCCAGTCAAGGTGCAGGGCAACAGCATGGAGCCGACGCTGACAGACGGCAAGCTTGTCCTGGCGCTGTGGCCATGGTGCTCAGGGAAGCCATCCTTGGGAGAAATCAGGATTTTGAATGGCCCAGAGGGCAAAGCGATAAAGCGCGTCATGGCGCTACCCGGCCAGGTGCTGGAGCAACGCAATGGTTATTTGTTGCTCTCGGGGGTCATAGTGGAAGAGCCATATATCTCATTTCGGGATGTCAAAAACGATGGCCTGTGGAGTTCGCACAACGGCTATCTGTTGCTTGGGGATAACCGCCCCCAGAGCAGGGACAGCAGGATTTGGGGGGCGGTGGATGGGAAGGTGATTGGCGGCAGGGTGTTGATACGTTGACCAGTTTCTAGTTACGAGTTACGAGACGAAAAGCCTTGCCCAGCGCAGATGTGCGCCAGGCATTTAATAAATCAGCAATAGAAAATGGTATATGACGGCTGTTTTGGAACCGGCTCTATTTGACAAATACGGATTTGGCCGTCGCGTTGCCGATGCTATAAAGCTCTCGCCCATTTTTCCATAGGGTCACCGTGCCGGCCACGACTCCCAGTACATACATGTCGCCATCGTGCGATTGCGCCTGGTAGGCCTGAGACCAGGTATCGCTGAGCGGGCTACCGAGGCCGTTTTTCCAAAGGGTCGCAGTTTCAATTGCCCTGCTGTATTCATGTCCTGCCACATAGACATCGCCGCCGGAGCCAACTATGCTTTGGGCATCTGAGTTGCCAGAAGTTGCGGTGCCAATTTGCTCTGCCCGCTCATTGTTTTTCCAGAGCGTGGCTACGGCGCGGTACTGCGAATGGCTGAATTCGTTGCCCACGACATAGACATCCGTGCCGGATGCGAGTATGGCATTGGCAAATGATTTTCCGTATTGGCCGGAGTTTGAGTTGCCAAGAGGCTTTGAAACGCCGTTTGTCCAGAGAGTGGCCACCTCCCTGTCCTGGCCCTGTGAATAGTTGATTTCGTACCCTGCCACGTAGACGTATGAACCTGACACAAAGACGGCATTGGCGTTTGACCTGCCGTATCTGTTGAAGTCTGTATTGCCAAGGGACTTTGAAACGCCGTCTGTCCAGAGCGTGGCCTCTTCTTCCCTGTTTCGCGTGTAGCTACGCTCGTATCCCGCAACATAGACTCCGTCACCATTCACAAATACCGCGTTGGCTTTGGCATCCCTCGCCCCATCGGTCAATTCGTTTGATTCGATTAGCCCAGAGACGCCGTCTATTTTCCAGAGCATGGCGACAGACCTCCCCTGGGAGTTGTTTTCATAACCAGCTACATATACATAATCCCCAAATGCGAAAGCAGAATTGGCTTGAGAATTTCGGGTGCTTTGGCTACTTAAGGGCAGAGCGGATCGGTTTTTCCAGAGCGTAGCGATATCGAACCCCTGCCCGTTTGTCACATATCCAGCTATGTACACGTCAGGCTCAGGCGGCGGGGGGGTGGCCTCGGTGACGGTAACTTCGCATGTATCCGTCTTGCCTCCGTCCTTGGTCGTCACCGTGATTGTTGCCTTGCCGACATTGACGGCAGTTACGAGCGCAGTCGCCAGCCCGCTGGCATTGACGGTAGCGATGCCTGCGGGCTCGCACTTCCATTCAAGGCTCTTGTTTGAGGCATTGCTGGGCTGGACATTTGCGCTAATCGTCTTCGATGCTCCCTTTTCGAGAGTAAAGGCCGGTTCCAGGGATACGCCCCACACAGGTACATTATCAATGACAATGGTTCTGTCGCGGCCACGGTCTTCGCTACTACATGCGATGGCGCAGAGAGATAATGCGGCAATTGTAAGGGCGGAGGCAAGCGCGTATAAAATAGGTTCGGGGCGAGGCGATAAACGGTTCACGACGGGTTTCCTTTTATTGGCGTCAAATCTATGCTACAGCTTGCCGCTTAAAACTTTCCTCTTCATGGCATCTATTTCAAAGTTACCGGGGAAGGCCTCTAGCCCAAAATCAAGAACCATCGCGGCACCTTCTGCGTCGCCCTGCCTGTACATCACGTGAGCCACGAGCAGGTGCCAAATGCCCTTGCCGCCCCTTGGCACGGCCTGGATGGCGTGCCAGGCATCCTGAGCCACCCTGGCTTCTTTATGCTTAGCCGATAGGCCAACCAGAGCTTCCCAGAGGGCGGCGTCGATTGGGTTCTGATCCAGGCCTGCTTCTAAAATCCTGTAGGCATTTTCGCGGTCGCCCTCGGCGTCCAAAATTTTGGAGAGGCTTGCAAAGGATGCTGTATAGTCTGGCCTGGCATCTATGGCGAGGAGACATGTCTCGACGGCTTCCCCGACCTTGCCCATGGCATATTGTGCCTCTGCCTTGACGACCATCAGCGCGGGGCTAAACTCTTCGTGCAGTTCTTCGACAGGTGCGATAAAGGCCAGTGCCTCTTCAGGCCTTTCAGTGGCAATCAGTGCCTGGGCCCCAGCCAGATATACATACATTGGGGCCGCTCCCTTGAGCCTGATATACGCTCTGGCCGATTCCAGGACTGTCGGCCATTCCATCAGGGCCATCGCGCTCTGTAGGACATTGTAGTGGGCAAATGAATCATCAGGGCGATCTGCGGCATCCTTTTTTGCCAATTCCAGATATGTGGGCTGTTTGGCTAATTCGGCCTCCTCGTCAATTTTCCCAAAGTGGTGGATGATGGCCTCCAGGGGTAGCGAGCTATAGCCGTTTTTATCAAACCAATGAGTAATTTCTTCGTGTATACGGCCATCATAAACAGGGTTATTAATATTGCGGAACAAGATCAGCTTAGAACCAGGAATGTAATGGCTGAATGATGCCGTGGGCTCAAAGGCCACATCGTTTAGTTTGGCAATGCCGCCGATGCCGAAATAGGAGCCACTGTTGAGATAGTTGTAAAAAGGAAGCCGATACCCGATGGCTTCAGGGTTTTGGATGGCCTGCCTGATTAGGTGATGTTCCTGCGGATTGAGCATTTCATCTGCGTCAAGCACCAATATCCAATCGCCGGAACAGTGGCTCAGAGATACATTTCTGGCTTCGGCAAAATTTCCAGTCCATCCAAATTTTTCTACCCTCGCGCCATATCTCTTGGCTATTTCAATTGTGCTATCGGTGGAGCCAGTATCGATAATGACCATCTCGTCGACAAGCCCCTTTACGGAGTCCAGGCACCGCCCTAAATTATCAGCTTCATTTTTAACTATCATCGCTAGCGACAGCTTCATAGTGCCTCCAGGCCCGCTAATCTCATAAGTATAACTGGACTTATTGTTTGAGAGACATACAATCTGATTGCCGCCAGTATTACAGAATCGTAATCTTTGGGGTCTCATACCAGTTCGTAGTTACAAGTTACGAGACGAAAAGCCTTGCCCAGTGCGGATGTGCGTCAGACATTTTTCAAATCAGCAATAGAAAATGGTATAACTGGTAACTGATATAAAAAGCATTGGAGAGGTGCATGGATCGTCTGACTATTTCTGGCGGAAATTTGCTCAATGGCACAGTCTCTATATCTGGGTCGAAAAATGCCTCCCTTCCGTGCCTGGCGGCCTCTCTGCTCGCGACGGGCAAAACGAGGCTTGAGCACTTGCCGTCAGTGGCTGACATCCTCACCATGATAAAAGTTTTGGAGGCGCTGGGATGTAATGTTCTCACAGAAAAATCCAAGGATGGGCTGGAGCGGTCTGCCACCATCGATGCGAGCGGGTTGGCGAACACTGAGTTAATCGCGCCATACGAGCTGGTCAGGACTATGCGGGCTTCCATACTGGTTCTGGGCCCGATGCTGGCCAGGTTTGGAAGGGCTTCCGTCAGCTTGCCTGGAGGGTGCGCCATTGGAGCCAGGCCCATAAACCTCCACCTGAACGCACTGGAGCGAATGGGGGCAGAGATACGCATCGATGGGGGCTACGTGCGAGCCTCCGTCCCTGGCACGAGGTTGAGGGGCATCGACCACACGTTTGAAAAAGTTAGCGTTGGCGCGACAGAACATCTAATGATGGCAGCATGTCTGGCCGAAGGCCCTACGATACTGAGAAATGCAGCCATGGAGCCCGAAATTGCCGACCTCGCCAGAATGTTGCAAAAAATGGGGGCTGAGATTGACGGCATTGGTGGCCCTGAATTAGAAATCAACGGCACAAATTCGCTTCAGGGTTGCCACCACGCAGTCATCCCCGACCGCATCGAGGCCGGCACCTTTATGTGCGCCCTCGCCGCTACAGGAGGAGACATTGCCCTGGAGCGGGTAGAGCCAAACGACCTGAGGCCGTTGATGGATATTCTGGCAATGGCGGGATGCCAAATATCATCTACGTCTGATAATCTCCGTATTTCGAGGGATCCTGGACAGGCTTTGAAGTCAAGAGACATTTCAACCGCGCCCCATCCTGGCTTTCCCACCGACTTGCAGGCCCAGGCGATGGCAGTAATGACGCAGGCGGCGGGCATCAGCATAATCACGGAAAACATTTTTGAAAACCGCTTTCAGCACGCCATGGAACTAGAGCGCCTGGGGGCCAATCTCCGCTTTGATGGCAATACGGCCATAGTGGCTGGCCCGACTCCGCTGTCGGGATGTACTGTTATGGCGACGGATCTTCGCGCCAGCGCTGCCCTGGTCATCGCCGGCCTGGTGGCAAAGGGAGATGTAATTATTGATAGAGTTTATCATCTGGATCGCGGCTATGCTGACATAGAGAGCAAGTTGCAGTCCATCGGGGCGAAAGTGCAAAGAATCAAAGGCGGGCGGGTGTAGGCTATATGTAAGCTAGGGTGCGGCCATACTGGACGGCATCTTGCTACACGGCTTTTAGTTGCCAGTCTGTGTCTGTCGGCATATTGTCGATATCAATTGTGTCCGAGGTAACCATGCAGGGCGAGTTAATAGTTTTTTCAGGCTCAAGTCATTACAAATTGGCCCAGGGCATAGCCTCCCACATAGGGCTACCCTTGGGAAGGGCCAGGATCACCCGCTTTTCGAATGAAAACATCAAGGTAAAAATCGATGAAAATGTCCGCGGCGCAGATGTTTTTGTAGTGCAGACTTCCTGTCCCCCCGTGAGTGACAACCTCATGGAACTCCTGATAATGCTGGATGCCCTCAAATTTGCCAGCGCATCCAGGGTCACGGCGGTTCTGCCATATTTCCCCTACGCCCGCTCAGACAAAAAAGACGAATCTCGCATATCGATCGCTGCCCGCCTGGTGGCCGACCTCCTTCAGGCATCAGGTGCCGACAGGGTTCTGACCATGACCCTCCACGCCCCCCAGACCCTCGGATTTTTTCGCAGTCCGGCAGATCAGCTGATGGCACATCCAATCCTGATCCAATATTTCAGGCAAAAAGACCTCTCAAACGCTATCGTGGTTGCTACAGATGCAGGTTCGGCCAAATTCGCTGGATACTTCGCAAAACGCATCGGTACCCCCATGGCCGTGATCGACAAACGCAGGATGGACGATACTGAAAGCGCCCATAGTGTCGCGCTGATAGGCGACGTAAAAGGCAAAGACGCAATCATTTATGACGATGAAATCGCCACTGGAGGTTCCATAAGAGAAGCCGCTCGGATATTGCGGGACTTTGGAGCCAGAGAGGTCTGCGTGGGAGTGACCCACGGCGTTTTTTCTGGCAACGCGCCTGAGACCCTCAATGGTGCCGACTTGGACGAATTGGTGGTGACGGACACCATTCCCATCCCTGAAGCCAAACAGGAATCCATAAAAAACCTAAAAATCCTTACCACCGCGCCCATGTTCGGCGAGGCCATAAACCGCATACATGCGGGGCGTAGCCTCAGCGAGATGATGGAGTAATACGAGTTTCTAGTTACGAGTTATACCAAGTTGCGTTCAAAGTATTTTGATTGGTATAAGTGAACAACAAAAACGTAAATAGCTATAGTATCAGTTACTCGGACAACAAACTCAGCACTTTGGCGTTGACGTAGAAAACGCCGCCTTGTTGGACAACGATGCTGTCCAGCATTATCTTTTTTTCGTTGAGCAGGACAAAATTTTTGTTTTCATGTATGACTAAAACACGATCGCCCTTTGTTGCCGTCATCTTGCCGCCCGACTGAACTGATGTGTCAATTTCGATGTGCGCGCCGATGGCCCTAAAGGCTGTTTCGGCGTTGCAAAATAATCCCTGGGTTAATGCTTTGAGGTCAACACCCCAGGCATCCGCACAAATTTTGGTGATGTCTACATTGTCCAAAACCCCTGTGATGCGCCTATCCCCCGGCAGATATGTGGAAAGCAACACATCTTCGCCAGTATGGCCCGTCGTTGTCCAGCCAATATTTGCGCGTCTGGAAATTATTGAGCCAGCCACGTTTTGTACCCGTCCCACGGAGGCATTAGCTATGGATCGCTCTTCGGCCTCTGTAAGGTCTTCGATGCCAAAAAAAGCTTTCATTACTTCGATGACATTTGTACGGCCTTCATTCAGCTTCTGTGCAATGCCTGCGCCCGAAAGGGAGGCTTTCTTAAGCGGAGCGATAAATTTTGTTAAGGGCTCCCTTGAATAGTTTCCGTTTGTGGCAACATTGCCAATGCTTATGCCGCCGGTTCCATGGTCGCTCGTTATCAGCAACATTGTATTTTGACTGGTTTTAGCAAAGTCAAGCGCGATGCCGACTGCGGCATCAAAGGCGAGTATGTCTGTGACTAAGCCCACCGGCTCATTGACATGGGCCATCCAGTCCGGCTTGGAGCCTTCGACCATCAGGAAAAAACCGTCGTTGGATTTTGATAGCAATTGTATTGCTTTAGCCGTCATTTCAGCTAAGGACGGCTCTGAGGGCGAAAGTTCTTCCCTATCAATGTCGTAGGCCATCGCGTCAGGCGCAAACATTCCCCACAGCCTACCTTCCTTGGTTGCCTCCATCTCATTTTTGGTGGTCACGTACCTGTATCCCATGACCTTGATTGCATCGATTATATTTTCGGAATCCTTTCGATAGGGCTCTTCAAGATATACAGAGCCGCCGCCCAGTACGACATCGATGCCGTTATATGCCTGTTGCTCGCCGATGATGTCGTATTTGTTGCGGTCGCTGTAGTGGGCAGAAAAACCGGCGGGGGTCGCGTGCTGAATGTTTGATGTGGCGACGAGGCCAGTCGATTTGCCAATGAGTCTTGCCGCCTCCAGTATGCTGGCGGCAGGGACCTTATCAGGGCCCATGCCCACATAGCCCGCTATCGTTTTTATGCCGCAGGCAAAGGAGGTGGCCGCAGGAGCTGAATCCGTTATAGCGCCCACTGTTTTGCCGTCTGACCAATAGGTGCGTACCAGGCCGCTAGCCAGCTCGTCGATGGCAAGGGTAGCTTTAGTGTCAATCGTTCCGGTTTTGACATCATATGCTTTATACCATCTGGCAAGGGTCAAGCCGCTGAGGCTCGTGCCGTCAGCAATCATTACGATGATGTTTTTGATTTCTGTATCTGGAGCTGGTGCCCCAACTTGGCCTGCGGCAAGAAGGCTTATCGCGTGGGCAAGTATTAGTGACAGCCCAAGGGATATTCTGAGTACTGCTGACGCAATTTTAATACCAGTTTCTATTGCTGATTTAATAAATGCCTGGCGCACACCCGCGCTGGGCAAGGCTCTTCGTCTCGCAACTCGTAACTCGTAACTAGAAACCGGTATAATATACATGCCGCTCGCCTCTTTTACCAAGCTGTGTTCAAAACACTATGAACGCGAAACGCCAGAATGAACATGACGTTGCAAATAAATAGAATAGCGTGAGAAACGGTTGGTCTGCCTCAAAGCCCAACGTGAAAGCCTCGTGTATCCATTTGCTAGGCAAATGGATACCGAGAGAGTTTTTTCAAACACGAGCAAAGCCCGTATTTTCAAAAACTTACGGGTGCCGCTTTCGCGTCCCCTCATACCGAGGCGCAATCTTTTGATTGCGACTCGGTATAAGTGCAACCATATGGCTGCACTTAGGTTTGGAGTGGTGATGTTCGCCTGGCTTGAATTTATTCTAAATCGCCTTTAAAAGGACCGCGCCATGGGGAGCGATGCGGGTGCGGTGTTTGCCGCCAGACAGTGGGCCAATGTCCCTCTGGCGCCATAGGTCTCGTAGCCTCTTTTCACCGGTGATCCCCAAGGCTCTAAAGTCTACTTCATAATCGGCGGCTTCATCGCCAAGGTTAAAAATGCCAATTGCCCTGCCGCCGTCATACAGTTCTTTGACCATAATTCTGATATGCCCGTCTTGAGTGGCGGGGGGGGCCTGCTTTCCGAGCCGATCCTGATTGATTGCCAGGACTTCGTCGTTGGTGAGCAGACTGAGGGTGAAGGCGTCTAAACGAGTCGGGTCACATCCGAGCAGGAGCGGGGACGACAACAGGCACCACAGACTCATGTGCATGTATTGTTCATCCGGCGTCAACCGCGTCCGACGGAGGTTCGGGCCCCAGCCCAGCCAGCCAAGAACCAGCATGTCCGGGTCATTCCAGGCCCCAGGCCTTGCGTAAGATGCGCTCTCTGTCTGAATAAAGCCAAGAGTCGACATGCTACCCCAGGTATCAGTGATATCACCCGTAATTCGCCAGAGGTTGCCTCCAACTGCTTCTCCCCATTTCCACACCTTGCCCTGTCCGTACTGGCAAAGGCTATAGACGATATCCCGGTTCACATTGCTGAGTGCCTGGCGCATTATTTCATACGGCTTAACCAGTTCGTGCAGGGATCTGTCAGGGACGACCCGAGCATATGAGCACAGGTCGTACTTTAAATAGTCGACGCCCCATGAAGCATAAGAGTTCGCATCCTGTTGCTCGTGCTGATAGCTGGCGGTATATCCGCCGCAGGTAGTAGGGCCAGGGCCAGAATAGATGCCGAATTTTAGCCCAAGGTCATGTACGCGTCGCCCAAGGCGGGCCATGTCGGGAAATTTTTCATTGGTGATAATGGTTCCATCCTCATTTCGCTTTGGATCGGGCGATGAGCCGCGGATTTCCCAGCCGTCGTCGATGTTGATGTAAGTCCATCCGTGATTCCGCAGTCCCTTTTCCACAAAAGTCGTGGCACTGGCTACTACTTTTTCTTCATCTACTGAGGTTCCCCATACATTCCAGCTATTCCATCCCATCGGGGGCGTGAGCGCCAGTTTATCTCCAGCGACAATCTCTAAATCGCGCGTGGCTGTACCCCTGCTGTTTTGCGCCGTTATTGCCACTTTGTACGTCCCAGCGGCGGGAGTTGTGCCTGTGATGACGCCCGTCTGAGGGTTCAGGCTTAAACCTGCCGGAAGGCCGGTGGCCCTAAAAGTCATCGGTCGTTCGCCGGATGCAGGGACTGTAAACAAAAATGGGTTGCCGGGCCTAGCCCCAAAGACAGAAGCCCCATTGATTCTCGGTGAATTTGGAATTGGGGGAGTCAAAATATAAGGGCTTTCTTCTACATAGTCGAAAATGGCGCCGTCATTGAACGCTATATGGTAAGTGATTCTGCATGCCTCTTCCCTTTGGCCCAACGGTACACTGACCGCCATCCTTGCGCCGGGCGCTAGATTGATGGCCGTCGTGTTTTTTGCAACCTGCCTGCCTGACATCAGCCCATTGGCCTCGACAGTAAGTGAGCCTCGAATCTGGGTGCTGGCATGTGTATTTAATATGTCAAAGCTTCTTAATACTTCCTGACCATTAAACACAAAATCAGTCACCGTGGCCTGAAAGTCAATAAAATGCTCCATGCCGGCCATGCGGACATGCTGGCCGCCGCCAATTATGCCCCCCGGCCTGGCAACCAGGTCCCCGAAAATGGTTCTGGCGGGGCTGGCAACCCTTACTGCAATCAGGTTTTCCTCCCCCCATTTCAGCCTTGGGTCGTTAATGGGCAGTGCATATTCTCTTTTTGTTGTGTCCCTTGGGGCTCCCAGCCTCGGAGGAGGAGCAGTCCCCGGGTCGGCTACGCGGCTACTCGTCCCCAGGTACTGGCCGTTAAGAAAAACCTGATCCCCGCCTTCCAAAAGGCCGATGTACAGTATCAGCCCGCCTTTCAGCCTGTCTTCGTTGCGCATCGCCCTCGGAAGCATAAAACTCTTTCTGTACCAGGCGGTTCCTTTATAATCCGCATGGCCCTGTTCGCCCCAGGTTTGTTTCACGTTTACAGGGCTCCATGTCTTGTCGTCAAGGCCAACCGTGGCAAAAGATGGATCATCCGCTGGGTTGAATACCCATCCCTGCTCAAGCGGAATCCTCCTCGCCGATGGCCTCTGCGCGAAGAGCGCCAAGGATGAAAGTGCCAAAAACACAACTGAATAAATTTTAAGCTTCAAGGCTCACCTCCAAAAAAAATTTTACCTGAGATTAATTTCAGATTGTCAAAAATTGAGAGAGCGGCATTAATCGACGTTGCACGACGTACTCCGCGGCATCTTCACCATCGCTGTAATATCCTTTTCGTAGCCCTGTCTGCCGCCATCCAAGGGACAAGTACAGGGCGCGGGCAGGGCCATTTGACGCCCTCACTTCCAGGCGCAGAGTAGGGCATTCATGTGCTTCCATATATTTCATGCACTCGCTTATCAGGCGCTTGGCAATGCCTTTGCGCCGCTGGGATGGGCAAACGGCGATGCGAAGCAGTTCCGCTTCCCCAATTCTAGGAACCATGCGCCATCTGGCGAAGGCACAATCATCTGTTAGCCACATTACTTCAAATTCGCCCAACGTGCCCCATGCAGAGCAGAATTCTTGCGTCTCCAGGTTTTCTGCCCACTGGGGGACAGAAGAACCAGGGCCCAGCATCTGCACAGAAATCACCTGGGAATCCCCCGTCGATGGGCTTCGCTCAGATGGGCGGATGCCTGGGGAAAATTGAGTTCGGCGTCGGTCTCCCTCAAATAGAAAGGGGCCAGTGGCGCTTCAGGTGGCCTGCCAGAACAGACGCGGCCCAAATTAGAGAGGGCGTTCAGAGTGGCTTTGGCTTCATTCTTCAGAAGAGTAGGTGGGCGGCTGACATGGGCGGTCACCTGTTTAGCAAAACGCTCCAGCGTCCACCATTCACTGTCGCCAATAGCCAATTGCAGTTCTGTCAACGGAATCTTTCTGGCAGGCGAAATGGGGCGGAGTTCGCCCAAATCCCAGGGTTGCATGAAGGCATCCCCTCTTTTGCCGTCAAGAACCAGGCATGTGACGCCGCTACATCCAGGGTTTTCGGCATTCAATGCAAAAGCCCTGAGTTCAAAAGAAGAATAGCCCCATGTTTTTAGCCCTGCAATGCCTAAGCCTTCGGCTGTGGCTATCCCTACCCGCAGGCTGGTGAACCCCCCAGGGCCAATGCATGCCGCCACCCCACATATGTCACCCCTGCAAGCGTCGGCTTCTATTAACAATTCATCGATCGACGGCAACAGTACCATGGAAGCGCTACAGGAAGGGTCTGTCAAGGCCCTCTTTGTCCACGCGCCATCTTCTCCCAAGAGCGCCAAGTGGATCCACTCGGTGGCGGTGTCTAAGGCTAGAAGCATTGCTTGTTGGGGGTTGGTGGCGCCCTGTACTCGTAGGCTAGACGTTTTTTGTCACCTTGCCAGCCTGAAGGCAGGATGTGCAAACGCGGATTCGCTTCGGAGTGCCGTTTACCAGTGCACGGACGCTCTGCAGATTGGGAAGCCAACGCCTGTTTGACACGTTGTGGGCATGGGATATCTTGTGGCCAAACTGGGGTTTTTTACCACAAATTTCACATTGACGGGACATGGGATACCTCGGAACACATCTGGGTTTGTCAAAGAAAACAATTGTATCAGACAGAAAGGGAATGTCAATCTCATACCAGTTTCTAGTGCGACGTAACATTTAAATGTTACATTCGTCAGAATATCATTGGCCACACATAACCATCTCCGCAATCTGGACGGCATTGGTTGCGGCGCCTTTCCGCACATTGTCAACTACGACCCAGAGATTAAGGCTGTTTTCAAAACTATCATCCCGCCGGACGCGCCCGATATATACCAGATCTGTGCCCGCGGCCATGGTTGGCACTGGATAGACGTTGTTTGCCGGGTCATCCATCAGCACAACGCCAGGTGCGGCACTCAACAGGCTACGCACCTCGGCCAGTTCGAAGTAATTTTCAAGACTGACGTTGATTGACAGGCTATGGCCTGTGTAAACCGGTACTCGAACTGTTGTGGCGGTAATTTTCATATCGGGCGAATGAAGCATTTTGCGTGTTTCGGCAATTAGTTTTTTCTCTTCGCCTGTGTAGCCGTCATCTCCAAAGCGATCAATATGCGGAATCACGTTATTGGCAATGGTATACGGAAAGTGTTTGGGCGGCATCCCTGCCAGCGTATCTGTCAGGTCGCGCCACCCATTCACGCCGGCACCAGAAACTGATTGATATGTAGAAATGACAACTCGCCTTACACCAAACTTTTGGTGTAGCGGATTAAGGGCAATCACCGCTGGAACGGCACAGCAATTTGGGTTGGCAATGATTCCCTTGTGCCAGGCAATATCACTACCATTAACCTCGGGCACTACCAAAGGCACATCAGGATCCAAACGCCACGCAGAGCTATTGTCCACTACAATGCAACCCTTTTTGGTAGCAATGGGCGCATATATCTTGCTGACATCATTTTCTGTAGCGAACAACGCCATATCTATGCCCCGATCAAACACTTCGGGCACCAGCTCCTCTATAGCCAGTTCGCGGCCTTCAAACTCCACGGTTTGCCCAGCAGAACGTGCGGAAGCAAACAAATAGAGATTATCAATGGGTAGTTTCCGTTCGGCCAGTATCTGTGCAAACATACTGCCAACCATACCCGTAGCACCTACTATGGCGCATTTGAACGATTTCATGCACATTCCAACTCTTTTTCGCTAAAGTTTGTTTGGTGTCCCAAAGTGGGACATTTGCGTAAATTTATCATGCACTGCGTTGACAGCCTTGTAGGCATCATCTTCGGCTATCAAGACAGAAATTTTTATCTCCGAGGTAGTAATCATTAAAATATTAACATCGCAATCGTACAGAGCCTCAAACATCGCGGAGGCAATGCCGTAGTTGGATACCATGCCCGCGCCTACCGCAGACAATTTGGCTATTTTTTCATCATAACTGATTGTTTCAAAACCAATCATGTCACGGTTAGTTTCCAACAGAGATAGCGTCCTTTTTAGGTCGTCTTTCGGAACCGTGAAAGTTATGTCTTTAGTCGCGTTGTGGCTAATAGATTGCAGAATCAAGTCTATTGCGACTTTTTCTCGCGCCAGCAATGAGAATATTTGGTAAGCTTTCCCGGGACGGTCTAAAAAGCCTATAATAGAGACACGTGCAATGTCTTTATCTACAGCCAGTCCGCTAACATATACTTTTTCCACTTCAAGCTCCTCTCTAATCAGGGTTCCTTCTACGTCTGACAGGCTGGATCGTAGCACCAATTTTACCCTGTACCGTTGGGCCATTTCCACGGCACGGTTGTGCAGTACGCATGCGCCCAGCGAGGCCAGATGCAACATTTCGTCAAAACTAATTACATCAATTTTTTTGGCGTTTTTAACCATGCGGGGATCGGCAGAGTAGACTCCATCGACATCCGTGTATATCTCGCATGAATTAGCCCCCAGCACTGCTGCAAGCGCAACAGCCGTCGTATCCGATGCGCCACGTCCCAGTGTGGTAATGTCGCCGTAACGGTTTAGACCTTGGAACCCCGCTACGAGGACGATATTGTTGCGTTCCAGTTCTGCTACAATGCGCTCAGTTTCAATGCTTTTAATGCGTGCATTCCCATACTTGCGGGTAGCGTGGATGCCTACCTGCACAGCATTAAGCGAAATAGCCGGATACCCAAGTTTGTGAATAGCTATTGCCATGAGCGCTACGGACTGTTGCTCTCCTGTGGATAACAACATATCCAGCTCTCTCTTACTGGCTTCCGGATTGATTTCAGCCGCTTTAGCCAATAATTCATCTGTCACATCGCCCTGCGCTGAAAGCACCACAACAACCTTGTTCCCGTTTTTGAAAGTGTTCGTAATGCGTTTGGCTACATTCATGATCCTATCGGCATCAGCAACCGATGAACCGCCATATTTTTGTACAATCAGCAAATTCTGTCCTCCCTAATCCACACAAATAATTTTCAACGCATTATATATAATATAGTTACCGCAATTGAGGATCGGTACAAATTTTGATGTTTTTCGCCTGCGCTTCTGTTCCGATGCCCCAGAGCTAGTGCAATGTAACATTAAAATGTTACATTGCACTAGGTCGGGATTTGCTTGCAAATCACGACCGCTAGATGCTTGTAAGGCGGACTTGCTACGCCGTTAAGCAAACATCTAAAGCGTTACTAGGTACAAATCTTTTACACTAATGAAAAAAATGTCAATTGTACCATTTTTCTATTGCTGATTTAAAAAATGCCTGGCACGCATCCGCGCTGGGCAAGGCATTTCGTCTAGTAACTTGTAACTCGTAACTGGTATTAACCACCATAAGTTCAAGTGCTATAAATTTGCGACTTGATATAGAGTAGCTCTATGGATGTTGGTGCGCTCGGCCTGGCTTTTTCGCTACTCCACTGGAAGGAGGGGAGGAAGGCGGAGATATGGCAACAATACTGTTCTGACATGCCAGTCGCGCTGTCATCGGCCGAAAGTCGCGAGGTGGAAAACATTTTTGGGAACATCGGTAGGTTGCGGCAAGAGGCCGAGGGACGGGGGGCACGTCTTGTACTGCCAGGTGAACCGGAAGCCGCCCACTTGCTGGAATGTTTGCCGTACCCTGTAGCTCTTTGGGTTCGCGGCACTCTTCTGCCCGCTTCCAGATCTGTAGCGGTTGTGGGTAGCAGGGCCACGACAGAGGCTGGGCGGCGAAGAGCTTTTTTAATGGGACGGGAGCTGACCAAGGCAGGCGTCAGAGTGGTTTCGGGCCTGGCCCGCGGCATCGACACTGCCGCCCACCTCGGGGCCCTGGAAGCCGGGCCGACCTGGGGAGTGCTTGGCTCTGGAATATCCAATCCCTATCCTGCCGAGAATATTACGCTAATGGAACGCATGATAAAGGCTGGCGGAGGCATCCTGACATGTTTCCCCCCCGACGCAAAGCCCAACAAATGGCATTTTCCAAGGAGGAACCTGCTCATGGCCGCCTGGACGAGTGGGGTAGTTGTTGTGGAGGCAAAACTAAAGTCTGGCTCTCTCATCACGGCCAAGCTGGCGCTGGATCTTGGCAAAGAAGTCTGGGCTATGCCTGGGGCGCCTGAAGCCCTATTTTCGGAAGGAACAAATGCGCTACTCCGTGAGGGGGCAGGGAGATTTACCAGAAATGCAGAGGATGTGTTGGAGGATTTGGCTTTCGCAGGGTTTTAGAGGCCGGTGCCAGTATTCCGCATTCTGAGTCGGGCGACAAAAAAGGAACCCTCACAAATAATTTATAACCATCGACTATTGACATCCATGAAAAGATATAAGAGTTTGGTGCATGGAGATTAACTGTGGCAATGATAAAAACTGGCAGGACTGCAAAAAAACCCTCACCGCAGCTCAAAAACGCCAAAAGCCCTGAAAAGCCAGAAAAAAAATTGGCTGGCAAGAGCCTGGTCATAGTCGAGAGCCCCAGCAAGGCAAAGACCATTACCAAGTATCTGGGTGCCGGATACGAGGTCCTGGCGAGCGTTGGGCATATCAGGGATTTGCCAAAAAAACTTGGAGTGGACATCGAGGCCGGCTTTCAGGAAGAGTACGAAGTCCCCGCCGGCAAGGCAAAGGTAGTGGCAAGCCTGCGGGCGGCAGTAAAAAGAGCTGATGAGCTCATATTGGCGACAGACCCCGACCGCGAAGGGGAGGCAATCAGCTGGCATATTCTCGAGGCCACCAAGCCCCCAAAAGGCATGGCCATCAAAAGGGTGCGTTTCAACGAGATAACGCCGGCAGGCGTGGCCAAAGCCATGGCAGACCCTACCGGGATTGACAAGAATCTGGTTGATGCACAGAGGGCGAGGCGCGTGCTGGATAGACTCGTTGGCTACAAGGTCAGCCAGGTGCTTTGGGACAAGGTGAGGAGGGGCCTCTCCGCAGGCCGTGTCCAGAGCGTGGCGGTACGCCTCATTACCGACAGGGAAAAAGAAATTTTGGCTTTTAACCCCATCGAATATTGGACAATCAAGGCGAAGTTTAACGCAGGTACGCCCCCGCCATTCTGGATGAAGCTGGTCAAACTGGGCGGCGCTACGCTCCAACTGGGTAACAAGGAGACTCGCAGGAGAATTGAAGACGAGAAGCAGGCCAAGTATCTCAAAGAACATCTCGAGAAGGCGGCTTGGGCGGTGACCTCGCTGGAGACGAAGGAAAAGCGACGAAATCCATCCGCGCCCTTTACCACAGCGCGGCTACAACAGGAGGCGGCGACAAAGCTCAGGTTCTCGGTCAGCAGAACCATGCAGACCGCACAGCGCCTATACGAGGGCATCGACTTTGGCAAAGGGCCAATGGGCCTGATTACCTACATGAGGACGGACTCGCCCCGCCTGGCGCCAGAAGCCGTCACCGCCGTGAGGGACTATATTAAGAAACACTACGGGGCAAAATATCTGCCAGACCATCCCAGGGCATACAAGGGCAAGGCAGGTGCCCAGGATGCCCATGAGGCCATCAGGCCCACAGACGTCTCCATTACGCCGGATAGCCTCAAGGGCCGCCTGGACGGCGACCAGTTGCGGCTATACACTCTGATCTGGCGTGCCACGGTGGCGTGCCAAATGGAAGCGGCAAGGCTGGACGAAACCATTGTTGGCGCTGTGGCCAATCTGCCCAGCGGAGAAGAAGCCCTTTTTGAGGCAAAGGGCGAAATCGAAAGGTTTCCTGGCTGGCTGGCGGTCTATAGAAACGCTGGAGAAGATGCTAAGACAGAAGCAGATACCGACGGGTCTGCTGAAACCGAGGAAGATGAACACGTGGGATTGCCGCCCTTGGTTGTTGGGGCCCCTCTAAAAATGCAACAATTGGAGGCCAGTCAGCAGTTTACAACCCCTCCTCCCCGATACTCTGAGGCGTCGCTGGTAAAGAAGCTGGAGGATGACGATATTGGCCGCCCCTCAACCTATGCCAGCATCATTGCCGTGATACAGAACCGGGACTATGTAAAAAAGCACGAAGGCAAATTTAAGCCAACCGAGCTTGGGATGATCGTCACCGACCTCCTGATGGGAGGTTTCCATGACCTGATGGATCCAAAATATACCAGTGGTCTGGAAACAAAGTTAGACAAGATCGAGGGGGGGGAACTCACATTCCTCAAGGCTATGCGCGATTTTTACGGCCCCTTTGAAAAGGCCCTGAAGGTTGCCTCCCTGGAGATGGCTAACATCAAGGTGGGAATCCCCACGGAGCACTCTTGTCCCAAGTGCAAGGGCGGACTTTTGAAGCGTTTGGGGAAGAATGGCCTCTTTTTGGGATGTAGCAAATATCCGGATTGCGACTACACAGAAGACCTCGAAAAAATTGAGGAGCCAGAAGACGCGCCGGAATGTCCCAATTGCGGCGCGACCCCCATGGTGCTACGAAAGGGCCGCTTTGGGCCATTCTGGGCCTGTCCCGACTATCCCAAGTGCAAGGGCATTGTCAAAGCAGACCCTAAGGGCATTCCCATCCCGCCGGACGAACCCACCAACGAAAAATGCCACGTCTGCGGCAAACTCTTTGTAAAGAGGCATGGGCGCTTTGGCGAGTTTATATGCTGTGTGGACTATCCAAAGTGCAAGACTGTTAAGAGGGAAATAATCGGTACACCCTGCCCCAGATGCGGCGGAGACCTGGCCCCCAGAAAGAGCCGCTTTGGAAGCGTGTTTTATGGTTGCACTAACTATCCAAAATGTGATTTCAGTGCCAGGCACAAGCCAGTGCCAAAGAAGTGCCCTCGTTGCAATAGCCCCTACTTGATGGAGAAAGTTCGCAAGCCGAGAGGGAAGGAACCTGTGACCGTTTTGATATGCCCATCTGAGGCTTGTGGGTTTGAGGAGATAACTGGTTAGTGAAATGGTACCAAATGAATAAATCCGAAATTTTGTGGCGAGGCGTTTGGGGGCTGGACGTAGAAGATATTTCGGGGCCCGTTGCCGGCGGGGCAGTGCTTTTCCAGCGGAACTTTGATCCCGACCCGAATACCGGCCCTGAACGCTTGTTTAGGTTGAATGCTTCGTTGCAGGGGAAGTGGGGGAGGGAATGTCCAATTGCCATCGCCATTGACCAAGAGGGTGGCGCAGTTAGCCGCCTCAAGACGTGGGTGGGCCAGACGCCCTCTTTTAGGCAAGTATGGCTGGAGGGTGGGGAGGATGCCTGCTGGAAGTGGGGCCAGCTTTGGGGTAGGGGATTGAGCCTATTGGGCATTTCGGTCAATTTTGCGCCAGTACTTGACCTATACGATGGCATTGAAGGCACTGGCATGGGAACTCGATGCGCCAGCCCCGACCCCATGGATGTCTGCATCGCAGCAGGAGCATTCATCAAGGGCCTCGAATCGACAGGCGTGAGGGGCTGTCTGAAGCATTTCCCCGGTCTTGGAGGCACCATGGTTGATAGCCATGTCGCCATGCCCTCCATCGACAGTGCTACGCAAATAGCTAACGGAATTCTGCCTTTCCTGTCGCTGGCCGATCCAGGCAGGATGGTAATGGTGGCCCACCTGCAAACTCCTATTTCGGATGGCCTCCCCGCCAGCCTTTCAAAGAATCAGGTCTTTGACAACCCATGGGGCATGGAGGGCATTTGGATACCAGACGATATGGAAATGGCGGGTTGCCAGGCCCCGGACTGGGATGTGCGGGCAAGGCTGGCCATTGAGGCAGGGCATATGGCTCTGTTGGTCTGCCAGACCGAAAAAGCTGTCAGAGAGGCGTCAGAGGCGGCAGAATCTCTTGAAGATGCCCTTGTGGCACCGGCAATTGAAACATTCAGATCAGTCCGAAGAACACTGAAGACCATGCCTGAACGCTTTGAGAAGGATGCATGGCAAGCATGGGTAGACGAGGTTGAGAGAGCAAGCGGTGCGTAATACCAGTTAAACTGCAATAAGTTGAACTGCTATAATTCCCTAAAGCGAAGGTAACTTTGACAGGTGTCATTTACGCCTCCCGCATTCCCAATGAAAGGAAAAACTTATGAAAACAACGCTCCGTTGCATGCAAATACTCTTAGTTGCCTGTTGCACAATCGGCTGTCCAAAAAAGCAGGAACAAGACCCAAGCCAGGCGTACGAGGCGCACCAGGCCCTGCACCGAGCCAAATACAATCAGGTCCTGGTTGAATTTCCAGGACACAAGTACTCTATGGAAATCATCTATGGGGGCGAGCCTGGCAACCAGGTTGTAGCCTTTTTGACTGATGCCCACTTTGAAACAGTCAATGTCGACGCTGATGAGGTAAAGCTAGACTTCGCTGTCAATGAAAAACCAAAGACATTCATATTGGCCCGGGTTTCTCAAGATGATGGCCAACCGGCCAAATATGTCCTCGATGACAAAGAGCTTGCTGGCCTGATCAAGGACGGTTGGGAGGTTGAGGCAACCGCCCATGTGCAAATAGGTGGCACGCCATACTCGGCGAAGCTGGTCGATCTGAGCAAACATGATTACCCAAACCATGACCACAGCGAGCCAGGCCACACACACTAATGACATGAAAGCGAAAGATTCACTGTTGAACAACTGCAAAGGATGTGCCTATGCCTGAACGAGCCTATTATCCCCCAATCGTCATCGAGGAAACTCCCAAGGGCGAGCGTAGCTACGATATTTACTCGCGGTTGCTCAAGGACAACATTATTTTCATCGGCACCGCCATTGACGATGTCGTGGCCAATGCCGTTGTGGCCCAAATGCTATTCTTGGAATCAGAAGATCCTGACAAAGACATACAAATATACATCAATTCGCCGGGGGGGGTCATTACATCTGGTATGGCAATCTATGACACCATGCAGTTTGTCAAAAATGACATCGTGACTTATTGCATTGGCCAATGTTCTTCCATGGCAGCGGTGCTTCTGGCAGCTGGCACAGAAGGGAAGCGCTATGCGTTGCCGAATGGGAGGATCATGATCCATCAACCGTCAGGCGGCGCACAGGGCCAGGCATCTGACATTGAAATCACCTTCAAAGAAATCCAGCGGCTAAAGGAAATGCTGGCCCAGATTCTTTCCACCCATACTGGCCAGTCGGCAAAAAAGCTCATCAAAGACATGGACAGGGACTACTTTATGAACCCCAAAGAGGCCATGGAATATGGACTCATCGATAAAGTGCTCTCTGAGAGGCCATAGTAATAGCCGTTTATTGCGGCAATTGCAGTTTGTGAGTTCTGTATTTGACTGAGGTGAATAGCATGGCTGACGCACATTCCAATAGCTTTGAACTCATTGAAAAAATCCCGCTCTATGTGCCTGGAAAGCCAATCCAGGAGGTTAAGCGGGAGTTTGGTCTCGACCACATAGTAAAACTGGCATCCAACGAAAACCCCTGGGGGCCTACGCCTGCCGTCAAGGCAAGAATCATTGAGGCTGTCAATGGGGGGCCGGATGAAGGAGTGGGGCTGTACCCTGTTTCTGACGGCTACTATCTCCGCAAGGCCATCTGCGAAAATAAAAAGGTCAGCATCAATCAAATTGTCCTCGGCAACGGTAGTGCCGAAATTATTGAAATGGCCGCCAAGGCATGTTTCATTGCAGGAGGCACTGCCATCATTCCGCGCCACAGCTTTGCCATTGGCGACATAGCCACGCAAACAGCGGGGGGTAGCGTCATTGAAACCCATGCCACTGCAACAGAGGTAGACGTAGAGGCAATATTAAAGGCTGTCCGGCCAGACACAAAAATGGTCTACATCGCCAACGCCAATAACCCCACGGGCGTTCAGATTGAACGGGATGGCATAGCCCGCTTGGTCAAGGAGCTCAGGGACGATATTCTTCTCGTGGTTGATCAGGCTTATGCAGAATATTCTGCCCCAGGAGATTTTCCAGACGCGGCTACATTTTTAGGGGCGCGGGAAAACCTGCTGGTACTTCACACCTTTTCTAAGATATACGCCCTTGCCGCCCTGCGCATCGGTTACGGCATCGGTAATGAACGCATGATTACTCTGCTGGAGAGGGTACGTAGCCCGTTTAATACAAATCACATAGCTCAGGCCGCAGCTGAAGAAGCTATCAAAGACACAGCGTTTGTCTCTTTCTGCCGCGAAAAAAACCAACAGGCCAGGGATGCCTTCTTTGCAGAAGCAACAAAGCACAAATGTGCCGCATCTGGTATTGCTGGCAACTTTGTCCTTCTGGAATCTGCCATTCCCGCAAAAGACTTCTTCGTCCAGTTGCTGAAAAAATCTGTGATTGTCCGCCCTATGCATGGCTATGGCCTCCCCCAACACCTCCGCGTTTCTCTCGGAAAACCAGAAGAAATGGAAGCCTTCTGGGCCGCGGCTGGGCCGATGATGGATTGAGTTGGCTATTCGACACTACCATTACTCAGCTCAAAAGATTGTTGCCGCGCAGACGCTGAGACTGTAAGCTGTCTACTGGTTTGTATTTGGAGCGCATATGGCAGTTAAATGCGGCATCGTGGGGCTACCTGGAGTCGGCAAGTCCCTGCTCTTCAACGCAATGACAAAGGGCGATGTGGCCAGTGGGAATTTTTTGTTTTGCACCACATCGGCCACTAAGGGGATTGTTGACGTGCCTGACGCTAGGCTGCTGAAACTGGCCGAAATTGTAAATCCCCAAAAAATCATACACGCCACCCAGGAATTTGTGGATATCCCGGGATTGGTGCGAGGCTCCAGCAAGGGCGAGGGACTTGGCAACAGTTTTTTGACGGATATCCGCGACATGAACGCCATCGTCCAGGTAGTGCGCTGCTTTGAAAACCCTGACGTGCCGCACGTAGAGACAGCCCTCGATGCCGCCAGGGACTTGGAAATCGTCGATATGGAGCTCGTCATCAAGGATATGGAAGTGGTAGAAAAATCCCTCGAGCGCCACCAAAAGACAGCCAGGTCTGGCAACAAAGAGAGCCAGGCGATGGCGGCGACGCTTGAAAAAGTATTGGCCGCGCTGAATGAGGGCAAGTGGGTTTCCGCTTTAGAATTGGACAAGGATGAAGTGTTTTCGCTAAAGAGCTATTGCCTGCTGACACAAAAGCCCATGTTGCTGGTGGGCAATATTGACGAAAAAGACATTCCCAACCCTACTGCCAACGCCCACTATGCCGCATTAGAGAAGGCGGCGGCAGGTAGGGGCGTGCCATTGATACCCGTATGCGCCAAGCTGGAGGCAGACCTTGCCCTCCTGGAGCCTGATGAACAGGCAATGTTCATGGAGGAGGCGGGGCTAACTGAACCCGGACTGGCCCGCTTCATACGAGCCGGCTTTGCAATGCTGAATTTGCAGACATACTTTACGGCTGGCCCAAAAGAAGTCCGCGCCTGGACTATTCCAATTGGGGCCACTGCGCCCCAGGCCGCAGGCGCAATACACAGCGACTTTGAAAGGGGCTTTATCCGTGCTAAGGTAATCTCTTTTGATGACTTTGTGACTTACAAGGGCGAGCAGGGGGCAAAGGAAGCCGGCAAACAAAGGCAGGAGGGAAAGAACTATCTTGTCAAAGATAATGACGTGGTCGAGTTTTTGTTTAATGTTTGATTTCACTACTGTCAGGTTGTTGTCCAGGCAAACAATTGTAATACCGAGTCGCAATCAAAAGATTGCAACTCGGAATAAGGTATGGCCGTACTGCTACACTTAATCCAGACAGGAGACCAACATGGGAAATGAGCAATCAGCTTACACTTCGCCTGAAACGCTTACATGGGGAATCTCATATGGAATTGATGCGCCATCTATGAAGCCTATTGCTGATCCTCCCTTGAACGGAAGGCTACCTGGGCCTAATGAGGCTCTTGAGGCTCTGCGCCAGGCAGAAGAACGCCGATTGGCTGGTGTTCCAGGGATACCGGCAGAGGAAGTGATTGAAGAGTTGGAACGCATAGTTGCCGAAAATGTATAAAGTCACAGTTGACCGCAAAGCAAGGGAGCAGTTTTCTGGGCATGTCAAGTTCCTGAAGCGTGAAAGTATTAACGCCGCAAAAAGACTAGTGTCCAGCTACAAGAAATCAATTGCCAGGATTGCGGACAACCCATTTCAATTCCCGTTTGCAGACGAATTAGATGTTCCGAACATGCCGTTAAAGACCTACCGGAAGTGCCTGTTTGAAGAACGCTACAAAGCATTGTTCCAAGTTGGGGAAGGCGAAGTATTTGTTGATGCGGTCATTGACTCCCGCATGGAAAACATAGACCTGTAGAGGCGGCAAGATGCTATTTGAATATTCCCTTTCTGCCCAGCGGGAGGGCCTGTATGACGTAACCCCGCAAGTCAAAGAATCCATCACCAAGGGCGGCGTTGCAAGCGGCATAGCAGTGGTATTCTGCCCCCATACCACGGCAGGAATAACCATAAACGAAAACGCCGACCCTGACGTGGTTCACGACATTCTCATTGGCTTGGACAAGGCTTATCCCAACCGCTCAGAATTTCGCCATGCCGAAGGCAACAGCGCGGCACACCTGAAAGCAAGTGCGATCGGCTCAAGCGTGACCGTGATTATAGACGGCGGCAAACCCATTCTCGGAACTTGGCAGGGCATATACTTCTGTGAGTTTGATCCGCCACGGAACAGGAAGTTCTATGTCAAGTTGTGCCACGCCCAAAAACCAGTGCAAACCGCATAGACCATGAGCCACACGCCTTCTTTGCATTTTTCATCCTGCTATGCACAATTTCTGCTGAAAGCTCCTCCAAGCCGCAAATAATACCATTTTCTATTGCTGATAAATAAATGTCTGGCGCACATCTGCACTGGGCAAGGCTTGTTAGGGATTATCAGCGCACGAAAGAAAGCCGAAATGGTGGATGTCAGCCTGAAGCTGTGGCAAGGGCTGACAGATCCCGTGATCTTTAGGTAGTTTCAAGAATTAGCTCTATCTATTAATGAAAACTCTCTGGCTAAATAGGAAATGGACTTGATCAGAAAACGCTTATGGGATGGAGCCTTGCAACACTTGGAGCCTCATGTTATTTTGTCAAAATGACAATGAGATTAGAGGGGAATTGATGCCAACACTGTGTCAGTTTTTTACGGAATCATTGTCACAATGAGACGGGAGGTAGGCACGATGTACCGCACCTCCATGCGAGTTATGCGGAACATGAAATTGAGGTCAATTTCGATGGAGAAGTATTAGCTGGAAGTTTTCCACCCAACAAACTAAAACTTTTGCTTGCATGGATTGAGTTGAGAAGGGAAGACATTGAAGCAAACTGGCAACTTCTGAAAAACGGCGAAGACCATTTCAAGATTAAACCCTTAGATTAGGAGCTTGTGATGTTACAGCCAAAAATCACATCAGTTGAAGCATTGCCGGATTACAAACTCAAGATAGTTTTTGAGACTGGCGAACAGAATGTTTTTGATGTTACTCCGTACATCAAAGGCTCGTCTTATGGAAAGCTGAAAGACGAAAATTATTTCAAGTGTGTTCGAATTGTTTATGATGGTTGGGGCATCGAATGGAAAGACGGACAAGACATCGCACCGCACGAATTGTACGGACTCTACCACGATGGCGAGAACGGTGAATTAGTTCGCCGTACAGAATTAACCACAGTGTAAATTTCATCCGCCTAAACATTCGGCAATTCCAAGCATCCATCGGCACCATTGAAGTCAATTTTAATAAAATTATATAAAAAGCACCGCCTGAAATATGCGCGAAATAGGAAAGACCTGGGTTCCAGTATCAGTCATTAATCCCCAACGCCGCCAATGGACCAACTGGAAAGCACTGTCATTGTTGTGCTTTGTGCCATTGTCCCTGTTGTCCCTTCGGTGGTAACGGTTTACCAAGTTCTGGT
>Ga0082212_10001484_pt1 | contig 34604 bp, 25 predicted proteins | sample TergutNt197P3_FD_71548 | JGI IMG/M metagenome (GOLD analysis project Ga0082212, IMG submission 71548) | Neocapritermes taracua P3 segment gut microbial communities from Petit-Saut dam, French Guiana - Nt197 P3 | ecosystem: Host-associated > Arthropoda: Insects > Digestive system > Gut ... | reverse complement strand
GAAAATTTACCGTCGTTGGTCGTAGCTGTAATAGTGGCTTCGCCTGCTTTAATTGCACGGATACGACCGTTATTAATGAATAAAAAACTATATCAGGGGCGCTGCTTTCCCATGTAACAGATGTGTCTTTGGCATTAGCGGGGAGAATTACAGTAAGCTGCTCTATTTGTCCAAGTTTCAAGTTAAGCGTTTGGTGATTAAGCGTAGCTGATTCTTCTTTACCGGGTTTTGTACACCCAAAGATTATGCTTAATAGCATAAAAAAAAATAACTTTTTCATAACTGTTTGTATTTATTATTAATATAGTCATCAAGATATTTAACTGTATTAGAGCTAATAGATGAAGGAGCCTTAATAAACTTCGAAAGTTTATCCGCGTGGTTGCCCGCGGCATTATCACGCATTGCTGTTTTCGCATACAGCAAAGCAGAAGAAACAATTTGCCATCTACTAAAAATATCGGAATAACTGCTTTGTATTTCTCATAATAAATTTTTTAAAATTAAAACAATACGTTATCGTTTTTGCAACTGTGCTTATTCACTTTATCTCCTTCCTGTGGAATAAACTATCCGTGTAAGTTTAAATTTCTTTAAAGCTTGGTGCAAGTTAAACAAATAAAAACACAAATGTAATTTTTATAATAACTTTTTATGCACTTATAGTTTATCATTATAATACCTTGTCCTAAAAACGTTTAAATACGTTGATACAATAAGAAATGGAAATGACTTGTTTAGTCCTGTAATTTTTCGGACAGCGCTTTTAATCGGCTACTAATTTCATTAAGTAATTCTTCCTGATTATACAGGCGGGCTAAGTATTGGATGTTTTGTAACATTGTCGTTTCTCTGCCCTGTTCGCTTTGAATTGATGCGGCCATATATGTCGGCAGCGATAAATAATATTCGAGCATGGCCAAACTGTTGTCTGCAAGAATTTTTGCCATTTCAGCTCCTTTTTCGTTGTTTCCGGCAACAAAATACTGTTCAATCGCTGGGAATGAATCTAATGAAAGAGGGATTTTTTCGTTCGGAAAAATTTCAAACATCCTGTCAAGCACTCTGACAGCCTTATCATTTTTACCTTCACTGTTCAGCGCTTCGGCAAGGCGGGCAAACATATAGCGCGCCTGCAAAATGCTTATCGATCTTTTGTTGTATTCATCAAGAAAAATATTTGGGCCATTCACATTACCCCAAACAAACTTATTCATCACGTTTTCATACAAAATATCGGTATTTATATGACCATAAAAGCCCCCTGTACGTGCGGTTTTTATAGGTACAAATCTGTATGCCAGCCCTTCAAACTGAAGGTATTCTTTAAAGAAAATATTGTTTAAATGCAGCAGACTGTGATCAATATAAATCGGCCTTTCCCAATTATTTGCAGCAATCATATTTAAAACTGCCATTTCACTTTTGGTGATGTAGCTGTTAGAAATATATAGTTCAATACTATCGACTATCAAGGCAGAATCTTTTGGTTGAACAGTACCTGTTTTAAGTATTTTTTCTTTATCAACGGTGATATGAAAATTTCTTGACGGCAAATAATCCATCGTTTCACCTGAAGAAACCTTAACTTTGGTTCGTTCATCATCGCTGCCCAAAAATTCCATTGCACTGCTCAATTCAATAGAGTTTTCGAATCTTTCCTGAAAAAGTACAGCATCCATTCGGCCTGTGTAATACTGTTCCTTTTCAAACGAAAACGGTATTGGCGGAGCATCATGAGAAGCCATGCGGTGCTGTGTGATATACCAGTCCATACCGAGGTAGCCAATGTTTATAACTTTAACGTCTCTTCTAAAGCCTTCAACTTCCTGAATATACCACAGAGGGAAAGTATCGTTGTCGCCGTATGTAAGCAAAATAGCATTGGGTGCGCACGATTCGAGGTAATTTTTTGCATAGTCCCTTGTCATGTATCGTCCCGAACGATTATGATCGTACCAGTTTTGCGAAACCAGTATTCCGGGAACCAAAACAAGAGAAATGAAAGTAATAAGCATTGCCGGTGCCGGACCTTTCCAAAACTTGCTTAATGCTGAGTACAAAGCTAAAACCCCCAGCCCAATCCAAATCGCAAAAGCATAAAACGAGCCGGTGTATGAATAGTCCCTTTCGCGGGGCTGTATCGGCGACTGGTTCAGATAGATTATTATGGCAATTCCTGTGAAAAAAAACAGCATAAACGTAACGAGGAAACCTTCTTTTCCCTTGTCCCCTCGGTTATACTGGTAAAATAACCCGATTAATCCGAAAAGCAGAGGTAGAAAGTAGTAGGTATTACGCGAAGGATCGTTTTTCATAAAATCGGGCATTTTATCTACAGGCCCTATTTTAGGTTCATCAAAGACTCTTATACCGCTAATCCAGTTCCCGTTCATAAAATTGCCATGCCCCGGGACATCGTTTTGGCGGCCAACAAAATTCCACATAAAATAACGCATATACATATGTCCCAGCTGGTACGAAAAGAAAAACCTTAGATTTTCAATCATAGTTGGCCTAATCTTAGTTTGTGTTTCATTTCCTAATCTCACACTAACCTGGCGGCCTTTTATATTTCCCCAGTCTTCGTAAACCTGAATATGGCTGGAGTTTCCGCTGTACATACGAGGAAAAAAGGTTTCAAGCTCGCTCTGATAACTGACTTTGCCCGTTACGGTTCCGGTTATTTTGTATTTACCGTCAACTTTATTATACTGATCTTTTAAGCTGACTATTTCAATTGGCGAAGCCGAATAATAGTGCCCGTAAAGCAGTGGCCTGTCGCCGTATTGCTCTCTGTTAAGGTATTTTAGCAGGGCAAATGCGTTATCCGGCCAGTTTTGGTTCATTGGCGGATTTGCTGACGAACGGATTAAAATTATTCCAAAAGTGGAATATCCGATTAAAATTACTGTTACCACAGCAACAGCCATGTTCAGTAGTGCCATACTGTTTCGTCCGGTATAATTAAGTGCCCAAACAATAATGGCAGTAACTGCCGCAATCATAAAAATAATTCCGGAGTTAAACGGCAGTCCAAAACCGTTTACAAAAAGTTTATCCAAAATAAATGCCAATTTTGGTGTACCCGGAATTATGATATACTGGATACCCCCCAGAATGCCAATGGACACAGTAAGCGCGGCAAAAAAACCTTTCCACGAAAAACTGTATTTTCGGAAATAGTAAACAAGCCCTATTGCAGGTATAGCTAACAGGTTTAAAAGATGTACGCCAATTGACAAACCAACTAAGTAGCCGATTAAAACTAACCAGCGGTTACCATATTTTTCATCGGCAACATCCTCCCATTTCAGAATAGCCCAAAAAACTATTGCAGTAAAAAAGGAGGAAAGTGCGTACACCTCGCCTTCAACAGCCGAGAACCAGAAAGAATCGGTAAAAGCAAAAGCCAGAGCGCCAACAAGACCACTGCCCCAAACAGCAATTTGTTCGCCATGTGAAATATTTTCAGTAAGAACTATTTTTTTTGCAAGGCGAACAATAGTCCAGTACAGTAGCATAACCGTTCCGGCGCTTGCCAGCGCCGACATGATATTAATCATAACGGCAGCCCTTGTTTCCGCGCCTCCAAACAAAGTGAAAAACCTTCCCAGTATCATGTGAAAAGGCGCCCCCGGAGGATGGCCAACCTCAAGCTTGAAAGCGCTGGTTATAAACTCGCTGCAATCCCACCAGCTGGCTGTAGGTTCGAGAGTCATAAAATAGGCAACAGCGGAAACAGCAAAAACCACCCATCCCAAAATATTATTAATCAGCGCAGTATTTTTCATTTAAGTTTATTATTAGCAAGGGCAAATATAAGGTTTTTACCGTTGTGAACTTATCTCAATTATAAATTAGGAATTACAAGTTAGGAGTTGGGAATGAAGAATTGGGAAAACGGGGAAAATCGAGGAAGCAGGGGAATGACATAATCTTCCATCGAAGGCATTCCTTTGTTTCAGTTATTCAATTTTACATTCCTAACTCATAATATAAAATCACAAATGGGGCGCAGAAATGTGCTCTTTTGTGGTTTAACGCTCTTTTATTAATAAAAAATCTAAACATCTTTTCTTACCAAGCAATTTTCTTCCGATATTTGCCCACTCAAAAAAGAAGTGAATAAACACAATAAACCGGTATAAAAAATAATAATTTATGAAGCAGGGGAATAAAATTGGGAAGAAGATAAAAGAGTATCGCGAGTTTCGTCAAATCAAGCGCGAAGATTTGGCGCTGAAATCAAACCTTGACGTAACCCAGCTCGAGTACATTGAAGAAAAAGGCACAGTTCCATCGCTGGGGCATTTAATTAAAATCACACGGGCGCTTGGCGTAAGAATCGGAACTTTTCTCGACGACCTTGAGAGTGTTGGGCCGGTAGTTGTAAGAGGCGGTGAGGGAAAATCAACTCTGAGCTTCTCAACAAAAGATCCGAAAAACAAGGAACACCTGAATTTCTATTCGCTTGCTCCCGATAAAGCCGGAAGGCACATGGAACCGTTTATGATAGATATTGAGCCTGCAAATAAAACCGACTACAAGCTGTCGTCGCACGAAGGCGAAGAATTTATATTTGTAATTGAAGGCGCCATTGAAATAAACTACGGCAAAAACACCTATCAACTCACTAAAGGGGATAGCATTTATTATGATTCTATTGTAGCCCATCATTTACATGCCGGAAACGAAAAACCTGCCAAAATACTTGGCGTAGTATATACACCTTATTAATGACTGAGTAACTGAATAATTGATTAGTTGAATAGATTCAGTTCAAAGTAATTAAAACTGCAAGCGTATGGAATTAAGTAACAGAACAATGGGGGATTGGCTTGAGCATTGGGCGACAGTAACTCCGGATAAGGAATATTTGGTTTACTCGGATCGTGACTTGCGATTTACGTGGAAACAGTTCAACCAACGGGTTGATAATATGGCTAAAGGGCTGATGGCTATTGGCATAAAACGTGGTACACACATCGGGATATGGGCTACCAACGTACCCGACTGGCTTACCTTTCTTTATGCCGGAGCAAAAATTGGCGCTGTATTAGTAACGGTAAACACCAGTTACAAACAAACCGAGCTGGAGTTCATTGTAAAAGATTCCGATATACAAACGCTATGTATTACCGACGGTACATTCGACAGCAATTATATAGATATGGTCAATACCATGCTGCCGGAGCTGAGAGAGAGCCAGCGCGGTTATCTGCACAGTGAGCGTTTTCCCGAACTGCGTAACGTTGTTTATATCGGTCAGGAAAAATATAGGGGTATGTACAATACGGCAGAGATATTGCTGCTTGGCGAAAATGTTGACGATGAGGAGTTTCAGGAGGCCAAGCGTCAGGTTACTTGCCACGATGTCGTTAATATGCAGTACACTTCGGGTACAACAGGATTTCCCAAAGGAGTGATGCTTACGCATTACAACATTGTAAATAACGGATTTTTTACCGGCGAAGGCATGGGTTTTACTGCCGACGACAAGCTTTGCTGTTGTGTGCCGCTGTTTCATTGCTTTGGAGTTACGTTAGCCTCGATGAATGTACTTACGCATGGATGCACACAGGTAATGGTTGAGAGATTCGACCCTTTAGTAACGCTTGCATCGGTTCATAAAGAACGTTGTACGGCGCTGTACGGTGTACCAACCATGTTTATTTCCGAAATGAATCATCCAATGTTTAATATGTTCGACCTCACGTCGTTGAGAACAGGCATCATGGCAGGCGCTCTCTGCCCTATTGAAGTGATGCGTGCCGTAACCGAAAAAATGCACATTACGCACATAACCAGTGTTTACGGACTCACGGAAAGTTCGCCTGGTATGACTCATTCGGTTCTTGAAGATTCGTTTGAAGACCGCTGCACCACGGTAGGCCGCGAATATCCGTTCACCGAAGTTATCGTGGTAAATCCTGAAACAGGCGAGGAATGCCCTACGGGCGTACAGGGCGAAATATGCTGCCGAGGTTATCTTGTAATGAAGGGATATTATAAGAACCCGAAAGCTACTGCCGAAGTGATTGATCAAAACGGCTGGCTGCATTCCGGAGATTTGGGTGTCAGGGACGAGCACGGTTATTACCGAATTACAGGACGCATTAAAGACATGATTATTCGTGGAGGAGAAAATATTTATCCTCGCGAGATTGAAGAGTTTCTTTACCATTTGGAAGGCGTAAAAGATATACAGGTGGCCGCTGTGCCGTCCGAAAAATATGGAGAGGAAGTAGGCGCATTTATAATACTAAAAGACGGAGCGACCCTTACTGACGATATTGTAAAGGATTTCTGCCGCGGCAAAATAGCACGTCACAAAATACCGAAATATATCTTTTTTGTAAGCGAATTTCCAATGACCGGAAGCGGCAAAATTCAGAAATACAAGCTTAGCGAACAAAGTGTGGAGTTATGCAGGGAAAAAGGAATTGAAATAATTTAAGATGACAAAATATAAAAGAATCCTGTTAAAGTTAAGCGGCGAATCGCTTATGGGCAGTCAGCAATACGGTATAGACAGTAATCGCTTGCAGGAATATGCCGAACAGATTGCAGAACTTGTTGGCGTGGGCACACAGGTTGGAATTGTTATTGGCGGCGGAAATATTTTCAGAGGATTAAGCGGCGCTGAAAAGGGATTCGACCGTGTTAACGGCGACCAGATGGGAATGCTGGCAACAACTATCAACAGTTTGGCGTTAAACTCGGCGATGAAAAATTTAGGGGTGAAGTCGAAAGTACTGACTGCCATCAGAATGGAGCCCGTTGGGGAATATTATTCAAAACAAAAAGCAGTTGAAGCGTTGTCGAAAGGAGAAGTTGTAATTATTTCGGGCGGTACGGGAAATCCATATTTTACAACCGACACTGCGAGCGTTCTGCGCGGCATTGAAATAGAGGCCGAAATTATGCTTAAAGGCACACGGGTTGATGGAATTTATACAGCCGACCCCGAAAAATTCCCCGATGCCGTCAAATTCGACAAAATTAGCTTCGACGAAGTTTACAGCCGTAACCTTAAGATTATGGATCTCACAGCCACTACCTTATGCAAGGAAAACAACCTGCCGGTGCTGGTGTTTAATATGGATAAAAAAGGGAATTTATTAAAAGTAGTAAACGGTGAAAATATTGGAACCGTTGTTTGTAAATGATAATTCTCATTGACAATATATCATTGATTTAAGAAACGGCTGTAATTTACTGCGGTCTAAAATCTTCAGATAGTTGTATTAATATTTTTTTCAATGCTTTTTGCATTGCTGTTTCAATTTGTTTGTATTCTGCAATTTCTTTCCCTATAAAAATAAAAAAAACAGCTAATTGCCTTTCGTTTGGGTTTAAGTATAAAATATTTTTGTTTAACCGGTAAGCCTCGCGCATCCTTCGTTTCAGCAGATTTCGGTCGACAGCCTTTTTAAAAATTTTTTTACTTACCGTGAAAGCCGCCTGTACAGGAACTGAAGCCAGCAGTTCCGTTTCAATAACGTGAATTTTAAGCGGGAAAACCAAAAACGAAGTACCTTCGGCAAAAAGCTTATCGATTACCTTTTTGCTGCAAAGCCGCTCCTTTTTCCTAAAAGAGAAACCCTTATTACCTTTAACCTCTGAAGTAATATTTTCCATGTTGCAAAAAAAATGGACAGCTTAAAATTACAAAAAATATTGTCAGCTGTTTTTGTTTGCTTTAATGTATTGTTCCAGCGCCATAGTCATAGAAGGGGCCTGAACCGTAGGCACTTCAATGTCGAGCCGCAGTCCGGTTTCATGCACAGCCTGGGCAGTAGTTGGCCCAAAACATGCAATGCGTATGCCGTTTTGTTTAAAATCAGGGAAATTATGTAAAAGTGACTTAATACACGAAGGGCTGAAAAAAGCAAGAATATCGTAATTTACCTCTTTCAAATCCGACAAATCACTGCTTACGGTGCGGTACAAAATGGCTTTAGTGTAGTCATAGCCTTCCTTTTCGAGCAATTCGGGTATTTCCTGTTTATGAATATCGGAAAGCGGTACGAGAAATTTTTCGTCCCTGAATTTTTTCATCACATTAATAAGGTCGGAAAACCGGCCGTCGGCAGCGAAAATTTTTCTTTTCCGGTACACAATGTATTTGTGCAGATAGAATGCCGTAGCTTCTGAGATGCAAAAATATTTCATCGAGTCGGGAATTGTAAGCCTCAAATCCTGACTTATCTTGAAAAAATGGTCGATTGCGGTACGGCTAGTAAAAATTACTGCCGTGTGCTCCACAATCTGAATTCGGGTTTGACGAAATTCTTTTGCCGTAACGCCTTCCAATTTTGTAAACGGGCGGAAATCAATTTTAACATTGTACTTTTCGGCCAATTCAAAATACGGTGATTTTTCTGAATCGGGCGCCGGCTGTGAAATTAGTATGCTTTTGACTTTCAAAATTTATATGCTTTTAATGAAACTTATTCCTTACTTTTACACAATTGCTAATTTGTAAATTAAAAGTAAAGGCAAAAATTCAAGGGTGCAAAGATACAAAAACAGATAAAATATCGAAAACGGTTTCTTTAATAAAATTTTTATACCCCTCCATATTAATAAAAAATAAAAAGTCAATAGAAGCAAAATACCTGTAATAATCACTATTCCAGTAATTTTAAACGGATTGAAAGCTATAAATACGGTTACAGGAAATATAAAAATTCCGACAATGCTGTTAAAGTTCGACATGTTAAACAGGTATTCGCCGGTTTCCGGCTGCCTTTCAATCAGCAAACCAACAAAGCGATACAATACAATTTTAACTGCATAATAAGCAACAAGCAGTACAAAACATATCAAAAAAAGGTAAAACTTACCAAATTGAAATACAATTCCATAGTGTATGGCTATCTGATAAAGAAAAACGGATACGGCTATGTAATAAAAAATTTCGAGCCGCAGAGAAGCAAAGTACACCGAATTGTTTTTCTCATAGAACATCCTGCGGGCGGTGGAATAATTAAATACCGATTGCACCAGATGTTTAATGTATTTTGAAAATGAATTTTTTACCGAAGCAAATAACACCAGCCCTAACAACAAAATTATAGTCAGCCAGTCGGTATTATTGCCGGTTTTTTCGCGGTATGGCAATCTTAATTTTTCAGTATTTATATCGACAGATGAAATAAGGCGGATTTCATTTATGGGTTCCATATAACGCTCTCCATTAACTAACAACTGGCTTTCGCGCTGCATTTCCCGATAACGGATTTGCTGAACCGTTGGTCTAAAATTTATCTGTGTCGTTTCTGTCTGATTAGCCGGTTCTTCCTGCGCGTTGTATTCCAAAACAGGCGAAGGTGCTGTTTGAATCGCAGTAGCATCATAGTTAACCCTCACGGGTAATCTTTCAATACGATTAAGAGTGTTATTTGGTTCCTGCTGAAAAATGATTCCTGTTTTCATATCGCAATACTTGCTGCAAAGATACTATTTATATAGTTACAAGTTACAAGTATCTTAATTATTCCATTAACAGTAATTTATAAAATAAATTTTAGAAATTATATAGCATCATTTTCTTAATGAGCGTCGAGCCAGTTTTCGGCAGCATTCATTTCTATTGTGAGCGGAACCGCAATTTCTACGGCGTTTTCCATTTCTTTTTTAACAATTTCCTTTATTTGCTCAAGCTCAGATTTATCCACATCAAAATTCAGTTCGTCGTGCACCTGCAGTACCATTTTCGATTTAAGCTTACTGTACTGAATTGCCCTGAAAATATTAATCATTGCAATTTTAATAATATCAGCTGCCGAGCCTTGTATTGGCGCGTTAATTGCATTTCGTTCAGCCATTCCGCGAACTATGGCATTACCCGAATTAATGTCGCTTAAATAACGCTTACGCCCTTTAATTGTTTGCACAAATCCATGGTTTCTCGCCAGTTCGATTTGTTTATCCATATACTCCTTAATTTTGGGGAAGTTTTCGAAATACCCGTCTATTAATTCTTTGGCTTCGGTTCGCGGAATGTTTAGCCGCTGCGAAAGACCGAATGCCGAAATTCCGTATATAATGCCGAAATTGGCTGTTTTAGCTTTGCGGCGCATTTCAGAAGTAACTTCGTTTTCGGGAATACGGTATATTTTTGCTGCGGTAATCGAGTGAATATCTTTCCCTTCGCTAAAAGCTTTCATCATTTCACCGTCTTGGCTCAGAGCGGCCATAATACGAAGCTCGATTTGCGAGTAGTCGGCCGACAAAAAAACATGTTCTTCATCCGAAGGAATAAAGGCTTTTCGGATTTCGCGGCCATTTTCGTCGCGTATCGGTATATTTTGCAGATTCGGATTTACCGAACTCAATCTGCCGGTAGCGGTAGTCGCCTGTTTGTATGACGTGTGGAGCTTGCCTGTTCGCGTGTTTACTAACAGAGGCAACGCTTCAACATAGGTTGAAAGCAGTTTTGTTAATCCCCTGTATTCAAGTATCTTTTCAACAATTGGATGGCGGCCGGTTAGTTTCGACAATACCTCTTCGGATGTTGAGTACTGTTTGTTTTTCGTTTTTTTTACATTTGAATCAATCCTCATCTTTTCAAAAAGAATTACCCCCAGTTGCTTTGGCGATGCCACATTAAATTCCTCGCCGGCAAATTCAATAATTTCTTTTTCAAGCTGAATAATCTGTTTTTGCAAAACACTTGCATATTCTTTTAAAACGGTTGTATTTAGCTTTACTCCTGCATTTTCCATGTGTACCAGCACCGTAACCAGCGGCATTTCAATATTTTCAAACAGTTCGCGTACGCCGGCTTTGTTCAATTCCGCATCTATAACATGTTTAAGCTGAAAGGTAAGATCGGCATCTTCGCAGGCATAGTCGCGCAATTTTTCAGCAGCAACCGAGCGCATAGTTGTCTGGTTTTTCCCTTTGATAACAATCATATTTTCAATCGGTATTTTCTCATAGTCAAGATAAATTTCACACAAATAGTCAAGATTGTGTTTAATTTCAGGCTGAATAAGATAATGAGCCAGCATGGTATCGTAAAGTTTCCCCTTTACCTCAATACCATAGTTGCTCAGCATTAGCATATCATATTTAATATTTTGCCCTATTTTGATGATTTTTTCGTTGGAAAAAATTTCGCGAAACTCGTCCAATACTTTTTGGGCTTCGTCTTGTTTTGCGGGAATGGTTACACAGAACGCTTCGTGTTTGCGGAACGAAAACGATATGCACACAATTTCGGCAGTGTGGGTATCGAGACCGGTAGTTTCGGTATCAAAGCAAAATTCCTTCTGAGCCGCCAGTTCGGCGCACAGATCGGCGCGTTGTATCTCATTTTCAACAAGATGGTACCGGTGTGGTACCGTTTCAATTGTATTTAGCTTTTTCTGAACCGCAGTAACCGGTGCAGCTTCGCCAAACAGAGATCCCTGAAAAACGGCTTCTATTTTTGAAGTTTCCTTTAGTTTTAACCTCTCCGAAATTGATTTAAATTCCAGATCATCGAAAATTTCCAATAACGCTTTCTTGTTTACCTCCTCTCTCGTAAGTTTTTTTTCGTCGAATTCAATGGGCACATCCCTGATGATAGTGGCTAATTCGTACGATAAACGCACCTGTTTTTCAAATTCAACGAGGCTTTCTTTTTGTTTCCCCTGCAGTTTGTCGATGTTTTGATAAATGCCATCGATACTGCCAAATTCAGAAATTAACTTTTCGGCTGTTTTAGGCCCTATTCCCGGACAGCCGGGGATATTATCGGAGGCATCGCCCATCAGTCCAAGTATGTCGATTACCTGACCGGCAGTTTGTATTCCAAAACTTTCTTGTACTTCCTTTAAACCCCATATTTCGGTATCGCCGCCCGACTTTCCGGGTTTAAACATAAAAATATTGTCGGAAACCAGCTGCGCATAATCCTTGTCGGGTGTCATCATATAGGTTGTAAAACCTTTATTTTCAGCTTTTATGGCAAGTGTGCCAATAACATCGTCGGCCTCAAAACCTTCCTTTTCAATTATCGGGATATTAAATGCTTTGATTATATTCCGGATATAAGGGATTGATTTCCGCAAATCTTCGGGCATTTCTTCGCGATTGGCCTTGTATTCGGGAAATATTTTGTGCCGAAAGGTAGGCGCCGAAACATCGAACACCACACCAATGTAATTCGGATTTTCGGTTTCTAAGAGCTGTACCAGCGTGTTTGTAAATCCGAGCATGGCCGATGTGTTTACACCCTTGGAGTTGTATCTTGGGCTGCGGATAAATGCGTAGTAACTGCGATAAATTAATGCAAAAGCATCGAGAAGAAAGAGTTTTTTTGAATCAGAACAAGTCATATTTTCGTTTTATTTGCAGATTAATAAATGACTTGAAAAGTCAGCTATTCTTCTGAAGTAATAATATTTTCCTCGAGAAGGGAAAGCAGCGTTTCCTTTGAAATATTTAGTTTTATTTCGCCTTCTTTTGCAAACGACATTGTGCCTTTTTCTTCGGAAACTACAATGGCAATTGCATCGGCCGATTCGGTAATTCCTATGGCGGCGCGGTGGCGAAGACCCAGTGTTTTGTCAAGTTCCTTTTGTGTAAGCGGCAAAATGCAGCCGGCTGCGGTAATCTTATTTTCCCCGATAATAATTGCTCCGTCGTGCAGGGGCGAGTTTTTAAAAAAAATGGTGTTAATAAGCGAAGACGTAATCGCCGCATTTAATTTTTCGCCCGTGCTGATTTGATCGTTTAATTCCAGTTTCCCTGCAATAACAATCAGTGCGCCTGTTTTCGATTTTGCCATAGTAACGCACGCATCAACAATATTATTTATTTGTTCCCTGTTAATCGCGTCGGGTTTTGTAATTCCAAACAGCTTATCAAGAGAAAGAACTCGATTTACATTATAGTTTGTACCAATAAAAACCAGAAATTTCCGTATTTCGGGATGAAAAACAATTATAAGCGCTAAAATGCCAACACCGATAAACTGCCCCATAATTGAACCCAGCAGTTCCATATTGAGCGCTTTTACAATAACCCAAAGCAGATAAAGGGAGAATAACCCGATAACAATATTAAAGGCAACAGTTCCTTTTATCAGCCGATACAGCTGGTAAAGAAGAAGCGCTACCAGCGTTATATCAAGAATATCGAGAAATCGTATGGTTATAAATGCCATCATTTTATTTCAATGTAGCTTTTAATTCACAAAAAATCTTTATAGCCTCAACAGCTTCTTTTACATCGTGAACACGCAAAATATCAGCTCCACCTATCAAAGCCATTGTGTTTGCAATGGTTGTGCCGTTTAGTGCATCTTTTGGTTCAATCTCCAGCGCTTCCCAAATCATTGATTTGCGGCTCAGTCCAACCATAACCGGAAGCTGGAAAACTTTAAACGAATCGAGCCGGTTCAGCAGTTCGAAATTATGCTCAATCTTTTTCCCGAACCCAAATCCGGGGTCAATTATTACATCGTGAACGCCGTATTTTGTAAGTTTTTTTACTTTTTCGCTGAAAAAACCCGAAATATCCCTGATTACATCGCCGTATTCAGGGTTATCCTGCATATTGTCATGCGTACCCTGCATGTGCGATAAAATGTAGGGAACACCAAGTTGGCCTACAGTTTCAAACATTTTTGAATCGAACGAACCACCTGAAACATCGTTCACAATAACCGGCCCGAATTCGTTGATTATCTGAACAGCAACCCACGAACGGAATGTATCGACAGACAGCGCAGTTTCGGGAAATTCCCTCCGTATAGCCTCTACTGCAGGGAGCAGTCTTTCGAGTTCTACCTTGGTAGAAGGCAACTGCGCCCCCGGCCTTGTTGATACAGCGCCCACATCGATTATAGATGCACCGTCGGCAATCATTTTTTCAACAGTGGAAAGTAAAAATTTCTCATCTGCAATTTTCCCTCCGTCATAAAATGAGTCGGGCGTAACATTAATTACCCCCATCACCACAGGTATGGTTAAGTCAATCAATTCTCCTCCCAAATTTATTGAATTTTTCCTCTTGAGGAATTTACCGGTTGATTGGCTAATTAACATAAAACTTACACTTTATATGGTTTAACAAATTGTTAACGACAAATGTAAAACAAAACCAGCCATTTTTCTCAAATTTTAATATTTTTATCCTCAATTTATAAATAAAATGGAAAAAACAAACCAGCAATTTGACAAAATTATCGTGTTGTGCCGCAATATTTTCATCAAAAAAATGAAAGATTACGGGACAGCCTGGCGAATTTTAAGAACAAATTCAATAACCGACCAGATTTATATTAAGGCCAGCCGTATAAGAAACATTGAGGAAACAGGTGTAACCAAAGTTGATGAAGATGTCCGTTTTGATTTCATCGGAATTGTTAACTATGCCGTTATGGGGTTAATTCAGCTCGAACTTGGGCATTCGGAACAGGAACTTTCGGAAAACGCAGCGCTTGAAATGTATGACCGCTGTTTCAATACTGCTAAAACACTGATGCAGGCAAAAAACCACGATTACGGAGAAGCTTGGCGGAGCATGCGTGTAAGTTCGTACACCGATTTAATTTTGATGAAACTTAAACGCACCAAACAAATTGAGGACAATCAGGGTAAAACCATGATTTCGGAAGGGATAGATGCCAATTATCTTGATATTGTAAACTACGCCGTTTTTGCCCTCATTAAAATTGAATTTGAATCGGAAAACTATTAAAAAATGAAAACAGTAAACCATATTGCAAGGATTCTTTTAGGAATCACGTTTGTTTTTTCCGGTTTTGTAAAAGGCATCGACCCCTGGGGTTCGTCATACAAATTCACCGACTACTTAAACGCCATGGGCATGGAATGGCTAATTTGGGCGGCATTTCCACTGGGGGTGCTGCTATCGTTTGCAGAATTTGCTATTGGGGTGGCGCTTCTTTTCAATCTTTTTTTAAGGCTGTCCTCGCTGTTTGCTTTGCTGTTTATGGCTTTTTTTCTGCCGCTAACCCTGTGGATTGCAGTAAAAAATCCTGTTACCGATTGTGGTTGTTTTGGCGATGCTTTGATAATTTCTAACTGGGAAACTTTGTATAAAAACATTGTACTTATTGTTTTTGCAGTTATTGTTTTTGTCGCCCGCAAAAAAATGACAAACCTTTTCAATATAAAACTCAGCATGGTGCTGGGTGGGGCGTTTATTATAATATACATGTTTCTTGTTTATTACTCGTACAGTCATTTACCCGTTCTCGATTTCAGACCTTACAAAATAGGAGTAAATATTCCTGAGTCGATGAAAATGCCCGAAGGCGCAAAACATGATGTTTACGAAACCGTTTTTTATTACAAAAACAAAAATACCGGCGAGGTAAATAAATTTTCGGAAGATAACTATCCGTGGCAGGATACCCTGAACTGGGAGTTTTCCGATATAAAATCGTCGCTTGTTGAAAAAGGCTACGAACTGCCTATTCATGATTTTACTATCGAAACACCCTACGGAGACGATATAGCTGATTATTTTCTTTCTGATGAAAATTTTGTGTTTATTTTGATAGCGCATAACCTGCATAAAAGCAGCTTAAAACCACAAAAAAGAATAAACGAACTGGCCAATTGGGCGCTGCAAAACGATATGTCATTTATAGGTCTTACTTCTACACTGCCCCACGAAAGCCAAGAATTTGCCTTTGCAAATGGAGCGCCTTATGAATTTTTCAACTGCGACGAGATTACTTTAAAAACCATTGTCCGCTCAAATCCGGGGCTGATAGTAATAAAAGGAGGTACTATTCTTGGTAAATGGCACTACAATGATATACCGTCGCCCGAAGAATTTCAAAACAAATTCATGAATAAATAGTATATTTACCCTGTATATTTCAAAACAACCAAAAATGAGAAAAAAAATAGTAGCAGGTAACTGGAAATGCAACACTAACTTACAAGAAGGTGTTGAACTGGCAAAAAGAGTAGATGCACTGGCCGCCGGTGAGGTCGCCGGCGATGTAGTTATTGTACTGGGAGTACCGTTTACCCACCTTGCAAAAGTTGCTGAAAGTGTAAGCGCCACCCGAATTGGTGTTGCGGCACAGACATGCGCGGCCGAGGCAAAAGGCGCTTTTACAGGCGAGGTATCGGCTGAAATGGTAAAATCGACCGGCGCCGGTTATGTTATTTTAGGCCACTCCGAAAGGAGAGAACACTACGCCGAAACCAGCGAAATACTGAATAAAAAAATTGCTTTAGCCATGGCAAACGGGTTAACTCCTATTTATTGCTGTGGCGAGCCTCTCCAAATAAGGGAGGCCGGAACTCAAAAAGCGTTTGTCAAAAAACAGCTTGAAGAAACAATATTCAATCTTTCGCCCGATGATTTTAAAAAACTGATTATTGCATACGAACCCATTTGGGCCATTGGCACCGGAAAAACGGCAACATCGGAGCAGGCACAGGAAATACATGCTTTTATTCGTTCGGTTATTGCCGAAAAATTTGGCATTGAAATTGCGGAAAGTATTTCAATACTTTATGGTGGAAGCTGTAATGAGAAAAATGCAAAAGAACTTTTTGCCAACAAGGATGTAGATGGCGGTTTAATAGGCGGCGCCTCACTGAAAGCCGAATGCTTTATTCAAATCATCAATGGGTTTTAGGAAATTTTTGTAATTATTCAATTTTTTTTTATATTTGCAACTGAAAATTTTTTTCATATTTTGTATGAATAGCCTTTGCAATCCTCCTTTCTTGCTGGGCTATTCGCTTTTATATTTGGTTTTAAAGTATAGCCGAATATTTCAAAAAGGCTTGACGGTTTGCTTAAACTCGTTTAAATAAAATGGACTACAAAAAAGCGATTATAAATTTTACGCCTTTCGAAGAATGGCTGCGCGATGTTTTAATAGCCCAATTGGGCGAAACCGGATACGACAGTTTTCTGGAAACCGAAACAGGTTTCGAAGCATTTATTCCTGTAAACAGGTTCAGCATTGAATCTGTTGTTCAGGTTATTCAGGCTTTCGACGAAGGTTATACTTTCGAAATTTCTTTTGAAGACAATAAAAGCCAAAACTGGAATGAGGAGTGGGAAAAAAATTATTTCAAACCGCTTGTAGTGGGTGGTCAGTGCGTTGTTAGAGCGCCGTTTCATACAGATTTTCCAAAAACAAAATACGAAATTATAATTGAGCCGAACATGGCCTTTGGTACAGGAAACCACGAAACCACGTCGATGATGCTGGAGTACATAATGGAAGAAAATATGAATGGGAAAACCATACTCGATATGGGCTGCGGTACCGGAATTTTAGGCATACTGGCCTCGATGAAAGGGGCGGCAAAAATAACCGCTGTTGATATCGATGAGTGGTCGTTTAAAGGCGCCGGTGAAAATGCGGTTTTAAACAATATAAACAATATTGAAGTAAAACTGGGGGATGTTGCGTTGCTTGGCAGCGAAAAATTCGACATTGTTTTTGCAAACATACAGCGAAATGTCCTGCTGGAGGATCTTCCTGCCTACTCAAAATGCCTGAACAAAAACGGGAAAATATTTTTAAGCGGATTTTACACCGAAGACATCCCTGCAATAAAAGCTAAGGCCGAAGAAAACGGCTTGAAAGATACCGGTTTTAAAACTAAAAATAACTGGGTTGCCCATGCATTTAATTGCACTTAATTCTTCATTCCTAACTTAAAAAGCATTCAGTTATTCCTTTTCAGCATATTGTTAATAAGGTTTTCGAGAGGGAGTTTGAGGTTAGGGGACAATTCAATTTTTTCGAGGACATTGATGGATTGGCGACAATAAAGGTCAATTTTTTTTTCGGTAATTTCTCTGATATTTAACTGGAGAAAAATTTCCTTAACCGATTTTATTTTTTCTTCGGGGATATGGGATACACTGTTTATCTGGCACATCAGTTCTTTGAAAACCTTAGCAGGGGCAAGTTCGAGCGCCTTAACCAGAAGAAATGTTTTTTTATTGGCTAAAATATCACCGCCAATCTTTTTCCCAAATGTTTCCTGATTTCCAAATGTGTCGAGTAAATCGTCCTGCAGCTGGAATGCAAGGCCGAGATTTATGCCCAATTCATATAACTGTTCGGCAATTTTGTCGGGAGCGCCGGCTAACATTGCTCCTGTCTTCAGGCTGCAGGCCAGTAAAACAGCTGTTTTCAGGCGAATCATTTCAATATATTCTTTTTCCGCAACGCCGGAACGGTTTTCAAAATCCATGTCTAACTGCTGCCCTTCGCAAATTTCAATTGCTGTTTTTGTGAACAAACGGATAATGTCGATGATTCTTTCCGAATCGCATTCCATTAAAAGCCCGTAAGATAAAAAGGCCATGACATCGCCGGAGAGGATTGCGCTGTTTTCGCCGTATTTTTTGTGGGCAGTTGGCCTGTTTCGCCGCATTTCTGCCTTGTCCATAATATCGTCGTGAAGAAGCGTGAAATTGTGAAAAACTTCGATGGCCAATGCTACAGGCATGGCTTTGGCAATGTTATCTGAAAATAAATTATAGCTGTGTAGCAGCAGTACCGGGCGTAGCCGTTTCCCGCCCATTTCGAGCATATAATCTACCGGCAGGTACAAGCCTGCGGGCTGCCTGTTTTTTAATTTTTCAGAATGTATTCTTACTTCATCATTAACTATATCCAGCAATTCTTCTGACTTAAACATTGATTGACTGCTTTTTTTATCCTGATACTATGTTTCAAGTTCGTCAAGTTCTATATCTTCTTCCTGATCGTAAATGTGCAAAAGAGGCTCTTTAAACGATTTTGTTGTAGTAAGCCGCTCAAGACTTGTCAGCAGCGACGGCAAAAGAATAACATTTGAAGTAACTGCAACCAGTAAAGCCACTGAAACCAAAACGCCAAGCGCTACTGTTCCGCCAAAATCTGAAAGTGAAAAAATTCCAAATCCAAAAAACAGTACTACCGAAGTATATATCATGCTTACCCCTGTCTCTCTGAGCGCGAGTATAACCGACTGCCCAATATCCCAGTTGGTTGCATTCAGCTCCTGACGGTATTTCGATAAAAAGTGAATAGTATTATCGACCGATATACCGAACGCTATGCTGAAAACAAGTATGGTTGATGCCTTTATGGGAATATTGGCAAAACCCATAATTGCCGCAGTAATAATAAGCGGTATTACATTTGGAATTAACGACATGACTACCATGCGCCACGAAGAAAACATTACAGCCATAAATCCTGAAATGAGGAGGATAGCCAATGCAAGGCTCTGGAAAAGATTCTTCAACAGATACTGGGTACCCTTGAATGATGTAACACTTGAGCCGGTAACTGTAACGTCATAATTTTCGGGTGTAAAAATTGAATCAACATCGGCTTTAAAATCTGAATACAATTCTTCCATCCGGTTGGTACCAACGTCTTTTACACGGATACTTACACGGGTAATTTGCCTTGTACTGTCCATGAACGAATGCAACAGACCGGCATTTTCTTCGCCGGTTTCGGCGTATTGCATTATGAAACTCCTTTCACGATTATTGGGAAGGCTATAGTAATTTTCGAGGCCGTTGTAAAATGCCTGTTTCGCAAATTTCAAAAGATTTAACAGCGAAAGCGGCTGCGAAAGTTCGGAATATTCTGCCATTCGGTTTTCCAGCTCGTCAATTTTCTCGAAAGTACTCATTTGCATTGCTCCACCCGGTTTTTTTGTGTCAATCATAATTTCGAGGGGCATAATTCCGTCGAAGTTGTTTTCAAAAAACTTCAGGTCAACATAAATAGGGTCGTGTTCAGGAATATCGTCAACCATATAGCCGGATGTCTTCATCATTGTAATGCCATAAAACCCCGATAAAATAACCAGTACAGTAACAACATAAACTGTTTTCCGGTGATATTGCGTGATTTTTATTAACCGGTTAATGATTTTTGCAATGAATTTTTTTTCAAGGTGATTTACATGTCTTTCCGAAGGCGGGCCAATGATACTGAAGATTATAGGTATAAGCAGCAACGACAGCACAAAAAGCCCCATAATATTTAGCGAGGTTATAATCCCGAATTGTTTCAGAATATCGCTTTTTACAATTATAAAGGTTGCAAACCCTGCGGCAGTTGTAAGATTTGTAAAAAAAGTTGCATTCCCGATTTTAATTATTACACGCTGCAGTGCTTTAATTTTATTCCCGTGACTTAAAAATTCGTGGTGAAATTTATTCAGCATATAAACACTGTTCGGAATGCCTATTACGATGAGCAACGGAGGAATCATACCCGAAAGCAGTGTAATTTTATATCCTAATAATGAAAGCATGCCTAAAGCCCATATTACGCTGATAGCTACAATCATAACAGGGAAAAACACTGCCTTAAACGAGCGGAAGAAAAAGAACAGTACCAGAATGCAAATCGACAAAGCTAAAAAACTGAAAAAATAAAGTTCCTTTTTTATTTTTATTGAACTCACTACACGTATGTATGGCAGGCCCGAATAACGCATATCTATCTGCTCATCCTTTTCGAACTGATTGCTTATTTTTTGAATGGCACGAATCAATTGTTCCCGTTCTTTCGACTCCATTTTTTCTTTGTTAACCGTAATGGCAAGCAAATAGGCATCGGTTTTGTTATTGTAAAGCAGATGATTGTAAAATGGTATACTGTTCAGCACCTCAACAAAACTGTCGAGTTCTTCCTGCGTGTTTATAACATCGGGAAATATTTTTTGGATTTCAAACCGCCGTTCGTCTGTATTTTTTTCGAGGTTGTATGAATTTGCAACCGAAATTAAACCTCCAACGCCGTCGATGGCTGAAAGTTCGCTGCAATATTGCTGCCAGCGCTTAAAGTGGTCGAGCCGAAAAAAATCAGGATCCTGCGTGCCAATTACAATAAGGTTTCCTTCTTCGCCAAAAACATCTATAAAATGCCTGTAGTCTTTATACGCCTGGTCTTTTTTTGGCAGCAACGACGAATATTCATACGACATTTCAACCCTGAAGGCATAAAAACCAAAAAAAGCAGTAATTATCGCCAAAACAACAAGAAAAATATATTTTTTTCTAAGAATAATCTTGGAAACTTTAATCCACATGCGCCGGTTATTTGTAAAATTCGGCAAAAGTAAAATATTTATTCGGATTTTTCAGCTTCAGCGAAAGTTCAGTAAAATTTATTTGATATTCAATAATGCAATGGGTTATATATAGTGTCAATTACTGATTCTCTAACTCACGGTGAATAATTGCAACATTTATCGGAAAATTGTTTTTCAGATGCTCAGCCAGTTTTTCGGCCGAATATACCGAGCGGTGCCGCCCTCCGGTACAGCCAAAGCTTACGGACAGGTTTGAAAATCCACGCTCAATATAAACCTTTACCGATTGTTCAACCAGCACTTTAACCGAATCGATAAAAGTATTGATTTCTGAGTTCTCCTCAATAAACCTCTGTATCTCCAAGTCTTTTCCGGTTAAATTTTTGTATCTGTCGTAACGTCCCGGGTTATTTAAAGCCCGGCAGTCGAAAACAAAACCGCCACCATTTCCCGATGGATCTTCGGGAATGCCTTTTTTATATGAAAAGCTGTTTATACTGACTGTTAATGTGCCAATATCCTTTAAAACCTCCGATTGTGTGAGCTCGTGCAAGACTCTGGTAAGTTCAGGCAAATGAACAGGTAAATCCAAATTGTCAAGCAAAAACTTAAGGTTTTTAAGTGCATAAGGGATACTTTTCAGGAAATGCTCTTTTTTCTCGTAAAACCCGCGGAAACCGTAAGCGCCCATTGCCTGCATAATCCGAATCAGGGCAAACCCATGAAAATAGGTAGAAAATTCCTTTACATTTACGGGTAAATACTCTTGAAGTTCACCTAAATAGAAATCAAAAAGCTCTTTACGTACATGCTCCGGAATATCGGCTTTGCCATCGTACAGCAAAGAAGCCAAATCGTACTGTAATGCTCCACGGCGGCCGCCCTGATAATCAATAAAATAAACGTTTCCTCTTTGCAACATTATATTCCGCGACTGAAAATCGCGAAACAAAAAATACTCCGAATCGGCGCTGAGCAGATAGTTGCTGAATGCCCTGAAGTCGTCTTCCAAAGCCTGCTCATCGAAAGGAATATGCGCCAGTTTTAAAAAATAATATTTGAAATAGTTTAAGTCCCACATCATGCTTTGGCTGTCGAAAGCTGCACGCGGGCAGCAAACCGAGTAATCCAAATCTTTTCCGGCAACTACCTGCAATTTGGGTAAAAGTTTCAGTACCCTTTTGTACTCATTGACTATTTTTTCTGAAAAACCCTCTTTTTCGCGCACTTTAACCATAAAATCGAACAGCGTAGTATCTCCCAAATCCTCAAGCAGGTATTTTTTTTGGTCAGCACTTACCGTATAAATTTCAGGAACCGGTATGCCTTGATTCCGAAAATGCTTGGTAAATGAAAAAAATGCGGTATTTTCTTTCACATCGTCGTTAAAAGCGCCAATTACCGAACGCCCGTAAGTATGAATTCTGCAATATTCGCGGTACGACCCCGATGACGGCAGTAACTCAAAAATATCAACAATGTCGTTAAAATGCTTCTCAAAAAGCCGTACAATTTCGTCTATGTCCGAAGTTTTCAATCGAATTAATTTTTAATGTTAAACCATTTACATTTTAGTAGTTTTGCTTTTTATAGAAACCACAATGAACAAAAGTACATATTTTTATAAATAAATGCGAATAACAAAAAAGGCAGTTCAACTTAAGGGGATTGGTACGGTTATTTTTTCAAAAAATAAGCGATCGAAAAGCGTTAAAATCAGCGTGAAGTCCGATAAATCGGTGCTGGTGTCGTTCCCCTATTATGCTTCGTCAAAATCGATAATTGAATTTGTTTATAAAAATGAAGAGTGGATACATCGCCAGCAATATAAAATAGAAGTCCGGTCAAACCGATTTTTCGATGGTTCGGTTTTCAAAACAAAACATTTTATAATCAGTTTCTTGCAGGGGTTTGAAAATAAAATAAATAAAAAAGATGGAAATGTTATTGTTACGGTTAAAGATTTTTCGTCGGCCGAAAGTCGGGTTTTTATTGAAAAAGTCATTACCGATATTTATCGTTTAGAGGCCAAAAATATACTTCCGGCACGCTTGAGTAAACTGGCCGAAGAGTTTGGATTTTCGTTCAACAGTGTAACCATACGGAACAACAAACTAAACTGGGGAAGCTGCTCGTCGCGCAATAGTATAAGCCTGAATTTGCAGATGATGAAAATGCCTGATAAACTTATTGATTATATTTTGCTGCACGAGCTGGTACATACCGAAATAAAAAACCACGGCCCACAGTTTTGGGAAAAACTAAACCGGATTACCGGCAACAGTGCTCGTGCGCTGGCTAAAGAAACTAAACAATATTCAACAATTTTGTGATTATTTTACTGAAAATAACAAGTGTATAAATCATCAGATAAATTTTTCATGTTCCAAATTAATTTGTATCGGCATAAAAATTGTTAACTTTGTATGTTGTTTCACTTGTATATAAACTTTTAATATGGATAGTTCACATACCGATAATAATCAAAAAACCCGGATGAAGCGCAACAATATAATTGTAATTGTTTTATCGGCGATTCTTGTTTTCGTGGTTGTTTTGTTGTTCATTCAAAGAAACGAAAACAAGGGTATCGTTTCAGAATTAAAAGCCGAGAAAGATTCTATTCAGATAGAGCTGAACCAGATTATTGTTCGCTACGATTCGCTGCGTACCGAAAACGATACCATTAACGAACAGTTGATGCTTGCCCAGTCGAAAGTAAAAGATTTGCTTTTGGAAGTAGAGCAAACAAAAAGGATAAGCTTAAATAGAATTACAGAGTATCAAAAAGAGGTTACCACTCTGCGCGGAATTATGCGCGATTGGGCAGTTCAGATGGATTCGCTGAACAGCAGGAACAAACAGTTGATGGACGAAAATCTCGAAGCGAGGGAACAGGTTAGACGGGTGGAATCGGAAAACGTGCAGTTAAGTCAGGAGAGGGAACGCTTACAGCAAAACCTACAGAGGGCGGCCATGCTGGAGGCGCGTGAAATGCTTGCCGAAGGCCTGAACAACCGCGACAAGGAAACCAGACAAGCCCGCAATACCGAAAAAATAAGGATATACTTTGTGCTTGGCAAAAACGTTAGCGCCCGACGAGGGGCAAAAAATATCCATGTGCGGATTATGCGTCCCGACCAGCTTTTGCTTACCAAATCGGCCGGAGACCTGTTTCAGTTCGAAGATTCGAGAATTCAGTACTCGGCCATGCGTGAGGTGAATTACGAAGGGCTTGACCTTCCTGTTGCGATTTACTGGGACAACGCCAACGAGCCAAGATTAATGACCGGGGTATATACCATTAACATTTTTGCCGACGGAAATATGATTGGCGAGACAAAATTAGAATTGAGATAATTCAAACTCTTTTTCACTCTTTCCCTTTAACAATGAATGATCGGTACAGCTAATTTAAAGGAAACAACAGCCAAAGGGCTAATCTGGAGCGCTGTTGAAAGGATTGGGACACAGGGGTTCCAGTTTGTGTTCGGAATAATAATCACCCGCATTCTTTTTCCTGCTGATTATGGTCTGGTAGGAATGATTTTGATTTTTGTTGCAATCGGGCAAACTATTGTGGACAGTGGTTTCGGGTCGGCGTTAATTTGGAAAAATGATTCAACCGAGACCGATCATTCTACTGTTTTTTATTTTAACATTACTGTTAGCCTTGTTCTTTATCTTATATTCTTTTTTTTGGCTCCGGTTATTGCGACGTTTTACGACGAACCCCGCTTAATAAATTTAATCAGGGTAATTTGCCTCAATTTTTTAATTATTTCATTTAGCCTTATTCAACAGGTTGATTTACAAAAAAAAGTAGATTTTAAACTTTTGGCTGTTGTAAATATTTTAGGGAGCCTTATCGCCGGCATTGCTGCTTTGATTATGGCGTTCAGGGGATTTGGAGCTTGGGCAATTGTAGTACAGATGCTGGCAAAGAGCTTTATAACTTCGCTGTTGCTTTGGATTTTTAACAAATGGCGACCGATTTTTGTATTCAGCCTAAGCACGCTGAAACAGCTTTTCGGGTACGGGTCGAATTTGATGGCAGCAGGTTTGATTTCTACAATTTTTCGAAATTTGTATTTTAATATCATTGGAAAATTATTCCCGATAACTTCTTTGGGATATTATACCCGTGCTGTTCAATTGAGTGATTTTCCGGTAATGACTATCAGTCAGATATTTAACCGCGTGGTTTTTCCTGTTTTTTCCACAATAAGAGATGACGGTGAAAGATTAAAAAATGCCGTTCGGAAAACATTGCGGACAATGATTTTTATAACATTCCCTGTTCTTGTTGGGTTAATCTCCGTGGCTGACGAACTGATAGAAATTATGCTTACCGAAAAATGGCTGCCTGCTTCCGGTTATTTTAAACTGCTTTGCTTAGCCGGAATATTCTATCCTTTTCAGGTATTGAATAATGAAATACTAAAAACCAAAGGAAGGTCGGATTGGGTTCTAAGGCTCGAAATTATTACAAAAACTGTTATGGTAATTAACATATTTATTACTTGGCGATGGGGTATTACTGCAATTATCATCGGACAAACGGTAAGTGTATTCTTCGCCTACTTAATCGGATTTTTCTATGTTTCGAAACTGATTGGCTATACACTATGGGAGCATCTAAAAGACATATTTCCTTATTTGGCAATATCGGCCGGAATGTACTTTGCTTTGGCGGTTACTTCAAATCAAATAAGCAACCCTTTAATTTCGTTAATTGTGATGTCTGTTTTGGGTCTCACTTTTTACTTTACTGCTGTGTGGCTTTTTAAACTGGAAGAAAGAAAAGAAATACAAGTAATTTTTAAACGGATAAGGATTAACTTTTCAAAATAATAAGAAAACCTGTTTGCAGGTTAGGCATATATAATAAATTTTGAGCAAGTCAATTTTTCTTTGCAGTTATTTGTTTATTTAAAATAAATTTTTGTTTTTGACCATTAAGCAAAAAATATTTTATAATTTTACATTTGATGAACCATTGACAATTTTTATTGAGTATGATATAATCAAAAAACAAGTGCTGACAAGCACAAAATAAGACATATTAAAAGTAGCGTTTTGCTATATTCTTGCTTTCAAAGAAATTCCACATTTTTAAAACATAACAAGAATAAGTAGAAATGCTCGCTATATGCGGGCTTGCTTATTGGTTATGTGGGTAGTGGAATACCTCTGGAAGCGGATAATGTAAGTCCGCTTTTTTATTTGTCAGAATTTGAAAAAAATAATTAACTAACATTAACAAATAATAAAATTAAAGTATTTATGAATAAAAGAACAATTATTTTGGTTGCCGCAGCAGCGCTGGCGGTAGCAATTGCAGGCTGTATCAAAGAACAGCCCATTAAACCCGATTTGGCAGGCGAGATAGCCGTAAATTTGAAAGCCGACATCAAACCCGCAACAACGACAAGAGTGGCAAACGACCGGTGGGAAATCGCCGACAGAATCGGTCTCATCATGAAAAAGACGGGGCAATCGCTTACCGACTTCGGTGCGATTTACAGTTATGCATCCAATGTTAGGATGGACGTAATCGGATCGGAACAGACGCTTTTTAACCCCGCCTCACCCGTGATGTATCCGTTGAGTGGAAATGTGGACTTCATCGCCTATTATCCCTATACGGCTTCGATAGGCAGCGACTATACGGTTGCCGTCGATTTGTCTAATCAGGCATCAGGGCTGCCCGTCGAGGTGCTTTATTCCAACAATATAACAAATCAAGCTCCGACCACTGCACCGGTACAGTTGGACTTTCGCTATTCGTTGGCAAAAATTGCAATAACGGTAGCGGGCGGAACAAACTCGGAACTTGACGCTGCCGACTTTACGGCAATGACCATGGGTATCGAAGGTATGTACACATCGGCAAGGCTGAACCTTGCTGACGGGACATTTGTCAATAGAGACGCGACAAATGTTATTGAGTTTTATAAAACAGGCAGCACGGCAACTTCGGCCACTTTCGAGGCGCTTGTGTTGCCATCCAAGGCAGGCGATGGAGAGATAACATTCCTTTTTGATGTTGGCGGAAATACCTATCGATATACTCAGGCAGTACCTGATTACGCTTCTCACAATCTCTATAACTTCAATTTCGAGCTTGACTTTCCACTACTTCCCGACTACGAAGCAACTTTGCTGAACACCGTAATCATTCCGCGCAAAGACGACAACCCAACTCAGGACATCTCAATTAATGCCGCACAAACGATGACGATGACCACGAATAAGGGAAGTGTAGATATTTATCTGAGAGGAGGTACCGGCACAGTAGCCATTGACTGGGGAGACGGAACACCGGTGGAATATGTACCGTTATCGTTGAATACGTTTTTTAGTCGTAACTATACCTATACAGGCGGCGGCGCACATACTATTACCATAATCGGCAAAATAATGAGCTTGGATTGCTCCTCTAATCAATTAACAAGTTTGAATGTAAGCAATAACACTACGCTAAGAACATTGTATTGCCGCGATAATCAATTAACAAGTTTAAATGTAAGCAATAACACTGCGCTGAAATTATTGGAATGCGACGTTAATGAATTAACAAGTTTAGATGTAAGTAATAATACTGCGCTGCTAGAATTGAATTGCTGGAGGAATCAATTAACAACTTTAGATGTAAGTAAAAACACTGCGCTGATAGTCTTGTATTGCGACGAGAATCAATTAACAACTTTAGATGTAAGCAAAAACACTGCGCTGCAATGGCTGAAATGCAGCAGTAATCCATTAACAGGTTTGCACGTAAACAACAACACGGCGCTGACACAATTGTGGTGCTTCAATAATCAATTAACAACTTTAGATGTAAGCAAGAACATTGCGCTGCAATGGATAGAATGCGGCGATAATCAATTAACAAGTTTAGATGTAAGTAATAATACTGCGCTAACTCAATTAAATTGCTACTCTAATCTATTAACAAGTTTGGATGTAAGCAAAAATACTGAGCTAACTTACTTAGATTGCAACAATAATCAAATAACAAGTTTGGACGTAAGCAAGAACACTGCGCTGACAACCGTGAATGTCTGCAGTAATCAATTAGATGCCGATGCGCTCGATGCTATGTTAGGTACACTGCATAGCAATGCAGGAGCAAAAACCATACGCATAGGCTTCAATCCGGGCACCGCCACCTGCACCCTAAGCATAGCCACAACCAAAGGCTGGACGGTAACTCAGTATTAGTTATGAGTAATTGAATAATTGATTAGAACAAAAAGCCCTGTAAGTTTAAACGCTTGCAGGGTTTTTTGTTTAAAAAAAATGCTATTATTACATTTGCTAAATGTACAGCAGGTATTCTGTTATTTTAGCCTTTCAAAATAATAAAAAAATGAAACTCAGGATTTTCATATTTGTCGTAATATCCCTGAATGCTCTGTTTGTAGGGGCTCAGCAAAAGTTTGAGAACGATTTTGAAGCGCTTGTTTCGCAGCCGGAATATAAAAATGCTTCTGTGGGCATTCAGGTTGAAGATGCTGCCACGGGCGAAATTCTTTTCAACTATAACGGCGAAAAATTAATGATTCCGGCATCGACACTAAAGCTTGTTACTTCGGCTTCAGCGCTCGAAATTTTGGGTGCAGGTTATCGGTTTAAAACAAAAATTGGTTTTTCGGGGAAAATACTGAACAATAAGTTAAATGGGAACTTGATTGTTGTTGGCGGCGGAGATCCGACACTGGGCTCCGAATATTTTCGAAATGAATACGAGAATCCACATTTTATGGATGTTTGGGCGCAAAAAATAAAAGCCGCCGGAATAACGGAAATAAATGGCAACTTAGTTATCGACGGTTCGTTTTATGACACAGAAAAAATACCGCCTACGTGGATTTGGGAAGATATGGGTAACTATTACGGTGCAGGAGCTTCAGCATTAACGGTTTACGACAATTTATTCCGTATCTCATTTTCATCGCCCAGAACAGCGGGACGACCAACTGAAATTATATCTATATATCCTGAAATACAAGGGCTTGAAATAGAAAATTATGTGTTATCGTCTGATATAAACAGCGATTTGGCTTATGTTTTTGGCAGTCCGCTCGACAGCAAAAGGGAAATTACCGGCACAATTCCGAAAAACAGAAAATCGTTTACTATAAAAGCGGCTGTGCCTAATCCCGAAAAACTTTTAGCTAAGGAATTTATAGCGCATCTTACAAAGGCCGGTATTTTTATTAACGGTGAAGTAAAATTTGAAAAAGTAAGCTCCGGCCAATTTCAGCCGGTTTATGTGCAGGAATCGCCAACATTAGACGAGATTGTAAAAGAAACAAACCACAAAAGCATAAACCTTTTCGCCGAACACCTTGTAAAACAGATTGCCGCTGAAGAAACAGGGCTTGGCAACCGAAAAAGAGGAATAGAAATTATCAGGGAATATTGGAAATCGAAAGGAATTGATTCCGCTTTTTTTATGGAAGACGGGAGTGGACTTTCGCATTTTAACGCCATTTCGCCCGCTCATCTCACATCGTTATTAAATTACATGTTTACCGGCGAAAACAAGGATGTTTTTTACGCCTCACTGCCGGGCGCCGGCGAAGGAACTTTGTCGGGTTTTAACAGCAGGAACTTTCCGCAGGAATCTTTGAAAGCAAAAAGTGGATCAATGTCGAGGGTACGTTGCTTTGCCGGGTATTTGCGTACGGATTCAGGTAAAACTTTATCCTTTTCAATAATGTTTAATCATTTTGAAGGCCCACCTTCAAAACTGAATTCGATCATAGAAACACTTTTGTTAGATTTAAAAACTTCGTTCTAAATATCAGTGGCCGGCTTTCTACTGCCGCACGAATCTGTTCGCTTTTTGTGTTTTTGTAGGATGTCAAAAGAATTGTACAAACTGCGACGGTTAAAATACATCTCATAGCGCAGTGTCTTTACAGATTTAATGATAACCCTCCCATAAATGTAGCCTTAGGCATCGGGTAGCCATTCATTGTTTCGTATTTTTTTCCCAACAGGTTTTCTCCTTTAACAAAGACTTCAATCAATTTCGAGAAACGGTAAGCTGTTCGTACATCAACTAATATATAGTCTGTTGTACGGGGAGTTTCTCCGGTAACGAGGTAGAGTTTGTTTATCACCTGTGTTCCGGCGTTTAACGTAAACTTGCCCGGGCTATAGGCCATTCCTGCATAAAATTTATTTTTGGGCGCACCGGTAATAGCTTTCTCCATGTTAAGATAACTGAAGTTGCTGTTCAGGCTAAGGTTACTTAGTATCAGATAGTTCAAGCTAAATTCTATTCCCTTATTGACAAATTCTCCTACATTCCTGTTCTGTATCCGGCCTTCTCCAATTTGGATGACTTCTATCATATTGCTTCCCTTTATGTAATATAAAGTTAATTCCATTGACAGGTGCTGGTCAAGAAGTTTTTGCGATACTGTGAAATCATGGCTGAAACTGCGTTCAGGCTCCAGTTCTTCATTAGCCGGTGCATACATATATAATTCGCGCATGTTGGGAGAACGGAAACCCTTTGAGAATGAAAATTTCATTCGGGTCTGCTCTGCCGCTTTAAAAGAGATACCGGCTTGAGGAACCCATTCAGTGCCGTATAACTTATGATTTTCCAAACGTAACCCGGCCTCTATCATAAACTTCCATAATTGCTGTTGAGCAAGAATATATCCGGCAACTTCATTCAGCTTAACATGGTCGGCATATACTTCAGTCTCAGGGTTACGATAAGCATTGCCGCCAAACAGTTTAACATCAAACCCGCCTGTAACTGTATTACCCTGAAACAGATTCACTGCCTGATAAATATTTACGCCGCCCATGTAGTCTTTTGATTTGAAAAGATACGGCTGAGGAATACCCCCTTCATAGTAGCCATCGTTTATCTTATGATTTCCCCAGTTGTAATAGAAATTCATAGCACCTCTTGTTTTGCCGTAGTTATTTTCCAGAGAAAGTCCTGTCATACCGCGCTGTACATCGGTTGTTCCTTCTAATAGAGGCCTGCTTTCCATTCCCGGTACCTGAGCTTTGGCTTTTACAACATTTAAATTTCCGGTTACTTTCCACTTTGTCGAAAAATCATAACCCAATTTTGCAAATCCTGCCCATGAGTCAAATTTGGAATTTACACGGTGCCCGTCGGTTTTCTCGTAATTGCCGCTGACAACACTCGAAAATTTGCCCTTGTGGTGGGTATTTGCCAGTGAATATCTCTGTGTGCCATACGAACCTCCCATTAGTCTTGCCGACAATGTATTGCCTTCTTCGGTAGCCTGCCGCGTGATTATGTTGATAGCGCCCCCCATCGCGCTTGCACCGTAGAGTATTGATGCAGCGCCGTGCGATACCTCAACACGTTGAGCATCGGAAGCTATATAGGCATCTGCAACAGGATGTCCGTAAATTGTAGCATATTGTGGGTGCCCGTCAATAAGAATAAGTACCTGCCCCATACCTCCGGCAAAACCACGCATGTTAATACCGCCTGCTGCTCCTCCCGACACGCCATAACCGGCCATTCCGCGGGAAGTAACGTATAACCCCGGAACTTGTTGCATTAATACCGGCATTAAAGAAGTTTTATCGCTTTGCTCTATTGTTTTGCGCGATACCACAGTTATGGGCGCGGGTATCATATCACGCGGAACAGGTATTCGCGTTCCTGTTATTACCACTTCTTCAATTTCCCTGCTGATTGTTTCTTCTTCCTGCTCCTGGGCAAAAAGTGTCGTAAAATTGAGTAATAACAAGGCTAACACCGATAAACAAATTTTTTTTGTCATTTTTTAATGTATTGAATTACTAATTTAAAGTATTATGATTTTATAAAAATGTGTTACTCTATGGATAAAAAAATATTAATCTATTGCTTCGTCGCTTTGTGTCATTACTAATTTACCATGCCGTATTCCTTTAAGGGAAATCAGTTTGTCCGACAGTTTTGTCAACTGGTAAGACTGACCGTGTACAGCAATAATTTCCATACATATATCATTAGAAAGCTGAAAGTGCTGTACAGCCAATATTTCTTTGAAATAATTGTGCCGTATGTCGGCTATTTTTTTGTCTAAATCGCGTTTATGATGGTCGTACACTAAAGTAATAGCTCCGGCTACCTGATTATTGCACTGCCATTTTCTTTCCACCAAGTTTCGTTCAATCAATTGCCTGATAGCCTGCGAACGGTTCGGAAAATTATTTTCTTTCACGTAATCATCCAGGGCCTCAAGCAATTCGCTCTCCAACGAAACTCCAAAACGTGTTACTGCCATAGTGTTATTATTTTATCAAATCGTGTCACAAACATATAACAGTTTTTTACAATAACAAAAAGTTCATGGATTTATTTTACATTTTCTTAACAAGGAGGATTTTTAGAGGCGCGTTGCGGTGCTCTGCCATACTTAGCCGACCGCTATCCCAACAGCCTGCCTAACAAGACAACAACGAAAATGATATTGAACAACAGCGAGCCGAATATTGTGATTTCCGAAATGATTTATTAAAATTTAATAATTAAAATTTGATTATTAAAAAATAATATTTATTTTTGCGTCTTGATAAACTCAATGTAAAAACAAAAATTTTTAATTGAAATAGAGATGAGAAATCCATTTTTAGTAAGCGGCTATATTTCAAATGAATACTTTTGCGATCGTGAAGAAGAAAGCAAAAATCTTATCAAATTGATTACTAATGACAATAATGTAGTACTTGTTTCGCCTCGCAGAATGGGTAAAACAGGGCTTATTGAACATTGTTTTCGTAATCGAAAAATTGCAGGTAACTATTACACTTTTTTCGTTGATATTTATGCCACAGGTAATTTGTCGGAATTTGTGTATAAGTTCGGGAAAGAGATTTTTGAACGGCTAAAACCCAAAGGGAAAGCGTTTATCGACAATTTTTTTGCAGTAATTTCTTCGCTCCGTGCGGGTTTTAAGTTAGACCAACTGTCGGGAACTCCCGTCTTTGATATTGGAATCGGGGAAATAAAATCGCCTGAATTTACTTTGGAAGAGATTTTTAAATATCTCAATACCGCCGACAAACCCTGTATTATTGCAATAGACGAATTTCAGCAAATTGCAAAATACCCCGAAAAAAATATTGAGGCTATTCTTCGTACTCACATTCAGAAAACAACAAAAAGCGCCTTTATTTTTTCGGGAAGTCAAAGACATATTTTGCATGAAATGTTTTTCTCTGCCTCACAACCGTTTTATCAAAGTGCTGTACTGCAATCGCTTGATGTGATAGACAAAAAAGAATACCTGAAATTCGCGTCAAAACTTTTTACAAAAGCCTACAAAGATGTTGAAAATAAATATATTGAACGTGCTTACGATTTGTTTGAAGGACATACTTTTTATGTACAAGCCGTTCTTAATCAACTGTTCTCGGAACTGGACAATAATGAAAAATGTACGGATTCCATTTTCAGTATGGCGATAAAAAATCGTGTAAACTCTTATGAAACATTGTTTTCAGAAATTCTTAATCTTTTAACGGAACGACAAAAAGAATGTTTGCTTGCTGTGGCAAAAGCAGGAAAAGCCCAAAATATTACAGGCGGTGATTTTATAAAAAAATACGTTCTACATTCTTCCGCTTCTGTTCAAACTTCCGCACGCCAATTGCTTGAAAAAGAAATCTTAACAAAAAATCAAAACATTTATTCTGTTTATGACAGATTTTTTAATATTTGGCTGAAATCATATTATGGAATGGGTACCGATTATTGAAAAACAACGTACATTTTAGAGTTGTATGCAAATTGTATGTACACTAAAACAAAAAACCTCACAATAATTTGTAAGGCTTTAATTTTCAAGTGGAGATTACCGGAATCGAACCGGTGACCTTTTGACTGCCAGTCAAACGCTCTAGCCAACTGAGCTAAACCCCCTTTTTTGTGCAAAGATAAAATATTTTTCTATTTCGGTACATAAAGTATAATAAAAAGCGTTGTAAACTTGTACCGTGGCTAAAATGTATTATAGCGGATACTTTCGTTCCGGATTAAAACCACGTAAAATAGCTATTGGGGCACTTTTCTATGTATAGCATTTGTAATGCAGAGGCAATTAAAATTTTGTTGGAACAAAATGCCAAGACCAAATATATTTTATAATTTTGTTAATTATATAAAATGACCTAATACCATAAACGATGAATAGAATATTAAGATTATTTATTGTTGCTGTCATTGCAGTAATAATAACAGCATGCGGAGGCTCCTCGTCTGAGCTTAAACTTCCATACGAAAAATATACTCTCGATAACGGCTTACAGGTTATCCTTCGTCAAGACAAAACTTCTCCTACGGTGGCGGTTGCCATTCAGTACCATGTCGGCTCAAGCCGTGAAAAACCCGGCGCTACGGGATTCGCTCATCTTTTCGAACATCTACTTTTTCAACGCTCCGAGAATCTGCCCCGCAACGCTTTCTGGGGAAAGATAGACGAGTTGGGCGGAGAGTTCAACGGAAGCACCAACCAGGACGGAACCAACTATTAT
>Ga0082212_10001483_pt1 | contig 34612 bp, 18 predicted proteins | sample TergutNt197P3_FD_71548 | JGI IMG/M metagenome (GOLD analysis project Ga0082212, IMG submission 71548) | Neocapritermes taracua P3 segment gut microbial communities from Petit-Saut dam, French Guiana - Nt197 P3 | ecosystem: Host-associated > Arthropoda: Insects > Digestive system > Gut ... | reverse complement strand
ACAGCGCTGTTGAGCTGACTATTCGTTGCGTGATGGGTAATCCTAACACACCAACACCTGTATCAGCCGATCTGGACATCTTGTTTATCCGTACCAATACGGCGGGTTACAGTACCATTAACGGCGTTCGTTCCTTGACTGTTCAGAGAGGTCTTAACGGTGTAATGAGAGGCGGTACTATCAACGTTGCCCTTCTGAATCTGGGCCAAAGCGAAGGTGATAACGCGGGCGACTTGGGCGATTTTTACCAGTGGGGTCGCATTGCTGACGGTCATCAGCACACGGTTTGGAGTAAAGACCCAAGTACACGTGAAAATATCATTACTCCTTTTGACGGTAATGGCGCTACTTCTGCTATTATTGCCCGTGATGTGACCGCTCAGGCTATTAATAGTCAAGGCCAGGTTACCGGTGTTGATTATGTTGGCAACTTCATTACTAATTCCGGTGATTGGGGTACCGATGCATCGGGTAACAGCGACCTTTGGGGTAATGCTTCCAATGCCCGCGCCGGTGCTCCCATTTCTTTTGACGGCGCTTCTCCGACTTGGACTACTCGTGCTCAGGCTAACAATGTTTGTCCGCAAGGTTGGCGTGTTCCTTCCCGTTTTGAGTTTTCCGATATGCACACCGATAATGGCGCCGGTACTTCCGGTACATCAGGTAGTTTACCTGTTGCTATTCCCGATGCTAACAACAATTGGCGTTGGCGCGGTGTTCAAACCAATACCAATGCTATTGGCGGTGTTATCATTACCAACGACAGCGGCGAAAACCTTTTCTTGCCTGCTGCGGGCATCCGCAGCAACAGCGACGGCACGCTCTACGTCGCAGGTACGCTCAGCTACTATTGGAGTAGTACGTTCATCATACCTACGTCGAGCGCGCACGTCTTGGCCTTCGACAGCGGCATCGTGAGCGCAAATAACGGCAGCACCATCTTCCGAGCGGTCGGGCTTAGTGTACGTTGTGTGGCAGAATAAATGTCTGAACCGGGATTTTTTTGATTGGAGGATTTTATGATGAAATAAAAACCACACTGCCACGCAAACCAACGGTCAGTGTAAGCTCGCTCGGCTCTGCCGCTTCGCTTGCAAAGAATCTTTTCGCGTGGTAATGACGTTGTCTTAAAATTACGCAAATTACGCAAATTTTCGCAAAGCTATATTGCTTTTAATCAAAAATATACAAAGTTTACTTTGGTTTGATTTGCGAAAATTTGCGTAATTTTAGCCGTTTTTTACGGAATCAATCTCTTTGTTCTCATTTGACTTACAATTTCCCTCGAAAAACTGGTTGCTAACGCTCGTGCATTACTTGGGTCGTAAGTTCGGGTTTGCGCTGAATAAATCAACTCGTCAGGCTCAATTGTGAACAAATCTGCCTGCAATATAAAATTGGTGCTTGTTGATACAAATGCCGGTGTAAACATAACATCATGAGCAAACATAAATCTTCTGTAATAAAAACTGCGTCCCATCATCGGACGAGGCATTACATAAAAAGTTCCCGGGTGAAAAGTTGTCTGCCTGTCTTTGGCAACCAACGATACAATCATAACTGAAGTAAAATCAAATTCTTTCAATTTTGCATCTATTTGGTCTTCTGTTAAACCTCTAAAACCGTTTGGTCCAAAAATAGTTGTGGCGCTTACTGCATTTATGCCGCTTCTACCGAATTCGGCAACCATAGACTGTTCAATATTGTTGCGCTGTTCTCTGTCGGACATTACACCAAGCACCAATACTTTTTGCATCGCATTAGTAGGCGGATTATTTATTACCCACGATGACGTTACTCGTGTTGTGGTGCAAGATGCCAACGACAACAACAGGATAAATGATGATAATTTAAGTAGTGTTTTCATTTTGTTTTTGTTTTAAATTGTTACATTAATAACATAATGAAGTAAAAAATGTTCTGTTAAAAATTGTTTTTACTACTTTTGCAATATGGAAAGAAAAATAGAATTACTTTCTCCGGCGAAAAATATGGAGTGCGGTATTGAAGCTGTCAATCATGGCGCCGACGCGGTATACATCGGCGCGCCGAAGTTCAGTGCGCGCGCTTCTGCGAGCAATTCTATTCAAGATATTGAAAAACTTTCTGCTTATGCGCATCAATTTTACGCGCGCACTTATATTGCTCTAAACACAATAATAAAAGATAGCGAACTTGATGATGTCCGGAAACTTATTTGGGACGTTTATCATGCCGGCGCTGATGCGGTTATTGTTCAAGATATGGGCATTTTGCAATTGGATTTACCGCCAATCGCCTTGCACGCCAGCACGCAAACCGACAACAGAACATTAGAAAAAGTCCGTTTTTTGGAACAAGCCGGATTCTCGCAAATAGTATTAGCGCGAGAATTGAGCTTGGAGGAAATAAAAAACATCGCTTCACAAGTAAAAATACCTATTGAAGTTTTTGTGCATGGCGCACTTTGCGTCAGTTACAGCGGACAATGCTACATTAGCCAAGCCATCGGCGGAAGGAGCGCCAACAGAGGCGAATGCGCACAGTTTTGCCGTTTGCCTTATGATTTTATAGACGGCGAAGGCAACACAATAGCCGAAAATAAACATCTTTTGTCGCTAAAAGACTTGAATTTGTCCGACCATTTGGCAGAATTGTTAGATGCGGGCGTTTCTTCTTTCAAAATTGAGGGCAGGCTGAAAGATGTGGATTATGTGAAAAATATCACAGCTTTTTATCGCCGAAAATTAGATGCGATACTTTCGCAATCAAACCAATACAAAAAATCTTCGTCAGGAAAAATAACTTATTTTTTTGAACCAAATCCCGAAAAATCTTTTCACCGTGGTTCATCGACTTATTTTTTGAATGGTCGAAATGCTGATATCACTTCGTTCGATACGCCGAAATCGACAGGCGAATATGTTGGAAAAGTAACAGAAATTGGAAAGAATTATCTTGTATTGGACTCATCGACTGTATTTCACAATGGCGATGGACTTTGTTTTACGGACAAAAACGGAGAATTTTGCGGATTCCGTATTAATAAGGCAGAAGCGAATCGTTTATATCCCGCGCAGATGCCTGTTGTGGAGAAAAATACGACGATGTACCGAAACTTCGATCATGTATTTTCGCAACAGCTTGCAAAAAAATCGGCTGAACGGAAAATCGCTGTAGATATACTTTTTTCCGATACAGAAGATGGCTTTTCGTTGCAACTAAAAGACGAAGACGGCAATGAATTTACGGCGCATTTTTCCTCGAAAAAAGAAAAAGCAACCAATGCGGAAAAAGCAATAGAAAATATTTCGGCGCAATTGTCAAAATTGGGTAATACAGATTTTTATGTACGTTCGATTAATGTAAATCTTACTGATAATTATTTTATTCCCAACTCATTATTGTCCGATTTTCGTCGAGCAGGAATTGAAGGATTAATAAAAGCAAGAGAACAAAATTACCATTTTGTTAGGACAAAAATTGAGCCGACTTCGCACGAATATCCCGAAAAGAGATTATCTTATTTGGGCAATGTTTACAACGAAAAAGCAACGGAATTTTACAAGCGCCATGGTGTTGTGTCTATCGAGCCTGCTTTCGAGCAAAAGCAAGTTGAAAGTGTTCCGTTGATGTTTATGAAGCATTGTTTAAAATATAGTTTTGGTTGTTGTACGAAAATGCAGGAAACGAGGGAACAAGTTAACAAGGAAACGAGGAAACAGGAAAACGAGGGAACAGGTTTTGACAATAAAACAGAATCTTTGTTTTTGCGCTATAAAAATGAATTATTGAAATTGGAGTTTGATTGCAAATCGTGTGAAATGATGATAAATAGATTACATTAAATAATTACACATATCTGGATTGCTTCGTTCCTCGCAATGACGTGCAACCTGAGAGCAGTGCGTCATTGCGAGGAACGAAGCAATCCAAAAAATAGTTTCTGTGTAAATATCTTTTAGAAATTATATACAACATTTGTAAATCTAAAATCGTAAATTGTTATATGTTTCTCAAAACTCGGGCAATTATTCTCCACCATATCAAATACAGCGACAGCAGCATTATTCTGCACGCGTACACAGAAGAGCGCGGACGAATGGCTTTTGTGGTAAACGGGATTAAAAGCAAAAAATGCGTTGTCAAATCGGGATTACTGGCGCCGCTTTCGATTGTAGAATTGGAAATTAGCTATAATCCCAACAAAGAAATTCACCGTATAAAAGAGTGTAAAAACACGCATTTTTTCAGTTCTATTCCTTTTTGTCCGATAAAAAACAGTATTGCGTTTTTGATTTCGGAAGTATTGTTTCGTTGCTTAAAAGAAACAGACAAAAATGAACCGTTATTTAATTTTCTACTTCAATCAATCGTTTCGTTAGATGTTTTGGATAAAGGAATCGCAAACTTTCATCTGATTTTTCTGGTGAAATTATCTTCTTTTTTGGGTTTCCAACCGAATATGGATAACGAAAAAAACAATACTTATTTCGACATGATAAATGGTTGCTTTTTGTCAAGTAAACCTTTGCATCTCAATTATTTGTCAATCAATGACAGCGATATATTGAAAGAACTCATCACAAACGACTTTGAAACCATGTATTCTTTATCGCTTTCCCAACAACAACGAAATGATATGCTCGAAAATCTTATCAATTATTACAGCCTGCATTTAACGGAATTTGGACATATAAAATCAATAAGTGTGTTGCAATCGTTATTCAAATAAGAAAAACTTGCACAAGACATTAATAAATTTTACTTTTGCGTTTCATTTTAATTTGGTCCTGTAGTTCAATGGATAGAACGAAAGTTTCCTAAACTTTAGATTCGGGTTCGATTCCCGGCGGGACTACATTTTTTTTACTATCTCGCTGTTATGTATGTAATTGGAATAGCAGGCGGTTCCGGTTCGGGTAAAACGACTTTGGTAAACCGTATTCTTCGTAAACTTCCTCGGGAAAGTGTGATACAACTTCCTCAGGATTCTTATTATCGCGACAATAGTTATATGCCGATGGAAGAACGGCAGAAGCAAAATTTTGACCATCCGGATTCTATCGAATGGTCGTTGTTTGTCAAACATATTCGGGAGCTGAAAGCCGGCAATGCAATAGAATGTCCAACCTACGACTATATTTCTTGCAGCCGAACGACAGAAGTAACGCCTGTACAACCGGCTAAGTTGCTGATTGTAGAAGGCATTCTGATTTATACTTGCCCTCAACTTTGCCGTGAAGTCGATTTGAAAATTTTTCGAGATGTACCGGGCGATTATCGTTTGAGCCGTATTATTGAGCGAGACATCGAGTCGAGAGGAAGAACACCAAAACAAGTTATTGAACGCTTTTTTGACACCGTTCGTCCGATGCATGAAGAATTTATCGAACGCTCAAAAGCAGAAGCCGATATTTTGCTTTCGGGCGGAGAAGTAGATGAAAAAGCCGTTGACTTTATTACAAATGGAATTCTGCACATTATCAAAGAAAAATCTGTTTAATTTTTAGAATGTGTAATGTGTATTTAGAGATTTTTTTGTGTTTTTTAACAATAATAGTAAACTATTTGAGTTAAAGAGAAATGTAAACTGTGCAAAAAAATACAACAAAATGACAAACATATTTTTGGAGAAAACCTAAAACAGCTTCTAAAGCTTGCCTATTTCCTCTTTTTGTTGTATCTTTGGCGAAATCTTTAAATTTTATCATGAAAAAACACAAGTTTCTTATTGTTGTAAGTTTATTGTTTTCTTTTGCTTTTGAGTTATTTGCTCAAAGCGTTTCTTTTCCTGATGATGCCCGTCTGCGTGGATACTTCGACCGTCCTTATAAACGCTACGAAGCCGAACCGGGCTTGATTAATGCCTATCAAGGCACATTTCTTCCTCCGACTTTCGACCAGCGCACCATACAAAGCGAAGCATCGAACCAGCAAGCGTTAAATCTTGTCAATATAGGCGATTTTGTACAATGGACAAACAGCGAAGCCGCCGACGGCATGACTATCCGCTTTTCCATTCCCGATGGCGTTAATGGTGGAGGAACAATAGGAAAATTGAACTTATACGTTGATGGCGCTTTCGTGCAAGAAATCGAACTCAATTCTTTTTGGGCATGGCAGTATTTTACCCAAAGCTTGTCACCTTCTTATCCCGACAATACGCCCGGAGGAACTAAATTTCCACGTATGCGTTTTGACGAAAAACGAGTAAAATTAGCAGAAAAAATTCCCGCAGGAGCAATTTTTAAATTAGAAAAAGTAGATGCAGGCGCAGGCGCTTACACGATTGATTTTGTGGAATTAGAACCAATACCGGCAAAAGTAGAAAAACCCGAAGGAGCAATAGAATATACTCGCGATGACGGCGATTTGGCTGCTTTTGTAACGAGAGCGAATAATCAAGGAAAAACGATTTACATTCCCGAAGGAAAATACGATATTCCGGTTCGGCTTTTTATCAGCGGCAACGGCACTAAGCTGATTGGAGCAGGAATGTGGTACACGCAGTTGCATTTTACAGCACTGCCAAATAGCACAATCAGTGGTCCAAGCAATCCAAATGCTTACAATGCGCGTGGTATTGAATCCGGCGCATCAAATGTTGAAGTACGCGGATTTTATATTACTACGGTAAACGACAGACGTTATGCCACATATACAAACAGTAGCCTGCAAGTAGGCAAAGGATTTAACGGCTCATTTGGTACAAATTCTAAAATAAGCGATGTTTGGGTAACACATTTTGAGTGTGGAGCGTGGATTGAAGGAGCAAACGGTCTGCATATTTCGCACAGCCGTTTCCGCAGTAATTATGCCGATGGAATCAATCTCTCGCGAGGTTGTAGAAATTCCATAGTAGAACATTGCAGTTTTCGCAACAACGGCGACGATGATATGGCTTCGTGGTCGAGAGATAATCAGGCAACGATAAACAACACATTTCAATATAACACTTCCGAAAATTGCTGGCGTGCTGCCGCTATCGGCTTTTTCGGTGGGCAACAAAACAAAGCGCTAAACTGCGTAATTATCGACCCAATTGAATGTGGAATACGTGTCAACAACGACTTTGATGCAGCGCCTTTCAGCGACCAAGGTTATTTTGAAATACGCAACATTTCCATTTATCGCGCCGGAAACAAACCGCGTGCTAATAGTTCCGTGCCTCGAGGTATAACGGGCGATCTTTGGGGAAATCGTACTGCCGCCATTTTTATCAACAGCGCCAGCAGTAGATACGATGTGCGGAATATTATTTTTTCCGACATTGATATTTACGAATCCAAAGGCGATGCCATTTATGTGCGCAGCAATAACAGAGAAATTATTGATGTTAAACTCGAAAACATTACAGTTGATAAGATTTCCGTTTCTGATGTAACTGAAGCTAATACAGGTTTTTATTACGGTTTGCTTTTTGAAAATGCAAGAGGTTCAAACAATCAGTTCTGCATCAATTTTAAAAATATTCCAGAAAGTCTAAGAATAAATCAAAATCCTCCGCCGGTAGGATTTACTGTAACTTCAGACTGTAATACAAGTACGCGGCTTCTCAGAGTGAACGAAACGCTCGATTTGAAACCATTGATTCCGGAAAATTTTTCCGACAATGTGAATTTTACCATCATCAGTGGAGAAAATATAGTGGCTGTTGATGCGCAAGGCATTGTAACTGCTTTGGCAGAAGGAACGGCGCAAATAGAAGTTTCAGACGCAGGAATCTTTACATTTACCATTATCGTGAAAGACATCGCCGTAACGGATATTTCTCTACTACCAAATGAAATAACGCTTCGAGTGGGCGATCCGTCATATCCGCTTACGGCTGTTTTTACGCCGGAAAACGCTACCAACAAAACTGTTACTTGGTTGTCTTCCGACACTTCGATAGCTTCTGTTGTATTAGGAAGAGTTACGGCGCGAGCAGAAGGAACGGCAATCATTACCGTAACAACTGTGGACGGCAGACACACAGCAACGTGCGTTGTAACTGTTCTTCCGCGCACTGTCAATATTATTACTCCCGATGCAGAACAACAGCTGACCATTGTCGCTTACGGTAATGCAATTCACATCAGCGGACACACAGACAGAGAAACTATATCCATTTATAACATGCTAGGTGCAAAAGTTTACTCACAACAACTGACCGGTAATAATGCAAAAATTATCAGTGGGTTGCGCGAAGGTATTTATATCGTAGCAGCAGAAAAAGCACAAGTAACACAGAAAATAATAATTACAAAATAAAATTCCTAAACAAGTTATGAGACAAATCAAAATCAGCATTGCCGCAATAGCAATGCTTTTTGGGGTACTGACCTCGCTGTTTGCACAAAGTACACAGCGCGGATATTACAATGCGCCTTACGCACGCTACGAAGCTGAGGACGGCATACTTACCGGAGGTGCAACCGTATCAGGACCTACTAACAATCAAGGCGACATCTGGTTTGATGCTTCAGATAGAAAAGCCGTTAATTTAAGAAACGGACAATCGGTAGAATGGACTGTCAGCAGCAAAGAAGCCAACGGAGCTTTCAATCGTATGGGTATTGTTATTCGCTACTCGGTGGCAGGCGTAACCAGCCGCGATGAAATCCGCTCTGCAAACGTACAGGTTTATGTTAATGACCAACTAAGAACTACTTTGTCTGTTGATACCAGATATAGTTGGGAAGCGCTTTGGCAATATAATGACCGATACGGTAATAATACCGGAATATCCAATACCAATTGGAGTATGCGTTTTGACGAAGCACGTTATCGTGTTGACCAATCGTATCCGGCCGGTACAAAAGTAAGGCTCGTAAGCCAAAGCAATGATTTATGGATTGACTTTATTGAGGTAGAAAATGTACCTGAACCAAAAACCGCTGCACAGCAAGGAGCAACACGTTCATTTGGTGGCGGAAATGGTTTGCAAAGTTTCGTTGACGGTAACGGAGGACAAACAATCTTCGTTCCCGAAGGAACACACACTGTATCTCGCGACCTTTGGATGGGCGCTGCCGGAACTTCGCTCGTAGGAGCAGGAATGTGGTACACCACCATTTATTTTGATAGAAGAGAATACGATGCGGGCGGAATACACCTTACTAATGAAAGACAAAATATAAGAGACATGTCTCTTAATTCCAATATGAAAGATAGAGCCGATGGCTATAAAGGCATTTGGGGTTCGACACGCAACGCAACTATCGAAAATGTTTGGATAACACATTTTGAAACCGGCGCGTGGTTTGCAGGTTACGGCACAGAAGGAGTTACTGCAAATGTAACCATCAGGCATTGTCGTTTCCGTAATAATTACGCAGACGGAATAAATTTTTGTAAAGGAGCCAATAACAACGTAGCCGAATATTGTTCTTTCCGCAGTAATTGCGATGACGATATGGCGATTTGGCCAGCCAACAATGAGCAGTGCTACAACAACACTTACCGTTATTGTACGGCAGAAAACAATAATAGAGCTGCTTCTATTGCACTTTATGGCGGTTATGGCAATAAATGGGAAAATATTCTAATAAAAGACGGTCGTGAAGTAGCTATCCGTGTAAGCAACATGTTTGCAGGCGCCGGCTTTGGTAACAGCACAATGAATGAAATCTCAAATGTTGACATAATCCGTTGTGGAACCACCAGAGACCATTTTGGTAATATGTATGCTGCTATTGATATAAATTCGTGTCCGAATAATGCCGGACAAATTAGAAATGTAAGGCTATCCTGTATTGATGTAAAAGAATATTCACATTCATCTTTTATTGCTTGTGGTAATAATTTTAACAATATGGTTTATTGCGGTATCACTGTAAATGGCACATTACAACATAACAACAGTACAAGCTGTACTTGTGCTACTTCCGATATACCTGTTACCGGTGTAACTGTTAATCCTACAAGCCGAACCATATCCGTAGCCGAAACCTTTACCATTGTTCCTACCGTTGCTCCTGCCGATGCAAGCAACAAAGAGGTAACATGGTCGAGCAGCAACACAGCTATTGCTACTGTTAATGCCAGCGGTGTGGTAACAGGAGTAGCTGTCGGACAAGCTACCATTACCGTAAGAACTGTCGATGGCGGCTTTACGGCTACCTGCGTTGTTACCGTACAAAACGTATCGGTTATAAGTGTCAGTTTAGCCAATGCATCTGTCAATTTAGGCGAAAATATTACGCTTGCTCCCGTATTCAATCCAGCCAATGCTACTAATAAAAATGTAACTTACAGCATAGTTAGCGGCGGTGCAAATATTAATTTGAATACCACAACAGGTGTCGTTACAGGTACAAATGTCGGCTCTGCGGTAGTGCGAGTAACCACCCAAGACGGTAGCAGAACTGCCGACGCTACAATTACCGTTCTGCCGCCGCCTGCTTGCGAAGCTCCTGTTATTGTCAGAACTACAACAGCGCCTGTTATAGACGGCACAAAAGACGCTGTGTGGAACTCTGCTCCGGCAGCGTCCATTGCCAACCGTCTATACAACGGCACAGGCAGTAATATGGCAGGATTTTCGGCACAATGGAAAGCCTTGTACGACAACACCAATATGTATATATTGGTTGAAGTAACCAAGCCGACAGCATATCCCAACTTCTTTGCTCCTGCAGACGACGAACAATGGTGGACAAACAGCGATGCCATAGAAATTTATTTCGACGGTGATAACAGCAAACAGAATGCCAGACCCGGCAACACCGACCTACGCGCTTATCGTTTCCGTTACAATCAACCCGTTGAGCTGACCAGTCCTGTTATAGTGGGAGATGATGATATTATTGACAATGTTAATTTTCAATATGCCGCAATTGATACTCGTTCGTGGTTATTAGAAGTTTCTATTCCTTTGGCGGACATCAACGTAATCCCGACAGACGGCAGAATAATCGGTTTCGATGTGGCGGTAAATGTAGTAAGCAATGATTCGGGAAGCGGTCGTCAAGGTTACTACACAACTTTTACCAATACCGACCCGCCCATACTGAACGCATCACAATATGGCAACGTAGAACTTTCTGAATGTGTATCAGCTGATATAAACGTAACAAGCGTATCACTAAATAAAAATACAACAACACTTTGCGTAGGCGTAAACGAAACATTAACAGCAACCGTATTACCTGCTAATGCTACCAATCCGGCTGTAACGTGGAGTTCTTCCAACACGGCTATTGCTACTGTTAATGCAAGCGGACAAATTACCGCTGTTGCTGCCGGAACGGCAACCATCACGGTAGCATCGGCTGCCGATGGCACAAAAACGGCAACTTGCGTAGTAACGGTAAATGCCGTACCTGCTCAACCAAGCACAATAATCGGAAACAATAATCCGGTTCAAGGAACAACAGGATTAACATACAGTGTAACCAACGTACCGGGCGTTACTTACACCTGGTCGGTTCCTGCCGGTTGGACAATTACCGCCGGACAAAACACTAACAGCATAATTGTCAGCGTTGGAGCTTCAGCCGGCGGTGGAACCATAAGCGTTACACCAAGCAATACTTGTGGAAACGGCACAGCACAAGCATTAACCGTTACAACACAACCGGCAACTGTTCCAGTAGCAAGCGTATCGTTAAACAAAACAACTACAACGCTTTGCGTAGGTGCAACCGAAACATTAACAGAAACTGTTAATCCTAACGATGCGACTAATAAAAATGTAAATTGGAGTTCTGACAATACAGCTGTTGCCACTGTTAATGCAAGCGGACAAATTACGGCTGTTTCTGCCGGAACGGCAACTATTACAGTTACTACTGTTGATGGTAATAGAACAGCAACTTGCTCGGTAACAGTTCATTCGGATATTCGCCAAACTGAAAACCTCTTTATTTGTCAAAATGACTTGCCTTACATTTGGCGCGATACTACTTTTAATGTCGGCACAACATCGAATGTATTTACTTTCAACCGTCGCTCAAGTGTTGGTTGCGACAGCATTGTAACGTTAAATTTAACAGTAAATCCTATTATTCAAGCGTTACCAGTATCGTGGACTATTTGTCAAGGCGATAGTATTTTCTTTGGCAGAAAATATTATAGATTGGAAGGAATTCATCGTGATACATTGAGTTCTCAATTTGGTTGCGACAGCATTGTAACATTGAATTTAACCGTAAACGGCGCGCCTGCACAGCCAAGCATTATTAGCGGAACAACCAATGCACTGCTTGGCGCAAACGGATTAACATACAGCGTAACCAATGTTTCGGGCGTTAATTACGCTTGGTCTGTTCCTGCCGGTTGGACAATCGTTAGCGGACAAGGAACAAACAGCATAACCGTTAACGTCAGCGCTTCGGCTGAAGCCGGCGATATAACCGTTACGCCAAGCAGTTCTTGTGGAACAGGCACAGCCAGAACATTAGCCGTAACCGTTCAAGAAACCGCCGTTGATGTAACAGGCGTAAGTTTAGATAAAACAAATATTTCGTTCTGCGTAAATGCAGAAGAAGTGTTGACAGCAACAATTACGCCAAGCAACGCTACGAACGAAAATGTAAGCTGGTCGTCAAGTAATCCGAGCGTTGCCACAGTAGATAATACCGGAAAAGTAACGGCGGTTGGTGTTGGTACAGCAACCATTACAGTTACTACCGAAGACGGCGGTTATGATGCATCTTGCGAAGTAACTGTAAAAACTCGACCAACCGTAGCAACTCCTGCGCCAACCCTTACAACATTGTGCGTAGGCGACGGAATAGAAGTAAGCGAGCCGACTGTTAACCAAAACAACGGTACACTTATAAGCGCCGTTTGGAAACTCGGTGGAAACATTATCAATCCGGCAACTTATACCGTAACATTGACAAATAACAACCAACAACTTGTATATGAAGTTACAAACGAATGCGGTACAACTACTTCAACAGGCGTAACTATCACGGTTAACGATGTACCTGCACAGCCAAGTGTCATTGATGGACCGGCAAACCCTGTTTTTGGTTCTTCCGTAACATATAGTGCAACCAATGTAGCAGGCGTTGAATATGAATGGTCGGTTCCTGACGGTTTCACAATCACAGCCGGACAAGGTACCAATAGCATAACCGTCAGCGTTAGCGAGTCGGCAATTAGCGGTAGCATCATTGTTATAGCAACCAATGATTGCGGCAATAGTCCAACAAGAAGATTCAGTGTGACCCCGCAAGAAAACATTATTAACGTAACCGGAATATCTGTTAACCCAACTACATTGACATTTACCGTTGGTGATGCGCCACAAACGATTATGGCAACGATTACGCCTAACAATGCTACGAACCAATCAGTTACGTGGACAAGCAGTAATCCGGCTGTAGCTACAGTAGTCGATGGCATAGTAACACCGATAGGAGAAGGAACAGCAATCATCACAGCCACATCAGTTGACGGAGGTCATCAATCAACCTGTAATGTAACAGTAAATCCGGATGTTGTTTTGGTAACAAGCATATCCGTTAACCCAATTACAATGACATTTATCATGGGCGACGCACCGCGCACCATTACGCCAACCATTACGCCAAATAATGCTACAAACCAAGCCGTTACTTGGACAAGTAGCAATTCGGCGGTAGCTTCGGTAGTAAACGGCGTGGTAACACCTGTCGGTGTAGGTTCAGCGACCATCACTGCTACTACGGTAGATGGCGGTCATGAAGCTGCTTGCGCAGTAACAGTATCTCCGGCAGATGTTCCGGTAACAGGAATTACATTAAACCCAACATCAATGACATTCATCGTTGGCGATGCTGCGAGAAGAATTACACCTACCATTACACCTTTTAACGCAAGCAACACTAACATTATTTGGACAAGTAGTAATCCAAGTGTAGCCGGTGTGAGCGACGGATTGGTAACGCCGGGCATCGTCGGAATAGCAACTATTACAGCAACAACAGAAGATGGTCGTTTTACAGCTACTTGTTTTGTTACCGTACAGGATATCATCGTTATTCCAACAACAGGAATTTCGTTGAATAAAAATAACATGACAATCGAAGTAGGCGTATTCGACATACTTATAGCAACAGTTTCTCCAACTTTCGCTACAAACAAAACAGTTACTTGGACTTCGTCTAACAACTCTGTAGTTACCATCGATGCCAATGGGAAATTAACAGCCGTTGGCGGAGGAACAGCAACCATTACTGCACGAACAGCAGATGGACATACAGCCACTGTTCAAGTTACTGTGGTAGTTCCTGTAACCGGCATCAATGTGGAAGAAAAAATTTCCATCAAAGTGGGCGATCAATATACGCTTACGCCTGCTTTCAATCCGGCTAACGCAACAAACAGAGATGTTATATACACCATTGCCGGCGGAAGTAACATCGTTTCTATCGACAGCAACACAGGCGTTATAACGGGTCTTGCCGGCGGTGAAGCAAAAGTAAGAGCTACTTCAGTAAATGGCGGACATACGGCTATTTGTATCGTTACAGTAACTGACAACGGAGTCGGAATCGGTGAAGTTGATGAAGAAAATGCAAAATCAATCATTGCTTATCAAAACACTATCGAAATCAACAACCTCGCTGCCGGAGAGATCATTTCGATATACAACTTGGTTGGCGCCAAAATGTACACGTTCAAAGCATCCAACAGCACCGAATACATTACATCGTTGCAACCGGGTATGTATATAGTAGTAATCGAAGGAACCACTGTCAAAGAAAAAGTATTTATAAAATAATTTTTCCGGAATTCTTAGAGAAAAAGAAGGTATTTCAAAATCGAAATACCTTCTTTTTTTTACTTTGTCATTACGGACTTGACCCGTAATCTCTTAAAAGACAATCCAAAATCCTATTTTTTTTAGTCTTGTAAAAATCTTGGTTCAAGATATGTTGCATATCAAACTTTATTACAGTAATTTTGCACCATAAACACATTCTTCTTATGGGCGACAGAAATACTCCTTGGCGCGACGAACTGCGCAAAGCATTAAAAGCAAAAGAACGTAGCGATATTCCTCGCGTACACATGAACGAATTGGCCTCCGACTATCGCAACCGTAATTACGAAGAAGTAAATCAAGGGTTGACTTCGGAGCAAGCTATATTGGAAGCCAAAAGATGCTTGGATTGCGCCAATCCGACTTGTATAGACGGTTGCCCTGTAAGTATCGACATACCCGGATTTATCAAAAACATTGAAAGAGGCGAATTTCTCGAAGCTGCTAAAACGCTGAAAGAAACCAGCGCGTTACCGGCTGTTTGTGGAAGAGTATGTCCGCAAGAAGTACAATGCGAAGCCCGTTGCATATATAAAAAAATGAAAAAAGAACCGGTTGCTATCGGACATTTAGAACGCTTTGCTGCCGATTTTGAGCGTATTAGTGGAAATATTTCTGTTCCTAACATCGCACCAAGCAACGGCATCAAAGTTGCCGGAATCGGTTCAGGTCCGGCCGGATTATCTTTTGCCGGCGATATGGCAAAATTAGGTTACGATGTAACCGTGTTTGAGGCTTTGCACGAAGTTGGCGGCGTATTAAAATACGGAATTCCTGAGTTTCGTTTGCCCAACGAAATTGTTGATGTCGAGATACAAAATCTGCAGCAAATGGGCGTGAAATTTGAATCAAACTGTATTATCGGCAAAACGATTTCTTTTGATGACTTGAAAGAACAAGGTTTTAAGGGATTTTTTGTAGCGAGCGGCGCAGGTTTACCCCGTTTTATGAACATTAAAGGCGAAAATCTTATCGGCGTCATGTCGGCAAACGAATATTTGACACGCATTAACCTGATGAAAGCCGGCAAGTCCGATGCCGACACGCCTGTAGCTAAAGGCAAAAGAGTGGCTGTTATCGGCGGTGGAAATACGGCGATGGATTCCGTACGCACCGCATTGCGTTTGGGCGCCGAAAAAGCCATGATTATATACCGGCGCACCGAAGAAGAAATGCCCGCTCGTGTGGAAGAAATAAAACACGCTAAAGAAGAAGGCGTTGAGTTTTTAACATTGCATAATCCAATCGAATATATCGGCAACGAAAAAGGGCATGTGAAACAAATACGACTTCAAAAAATGCAATTAGGCGAACCCGACGAAAGCGGTCGCCGAAGTCCGATAGAAATACCCGGTGCAACGGAATTGATTGATGTAGATGTCGTTGTAGTAAGTGTTGGCGTTTCTCCAAATCCGCTTATTCCGCGTTCGGTAGAAGGATTGGACATTTCAAAATGGGGAACGATTGTGGTCAATGACGATACGATGCAATCGTCTATTTCAGATATATTTGCAGGTGGCGATATTGTTCGCGGTGGCGCAACAGTTATTTTGGCAATGGGCGACGGACGCAAAGCCGCCGAAGCAATGGATAAATATCTTGGTTAACGGTAAACGGCGAACGGTAAACGGTTAAAGCAAACCAGTCTTAACCGTTGACCGTTGACCGCGAACCCTTAAAATGGATATTTCACATCAACCAAATAAAGACCGTGCGCAGGTGCAGAATTACCGGCTGAGCAACGATTTTTTTGTTCAATAATTTCACGGAATTGCTCAATCGTAATACTACCCTTTCCTACTTCAAGCAATGTGCCGACTATCGCACGCACCATATTTCGCAAAAATCGGTCGGCTTGAATGGAAAATATAAGCATATCGCCGCTTTTTGTCCATTCCGCACGCATTATTTTACAATTATTTGTCTTTACATCTGTGTGCAACTTGCTGAAACTCGTAAAATCAATGTAATCGAACAGCGCGTCGGCAGCTTTGTTCATTAACGGAACGTCAAGACAATGAACGTATTGATAAGCCAGCTGCGTAAGAAAGGGATTTTTTTGCTGTGTAATCCGATATTCGTAAGTTCTCGAAAGAGCGTCAAAACGCGCGTGAGCATCGGCACAGACAGGAACTATTTTTTGAATAGCAATATCTTTGGGCAGAAAATTATTTAGTTTTCCAACGAATGAAATTGGATTCTCAATAGTTTTTTCTGTATCGAAATGAGCAACCATTTGCACTGCATGAACGCCTGTGTCTGTTCTGCCCGCACCTGTTATCGCAATGCTTTCGCCCAACAAAACGCCAACACATTTTTCCAATACTTCTTGCACAGAAATACCATTGGGTTGAACTTGCCAACCGTGATAATTTGTGCCGTTGTAAGATAAATAAATGAAATAGCGCATGAAAAATTCAAGATTCAAAATTTAAAATTCAAGATTTTATTTACTAATCGGCATTTTAAGTTTTATTTTTTTCTTTATCTGGCTTTCTAAAATCTTTCCATAATGTATAAAGGAAATTTAAAATTAACGGAATTAAGACCACGATAATTAAAGTTGTCGAATTATTAGACGAAGCCATTTCACGCTTAATTGAATCTTCAAAATATTGCTGTCTTACATTAATGTTATTTTCTAATTCTGTGATTCTTTTATTTATGTCTGATATACCGTCTTTTAATCTCGCTATCGTTAACACTTCGTCTGGATTCAAAGGATTAATAGCTTGTCTTAATGCAGTTGTTATTTCATTTTGTCTTTCAATATTACTTTCAATTTGAATAAATCTGAGTTCATTTATTTTTTGTGTTTTATCAATGCTTTGAGTCGAATCTGTGTTTCTTGTAATAAAAATCGTCACTAAACTATCTCTTTGCATTTTCAACTTATCAATTAATATCTTTATCTTTGCTTCATCATTGAATTTTTCATAGTCATCAGTAATATGTAATTTAATACGATCAAAATTGTATTTTAATCGTGTAAATTGCGTAATGGCTATTGTTACCGTAATTAATATAGATAAAACAGAAACTATTAATATCAATATTCGAAAAGTTCTATCGAATGAAATTCTTATTTTTGTAAAAAAGTTTTCGTTCATATTTTCAAATTTTATTAATAAAGTTTTAATTGTACCTAATATTTAAAATATACGCAAACGCATAATCTTGAATAAATTTACTCCCAATTAATCGAATTATGTTTTCTTCTTTTTTTACCGAAAATCATAATATACAGGCTGATTAACGGCAAAAGCACATCAAAAAGCAGAATGGACAAATAAAAACGTTGTTCATTTATTTTTTTGGCGCTCAGATTGATAACCAATAGTTGTGTGAGATAACGCAATAGAAAAATACTTCCGGCAGTGATAGACAGCCACATATTGTTAAAGATAAGCGCCGTAATAAAAGACGCATAAAATACAAATCGGCTGGAAACCTCGATGCCTATTAATGCCTTGGCGCTTGCTTTGTAGTAAGGCGAAGTGGTAAGATGTCTGAATTTTTGGGTATACCACGACTTGAATGTTTCTTTGGGAACAGAATAGGTAACGCTTTCGGGCGAAACTTCGACTCGTGTATTGTGTTTGTTTGCCACTTCGCTGATAAACAAATCATCATCGCCCGATTGTAATTTCAAGTGAGAAGCAAACCCTTTGTTTTTGAAAAACAGACTTTTACGGTAAGCCAAATTTCGCCCAACACCCATGTAAGGTTTTCCTGCTAACGCAAATCCCATGTATTGCAATGCGATGGTAAAAGTATCGTATGATACGAGTTTGCCGACAAATCCTTTTTTCTTGAAATAAGCGCCATAACCTAATACCACATCTGTTTGGTCATCGAAATTGCGCACCATGTTCGCAATCCAATCTTTTCCGGCAGGCTGACAATCGGCATCAGTAAGTAATAATAATTCATGCTTTGCCGCTTTGATACCAACAGTCAACGCCATTTTCTTAGTGCTGATAAATTTCGCTTCGCTCGGTAGATAGGTGCGGTACAAATGCGGATATTGAGTGCCGAGAATCGACAGCAATTCTTCGCTTTCGTCGGTGGAACCGTCGTTTATCACAATTACCTCATAATTCGGATAATCTTGGGTTAAAATACTCGGCAAGAAATTCCGCAGGTTTTCCGATTCGTTTTTTGCACAGATAACAACAGAAACAGGCGGTTTATTATCCAAAAAACTAACTTTATTTTTTCTTGTTTTTTTGCTGTAACGCAACGTTTTAGCATAGAAAAACAAGTAATAAAACACCTGAACAACAAACGCGCTAAACAAAATACTGATAACGACGATATGATAAGTTTGCAGGCTTTCGAGTATTTGTAAAAAGTGTTCCAAGATAATAGAAATTATAAGTTATCTGAGAAATACGCTTTGGGTAATTCGCGTAAATTATACTGCGAAGCCATTATTTCGCCATACGCACCGGCGCTTCTGATGGCTAACAAATCGCCTCGTTGAGATTTATTCAATTCGCGGTCTTTGGCAAAAATATCCGACGACTCGCAAACAGGTCCAACAATATCGTAAATCTCCGGCTTTTCGTCGGACGTAATATTTTCGATGCGATGGTACGAATCGTACATTGCCGGACGGATTAAATCGGTAAAACCGGCATCAACAATCGCAAATTTTTTAACCGTTCCTTCCTTAATATATGTAACGCGCGTAATAAGATTTCCGCATTGCGCCACAATTGAACGACCAGGTTCGCAACGAAGTATTTGTCCTGGACGCAATTTCAAATTTTTATTCACAATACGAAAATACGTTTCAAAATCGGGAATAGCCATGTGGTTTGGGTGTTCGTAATTAACGCCGAATCCACCACCAATATTAATGTTTTTTACTACTATACCCGATTGTTTTTCCAACTCATCTTGCAACTCGTTTACGCGTACACAAAGGTGTTGAAACGATGTCAATTCAGTAATTTGCGAGCCAATATGAAAATGCAAACCTATTAATTCAATGTTCGATAGCGTTTTTAAGCGTTCGATTACTTGCGGAAGCATTTCGGAGTTAATGCCGAATTTGTTTTCATCTAATCCTGTCGTGATTTTAACGTGCGTGTGTCCATCCACATTCGGATTGAGACGAATAGCAACATTGGCTTTTTTCAATTGTTTACCGGCTAATTCGTTGATAACTTCCAATTCAGGAATTGACTCGATATTGAAACAAAAAATATTTTGTTCCAACGCGTAATTAATTTCCTTGTCGGTTTTTCCTACGCCGGCAAAAACTATTTCATCGGCTGGAAATCCAGCTTCGATGCAGGCTTTTATTTCGTTTCCGCTGACACAATCTGCGCCTAATCCGGCTTTGCAGATAACATTGAGTATGCGTGGATTGGTATTAGCTTTCAACGCATAGTGCAATTTGTAGCCGTATTTGCCCGATTCGGTTCTTACTGTATCTAATGTTTTGGATAGCAAATCCATATCATAATAGTAAAACGGCGTTTCGAGCGCTTTGAATTTATTGATTGGAAATTGTCCTTTCATATTGTTTATGTTTTAGAACGCGAATTACGCAAATTGCGCAAATTTACACAAATTAAAATATTGATTTTTAGCAAAACAAAATTTGCGGAAATTTGCGCAATTTGCGTAATTCGCGTTCTCTGAAATTTATTTAAAAAGATTATCACTCAACGCATTAAGCGCGCGCTTTTTATCTTCTGCTTTTACCAAGAAAGAAACATTGTAATTGCTTCCACCGTAAGAAATCATACGAACGGGAATATCTTTCAACGCATTTACAATTTTGGCTTGGAAACCTGCGTTTTCGTAGTTCATATCGCCTACCACGCAGATAATCACCATATTTTCGTCAACTGTAACGGTGCCGAATTTTTTCAATTCCTCGACAATTTCGATCAGATTTCTGTTGTTATCAATGGTCAACGAAACACCAACCTCTGAGGTAGTAACCATATCTACCGATGTTTTGTAATTGTCGAAAATCTCAAAAACCCTTTTCAAAAATCCGTATGCCAACAACATTCTGCCCGATTTAATTTTAATGGCAGTAATATTATCTTTTGCCGCAACCGCTTTTGCCGCGCCCGGTTCCAATTTGTTGGAAATCATAGTGCCGTAAGCTTTCGGATCCATCGTGTTGAGCAAACGAACAGGAATATTCGCCAATTTAGCCGGCAACACACAAGTCGGATGCAAAATTTTAGCACCAAAATAAGCCAACTCGGCTGCTTCTTCAAAATGAAGGTTTGCAATAGGTTTAGTTCCTTCCACAAAACGAGGGTCATTGTTGTGCATTCCGTCAATATCCGTCCAAATCTGAATTTCTTCGGCATTAATCGCAGCGCCAACCAACGAAGCAGAATAATCACTACCGCCGCGTTGTAAGTTATCTATCTCGCCATAAGCGTTTTTGCAAATATATCCTTGCGTGATATACAAATCCGCCGCCGGATTTTCACTCAACATCTGCGTCAAATTTTCTTTAATAAAAGCAGTTTCCGGCTCACCGTTTTTGTCTGTTTTCATGTAATCCAATGCCGGAAGCAAAATGGATTTTACGCCTATTTCGTTCAAATACAGGTTAACCATATTGGTCGAAAGCAATTCGCCTTGCGCCAAAATCGCTTTTTCTTCGATAGATGTAAATATAATATTGGTAAACGAACGTATAAAATCAAACCTATCTTTGATAATTTCGTTCGTTTTTTTCTTATAATCGGTTGTCGAATACAATTCTTCTACTACGGCATAATACTTTTGTTCCAATACATTAATGGTTTCATTGGCGCCATCAACATTCTTTTTGTATAAATAATCCGAAATTTCAACCAACGTATTGGTCGTTCCTGCCATAGCAGACAAAACAACTATTTTTTGCGAACCATCACAAATCAACTTGGTTACTTCTTTCATACGTTGCGCAGAACCTACGGACGTTCCGCCAAACTTCAATACCTTCATCTTCAATTAATATTAAATTGTATTACATAAAAAATCATGCAAAGTTACGTTTTTTTATGTTATAAGTGGTATGTTTTGGGAGAATTTTACAGAAAATATCCTAAACCGATATTTTTAAGTAATTAATAATATTTAATGACACATTTTGCAAAAAAATTCCGTAGGGATTATAGAGCAAACTATGAATCACAAGCCGTAAGTTTGCAACCAAAACGCATAAAGTCGCGTACCTAACAGCACGCTGCACTGTTTTTTATTGGTAAAATGATTTTTGTCCAAGTATTATAAATTTTTCATGGATTCGTATTCTTGTCTAACTATATTTTTTTGCAAACATATTAAAATAAAAACACTCTTTTTTCAAAAACATGCTCTATAACATAACAATAAAAATAGGCTTTTTAAATCATTTTGCATAATTTGCGTCGCGTTAACGGACGTAATTGTAATAACCTTTTAATAATCTATTAACTATTTATTAATCTTTTAATTATACTTACTATGAAAGTGTATCAAACGAATGAAATTAAGAACATTGCCATTGTCGGCAGTTCAGGAGCGGGAAAAACCACCCTTACGGAAGCGATGCTTTTCGAGGGTGGTGTTATAAAACGTAGAGGAACAGTTGAAGCAGGAAACACGGTTTCCGACTATTTTCCGGTGGAGAAAGACTACGGATATTCCGTATTCTCGACCATTTTTAACGTCGAATGGCAAGACCGCAAGCTCAATTTTATAGATTGTCCGGGTTCCGACGACTTTGTGGGAGCAGCTGTTTCGGCATTAAATGTTACCGATACCGCATTGATGGTTATAAACGGACAATATGGTCCCGAAGTGGGAACCATTAATATGTTCAGATATACAGACCAACTTCATAAACCTGTTATTTTTATTGTAAACCAATTAGATAGCGACAAATGCGATTACGATAAAGTATTATTGCAACTGAAAGAAACGTTCGGGCAAAAAGTAGTGCCGATTCAATATCCGATAACGTGCGGTCCGTCTTTTAACGCTGTGGTCGATGTGTTGAAAATGAAAATGTACCAATGGAAACCCGAAGGAGGCGTTCCCGATGTACTTGACATTCCTGCCGAGGAGCAAGAAAAAGCGTTAGCACTTCATCAAGCGTTGGTAGAAGCCGCTGCCGAAAACGACGAAAGTTTGATGGAAAAATTCTTTGAAGACGGCAGCCTTACCGAAGAAGAAATGCGCGAAGGAATTCGCAAAGGATTAATTTCCAGAGGAATGTTTCCTGTGTTTTGCGTGTGTGCGGCGCGAGATATGTGCGTGCGTCGCACGATGGAGTTTTTGGGCAATGTAGTGCCTTGTACCGATAAAATGGAACCTTATAAAAACACCGAAGGAAAGAGCATTTTGCCTGACGACAAAGCGCCGACCAGTTTATATGTTTTCAAAACAACGGTAGAACCACACATTGGACGTGTTTCGTATTTTAAAGTAATGCAAGGTACTATAAAAGCAGGCGATGATTTGCTGAACGAAGACCGCGGATCGAAAGAACGCATTTCGCAGCTTTTTGTTGTTGCCGGACAAAATCGCGTAGAAGTGAGCGAGCTTAAAGCAGGCGATATCGGTGCCACCGTGAAATTGAAAGATGTAAACACAGGCAATACGCTGAATGCCAAAGGCTGCGATAACAAATTCAATTTTATTCAGTATCCGAATTCCAAATACCGCAGAGCGATAAAACCGGTAAATGAAGCCGATGCCGAAAAGTTGAGCGAAATATTAAACCGCATGCACTCCGAAGACCCAACATGGATTGTGGAGCAATCAAAAGAATTGAAACAATTACTATTGCACGGACAAGGCGAATTCCACTTAAAAACGCTGAAATGGAGAATCGAAAACAACGATAAAATATTTATCGAATATCTCGAACCAAAAATTCCATATCGCGAAACCATTACCAAAGCCGCGCGCGCTGATTACCGTCATAAAAAACAATCGGGCGGAGCCGGACAGTTTGGCGAGGTGCATCTTATCGTGGAGCCTTATTTTGAAGATATGCCGATGCCCGATGTTTACAGATTTAACGGACAGGAATTTAAAGTGCAAGCTCGTGATACACAAGTAATAAACTTGGATTGGGGCGGAAAACTCGTATTTGTCAATAGTATTGTGGGCGGCGCGATTGATGCCCGTTTCTTGCCTGCTATCCTAAAAGGAATTATGTCGCGTATGGAACAAGGTCCACTTACAGGTTCGTATGCCCGCGATGTGCGCGTTATCGTTTACGACGGAAAAATGCACCAAGTAGATTCCAATGAAATTTCGTTTATGCTTGCCGGACGCAATGCCTTTAGCGATGCCTTTAAAAATGCAGGACCAAAAGTATTGGAGCCGATTTACGATGTGGAAGTTTCACTTCCCGCAGATGCTATGGGCGATGTAATGGGCGATTTGCAAGGACGCCGTGCCATTATTATGGGAATGACATCAGAGAAAGGTTACGAAAAACTAATGGCAAAAGTTCCGTTAAAAGAAATGAGCGATTATTCCATCGCATTGAGTTCGTTGAGCGGTGGAAGAGCTTCGTTTAGTATGAAGTTTGCCGGTTACGAACTTGTGCCAACCGATGTTCAAGATAAACTGCTGAAACAATACGAAGCACAAAAAGAAGCTGAATAGTTTTTTTGGAATGCTGATGACGCAGATAACACAGATTTTCACAGATAAAATAAAAAATCTGCGAAAATCTGTGTTATCTGTGTCATCCGTGTTCTTTTTTGTATATATTTGTCCTTTATTTCATCATTTAATTAAAATCTTTTAAAATGAGTACACTTGGAACCGACAATGATTCTTTGGAAAAAGAGCCATTAATCCCTACAAATGAAGTTGAGAAAGAAGAAACTTCTATGAACGAAACCGATTCGGCAGCGACCGAACAAGAAGAAACGCCGGAAGCTGTGGACAAAAACGAGCCTCTTGAATTAGAAATCACATCAGAAAAAGAAGAACCGGTAGAAGTTCCAGCAGAAGAACCTGCTTGCGATGCATGCGCAGAAATTGAGTCTCCTGCGGAAGAAATTGCAGAAGCCGCTGATGCAGAAGAAGTACCGGAAGAATGTGTCGAAACAACATCTCCTGCACAAGAAATCGCTGAAGTTGCCGATACAGAAGAAGTTGCAGAAGAATGCGCTGAAGTAGAATCTCCTTCGGAAGAAATTGCCGAAGTTGCCGAAAACGTTGAAGAAGCAACCGAAGAACAAGAAGAAAGTTCACTGATGCATTTATCGAAAGAAGAGTTGGTAAAAAAACTAAAAGAAGTGTTAACGCTTCCAACACCAATTAAAAACGAGATAGATGCTATCAAACAAACATTTTATAAAAAACACAAAGCTGAACAAAGCGAAGCGTTGAAAAAACACCTCGATGCAGGTGGAGTAAAAGAAGAATTTGAACAAAAAATAGATGCGTTAGAAGAAGAATTAAAAGAAATAATTGCCGAATATCGCAACATAAAAGCCGAGCAAACGCAAAAAATTCAACAAGAAAAAGAAAGCAATTTGGCTGTAAAAGAAAAAATTCTGGAACAGTTTAAAGCATTGACCGACGACCTCGACAATATCGAAAATGTAAACGAAGCTATTAATAAGGTACGCGCGTTACAACAAGAGTGGAAAAATACAGGCGCTGTTCCGCAAGAAAAAAGCAATGATTTATGGAAAAGTTATCAGTTGTATAACGAGAAATTCTACGATTATGTAAAAATAAACAACGAACTACGCGAATACGACTTAAAGAAAAACTTAGAGCTGAAAACTGCTATTTGCGAGCAAGCCGAAAAATTGTCTGAAATAAGCGACGTGCAAACAGCGTTTCGTATTTTGCAGGCATTGCACGACGAATGGAAAGAAATTGGTCCCGTTGTACGTGAGTTGCGCGAAGAAATTTGGGAACGATTGAAAGCAGCTTCGAGCGTTGTAAATAAAAAACATCAAGATTATTTTGAAGGGAAAAAACAGGAAGAAGAAAAGAATCTTGCCGAAAAAACCGCTTTCTGTGAACAAATAGAAACTATTGATTACACTTTGTTGAAAAACTACAAAGATTGGGAAGAAAAAACAAAAGAAATCATTGGTATTCAAGGACTTTGGAAATTAATCGGTTTTGCGCCCAAAAAAGCAAATGTGAAAGTTTACGAGCGTTTTAGAAAAGCGTGCGATGATTTTTTCCAACAAAAAAATGACTTTTTCCAACGTGCCAAAAATGAGCTGAACGAAAATTTAGAGAAAAAAACAAAACTTTGCGAACAAGCCGAAGCGCTGAAAGACAGCACCGAGTGGAAAGAAACGTCCGATAAAATGATAAAACTCCAAAAAGAATGGAAAGCAATCGGCGCCATTCCGCGCAAACAATCTGATGCCGTTTGGAAAAGATTCTTGGCTGCTTGCGACCATTTCTTCGAGCAAAAAAATCAAAATACATCGGGCGAAAGACAAGAGCAGGAAAAAAATCTTGAACGGAAAAAAGAGATTGTTGCTAAAATTGAGGCGTTGGACATTGAAAATGCAAAAGACGCTTTCCAACAGTTGAAAAACTTAATCGGCGAATGGAATAACGTTGGTTTTGTGCCGTTTAAAGAAAAAGATAAAGTCTATAAAGCGTTCAAAAAAGCTACAGACGAAATGTTCGACAAACTGAAAGTTGACGAACAAAATCGCCGCTTACATACATTCAGAACGAGCATCGAAGAACTTTCTTCGGGTAAATCTTCTCATTCACTTTTCCGCGAGAGAGATAAGCTGAAAAAAGATTTGGAATTTTTGAGCAACGAAATTTCGACGTATGAAAACAATATCGGTTTCTTCTCATCATCTAAAAAAGCCGACAAACTGATAAAAGATATGGAAAAGAAAATCGAAAAATTGAAAGACGACAGAACGTTGATTCTCAAAAAAATAGAAGTAATTGAAAGTAATTTGGAGAGTTAAATAACAAAAAAAGAGGCAGCCTCGAAAGAACGCAAATTACGCAAAAAACGCAAATTTTCGCAAATCAAAAAAATAATATTGTATGTTATTGATTATAAGCAATATAGTTTTTGCGAGAATTTGCGTTTTTTGCGTAATTTGCGTTCAAAAATACTTTTGAGACAGTGTCTTTTTTCGTTAAAAAACGTGAGTCGTATCGGATTCGAACCGATGACTTCTACCCTGTCAAGGTAGCGCTCTAAACCAACTGAGCTAACAACTCATTTGCAGTTGCAAAGATATAAAAGATAGCATGGATTTTAGCAGATATTTTTAATAAATTTTCACTCAACTACTAACCGGCGTTATGTATAAACAGCTATATTTGCAAAAATATATTGTTATAAAGATATTTCTACATAAAAAATAAGGAATGAACAAAACATTTTTATACATATTGGTCGTTTTTGTTGCATTTCTGACATCGTGTAGTCCTGCCAGACACGTTCCTCAAGATAAATATTTATTAAATAGAATAAGGATTGATTCAGATATTAAAAGAGAGTCGGAAGCAAACTTAAGGCAATACTTGAAACAAACGCCAAACTCTCGTTCTTTCGGACTTTTCAGAATGAGATTAGGAATTTATAACATGTCGGGAAGAGACAGTGCCAAATGGATAAACCGCTTTTTCCGCAAGATTGGTGACCCGCCTGTTATATATGACGAAATGCTGACCGAAATGTCGGGATTGGAAATGAAGAGGTATTTGGGAAACAAAGGCTTTATTAATGCCGCCGTTGAGCACGATGTTAATTTCAGAAGGCGAAAAGCTGATGTTCATTTCACCGTTACGGGAAATATACCATATCGAATTCGTGATTTCAGTTTTGGAATTAGGAATGACTCTATATTGAACATTATACAGCGAGATTCTGCTAACTCGCTTATCAGGCGGAATATGCTTTTTGATACTGATGTATTAAACGCCGAAAGACAACGGATAACAACGCTGCTTCGGCAACATGGATATTGGAATTTCAATAGAGATAATATCGGATTCGTAGCCGACAGCACGCTCAATTCGCACGAAGTTGACGTTACGATGATGGTAAGGCGCGGCACACGCACAGAAGCCGACGGAAGCGTTATTACAGTTCCTCACAGGCAATATTATGTTCGTAATATTAGGATTTTTACTTCTTACGACCCTATCGAAAGTCAGCGCCCAACATCGTTAGATTCGGTTGTACACGATAATTATGTTATTTATTTCGACGAAAGATTGGCGCTTCGCCCCGATTTATTAGCTGATAATAACCACATCGAAAGAAGTGCCCGCTACAATGAATTGCAGGTAGATAGAACATATTCGTCGTTTAATTCGCTGTCGGCAATTAGATATGTGAATATCCGATTCCGCGAAATAGCCGAAAACTCCGATTCGCTCGATTGCATGATTTTGATTTCTCCGGCAAGAAAGCAAGCGTATTCTATTGATATTGAAGGAACAAACACGACGGGAAATTTTGGATTTGCAACAAATCTTGCATATAACCATAAAAATTTGTTTCGAGGTTCCGAGTTTTTCAGAGTATCGTTGAGGCTGGCACACGAATCGGTAACAGAGTCGCTTTCGGGCTTGTTAAGAAACAGTTCGAACGAAATTTCGACCGAAACATCGCTGAATTTTCCAAAGTTTTTATTCCCGTTTCTTTCGCGTGATTTCCGTCATCAAGTACGAGCAAGCACCGAATTCAAAGTAGGCTATAACTACCAAATACGCCCCGATTTTGAACGCACCATTGCTTCTGCAGGCACAAGATACCTTTGGTCGTCGAAACAAACAAGGCGGCACATCGTCGACTTAATTGATATAAACTACCTGCATTTGCCACGTGTTTCAGACGCGTTCCGTGATCAATATCTGAACAGCAACTCGATTCTCCGATACAGCTACGAAAACCAGTTAATCGTGTTGAGCAGTTATACATTATTCATAGGAAATCAAGCGGCGCGGAAACAACACGACAACATAAACGCGCGCATCGGCTTCGAATCGGCGGGAAATACGTTGTACGGACTTGCTAATCTATTCAGTTTCAGAAAAGAGGATAATTCTTTTACCATCGGCGGCATCAAATTTTCACAATACATTAAAACCGATTTTGATTTCTCGTACAACCAATACATCGACCGTAGAAATAATGTGGTTTATCACGTCGGTGTCGGCGTCGGTGTTCCTTATGGCAATATGAATGTACTTCCTTTTGAAAAACGGTATATTTCGGGCGGCGCCAATAGCGTGCGCGGTTGGGCAGTAAGGACATTGGGTCCGGGCGTTTACAAACCCTCGTCAGATAAAATTGATTATATGAATCAGTCAGGCGATATAAAATTGAATTTGAATCTGGAATATCGTTTCAAAATGTTTTGGCTGCTGGAAGGCGCTTTGTTTGCCGATGCAGGAAATATTTGGACAATTCAAGCTTATAACACGCAAGAAGGCGGAGAATTCAAATTCAATGAATTTTACAAACAGCTGGCGTTAGGCTACGGAGCCGGCGTTAGGTTCGATTTTACTTATTTTTTAGTTCGAGTTGATATGGGCATAAAAGCGTTTAATCCTATCTTGGAAGGCGCAAGCAAGTGGCGTTTCAATGGCTTGAATTGGAATGATGATTTTGCTTTCCACTTTGCCGTGGGATATCCGTTTTAGGTGATTTTTTTTAATTATTAATTGTTAATTATTAATTAATTTGTATCTTTGCAACCGCAAAAAAGGTTTGGTTCCGTAGCTCAGCCGGATAGAGCAACGCCCTTCTAAGGCGTGGGTCAGGGGTTCGAATCCCTTCGGAATCACCACTAAAAACAATAAACGACTGAATTTTAACTTATTAATTCAGTCGTTTTTGTTTTTACTCATGAATTTGTTCACTAAATTATTTTTTTTGCTTTCTTATTTCATTACACATTTTTGTAGGAAAAACATATATGATAAAAAAGATAAATCGTTGAATAACAGACAAAAAAGACAACTAAAAAAAATAATAATCGGTTGTCTTTACGCTATAAAAAACGATTTAGTATCTATTGTCCGCTGTTGTAGTAGTGATAATCATATGTTTGTAATACTCTTTTTTTCTCATTTCCACCGCTATCTTTCTCGCCAATTTTGATTGTTTGCAGCCTGCCGAATCTGTCGTATTCGTAGTAAGTGGTAATGCCGCGTGGGTCAGTTGTCGAAGTCATACCAACAAAAGGCTTATAAGTGTAAGTGGTAACAAAAGCGTTTGGCAATGTGTTGCGCAAATTGTTAATAGCTGATAGGTGCGCACTTGATGGTTCGTCAGCAATAGCAATTTGGTATATTAAAAAAAGTCCATCCAGAGCATTTGTTACCTGGTCGTAAGTAGCATTCTTTATTTCGGCTACGGGATATTCGCCATTGTATGACCAAAGATAAACAGTTTTGTCAAAATCACTATATTTATATGCCAAGTTTTTAATAACAGGGTAATTGCCAAAATTACGATCATATATATTGTAATCATATTGTTCTTTTATCAAGTCTAATCCTGCACTATTCTGATATTGAAGATTTTTCGGCATATAAACCGGCGTATTGCGGATGAATCCAAAAAATTTACCATAGTTGTATCTCTCGCTCTGCCAACCATTACGATGTATTACCTGTTTAAAAACCACAGGATTAATAATATTTGCCGCACACATTTCATCGTATGGCGATGTTGGTTCATAATGTGACGGATATCTGTAATCTGTAATAATAGGATTACCACCCCAACCATCACCACTTGTATATTGTATTGTTTCTACAAGTAAATTTTGCCAGTTGTAACTATATTTGGTCTTTTCTTCAACTCCATTTGTTGTTATTGTTTGTTCTACAAGGTTATATGAATAAAGCGGAATTTTGTATGAGGCTATCAAAGTTTTGGTTACCGGATTAGAAAATGCTGAAAGTTCAGAAATTCCTACACCAACTTTACCATTATAACTATTTTGGTATGTATTTGATATTCTTTGTATAAGAGTACCGGCAGCATTATAATTATCTTCTCTCAATAATTTTCCTCTCTGAAAAGCATAATCATCGGCTTTAAAATAAACATTTGATATGTTGGATAAATTATTGTTCTCATAATTGGGGCTGTTTGTAGGCGATGAAACAATATCAGGATTAGTGTCATAATCTGTAAAAACAGAAATTGTATATGCCCCATCACCCATTGTTTCTTTTACTTCCGAATAAAGAACGTGGTCATATTGATATGAATAATAATTTGTATTTGAATTAACGTAGGTATAAACATCAGAATTATAATCAACAATGTTGTCTTGGTACCTATTTAAATATTTAATGTAAACTGGATAATTGTATAATGTGCCTTTAGTGTAATTAAAAGAACTCACTGTGTTTTTTGTACTGTCCGAAAATGTTAAAGTTTTCACTCTTGTTCCGCCTGCCACTCCACTCTTGTTTATTAATACAGGCTTAGACGGTTTTTTGTTTGTAATAGTTTCTATTCTTTTCTCATAGGAATGTCTTTCGTAATCTATGGTCAACTTCCCACCTGTTGGGTAAGTAACTTCTCTTAACATACCCTTTTTAACGACTACATTGCTTCCGGCTTCTCTTTTTTCGTCTGTGTAAGTAAATTCATACATATCGTGTGTGAAATTAGGAATTAATGAACCTGTACTTTGGTCATTCCAAAAACCCCAATGGTCAACTATGACATTATTTACAGCCGGCAAATCATTGAGATTATAATAATCAAAGCTGTATTTTTGGTCTTGTATTTGTAATTCTGTCAAAAACAAACGATTCTGTACGCTTCTATATACGAAATTTATTTTTTTCTTAAAGTTATTGTCATTGGATTTTTGCACAATAGAATCTAATTTAGAACCGCAATTAGAATAGTCATTGCGGTTTTTATATAAAGGATTCGCATCTTTTGAATAGTAAAAATTGATAGTTTGATTTTTACCTGATATTCTTTTTATTCGAGCTATTTTTGTTAAATAAGGTCTATCCTGATTAAAAGACCTTGACTCCTTTCTATTAGATGGACAGTGAACTCCAAGAAATCCGCATGGTTCAGTTCCATTAACCCAATACCATTTTCCTTCAAGTCTGCGTTCACTATAAACATAGTGTTGGCTTTTATCTACAAAATAATTATAAAAGTCTATTGATATAGGATTATAAGGTTCATACTCTATGTTTAATATGTCTCCATCGGGTGTAATAATTTTTGACAAGTGAAATGAAGTTATCGGATAACCGCCATCTCGGTTAGGTTCTCCATAATCATAGCATTGATATGTATATTCTAATGTTTCATTGGTTCCACCAAAATGATAAATATAACCATCATCGGCAATAATTTTAATGGTAGAATTTTTTACATAAAATTCGCCATCGCCGTAATCTATATGCCAATATGACGCTCTTTCATTATCAAAATTATAGTCAGTTAAATCTACTTGGAAATCTCCCGAATTGTAAGAAATGACTTTAACATTGCCGTCTGCTCCGATAGTAAACTTGCCGGAATAACCAAGAAAGTTAAAATGATAAATATCCGAAGTTGCTTCTATATTTATATAGTGGTTATTAGAAGATGAAAAATATATGGATGATGCTGATGTTGAAATATTATTTAACTGCAAAATATCTTCATCAGAGTAATTTTGCGGTGCTTTTACAAGAGCCAACATCCCTGTTCTTTTTATGCCATTAATTGGTACTTTTTCATTCTCGCAATCATCTGCTATACCGTTAATCTCGCGAGTAATTACACCACCTGCGTTTAAAATCCAGTTAAGCCCAACAATGCCGGAATTCTTATTTGGCATAAATCCGGAAGAATTGTAGCTTAAACTTATGGGAATATTAAATTTCTGTTCGGATAATGACGCTAAATTTACAGTAAAATCTAACCGTCCGCTGCTTTTAGTAACCGAAGCGCTATTATTGTAGCGCATAAAATCGGCTACTTGCGGAGAAACTATTTTAACCGGTAAAATTCCTTCAAGTGAAACTTGACTATACAAAGGATAAACATTTGTCAATAAAATGCTCACAAGTAATATGGAAATTGTTTTTTTCATTATGTATGGAATTTTATAAATTGTTGGATTTTAATCATTTCGTTTGATGTGTTTTGTTAAAAAAACTCATGTAAATTTCATCGTTATTTTGTATTAATATATTACAATTAAAAAGTATAACCAACACCCAATGAAAGCGAATGTCCCATCAAATTAAAGGAAGGGATAAAAAATACCAATGGTTCTGTTTCCAATTCGTAATAAAACGATGCCGAAAATTTGTTGTTTCGTGTGGTATATAACAATCCGGCAGCATAAGCTACAGGCATGAATCCATTATATTTGTTGAAATGAATATTACCTCCACCGGCAACAAACGGGCGCATTTTCCACTTCGGATAAAAGACATATTCGAACTGTAACGGTACTCTGTACAGGCGTTCTGTTTCAAATTCTCCTGTAATAAAACCTGTTTTGAAATATAACTTCTCACTTTGACGCGGCATCCAGATATGCAGTAAAGCGCCATAATATGCAACAATACCGTTATAACCGGACGGCTTGTATCCTTGTGCAATAATTTCGGTTTTAACTCGTACAGGTGGCAGTTTTTTCTCAAATACAATACATTCTTCTCCTGTTGTGCAAACAATATCATGATACTCTTTGGCAATTTTGATTAAGTTTTGGGGCGTAGGTTCTTGTATTTTTTCTATTTTCGATTTTAGCTGTGGAGCATCTTGTGTATAGTAGGTTAATCTTCCTTTGAGTTGTGTGGGTTTGACAAAATATTCTTTGCCATCTTTCTTGTATGTTTTTCCTTTCTCATATGGCAAAAGCACAAGAGGTTTGTCCTCTGTTTCGATATAATAAAGGTCGCCAAGAGTATATAGATTTAATTCTCCTTTTATCAGAAATTCCAAAAAATGCTTTTTGCCATCAATTTCACGCGATACAAAATATTTACTGTCGGTAAAACGGTAAGCGGCAATATCATTGGGCGAAAATTCTGTGATATTATCGTTTTGCTTAAAACGGCAAATATTTCTCATAGTATGATTGCCACGATAGTCTATTTCGCCCCACAGCGTATCGCCTTGCAATGTTATCACATAACCTTCTTTGTAGTTGCTTTGTGCAGAGGCAACTACAAAGAATAACAACATTAAACCTGTCAATAGATATTTCTTCATCGTTATTTAGTTTTTTTGTAGATTTGTAATTTGTTCTTTTTATTTTTAAAAAAATCATTTTCGTAGTTACAAACTCTGCTGACATTTAGAGTGCAAATTTGGAAATCCTGCGCTAAACAGTGTATGATTTGCAAAGTTACTCTAATCCGCGTCAGCGGAGGGAATTATTTGCAATCCACTTAAATTTAAAGCATAATATAGGCTATAATGAACTTTTTTGCCAACGTTAATTCTCCTGTCTTTATACGTTGGTACGATTCCCAGATTCCACATACTTGGAATCCTATTTCCTGCTTCGTCATAAAAAGAGGCAGGATGAAGAATGTCTAATTCTAAAAAGTACGTATTGCCGACTTTAATTTTTTCATCTGAATTGTTCTTTGTTTTTTTCTGTGGTTTGTCGCTGATAATCTTAAATAATAAATCATTCTTAGAAGCATATATGATATAAAAGTGTTTTTTCTTTTTTACATTCTTTATTTTATAATAGCCAAAATGCTGTTTGTCTATTTCAAGAGAACCAAAAAAATAATCATTGTCGATAGTTTGTTGATGTACATTATTTACAACAAACAAACTCAAAAGTAGTATGATTAATATTCTTTTCATGTGTTTATAATTTTGTAAATAGCTGTATTATAGTCATTTCGCTTGATGAGTTTTGCTAAAAAACTCATGAAAATTTCATCTGATTA
>Ga0082212_10001482_pt1 | contig 34619 bp, 34 predicted proteins | sample TergutNt197P3_FD_71548 | JGI IMG/M metagenome (GOLD analysis project Ga0082212, IMG submission 71548) | Neocapritermes taracua P3 segment gut microbial communities from Petit-Saut dam, French Guiana - Nt197 P3 | ecosystem: Host-associated > Arthropoda: Insects > Digestive system > Gut ... | reverse complement strand
TTCAGAAAAAGCCATTTACTGGCTGAACAAGGCATCGGAAAACGGCATGCCGAATGCGACCTATCTGCTTGGCGGCATATATGAACTCGGGCTGGGCGGCGTTACCGTTGACCGGAAAAAAGCGATGGCGCTATATCAGAAAGCGATTGACGGCGGATTTAAACCCGCCAGGAAAAGACTGGCACAGATGCAGCAACTGATATAGATACAGCAACCGGATCTGATGTGGAGCACATATGAAAACCACCCCCTCTTTTTTGAGATTGTTTCCTGTCCTTTTGACATGTCTTTTTTTGTCTTTATCAGCGATAGGTGCAAATATTGAAGAAGGAAAGGTTTTCTATAAAAACAAGGATTACAAAGCCGCACTGTTAAATTTTGAAAAAGCCGCAAAAGCAGGTAATGCCGAAGCCCAATATCTACTGGGATACATGTATGAAGATGGGGTAGGCACCCCAAAAGACTTCTCAAAAGCGGCTCAGTGGTACATAAAGAGCGCAAAACAGGGTAATGTTGATGCGCAGAATAATTTAGGGCTCCTTTATAAAAATGGAAAAGGAGTAAAAAAGAATCTGGCTGAAGCACTAATTTGGTTCAGATTGGTGGCAAAAAGAGGGGATACAAGCGGTCAATACAATCTAGGCGCAATGTATGAAGAAGGATTGGGTGTCTCGCAAGACGATAAAAAAGCATTTGAATGGTACAAAAAAGCAGCCGACCAAGGGTTTATGAAAGCCCAATACAAAGTAGGCTACGCCTACAATAATGGATCAGGAGTAGAAAAAGACCATGCCCAGGCCATGCACTGGTACATGAAATCAGCGGAGCAGGGAGATCCGCCGGCCCTGCATGCTGTTGGCGTCATGTACTCCCGTGGCTGGTCGGTTCCGGCTGACAAGAAAGAAGCGATCATCTGGTACAAAAAAGCCACAGAAAAAGGATATGTGGGATCACAAGCCAATCTCTGCTGGATGTATTATTCCGACCAAAACGGCATCCCGCAGGACTGGAACGAGGCTCACAAATGGTGCTCCCTCGCTGCTGAAAACGGCAACATCAAACCGGCGGCGCTTGGCATGGGGATTATCTATCTTCATGGTTATGGCGGCCAGAAAGCCGATGGCGAAAAAGCCATTTACTGGCTGAACCTAGCGTCAGAAAACGGCATGGCAAATGCGACCTATCTGCTTGGCGGCATATATGAACTCGGGCTGGGCGGCGTTACCGTTGACCGGAAAAAAGCCATGGCGCTATATCAGAAAGCGATTGACGGCGGATTTAAACCCGCCCAAAAAAGACTGGCACAGATGCAGCAACTGATATAGATGCAGCAGATAGAGGCATTACGCTTGCGCCCAAAGCGGCTGGCGGCGATGCCGTAATTTTTATCGTGAAGGAATCTGCAAGCTAAAGAAGGCATTTGTCATACTATCTGCCCCTCATTTTCCCTCTCCGCTTTTTGACGAATTTATGCGACGAGCCATGCCAAACGCAAACGGGAATGAATAACCCCACCCTTTTTACCATACACCCACTCTCCGCAGCACCAACCTAAAAAAACGCGACAATTCGCTCCCGATTCGATAAAATTGCCTCTGAACAACACAAACCGACCGGCGGCTATTTTCCGCGCGGCCATCACGGATCAATCTATTTCGGAAACAAAACGGCATGCACATCAAAAAAACGGTTGCCGGACTCGCGCTCTTAGGAACAGCAGCCGGATTCGCGCACGCGCAAACGAACCTCACCATCTACGGCATCGCGGATACCGGATACATCAAAGCCACCGGCAGCGACGCCCGCATGGGCCACAACTACTCCAGCCGCATCGGCCTTCGCGGCTCAGAAGACTTAGGCGGCGGCATCCGCGCCACCTTTGAGCTTGAAGAACGCCTGGATCTCAACAACGGTGCAAACGGCACATTGCCCGATTACGACGACCAGGTACACGGCAGGCCCAGAGGAGGTACCCAATACCAGGGCGCGTCCAACGTCGGGCTGGCCGGCAATTTTGGCCACTTCCGATTCGGCCGCGTCAACGCGCCCGGCATCGAAGCTTACCGCGTATTAGACCCCTTCTACTTTGTCGGCACGGGCCGTTCCCTCGGCTACGAAACCCGCCTGTACGCCGAGCAAATCACCAACACGGTGCGGTATGACGCCCCCGTCATCAACGGCTTCTCCGGCAGCCTCACCGCCAGCTTAAAAGCGGATGACCGCTTCACGCTCACGTCAACGCTGCCCGGCAGCCCACCGACTGCGGCCCGGCAAAACCACGGCTACGCCGCCCTGCTCAAATACAACCAGGGGGCGCTCACCCTCATGGGCCACGCGGCAAGAATAGCCGACTCCAATCAATCCTGGTATTGGAACATCGGCGGCTCCTACAAATTCGGCTCTATGCTCATCGGGCTTGGCTACCAGGACGTCAAAGACAAAGCCAATTTTCCGGGACACGCCGTCTCAAACAAAACGGCCATGTTCGCGCTGCAATACTTCACCGACACCGGCATCATCAAAGCCGCCTACAACTACGGCCGGATCAGCCACTGGGGAAACAACGACGGCTCCGTCCACAAATGGGTACTGGGCTACACCCACAACCTCTCCAAACGCGTCTCAGCCTACGCCATCGCCTCTTACACCGACAGCGACAACCAAGCCGTTGGTGGGCAATACAACCCCAACTATCTGCAAAGGGAATCCGTCAGCGCCTTTCAAATCGGCATGACATACCGCTTCTAACCCACCCGCCGCACAACAAAAAAAGACACGCCAGGCGTGTCTTTTTCCTATCCGCCGTCCGGCAAGGAAAACGCCCATGCTTGCATGGGCGTTAAACCAGGCATCCTGAAAAATCAGAACTTGTGGGTCATGCCGATTTGTACGCCGGTCGAGTTGGTACGATCAGACTGCCCGTTGTAGAAAAAGCTGGCTGCCTCATCGTCAAAGCTGGTGTACGAAACAATCCCGTAGACCGAAGTCCGCTTGGAAAGATTGTAGGTATAGCCAACACCATATTTCCAGGTGCTCTTGGTATCGCCAAAACCTGCAAGGGTTACATTAGTCAGACGATTTTTCACATTTTTCAAACGGGCATACTGGACGGAAGCATCAAGCGTGCCGGAACCAATATCCCATTTCAAACCCAGCAACCAGTTATTTTCACGCGACTTGTTGGCAAAACCGCTGTACTGGGTACCGCCGCCGTTTCTCCAGCCCTTATTATTCGTATCTTCATAAACCAGGGTGACACGCGCCGGGCCGAATTTGTAGCCCAGGCCGATATTCCATTTATACGAATCATTGGAATCGGCTATCCGGCTCCAGTTGGCTGTCCCCAGGAAACCAGCGTTGTCATAACTCAGGTTGATGGCATAGCCAGGGTTGCCGTAGTCAACACCACTGCTAACCGTGCCATTGTTATGCGACTCGGCTCCCAGTTGATACAACGCGCCAAAAGAAAAACCGCTCCACTTCGGGCTATCGTAACGGGCCGTATTGCTGACGCGGGCAGAACGCTGAGTGGAGAGGATCTGCGCGGCAACCGTATACTGGTTAAACGGGTCAAACTTACGGATGGTTTCCGTGCTCAGTTCGTTCACGCGACCAAAACGGACACGGCCGAAATCGCCGGACAGACCCACGTTGGCAGCGCCATCCCAGTCAGCGCCGGCGCTCTTGCTAGCGGCAGAAAACCCCGGCATGGCTGGAGCACCAGTACGACCGGACGGGATGCTGCTGTTGCCCGCCGAACCATCATTCAGGTCAAAACGCTTTTCCAGCTCAAAAGTCGCTTTCAGGCCGCCACCCAGGTCTTCCGCGCCGCGAAAGCCGATCTTATTATCCTGGTTGGTGCCCATATAAACGTCACGGCCGGACTGTTTAACATAACCCGTATCCACAACGCCATAAATCGTCACGTTGGATTGGGCAAAAGCGCCGCCTGCGCACAAACCCAGCACAGCAAGCGCAATCAGTTTTTGTTTCATAAAGTTCCTCCTCAAGTGGCCATCAGGCCGGTTTCTCTGCAAATAACGGCATAAAGCATGCCGGCACATCCCATACTGACCACCCTTTATGACAACTTTGTGACAAACCCGAAAAACAGGCGAAAACGAACCCTTGCAATGAAAAAAGTGTTGTTTTTTTGCACAAAACACGCTCTGTTATTTGAGAAAAAACTCTCCTTTTCACTTTTTTCCAATCCAATCACTTTCTTTTTGCGAATGCGCAATCTGTCATTAAACTGACACATTATTGATTTAAGATTTGCATTGTGACGGAGCTATCCCGATCAAGAGTTGTGTTGAAAATGTCGTTTTTAAAGCGTTTATGGATGCCATAAACGCTTTTTTTTTGCCCATGCCGGCAGGAATTGCCTGCCGCCTGCTTTCACAACCCGTTTTGCATCCGGCAAAAAAAATCCCCCTGCGCAAGGCAGGGGGAAATCCATCCGGGCAACCAGCCCAAAAACGCTTTTACGCGGCCAGCAACTGGCGCAGCACATACGGCAGGATGCCGCCGTTATAAAAATAATCCACCTCAATCGGCGTATCAATACGCAAAAGAAGCGGCACCTGCTGCGAAACGCCATCTTTGCGATGGATCACCAGCGTCACTTCTTTCAACGGGCTAATCGTCTCCAGGCCCAGCAAATCAAAGGTTTCATCGCCCGTCAACCCCAGCGATGCGGCGCTCTCCTCGCCCGCAAACTGCAACGGCAGCACGCTCATGCCCACCAGATTGGAACGGTGGATGCGCTCGAAAGAACGCACGATCACCGCTCTCACGCCCAAGAGCTGCGCCCCTTTCGCCGCCCAATCGCGCGATGAACCCGCGCCATACTCCTCACCGCCGAAAATAATGGCGGGCACATTCTCCTGCCGGTAACGCATCGCCGCATCAAAAATCGGCATCTCCGCGCCATCGGGCTGATGCACGGTAAAACCGCCCTCACGGCGCTGCCCCTTCGCATCCGCCGGCATCATCAAATTGCGGATACGGACATTGCCGAACGTCCCGCGCATCATCACCTCATGGTTGCCGCGCCGCGCGCCATAAGAATTAAACTCGGATTTCGGCACGCCATGCGCGATCAGCCACTGTCCGGCCGGCCCCTTCTCCTGAATCGAACCGGCAGGCGAAATATGGTCTGTCGTAATCATATCGCCAAAAATCGCCAGCGCGCGCGCGCCCGTGATATTGGCAGAACCCGCTTCCGGTTCCAGCGTAAACCCGTCAAAATACGGCGGCTCGGCAATATACGTCGACTCCGGCCAATCATACACATCGCCCGTAGCAAACCCGCCGATCTTCTCCCACAACCCGCCCGGCGCATTTTTAATATCCGCGTAGTTTCTGCGATAAGCCTGTGCATCCAGCGCAAAAGGCATCAACTGCGCGATCTCTTCCGGCCTGGGCCAAATATCTTTCAGGAAAACCGCCTTGCCGTCTTTACTGGTCCCCAGCGGCTCCGTCGTCAAATCCTTCATAACGCTGCCCGCAATCGCGTAAGCCACCACCAGTGGCGGCGAAGCCAGAAAATTTGCCCGGATATTCGGATGGATGCGCGCCTCAAAATTACGGTTGCCCGAAAGCACGGCGGCGGCCACCACATCATGCTTCACAATCGCCTCATTCATCGCCGGCGTCAAATCACCCGAATTGCCGATACAAGTCGCGCAACCATAAGCCGCCACGCCAAACCCAAGCTGCTCCAGATACGGCAGCAGCCCCGCCTTGCCCAAATACGCCGTCACCATGCGCGACCCCGGTGCAAGCGATGTCTTCACCGCCGGCGCTGTCTTCAATCCGGCCTCAACCGCCTTTTTCGCCAGCAAGCCCGCCGCCAGCAGCACCGCCGGATTGCTTGTATTCGTGCAAGAAGTAATCGCCGCAATCAGCACATCGCCATGATGCAGCGCCACACCATCCGCCGTTTCATACGCGGCGGCCAGGTCTGCCGCAGGCTTTCCAAATCCATCCTGATCCACCGGCTTTGCAAAAAGCGCCGCAAACCGTTCTTTCAAATTACCCAGATCAATACGATCCTGCGGCCGTTTCGGGCCGGAAAGCGACGCGCTCACCGTCCCCAGATCCAGCGTCACCACCCGGGTATAATCAATCTCACCGGCCAAAGGCATGCCAAACATCCCCTGCGCCTTAAAATACCCCTCCAGCGCCTCGACTTCCGCCTGCTTGCGGCCGGTCTGGCGGAAATAATCCACCGTCGCGGCATCCACCGGGAAAAAGCCGATTGTCGCGCCATACTCCGGCGCCATATTCGCAATCGTCGCCCTATCGGTCGCGGAAAGCGACGCCGCGCCCTCCCCGAAAAACTCCACAAACTTGCCGACAACCCGCTCCCGGCGCAACATCTCCGTCACCGCCAAAACCAGGTCGGTCGCCGTGCAACCGGCCTTCAACTGCCCGGTCAAATTCATGCCGATCACATCCGGCGTCAAAAAATACACCGGCTGCCCCAGCATCGCGGCCTCCGCCTCAATACCGCCGACACCCCAGCCCACCGCGCCAACGCCATTAATCATCGTCGTATGCGAATCCGTCCCCACCAGGGTATCCGGATAATACACGTCGCCTCTCTTTGGATCGGCCCGATGATGCACGCCGCGCGCCAGATACTCCATATTCACCTGATGGACAATGCCAAAGCCCGGCGGCACAACGCCAAAGGTCTCAAACGCCTGCATGCCCCACTTCATAAACTGGTAGCGCTCATGGTTGCGCTCAAATTCCAGTTTCATATTCAAATCCAGCGCATCCGGCCGGGCAAAATAATCAATCTGCACCGAATGATCCACAACCAGATCCACCGGCACCAGCGGTTCAATCTTCTTCGGGTCTTTCCCCATGCGGACAGCCACATTGCGCATGGCCGCCAGATCAACCAAAAGCGGAATGCCGGTAAAATCCTGAAGCAGCACGCGCGCCACGACAAAAGGAATCTCATGGGTTCTTGCCGCATCGGCACTCCAGCTTGCAAGCTGTTTCACATGCGCTTCCGTGATCTTTTTGCCGTCACAATTGCGAAGCACCGATTCCAAAACAATGCGAATCGAAACCGGCAAACGGGATAAATCCAGATTCAGCGCCCGGCCAAGCGCCGGCAGGGAATAAAAAACGCCCTTGCCCGACTTCCCGATCGGGAAATCCTGCAAGGTGCTCTCAATAAGACGGGACATGCACGCTCCAAAAAGAATGGCTCTAAAAAGAGCCATTTATGGTTGGTCGGTTCGACATTATAACGCCATCATGCGCCAAAATACAGCTTATTTGTTCAAAGCGAAGTTTCTCGTCTGTTCGGGATTGCGGCACTCATTGGCAAGCTGGCGGCCCTTTTTGGAATCAAACAGCATGCTCTTGGTCGGAATGCTGATTAAAACCAAACCATCACCTGGGTTCTCATAACGCTCCGCGCCGGTCGTGGTCGGCTGGCGGGACAGGCGGTACAGCTTATTGCGCCAGCGCAGGTTCACATAGCTACTGTCAGCCGCATTCTTATACACCGTCAGCTTATCGCCAAGATCGCACTGGTAAAGCGCGCTGACATGGCCAGAAATAGCAGGCTCGCTAGCCTGGGCTGCACTAAAAGGCAAAGCAAGGGAAAAACCGGCGACAACAAGAAAAGCGGTCAGAAATTTTTGCATTATATTGGCCTCACACAAAAAATGAATTGACACCTGATTCACACCCATATCAGGCAACCTGGTTATTATGACACAGAATGAAAAAAAAAGCCTTAAGGCGTTGATTCATGCGGAAAAAACTCCAAAGAACCCAGCTTGCGGATCACCCCGAAAGCCTCCATAAACAAATTCTCCAACGGCGCTTCCATATAAACCAGCATCAGCGCAATCACCATAAACCCCACCGCAATCGTCACGGGAAAGCCGATGCCGAAAAGATTCAACTGCGGCGCGGCACGGGTCAAAATACCGAGCGAAACGTTCGTAATCAAAAGCGCGGCCAAAATCGGCAATGCCAATTGCAAACCATAGGAAAAAATCAGCGCGCCCCATCTCACAATCAGGAAAAAGCCATCCTTGCCCATCGGCCCGCCTGCAATGGGCAGGGTCGTAAAACTCTCCACCACAGTGGACAGCATCAGCAGGTGAAAATTGGCGGCAATATAAAGCGTCAGCACCAAAAGCGCAAAATACTGGCTGATTGCCGAAGACTGCCCGCGCGTCTGCGGATCATAAAACATGGCAAAACCCAACCCCATCGTCATGCCCACCGCCGTGCCGGCCAATTCCATCGCGGAAAACGTAAAACGCATGGCCAGCCCCATCGCCGTCCCAATCAAAAACTGCTGGATCAGGATCAAAAAACCGGTCGCCGACATCGGATCAACCGCCAGCTCAACCGGAACCACAGGTGAAATCATCAACGCAATAAAAACACCGATCATCACCCGGAAACGGGCCGGAATCCCGGTCGAACTCAAAAGCGGCGCGGTCGCAATCAATCCAAGAATACGGGTAAGCGGCCAGATAAAGGAAGAAACCCAGATAAGCAAATCATTGCTATTGAAAGTCACCATGATAAAAACGGCCCCTGGTTACATCTCCGGTCATCCGGGCAAAACGCCGGGCTGCCGCTATCCGACCATAAAGGGAATGCTGGTAAAAACATGCTGCATAAAAGTCGTGATAACCGTTATCATCCAAGGCCCGGCAATCACCAGCATCACAAAAATGCCGACCATCTTGGGAATAAACGACAGCGTCATCTCATTAATCTGCGTGGCGGCCTGAAAAATACTCACTACCAGACCAATCGCCAGCGCCGCCAGCAAAAGCGGCGCCGCCAAAAGCAATGTCACCTCCACACCCTGGCGTCCCAGGGTCATCACACTCTCAGGCGTCATATCACCCTCGTCAGTAGAAACTCTGCGCCAGCGAACCGATAATCAAATGCCACCCATCCACCAGCACAAACAGCATCAGCTTAAACGGCAGCGAAACAATCGCCGGGGAAACCATCATCATCCCCATCGACATCAGCACGCTCGCCACCACCATATCAATAATCAAAAACGGCAAAAAAATCGCAAACCCGATCTGAAACGCCGTTTTCAACTCGCTTGTCGCAAACGACGGCACCAGCACGCTCATCGGCAAATCATCCGGATTTTGCACTTCCGGAATACCCGCCATCTGGAGAAACATCTCCAGATCCGTCTTGCGGGTCTGCTTCAGCATAAACGCCTTTAACGGCGCCTTGCCTTTCTCAACCGCTTCCATCATCGTGATCCGGTTTTCGGAAAACGGCTTATAAGCATCCTCGTAAATCTGGTTAAACACCGGCGACATGACAAAAAACGTCATAAAAAGCGCCAGGGCGACCATCACCTGATTGGGCGGCGACCCCTGTGTCCCGATCGCCTGCCGCAAAAGCGAAAAAACGATAATGATCCGGGTAAAACTCGTCATCAAAAGCAGCGCCGCCGGAATAAACGTCAAAGCCGTCAAAAAAACCAGCGTCTGGATGGAAAGCGAATACGTCTGGCCGCCCCCCGGCGCGGGCGTCGCCGTCAGCGCGGGCAAACCCTGGGCCGCCGCAAAAAGCGGCAAACCCGACAAAAAAAGGAAAAACAGGCGCACAGCCCATTTCTTCCCTCTTTCCGCGTCTTTAAGCCTGATTATCATTTTTTTGCCGGTCTATTGTTTTCCTAAGCCACTCAGCGAAATTCGGCGCATTCTTCCCATCGGCCACCCCTTCCGGCAACGCCTGCTTTGACATGGTCGCCAGCGTATTAATCTGCGTGGGCGTCACGCCCAGGACAAGCCAATGGTCCCCCACTTCAACAATCATGATCCGCTCACGGCTGCCGATAGAAAGATTGCCGACCACTTTCATCTGCACGCCGGAAAAAGCGCGGTTAAAACCGGTGCGGCGGACAAGCCACCAGGCGCCCCACATCAGCCCAAGCACCACCAGCAGGCCAAAAATGCCCTGCAAAAGGTATCCGGCTGTCGAAACAGGCGCGGCAGCGGGTTTCGCAACCGACTGCACCTGCGCATAAGCAGCCGAAACCGAAACGGCCCAAAGCAATAAAGCGGTCAAAAAAGCACGCATCAGCGATTTAACTTTCTAATCCGCTCGGCAGGCGTAATCACGTCCGTCAACCGGATACCGAATTTATCATTAACAACCACAACCTCGCCCTGCGCAATCAGGCAGCCATTCACCAGCACATCCATCGGCTCACCCGCCAAACCATCGAGTTCGACAACCGAACCCTGCGCCAATTGCAGCAAGTTCTTAATCGGAAGCTTGGTACGACCCAATTCTACCGTCAACTGAACCGGAATATCCAGGATAAAATCAATATCCCGCATCTTTTCCGCATTCATCGTCTGCGCGTTAAAATCCTCGAAAGCGGACGCTCTCGCCACCTCCCCTTTCAGCGCCGGCGCATCCGCCTCTGATTGCGCCTGCTCAGCCATCGCCGCGCCCCAATCCAAAGACGCATCACCATCGCCACCGTCTGCCTGGGCCTGCTCAGCCATCGCCGCCGCCCAATCCGCAGCATCCCCATCGCCGTTTGCAACCGCCTTCGCCGCCTCCTGTTCCTGGGCAGCGGGCTGGCCCTCGGCTATACCGTTTTCGGATTTAGTTGTCTGTGGCATGTTCTTCTCCTAACCCTGCATTCTCTGCTGAAATACTAATCAACCGCTCAACTTTCAGCGCATATTGCCCGTTCATCTTGCCATAGGTACCCTCCATAATCGGCACCCCGTTCACTCTACCCTCGATCTTTTCCGGCACATTCAAGGGAATAATATCACCCGGACGCATCTTCATCAGCCCTTCCACATTCGTCTTTGCCGTACCCAACTCCGCAATCAGCTCGACTTCTGCCGTCTGAATCTGCTGCTTCAAAAGCCGGATCCAGCGCTTATCCACCTCCAGCGCCTCCCCCTGCATGCTGGAAGTCAGAATATCGCGCACCGGCTCAATCATCGTATAAGGCGTGCAAATATGGATCGAGCCGCTGTTATCCCCCAAATCAAGCTGGAAAGCCGTGGAAACGACCACTTCGCTCGGCGTCGCAATATTGGCAAACTGCGTATTCATCTCCGAACGGATAAACTCAAACTCAATGGGATAAATCGACTCCCACGACTTGGCGTAATTCTCAAAAATAATCGCCAGCGTCCGCTGGATCACACGCTGTTCGGTCTGGGTAAATTCGCGGCCTTCCACCCGCAAATGAAAGCGGCCATCGCCGCCAAACAAATTATCAATAATCAAAAAAGCCAATGAAGGCTCAATCACAACCAGCCCTGTGCCCCTCAACGGCTTGATATGCACCAGATTCAGATTCGTCGGCACCACCAGGTTGCGGAGAAACTCACTATACTTTGACACACGGACAGGGCCAACCGACACCTCGGTATTGCGCCGCAAAAAATTAAACATGCCGATACGAAGCAGCCGCGCGAAACGCTCATTCATAATCTCAAGCGTCGGCATGCGCCCACGAACAATCCGTTCCTGCGTCGCCAGATTATAAGGACGCACGCCTGACGTATCCTCCTCAACCTCAGGCTCATCCTCAATGCCGTGCACCCCCCTTAAGAGCGCATCAACTTCTTCCTGTGAAAGAAAACTTTCAGTCGACATAACCGGTCACACCCAATAACGCAAACTATTGAACAATAAACGACGTAAACAGCACATTCTGGATTTCCAGCGGATAATCACCCTGATAAAACGGCTGTTTAATCTGTTCAGCCACTTCCTGTTCCAGCTTGACCTTGCCCTCCGCCGTCAAAATTTCTTCGGCGCGCTTGCTGGAAAGCAGCAGCACCAGCCTGCTGCGCACCAGCGGCATATACTGTTTCAGCTTGGCGGCATCCTCTTCATCGGAAAGCTGCAAGGTAATCGCTATCTGCAAAAGCTGATTATCCTCACCCCGCAAATTAACCGTAAAGGCATCCAGGGAAACAAATGTCGGCCCCTGCTCTTTTTTCTTCTTCTTCTTTTTGGCAGAACCCTCACCCTCGGAAGCCTCATCCGCATTCTTGACATGCGCCCACCAATACCATCCGCCGCCGGCGCCGCCCAAAATAAAAAGCAGCAGCACAATCATCACAATCAGCTTGCCTTTTGAGCTCTTCTTATCTGCTTCACCTGCGGGTGCCGGTTTTGCGCCTGCCGGCGCTTCTTTCTTTGTCGCCATATCTTCAATTTGCCTTTCGCGCTCTCTTTTATCCGTTTCCTGCCCTCAATCCGACCCGCTCATACGCAAGCCCTAAAAATGAACCCCCGAAACAAGCCGTGCCGTTCTTTAGCCCTATTTTACAGCCTCGCGGCCTCCATGCACACGCATGGCCCCCAAAAAACAACCCTCTCGCTTTTAACGGACAATTCCCGATTCACTTTACCCGACTCTGCTCACTCTAAACGAAATAACAAATCAAAATCCCAAAACCATCAAAAAACAGACAAAAAAACCGTTTTTTTCCACACCACAACCTGTCCGGAAAAAAGCATCACGCAAACGTATCAACCAATCCCCGGCTCACCTTCTGTCCCGATGCCGGCACACCAGCCAAAGCCGTTGCCCCTGCCGCATCGTCCTCACCGCCGGTCACCCCGGTTGCCTTACCGCCGGAAAAAGAAGCCTGTCCTGCCTGCTGACCACCCGCATTCTCAGCGCCCACCTGCGCCTGGCCCAACTGGATGCCGGCGCCCTCCATCATCTCACGCAGGCGCGGCAACGACCCCTCCAATGCCTGCCTCACATCCGGATTCGCCGAGAAAAAATTCGCCGAAGCCTGATTATTCGACACGCTCACCACCACCCGAACCGGCCCCAGCTCAGGCGGATTCAACGTTAAAGAAGCACTCTGCTGCTCTTTACCGACCATCCACAAAACACGCTGGCCGATCGCCTGATTCCACTCCGGCGTCCCCAACTGCTGCATCACACGGCTCGCCGCCGGATCAGCCTGGTCAGCCACAGACCCCATCTGCACCTGCTGGGTCTGCATAGCGGATACAGCCTGCGGCTGTACCGGCTGCACTGGCACAGCAGGCTCTTCGGCTGCCCCGGCTCTCACCGCCTCAACCGCCTGCTTAAAACCCTGCCCGGCATCAGCCTGCGCCTTTGCAAAAGCCGTCTCCTCCTTTGCCCCGGCAACACGCGCATCCGCCGCACCTGGCTTCACTTCACCTGCATCGGACTCTACCGCTTTAAAAGCAGCCGCATCACCGGCATCAGCCTCCTCTTTTGCCTCGACCGGCCTGATACCGGCAGCATCCGGCATCATCCTGCCTGCAACCTCACTCGCCGCCATCAGCACCACATCGGCATCCCCTGCCGGCTCAACCGCGCTCTGTCCCAAAAGCGGCTCCACCGGCATCATCTGGGCGCCGGCAGCAGCAGCCATAATCTGGGCAAGAACCGCCGCATCCTCCTCACCCGCACGCGATTTCTCAACCTCGCCCGCCATCCTCTTTTCATCCTGCTGGCCTTCTCTCACCGGCTCACCCGATCCAGCCTTTTCCGCCGTCTGGTTCTCACGCTGCGCATCAGACTGACCGGCACTCATCTGCCCTTGCAAACACGTCTGAAAAGAAGGGCCGGCATCATCCCCCTGACTATTTCCAGCCGAACCTGACACTGCACTCTTTGCGGCATCCAAAAGGGGTTGAACAACCATCAATGCTGACAAACTCATCTCTCTATTCTCCTCTCATCGCTGCTTCAACTTAGCCATGCGCACTTTTCTGCTGCTAAACTCATCGGCCTCTTTCTGTTCGCGCCGACTCTCTTTTTTCATCGCCTGCATCTGGGCGCGCGTCTGCAAAATCTCATAAGACGCCCGCTTCCTCTCACACGCCTGCCATGCCGCCTTGGCCTCCTCAATGCGCTCCTGCGCCTGTTTCACCAACTGCCGCTGCCCGTCAATCGCCGCATCCAGCTTATCAATAAAAAACTGATAATTCTTATAACCCAACACAGAAAGACCCGCCTGCCTGTTCTCCTCAAACCGGACAACATAATCTTCCCGGTACTGCACCAAAAGCGCCAGCTTCTGCTCTGCCTGCGCGCCTGCGGTAACCGTATGACCCAGCACGACAGCAGCCCGCTCTACCTCTTCTGCCGCCAGGTTAATCAAAGTTTCCATCGTGGAAGACTTCACCATAACCGCATCCCGGCCCTATCCCGACTCACTCAAAAACCGCCGCCAGCGCCTCTAAACTCTCGCTCACATCCGCGCGTTCCATAATATCCTGCTGCAAAAAAACTTCCATCCTATCGTGTCGCACAATCGCCTCGTCCAGCACCGGATCGCTCCCGGCGCTATAAGCCCCCACACTAATCAAATCGCGGCTGCGGGCATAACGCGAACTCAACTGCTTTAACCTTCTCGCCAACTGCTGGTGCTCCGGCGTCGTAATATTCTGCATCGCGCGGCTGATCGACTGCTCAATATCAATCGCCGGATAATGCCCCGCCTCAGCCAGTTGCCTATCCAGCACAATATGGCCATCCAAAATCGCCCTGGCCGCATCGGCAATCGGGTCCTGCTGGTCATCGCCTTCGGTCAGCACGGTATAAAAAGCCGTAATCGACCCCGCGCCCTCCTTACCGTTACCGGCACGCTCAACCAACGCCGGCAACTTGGCAAAAACCGAAGGCGGATACCCCTTCGTCGCCGGCGGCTCGCCCACAGCCAGCGCAATCTCGCGCTGCGCCATCGCATAGCGCGTCAACGAATCCATAATCAACAACACGCTCTTGCCCTGGTCACGGAAATACTCCGCAATCGCCGTCGCATAAGCCGCCCCCTGCAAGCGCATCAAAGCCGGCGCATCCGCCGGCGCGGCAACCACAACCGAACGCCTCAACCCCTCTTCACCCAAAATCTGCTCGATAAACTCTTTCACCTCACGGCCGCGCTCGCCGATCAAGCCAACCACAATCACATCCGCGCTCGTATAGCGCGCCATCATGCCAAGCAAAACGCTCTTTCCAACGCCCGAACCGGCAAAAAGCCCCATCCGCTGCCCTCGTCCCACTGTCAGCATGCTATTAATCGCCCTCACGCCCACATCCAAAATAGTCGAAATCGGCGCGCGTCCCAACGGATTCATCGCCCTCACGGACAACGGCGCCGAACGCACGGCATGCAAAGAACCCAAATCATCCAATGGCCGCCCTGTCGCATCCACCACCCGGCCCAGCAACTCCTCACCCACCGGCAAATGCCGGGTGCGGTCAAGCGGCCTTCTACGGGGATGCGTCACGCTCCCCAACTTCGGCAAGCTCTCTATCGCCTCCATCGGAAAAACCCGCGTCCCCGGAACAATCCCCTCCACATCGCTTTGCGGCATCAAAAGCAACTTATCCTCTTCAAACCCCACCACTTCCGCTTCGATACGCACCCCGCTCGACAACGACACCCAGCAGGCGCTGCCGATCGGCAGCTTCAAGCCCACCGCCTCCATCACCAAACCGGTCACCCGCGTCACCCGCCCGGAAACCTGCATCGGCTCAACCAAACCCAAAAGCGCCCGGCAATCACTCAAATAAGACTGCCAGCGAGCCATCCCGCCAGAACCTGACTCACGCATCACGCCATCCAATCCGACACCTGTCCCAAATTAGCCGCCAGACGCCGCCAGCGCACCGCCAGCGAATTATCGATCTGGTTGCTGGCAGTCTCAATACGGCAGCTTCCCCGTTCAACCGGCTCCTCCACAAGACGCCATCCAGCCGCCTCCAGCTCCTCGCCCAGCGCCTTTCTCACAATCACCGCATCTTCCGGATTCAGGCACAAAACCGCCGGCTGCTGCAACGACGGCAAATAATGAACCGCATCCGCCACCACCGGCACAATCAGCTCCGGCTTCACCTTCAGCGCCTCCTTCAACATCGCCTTGGCGACATCCAGGCTCAACACCAGCAAATCTTCAGCCACCTTCTCATTCGCGACCGCAACATCCGCCGCAAAACCCGCCGCCAGCGCCTTCAACGTCCGGGCATGCTCCTCGCCCTCTCCCGTCCCTTCCTCATACCCCTTATCAAACCCCTCACGCTCGCCTTTAGCGCGGCCCTCCTCAAGCCCTTTCGCAAACCCTTCCTCATGTCCGCGAGACAAGCCCTCCTCCCGGCCTTTCACCAGCCCCTCTTCCAGACCGGCGCGGTATCCCGCCTCCTGCGCCTCCTTGCGCATATCCTCAATCAAGGCGCGCATATCCTCAATCGTCGCCTGCGAAACAGTCGGCTCAACATCAACCTCAGGCAAAACCGGCTCAGGAGCAGCCGCCATCGGCGGCGCGCCAAAATCCAAATCATTCGGAAGATACACTCTCTTTTCAGCCGCCTCTTCCTCAAGCGAAGCAATCTCCCAGCGCTGAAACGCCGTCTGCTGCTCCTTTGGCAATGTCTTATACAAACCGGTCCTCTCCCTTGCCGCCTAAAATAATCTGCCCCTCTTCAGCCAAACGCCGCACGATTGTCAGAATCTCCTTCTGGTTCGACTCAACCTCGGAAAGCCGTACCGGGCCTTTCGCCTCCAGATCCTCGCGCATCATGCCCGCCGCACGCTGAGACATATTCTGGAAGAACTTCTCGCGCAACTCTTCGCTCGCCCCCTTCAACGCCACAATCAGCGTATCGGACTGCACCTCGCGCAAAATCGTCTGGATGCCGCGATTATCAATATCGATAATATTATCAAAGACAAACATCTCATCCATAATATCCTGCGCCATCTTCTCATCATACTGGCGCAAATGATCCATCACGCTACCTTCAAACTCGCCGCTCATGAAATTCAAAATCTCGGCTGCCGTCCGGATGCCGCCCATCGGCTTCTTCTTCACACTCTCATTACCCGTCAGCAATTTCATCAGCACATCATTCAATTCACGCAACGCCGAAGGCTGCACCCCGTCCAGCGTCGCAATACGCAGCACCACGTCATTTCTCAGCCGGTCGGTAAAAAAGCCCAACACCTCGCAAGCATGATCGCGCTCTAAATGAACCAAAATCGTCGCAATAATCTGCGGATGCTCGTTTCGGATCAAATCAGCCACCGTCTGGGCATCCATCCACTTCAAGCTCTCAATACCGCTCTCATCCCGCGCGCCCAAAATACGGGTAATCAAACCGGCAGCCTTATCATCTCCCAGCGCCTTCGTCAGCACATCGCGGATATAAGCATCCGTATCCACGCCAATATCCGTGCTCTTTGAAGCCTCCGCCATAAACTCGACCAACACCTGCTCCAAAACCTCAGCCGGCACGCCCTTCATCGTCGCCATCGCCGCACCCAGCTTCTGCACCTCGCGCGGCCCCATAAACTTCATCACCTCAGCCGCCTCATCCGCGCCCAGCGCCAGCATCATAATAGCGCTCTTCTCAGCGCCATCCAACTTCTTGGACATCCCGTTAATCATTTCCCAGCCACTCCAAAATAATATTCGCTACCGCCTTCGGATTATCCCGCGCCATACTCCTGGCCACATCCAGCAACCGATGATACGCCTCTTCCTCTTCCGTCTCTTCCCCGGCCCTGGCCATGCCGGAAAGCGAAACAACCGCATCCTCATCGCCGGCCGCCGCAGCCGCCTCCAAAGCAGCCCGTTCAGCAGCCTTAGCCTCTGCTCTCGCCGCCTCCTCAGCCTCCTTCTTCTTGCGGTCAGCCTCTTCCCGGCCCGAAAGCTTATAAATCATCGGCTTCAAAAATGCCAGGTACAAATACAGGAAAATAGCGGCAATAATGACATACTTGCCCACATCTTTTGCCACACTAAAGGTCTCCGGACGCTTCCAGATCGGCACTCCGGCATCCTCAACCGGCGCAAAACGGGTATTCAAAACAGAAAGGCTATCGCCCCGCTCCTTGCTATACCCCATCGCCTCTCTCACCAAAGCCGCCACTTCCTCTTTCTCGGCATCGGTCAGCGGCACCAGCGCATCCTTACCATCGGCATCCTTGCCCTGCTTATAATTCACCACAACGGCAACCGTCATGCGCTTAATCTCGCCTTTCGCCTTCTGGACATAGCGCACCGTCTTATCGACTTCATAATTAATCACCGACTCCTTCTTGCCCTCCATCGGCGCGCCGTTGCCACCCTGGCCCACCGGCGTAAACACGCGCTGCCCCGGCGGCGCCGTCTGCTGCTGGCCAGGATTTTGCTGTATCAGCGGCGCAGTCGGCGGCACAGGCGGCTGGTTCGTCACGGCCCCCGGAATACCGCCGGCAGCCTCAGCAGGCATCTTCTGGGACTCCAGGCTCTGCTGGCTGCGAATAGAAGGCGTATTCGGCGCCTGGTTCGGCTTAAAAATCTCCTCAGCCTGCTCGGTCTTCGTAAAATCAACCTCAACAGTCGCTTCCGCGCGGACATTCTTCTCACCCACAACCGGCGCCAAAATCGACTCGACCCGTTTCACAATACTCTTTTGCAGCTCCTGCACAAACTGCATCTGCTTGGCATCAAGCTTCTCGCTCTCGGTCTTATCCTTATCCTGCCAGGAAAGCAATTCGCCATTCTGATCCACCACCGTCACATTCGACGCAACCAATCCCGGCACACTGCTCGCAACCATATGCACAACCGCATTCACCTGCGAACGATCCAATGAACGGCCATGAAACAACGTCAGCAAAACCGATGCCGTCGGTTTTTGCTGATCCCGTACAAAAACCGAAGCCTTATGCATCGCCAAATGCACCCGCGCGTGCTGGATCGCATCCATCGACTGGATCGTCCTGCCCAGCTCCCCCTCCAATGCGCGCTGAAAATTAACCTGCTCCAAAAACTGCGAAGAACCAATCTTCTGGTTCTCCATCACCTCAAACCCCACGCCGCTCGCCTTCGGCAAACCCTGCGACGCCAGCCTCAGGCGAAGATCATGCACCCTCTCGGACGGCACCAAAATCGCCCCGCCGCCATCCATAAACTTATAAGGCACATTCATCTGCTCCAGCGCCGTCACAATCGCCCCGCCGTCCTTATCCGAAAAACCGGAATACAGCACCTTATACTCTGTCTTCTGGCTCCACATCCAAATGCCCGCCATCACAGCAATCACGGCTGCAATACCGACAGACAAAGCAATATTCCGGAAACGCGGCTCGGAAAGCCGTTCCCTAAACTGGGCCACCCGCCCCTGCGGGGCCGCATCAACTGCCGCATCTGCCGGCACTACCGCCGGTGTCGGCACACCACCCAGCACACTTGGTTCTTCCGCTATTGCCATCTTCGTCCTCAGGCTAACTCACTATCTAATAAGGAATCGCTCATTTCCCGGTTCGGCGTCCTCAAAAAAACACAAACGGGAATCAGGAGCAGTATCTATTCTCCCTGCAAACCGCCCATTTCAAAGCACGGAATAAAGCGGATTTTCACCCCCTTATTCACGTTCAGAAAAATAAAACCGGTGCTAAAGTAACCAACGTGTATCAATCCGTAAGCGGAAACAACCCTCAGGAAAAAAAACATGATGGCAATCAACACCAACCAGATTCAAGCCATGCTTGCCCAGATCAGGGCAACCGCCACCCAGGTCGCGCCCCCGTCCAGCCAGGTCCAAAAAGTAGAAAAACCGCTGGCCGGCGCCGCTCCCCAACCCCAGGCAACCGGCAAAGTCGACTTCGCGTCCGCCCTCAGATCCACCTTAGACAGCGTCAACGACCTGCAAGTCCAATCAGAACAACTGGGCAAGCAATTCTCGCTAGGTGACGACAGCGTTCAGCTCTCTGACGTCATGATCTCCATGCAAAAAGCCAGCATCGCGCTCCAAACCACCGTTCAGGCCAGAAACCGGATCGTCTCTGCCTACCAGGAAATCATGGGCATGCAAGTCTAACCCCCCTCCTCAAACCATCAAAAAACCATGCCGGACGCCGTGATATTTTCACGGCAACCGCGCCAGGCAACCTAAAAATTCAGCCGAAAAAAAACCGTGCCGAAAAGCACGGATTACCCTGGACGAACGAAGCACCTTTTCGCCTCAACAAAAAACAAAACCGGCGTTGCACAGCCGGTCTGCATAACACAACCCTATCCGCGACAATCAATCATCCGTCAGCTTTTTTCTCATCCGCTCAATACGGGTAATATAGCGCTGGACCAGCGCGGACTCAGCCGAAGACAAATCGACAAACAAGCAACCGATCCGATGCCGGGGCTCGTTATTCGGCCCCAAAACCCGATGTGAATTACGGATCTCCAGCGCCACAAACAAAGGCTGCGTCTCAGGCAACTCCAGGCGGCAATTCCGATAAACCTTCCCTATCGTCACATCCACCATCATCGAAACATCAATCACGCAAGTCCCGCTTGGGCTTAAATCATAAACACTATTAACCAGATATGTCGTCTGGCCATTAATCTCTATCGGAATATGAATGGTGCTGTTAAAAACCGGCACACGGAAATGCTCTCGCCGCTGCAAACGGACAAGCCGATCCGGAAAAGGCGCCCTAAGCGCCGGCATGCCCTCGAACGTATACGGAAAAGCATGGTCAACCGTAAAAGCAATCTTAATCTTATCGAGCACGCCCTCAAAACTAATCACCGACCCCTTTAACGCGATCTGATTTCGGAACCCGACCGGCGCCATATCCAGCACCAGCATCTTATGCTCCATATCCACATCCAATACGCTGGTTATCACGGTCTCCATCGTGCCGGGCAAACTCATATGGATCAACTTCTTATCCGTCTTGATACGCCTCAAAATCCGGCCGATCTCCAAAGACGAGTAAACCTGGTATTTCTCCAGATTCTCCTCAAATGACCTGCCCGGATCATCAACTGACGGTATGCTCGTTTCCATTCATCTTAGCCCAGGCCAATCCTCTCTCACCATCCAGGACAGCCCTCAAAACTTTCCCAAAACGCACGCTCGAAAACCTAAAAAAAACGCCTCTGCACTCACTCTCCGCCGCATTGTACCAGGCAAAAAGATCAACAAAAGCCATATTTACGCAGAATCGCCTCCCTCCCGGATTGACTCCACTTTCGGAACATCCAGGACAGGAGAAGGGGGCAAGGGCTGTTTTGCAGCCTGCCTCGCTTCGACATGATAAAGCCAAGCAAGCAATTCCGCAACTACACGATACAGCAAAGGCGGAATATCCTGATCCAGCTCGACCTGCATCAAAAGCGCAACCAACTCGCGGGACTGATGCACAAAAACGCCGCTCTCATTAGCGCGGCGGATAATCTCTTCCGCAATCAAACCGCGCCCTTTCGCAACCACCTTGGGCGCTCTGCTGCCTACCTCGTAAGCCAGCGCGACGGCGTTCTGCTGTCTCTCACGCTCGTTCATCATTCACCGTAAAATAATCCAGCCGGGCATCCGCCGCCGAAAGCGCCGAAACCAGCTCCGGCCCAAACTCCCGTAAAACCGAAGCAGCATCCGCATCCGCCGCGCCCAACTGCACCTGCACCACGCCGCCCGTCACGCGCATGGTCGCCGTCACCGCGCCCAACAACGGCAAATTCACCCGAAGCACGCTCTGCCAGCTCGTCTCCATCCGCTCATCAAAAGCACGCTCCTTGCGCGGCGTATCATCCGTCACCTCCCACTCCATCTCCTGGCCCGGCCACAACTCGCCATGCCAGACAAACCGCCGCTGTTCCAGCGCATCCAACTGCAAACGGATCATATTCGCCGCATCGCGGTCAATCACGGACTCCAGCTTCTCCGGGGGCTGCTGTGTCGACACGGACAACTTCGCTGCCGCCTTGCTCATCAACGACTGAACCCAGCTCTTCTCATGCAGCGTCTCCAAACGGTTCATCGGCTCCGTTCCCCGGCCCTCGCTCTGGGCCGGATTTCTCATCTTCGCCTGCGGCTCACTCATCAGCGTCGCCTGCAAACGCTCACCCGCCACCCACTGCGCCAAATGCGACTCATAAAAAAGGCCGCTCGAACCCAACACATGAGACAAAGCCGTCTGAAGCGAAGCCGCCAGGCCGGACGGCATCAAAAGCGTCGCGGTCGGTGCAGCGGCCGGAGTAGAAAGCAACGGGGAACGCCCTGTCAGGGCGACGGAAGAACCACCTTCGGAAACCGCGCGCAAAATATGATCAATCAAACGCCCGGTACTGGACACGGAAGCCTGCGCCGCCGGCCCCCGCTCGAAAAGAAAAGTCAGGCGCGGCTCTCTCGCCAAAAGCGTCAGCGTAATCTTCTCGCCGACCTGCGCATCGCGCGGCAAATCCATCTGAACGACCGTATCGGCCACCCGCACCATGGAAGTACCGTCTTCGCTCTGTGAAACAACCTCGGCCATCACCGGACGGCCAACGGCCAGCGTCATCAGCCGCGCATAAACATCCTGCTTAAAATCACCAGCAGGGCCAAGCTGCTGTATACCGGCAATCTGGCTAACAGGGCGTGTGCCGGTGACATCGCTCCGCAATTCCATAAAACCTAGCTAACCAAATTCATGCCATAGGCCCGATTAACCTTGCGGGACGTCGCGGAACGGTGAATCAAATCAGTCAACTGCTTCATCCAGGGCTCAGTCAGCTTCCGGATACGGCGATCATCATCCAAAATCTTCTGGATAATCGTCATCTTATAAACCATCTCATCCTTGGTCAAATCGTCATGAGAATCACTCATCCGCAGCGTATCCACATAAGCTGAACACTGCGACTCCAGCTCGGTCAGCACCTGCCAATCCTGCGCCTCGGCAGCCTCAACCATCAGGTCCATCATGCCGGAAACCTTATCATAAACAACCAGTATCGCTCTCTTATCCATCCTTATGCCCTCATCTGGGTTACTGTGCGCGGCGAAAGCGCATCGCCTGGCCGCTGCATGGCAACAGCCTCCACCGCAACTGCCGGCCGGCTCTCTGCATTATCGCCAATCTCATCCCATGCGCCTTTAATCTCTATCAAAAGAGCACGCACCTCGGCAAGCATCGCCTGATCATTCTTAATATTCGCCTCAAAAAGACGGCGGGCCATATAATCGTACAAACTATCCAGGCTCTCCGCCAAATCGCCCCCCGCCTCTTTATTCAAGCAAGAACGCAAGCCGACCAAAATAATAGAAACCGCTTTGGAAATCGCCTCCCCCTTCTTCTCGATCTCGCCCGCTTCCATATGCACGGCGGCAAAATCAACCGCCGTCACCGCGCCCTCATACAACATCGATATCAACTTATGCGGACTCGCCGCCAGCACACCGGTTTCCACGCCAACCTGCGCGTAGGCACTCACACCTTGCCGGGAAAAACAAAACATACTCTCTCCTTCATCAAAAACCGCTTCACAAGCAGCCCGGAATCAATCAGGATTTCGAACCCCACAGACCCGCCAGCGAAGCCAGCTGTGCCGTCAAATACGAACTCGTTGAATTCAACGAAGCAACCAGCATATCCAGCGCCGCAAACTGCGCGCGATAACGCTCTTCCGTCGCCGCGATTCTGGCTTCATAAGTCGTAAAATCCTTCTCTACCTGCGCAATCGACTTATTAATCCCGTCAATGCGGGAATTAATCGCGCTATGCTCACCCAGCAAACTATCAGCCAACTTGGAAAACTGATAAGCAAAACCCCGCGAAAAGCTCACGCTCCCCTTAATATTCGACTCCTCGCCCGTCACCTTCAGCTTAACGCCGTAAGCATCCGTCCCCACAGCCCCCGTCAGCGTCTGGCCGCTGCCGGTAGCCGCCTGGCCGTTAATCGTCCCTGCCACATCCAAGCCGGCTGTCGCCACCGTATTCGTAAAAAGGCCGCCGGTCTCCGTTATTCTCACTTCAGACTCCGAACCCCAGGTGCTCGACGTAACCGTAAATGCGCCATCCTTAAACTCTGCGGTCACATTAGCGGCGGTATCCTTAAAAGCCGTATTAATCTTGGACTGAATCTCTGCCGCAAACTCTTTCTCGCTCGCATAACTCTTCTCATCCAACGTAATCGACTTGGACACGCCGTTAACCGTCACCTGCATGGTACGCTGCTGTGCCGTCGTCCCCGTCAAATTCAGGCCGGAACCACCCAGTTCAAAAGCAAACGTCCCTTTCGTCGCTACCTGCGTAATCTCCACATCAAAACTGCCGGTCTTGGCATAAGCCTCCGCATCCAAAAACGTAATCGCCGGATTCGTGCTCATCCCGCCTTCGGCAAACATCGCCGTAAACGCATCAAAATTAGCCGCCAGCTTCGCGTCCAGCTTCGCGTTATCAATCCGCAACGCCCCATCGCTCTGCACGGAAATCCCCACATCGGACAACGTGCGATAACCCTGGGCGCCGCCCGACACAACCTGGGAAAGCATATTCTTCATCTCAGTCTGGATCGAACGCACGGCAGAATCACCCGTCAAAACAGAAGCGCTCTTCCCCTCCGCATCGTACTTTGTCAACTGCTTCAAGGTATCGTTCAAAGCGTTATAAGCCTGCACCAGCTTCTCCACGGCTGACTTCGCCTGGCTGGTATCGCGCGTCACGGACAATGTCGTCGTCTTACTCGCATCCGCCGACAGCAAATTAATCGTCACCCCCTCAATCGCATCGGTAACCGTATTGGACGCCTTGGAAATCTGAATGCCGTCAAGGGTAAACTCTGCATTTTGCGCCGCCGTCGTCTGGGCCAGACTCTGGCCCGCATCATCCGCAGGATCATAAGCCAGCAAATCCGACAATGCGGAATCGCCGTCAACCGAAATCTTCATGCTCTGCTTCTCGCCGGTCGCCGTATTCGTCAGCGTCAGGCGGTAAGGATTGCCGCTGCCGTCATTCACGATCGAAGCCGTCACGCCAATACCCGCCGCATTAATCGCATCACGGATACCCGCCAGCGAATTATTGCTCGCATCAATCTCGATCGTCTTCACGCCGGCGCCATTGGAATTAAAAGCCGCGCCCGTATATTTGCCGGTATCCGCATCATATGTGCCGCCGGAAATCGTGCCGAAATCAATCGTAATCGTACCCGTGCCGACAGCAGCCTTATCACTCGCCATGCCGTTGGCAACCAGTTTTTGCGACTGGGCAAGCTTGGAAACTTTCAATGAATATGTGCCGTTAGCCGCAGACGCGCCTGCCGAAATCGTCGCAATATCGGTATTGGTACTCCCGGCATTCGACTTTTGGTACTGGCTAATGGAAGAAAGGCCGCTAATCGCGCTCTGGAAAGACGAAAGCGCGCTTTTAACCATACTATAGCCGGAAAGCTTAGTCTGGTAACTATCCTGTTTAGCCGCCAGCATCTGCAACGGACGCTGCTCAACCTTCATCAGGTTAGAAAGCAATGTCTCCAAATCCAGACCGGAAGCGACGCCAAGTGATGAAATAGCCATCAAAATCTCCTGCATATCCCTGCTGACTTCTCAGCAGCCTACCTGCACTTTACCTGACTCGCCCCATTAACAAGCCTGGGAATAAGGGGAATTACATGGCTTATTTTTCAAAATTCCCCGGATGCGAGCCTTACCTGAACACTCTTTTCACATGCCTTAACGGCACGCTTTGTATTCTTAACGGCAAACGCTCCCGGATACTTTAGGGCACAACAACCCGAACTACGCCTTCGTCTCCACAAACATCCCTTTTAGCTTGCTCAGGGATTTAGCAAGCGCCAGCGCTTCCTCTGAAGGAATCTGTTTAATCACTTCCTGTGTTTCCGAATCAACAATCTTCACCACCACACGGCCCAAATCCTCATCCACTGCCAGATTCAAGTTCGTTGCCGCCAAAGGAAGGGAACTGGAAATATCGTTAAGCAGCCTTTGAGCCTGCTCTCTTTGCACCTCTCTTGCCGTCGCATTCTCCGTCATGGAAAATGACTGGCCGTTTTGCTGCGCCTGACGCGGCCTATCTGCTACAGCCCTCTCACGGGCAGGCATCCCCCGCGCCAGCAAACCAGCGCCGGTCGGCTGGCCGCCCTCTCTTAATTGCGGCCGGACATCCTGCATATCGGCAGGCTTGCGGGTCATGCCCATCTGCCCCGGATCAGCAACCTGCGGCACGGCCTTTGCCGTCTGCACCGCCGTCTGCCCGGAAGCAGCCTCCTGCGTCAACTGAGAAAACGTCCCGCCATCCGCAGCCGGCCTACTCCCCACTGACAGGTTTCCAACGGTTCTGATTTCCATTTTCAGTCTCCTGTTCAATCTCACCATCAACCCTGGGCAACATCAGGGAATCAGCCTCACACATACGATTTCTCGCTCTTTTTTCACGTCTTACTTCTGCAAAAAAGAAACGATCATTCAAAAAACTACACTTATCGCCTTCAACATTAACGACACCAAAAACAAAACATTTAGGGTAAAAATGCCATTTTTTTAACTTTTTTTAATTTTTAATGCCGCACTCCTACCGCAACAACGAAAGCACAACCTGCGGCGCCTGGTTCGCCTGCGCCTGCATCGCCACACCCACCTGCTGCAACAACATTGCGCGCGACATGCCGGACACCGCCTGCGCATAATCCGTATCCATCACGCGGCTTCGCGCCGCAGCCGCACTCTCGGCCCCTATCATCAAATTATTAACCGTCGCCTCAAGGCGGTTTTGCATCGCGCCATACTTCGCACGCTCACTATTAATAGCCCCAAGCGCCGAATCAATCGTCGTAATCGCCCGTTGCGCATCCTCAAAAATCGCCACGTTCACACTCGCAACCGAATCCAGCCCCGAATAGCCCGCCAGCGCCATCCCGCCCAGCGGCATAGACTCCGTCACGGAAAACGCGCCCGGCGCATTCAATGTCACCGTCCCGACCGCCTCTGTCATGCTGCTATCGGTAATCGTTGCCGCCGTGGAAAGCGCGCCGCCTGCGCCATAAGACGCCATCGTCACCCCGGTACTGCCCGGCTTCGCCTGCAAACCAATCGTCTCCCCCGCCGCATTCGTCAGCTTAACGCCGCCTGTCACGGCATCGGTCTGCGCAACCACACCGGTCTGCGCCGACTGCTGATTAAAAGCACTCACAGCAGAAGACAAGTCGCCATTCGCCCCCACCGTAAAGGACACCGACACAGGCGAAGCATTATTGGAAACCATCTCAAAAGCATAAGACGCGCCCGCCTGCAAATTACCCACACTCACCGCTGTCGCCGCGCTCGCCGTCACGCCGGTCTCGCCGGACTGCGCGTTAATCGCCGCCGCAACAGACCGGGCCGAATCCCCGGCCTGCGTCGTCACCGTCGCTGTCCCCTGGCTCGACGCAACAGTCAACTGCACGCCGGCGGCAAGCGCCGTCCCCGGCTGCACCGCACCGCTATCCAAACGGTTATTACCGTAAGCCGAAGGCGAAAAATTCGTGCCGCCCACCCAAACCGTCTCACTCGCATTCGCCCCCACCTGAAACGGCTGCATTCCCATCGTGCCGTCAAACAGCCTCTGGCCATTAAACGATGTCATACCGGCAACATCCCCCAACTGGGACGCCAGTTGATTCACCTCCTCCTGGAGCGCCTGGCGGTCTGACGCGGAATAAGTCGCATTCGACGCCTGGATAGCCAGCTCCCGCATGCGCTGGAGATTATCCGAAGAAACAGAAAGCGCCCCTTCCGCCGTCTGCGCCAGCGAAATCCCGTCATACGCATTCCGGATCGCCTGATTCATCCCGTTAATCTGGGTTGTCATCAGAGCAGCCACATTCAACCCGGCGGCATCATCCTTCGCGCTATTCACACGCTTGCCTGAAGACAGGCGTTCCATCACCGTCGTCAGCGTCTGCTGCGTCTTTGTCAACTGGCGCGCCGTATCAAGCGCATTAATATTAGTATGAATAAAGGATGGCATCTTATCCTCCTGTCCGGTTTACCCTCTTGTTCCTGCACAGCAGCACCCGGCAATAAAACACAGCCCGGCTAGGGCTGCGCGCCCATCCAGCGGGCGCACGATTGCTTATCCCTATTAACGGCACGGCTTTTAAGAAACTTAAGGGCAAAAAGAAAAAAAATCCTAAAAACGCGCTCAAAAGCATGAGCGCATCATCGCTTTACGCAATTCCGGCATGAATATTGCGCAAACCGCCAATGCTGCCGGTTGCAGCCGGATCACAGCTCTCCGGAAAATGCATTTTCAAGTTAAAAATGCATTGATCATTTATATTTAATTTGATGCTGTGGCCTAACAAAGCCCCGAAAGGGGCTTTACTTATTGCTAAACCCGAAAGGATATATTGTGGATAGACATGTCATATTTGTGGATGCTGGTTATTTCTTTGCTGCTGGTTCAACTGCTGCCTTCAATCAAACCCTTCCTCACCGCAGTATTGGGCTGAAATCGCTCCAAAAGAAATGACATATTTAACTTCAAAAAACAAAGGATGGTCTAAACACCATCCTTTTTTTATATCTTAAGACCGGCCAGCGGCAAAAAAAGTGTCCGGGGTTTTTCCGGAAAAGACAGAAAACCGAAGTGCCTGTAAAACGCCACCGCCTCGTCGTCTTTGGCATCGACAACCATCGCATAGGCGGCAATCTCAGCCGTCAGGGAACGTTGTATTACATCAAAGAGCAAAGCGCCGCCCAATCCCTTGCCGGAATGATTGTCGTCCACAGCAAGCCTTCCCATTAGCACGGCAGGTATGGTTGGGTAACGTGGTAGCTTTGCACGAATTTCATCCGGCAGATCTGGCAGGGGGACACTGGTCGCTGCCAAAGTATAATAGCCCGCGATTTCATCCTCTGGCGTTACAGCCAGGTAGCAGGCCGCCAGCCTTCTCTTGATATCCTGGGATGCTTGTATTTGCAAATAGCGCGTCAGCGGATCAGATTTGCAGTTAAAAGCCTTTCGGTTGAAAGACGGGTTGAAACTAACCATGCGATATGGATTTGTAATAGTCATTTAGAAGTTCCTTCAAAACACCTGCTGCAACGACCGAAATGGGTTGCCTAATGTAATAACTACAAATCCATTCATTTGATAAAAAAAGAAGAACGTGGGCAGGTTTTAGATAACAGGTGAAGTATCACGCCGCGCTCCCCCTCAACGGGATAGCCTTTTCCCCTGCATGGCATCACCTTTCTTATGCCCCAATACTTTACTCGCCATTATTGCTGATTAGCTGTTTGTGGCGTTTGCTGGCACGGCGCAAGGCTGCGTTCGGTTTAGTCGGGCGAATAAGCGCATCAGCAAAAATCTTCTGGTCAGCGACAGAGAGCTTCAACATTTCGGTTTGCTGGATCGTCTCTTGTGCGGCAGCTTTTGCAGCAGAAATCACGAAATCAGACAGGCTGCGGCCTTCTATTTCAGCAGCGCGTTTCAATAGTGCGTGAATCTCTTTTGTCACCCTGGCTTCTAATCTGGCATCAGTAACAGTCATAATATATCTCCCAATTATTATTTGCTCATTGTACGGCAATTTCCCGTACAATGCAAGCGGGCTGTGGTATGTGGAAAAGAAAAGAATGGTGTTTAGACCATCCTTTTCTTTCTAACACATCCGCCACGCAGCTTAAGCGCTCAATAAATAAAAATCCCCCGGCTGCTCTCGCAACCGGAGGATAACAATCAATAACGGTTTTTGTGCAAGCAGTAAAAATGCCTGCTCTCTTGTGGAAAGCAGGCATTTTCTCATTCGCCCGCAAGGTATATCGCACCCTGAAAGGCGGCTTGAAACACGCCCGTTTAATCCCGGTAATGGATATGGGCTTCGGTACTGTCAGCGGGAATCGTGAATTCCATATTGATGCTGACGGTTTTAGGCACAGACGGTTTGGAAGCAGGATAACGATAAGGCTCCCACCCTGTTTCGCTATGCCAAAGCAAGCGGGGATCATAAACCGGCGTCATCCCGACAGGCACGGGAACCGTCTGATCCTGGTAGGACGCGCCGGCAGCCCGAAGGCTATTCACACCGGCGCTTTCCCCAAAACCAACTGCCCCGCCCCATTGCGCCTGCTCCCTGCCGCGCAGGCTGACCGCGTAAAATATTTCAGGCATCGCTTGCTCCTTTTCAAAGAGGGATGGCCCAACGTCCCGTATTACTACTGCTATTTACACCTGATGCGATGATCAGGTGATCTTTCAGGACGCCGCCATCTTCTTCCGGCAGGTAAAAATAATCGCCGTCACAGGGAATTTTGACCATATCCAGGTTGGATCCTGTGTGCAAGGCCAGAACCTTGGCGCCGTAAAAGCGACCGCGCACATGGTTTTTAACCGTTGTGCCGTTAGCAAAACATGCCAGCGCCCACAAGGTTGAGCAAAACACCGTATTCAGATCAAACGGATTGGCGTTGGCGGGCAATACATTCTCCAAAAGAGCGACAGATGACGACCCAACAGAAGCCCGGCCATACAGCGTCCCGACACCGTTCGGCGACAGGATGTCCACCTCTGTTGTCGTATTGGCAATCGACCGGGGGAGTCCATATCCTCTTAAAAGACCACCATTAGTGGTTGCAGCTTGATTACCAGACGCGCTTCCGGGAGAAAGAAGGGCGAAGCGGGGATATTCCCCCGTCACTTCCGCAGGGTTGTCCTTGGAAATTTCGATTGCTCCGACCCAGGAGTAGTAACCATATGACCCATTACTGCCCACCGTTTCTGTTCCTGTATCCGATTTCATGCGGCTGTACATAATCAGGTATCTTGGCGACGCAAAGATCCAGACCGTTCCAAAAACCCCCACATTCATGTTTTGCATGTGACTATCTGTATTTGAAAGCATCGCCTTATTTCTCCCCACATGCGCCTGGGCATCCCACTCCTCAAAAACATTAAGCAAACACTTCGTCGCGTTCGTCGCCCAATCCACTTGCACGTACTTGAAAACAGCCGGGTTATCGATCATCGGGGCACGGAAGACGGTTTTATATTCGGCGGAATTGTCATGCACCTCCCATCCTTGTTGCGCGATAAAGCCAGCCATGACCGGATAAATAGCCGCTTTCGTATCCGTCAGCCCATAGGTGATGACGCCGGAATTGGGGCCCAGTCTTTCTATATTGACAGCCATATAAATCTCCTCGTTATAATGTGATGATGAAAATGATCGAATCGTATAATCCATTTATGGCTAAGTCACAAATGGATTATACTGTATTCATTTCCAGCATGCAAGCCTTTTGAGGAGGATGCCTGCCTGAACCAAAAAAACCGGCTCTTTACGGAAAAAACAGGCGCTTTCCCGGTTAGCGCAAAAACGCATGGTGATAGGATAGATCATAAAAATGGCGATCCGTTTCCGGCGATTTTTATTGATTTCCACTCACATAATAGACCATATAAGGTCTCAATCAACCGAAACAACCAAAAAAAATCCCCCGATCACTTTCGCAACCGGAGGATAACAATCAATTAAAACAAAACGATCTGCGGTCAGGCTTTCTCCCGGTGGAAACTGCCATTGGCCTGAAGCGACTTGGCCAACGTCAATGCCTCCTCCGATGGAAACTGCTTGATCACTTCCTGGCTTTCCACGTCAAGCACCTTCACCACAACACGTCCCAGCTCATCATCAACCGACAACTGCAAATGGCTGGAACGATACAGGGAATTAAGCGACTTAGCCATAATGGCAATCGCTTCTTCCACCTGACGGGGATCGGTTACCGCCTTATCTACCGCGGTCTTCTCAACGCCGGCCGGCTGCCGGACAGCCTCAACCGTGATCTGCCCCTGTTTTTGCCCGGACGGGAAAACAGGCGCGCTCTCGGTCGCAGGCCGGGGTCCGGCAGGCGGCGCATTATTACTCACTCTCCCGATTTCCATCATCATCTCCTTTCAAATGGATGCCTAAGCCCTGGCCTGCCAAACAGCAGGCTGGGGCCCGGTTATCCAGCTTCAATCAGCCGGACTGTCATCTCTTTGTCAAGCCTATGGCTTAGCGGATCAATGACAAAACCGTTTGCGGGAGCTGGTTCGCTTGCGCCAGCATCGCCGTTCCAGCCTGCTGCAGGATCGAAGCGCGGGACAGCTCGGCTGTTTCCTGCGCGTAATCCGCATCACGGATACGGCTTCTCGCATTGCTGCTGTTCTCGCTATTGACCTGCAAGTTGGCAATCGTCGATTCAAAGCGGGATTGCAGCGCGCCAAAACGGGCTTTCTCGCTGTTGATCACGTTGATTGCCGCATCACAGATGGCGATTGCCAACTGGGCCTTGTCAAACGTCGTGAGATCCAGGTTCGCAACCGATTTCAGTTGCGACGAGGTAACAGGGAAATCCGCAGCAGCAGCGCCGGAAACGCTAAAGCTTGCCTGCGAATCCAGCGTCACCGTACCGATCACCCCAGCCACATTCGTATCGTCGATCGTTTTAGCCGCACCCGCAGTGGCAATATCCGTAGCCGAGGCATATTGGATATTACTCAGTGTCGCATCTACATTCGACGTGGTTTCTACCAACTGAATATTCTCACCCGCAGCGTTGGTCAGCTTGATGCCTCCCAGCGACGCGCTGTATTCGGCAACCACGCCTGTCTTGGCTGAAGCCGCATTAATCGCGTTCACTGCGCCGGCATAGCCGTCCGCATCCTGGGCCGCACCAACCGTAAAGGAAATCGTGATGGCTGTGGCATTGTTGGAGGTCATTGCAAAAGAATACGACGTGTTTGCAGTCGCTGTCAGCACGGCTTCCGTCTTGGCCGAGGCGGACACGCCGGTCTTGCCGGTTTCCGCGTTGATCAGCGCCGCTGCAGCCTTGGCGCTTGCGGCATTTGCATTAAGATCTACCGCAGCGCTGGAACCGTAACGGCCTGATACAACCAGGGCCGTCGACGAAAACTCAAAGCCTGAGCTTGTATCATCAGAGGCCAGCGATTGGGTATAAACACGGTTATTACCATAAACGCTGGTCTGGAAGTTGCTACCAGAGCTGGTGATGACTTCATTCGCGTTGGCGCCGACCTGGTAGTTTTGCGCACCCAACGTGCCGTCCAGCAAATTCTGGCCGTTGAACTTGGTGGTCGTCGCAATGCGGTTGAGTTCTGCCGTCAGCTCGTTGACTTCATCCTGCAGCGCCTGACGGTCGGCGACCGAGTTGGTGGCGTTGGAAGATTGGACTGCCAACGTACGGATACGCTGGAGCATATCGCCGGATGTGGTCAGCGCCCCTTCCGCCGTTTGCGACATCGAGATGCCGTCACGCGCGTTGCGGATCGCCTGGTTCATACCGTTGATTTGCGTTGTCATCCTTTCAGAGATACCCAGACCGGCTGCGTCGTCCTTGGCGCTGTTGATGCGCTTACCCGAAGACAGTCTTTCCAGTGCGGTGGACAAAGCTGATTGTGTGTTGTTGAGGTGACGCTGTGAATTGAGCGACGCGATGTTGGTGTTAATAATTTGAGGCATGATCGTTCTCCTAAAATGCCGTCAGTACAATGAATGAAAGCCTTGCAATACATCCGAAATGTCGGCATGACAAATCAGACCTGGCTTTTGGCATCGGTGTGTTTCCTTCAAAACCGACCTCTGCCTGAAATACTGGCGTGCAACTGCTAAAAACTAGCCGACGCAACCATTTCTTTCAATCCTTCTTTTTCAAACCCATTCCCAAACCCCTGCCGGGGCTTGGGGATAGATCCGGAAAAGACCGGGATGATAACCACATCCCGGTCAATCCTTTCGCTTAGCGGATCAGCGACAGCACCGTTTGCGGGAGCTGGTTCGCTTGCGCCAGCATCGCCGTTCCGGCCTGTTGCAGGATCGAAGCGCGGGACAGCTCGGCTGTTTCCTGCGCGTAATCCGCGTCACGGATACGGCTTCTTGCGTTGCTGCTGTTCTCGCTATTGACCTGCAGGTTGGCAATCGTCGATTCAAAGCGGGATTGCAGCGCGCCGAAGCGGGCTTTCTCGCTGTTGATCACGTTGATTGCCGCGTCACAGACGGCGATTGCCAGCTGGGCTTTGTCAAACGTCGTGAGATCCAGGTTCGCAACCGATTTCAGTTGCGACGAGGTGACGTCAAAGTTCCCGCCAACTCCGGTGGTGGCGGCGGCGCCGGAAACGCTAAAGCTTGCCTGCGAATCCAGTGTGACCGTGCCCACAACCCCCATTCCGCCGGTACCGATAGCTGTACCAGTAGCCGCAGTGGCTGCATCCGTAGCCGAGGCATACGAGATGTTGCCCAGTGTCGCTGTGGTAGCCGAACCCGTGGTAGCCGCCAGGTTGATATTTTCACCCGAGGCGTTGGTCAGCTTGATACCGCCCAGCGATGCGCTGTACTCGGCAACCACACCGGTCTTGGCTGAAGCTGCGTTGATCGCGTTCACTGCACCAGCGTAGCCGTCCGCATCCTGGGCCGCGCCAATCGTAAAGGAAACCGTGATGGCTGTGGCATTGTTGGAGGTCACATCCAGGGAATACGACGTGTTCGCCACGGCGGTCATCACCGCTTCGGTTTTAGCCGAGGCGGTCACACCGGTCTTGCCGGTTTCCGCATTGATCTTCGCCGCCGCGCTCTTGGCCGTATCGGTCGCTGCAAGGGTTATGTTCGTGCTGCTGCCGTAACGGCCTGAAACCGTCAGGGCGCCAGTTGCACCAAACGCTGGCGTAGCACCAACCGTTGACTGGGTATAAACACGGTTATTACCATAAACGCTGGTCTGGAAGTTGCTACCAGAGCTGGTGATGACTTCATTCGCGTTGGCGCCGACCTGGTAGTTTTGCGCACCCAACGTGCCGTCCAGCAAA
>Ga0082212_10001481_pt1 | contig 34627 bp, 31 predicted proteins | sample TergutNt197P3_FD_71548 | JGI IMG/M metagenome (GOLD analysis project Ga0082212, IMG submission 71548) | Neocapritermes taracua P3 segment gut microbial communities from Petit-Saut dam, French Guiana - Nt197 P3 | ecosystem: Host-associated > Arthropoda: Insects > Digestive system > Gut ... | reverse complement strand
ATAAAAACAGCACCCCGCAAAGCGACTCTCGCTCTAAGGGGTGCTGTGTCCCTTAATCGGTTAGCTGCCGGAGCAATATAAATTTGGTGGATACATCGTTATGACAGCTAATCCAACGGTTTGCAGGGTTTTGTGGTTCCCAATATCGGCGCATGGAAAACACGGAGAAAGTGGGAAAAACAGCCTTTTTTAGCCGAAATGAGGGGCAAAGTGTGGGAAATCCCACAAAATACATTCGATGCGCAATGTAGAAAACACTCCCCGTGAAGGAGAGGGCGTGTGCAGGTTCTATCCTTATTATATATTGATTTATTGGAAACTGGGTGTTGACTATCTGTGAAGCTGTGGTATTATTGAGACACAAGATACTCCGCTCGCTACCGACTCGGCACAGCGGAGGTGTCTTTGTAGCTATATGCAAACTAACTGAAGTGGCGGTATGGGGCGTTGACTCTGATAGTGCATCCTCATTGTTTGCGATGCCAAGTATCGTAGGGGTTATGGCGAGGGCTTTCGACAGGGGATCAACTATGAACGTATACAACGAGTCAGCCAATCCTGACTCAGCCGACAGAAAGGCTCGTGCGTCCGACTAGAATCAGGTAGGCGCAGATTTGCGCAAGGCTATGGACGAGTATGAGCAATTATAATTATAATAAACGTAATCAGCAGTTAGGGAGAATGGAGGTATGAACGATGACAACAGTATTCGACGTGGCTGACTATGTATTAAAAGCTGTAGAATCAACTACATCTATGAAGCTGCAGAAGCTCGTCTATTATTCGCAGGCGTGGTCATTGGCTTGGGACGACACGCCGTTATTCGACGAGGACTTCCAAGCATGGGCTAACGGGCCGGTGTGCGTGGAGTTATTCCGAAAGCACAAAGGCGTTTTCAAGCTGAACGCGAACTTCTTTGAGCCGTACATAAGCGAGGACTTATCTGACATGCAAAAAGAATCGGTCTCGCAGGTGATAGAGGATTATGCGTTTATGGCGCCGCATGAGTTGAGCGATTTGACCCATCGCGAATACCCGTGGATAAATGCGCGAGGCAACACGCCTCCAGGTATGCCATGCGATGCGATAATTGAGAAGGAAGTCATGCGCGATTATTACGCTGGTCTCATACCGGTCGTATGAGCAACAGAACGTCAAAAGAGAAGTATTCGAGTGGAAAAGCAACAGGCGGGCAGAAACCAAACGCCCGGAAGATGCTGACTGCCCCAAAGGTTGAACCGTCAAGTTACTATGACAAGATGCCAACGTGGCTGTTCCAGCGTTTCGATTTCAAGCACAAAAAATGGGGACTTGACTATAATGCGAAGATACTGACTGCTGTGTTCACATATCTATCGCACCTCGAAAAGATGGCGTGGAGCGAGATACTTACAACAACATCGGGGCGGAGCAGGAACACGCGACACCATAACATCAGTTTAACGGATCTGAGTAGAGACGCTCAAAAACGTGCAGCCGAAATAAATGCGGACGAGTTCGACAGGCTATGTTCCATTGCAATCGACAGTACAATTCGAGTATGGGGGCATATCAGCGACGGCCTCTTCTATATTATCTGGATAGACCCAGACCACGAGATATATCAAGTCGAGAAGTATTAACGTAATAGAACTAGCCGCCCTCCGGGGCGGTTTTGTATACTTGTAGAGTTTACCGCACAGGTCGTTCTGTGTTCTTATTTTTGTCGAATCTTCGTTGTTACATTCGGCTCCGGCGGCAATGCTTCACACGCAAGAGGTCGTTGGTTCGAGCCCAATAGTCTCCACCAAGAGAAAACCCTGCAACCGCAACGGTTTGCAAGGTCTACTCTTAAAACTGTCTATCGCGAACACTACACAAACTTGACGGCTGTGCCGTAAGCCATCACTTCGCTGGCAGACTCCATGATTCCGGAAGTAGCGTAGCGAACTCCAACGATAGCGTCCGCCCCCAGCCCTTGCGCTTCTTCGACCATTCGCTCTGTCGCGACTCCCCTGGCTTCTCTCAGCAAATCAGTATAATCCTTGATCTCGCCGCCGACTATTGTTCTGCCGAGAGCTTTAAAGTCTTTTCCGATGCTCTTTGTCTGGACTACGTTGCCTTGCACCAGCCCCAACTGGCTGAGCTGCTTCCCGGTGATATTCTCCGTTGTTGTAATTAGCACTTTCCTACCCTCCATTTATAATAATGAGTCTATGGGCATTGCTTCTCGGGGCGCGATATACGAACCCGCTCTGCCCCCTGTGTGATAATACACTATTCACACAATTATTACAACCTTTGTAGATATTGTTTATCGAGTCCTCAAGGCGTTGACCCTGTAAGTGACCCGACTATGATTCTATCATGATCCGATACGTATGTGAAACGGTGACAAGTCGTCACCAGCAAAAAAAGGAATCCCTTGATGGCAAAATGAGGGTGACGGTATAAACGACGGTATAAATGGCGGGTTAAGCCAAAGTAAAAGAAAGGCAGAGAATAACTATGATTGAGTTATCAAGAAAAGAGCAGCGAGTAGCTGTCTTCGAAGACACATTACGACTTATCAGCGCGAACAGCGAGCTTACCGCTTTGACCGAAAAGGCAAAGCAGGATACGAGGATGTATATGGAGGGTTTCTGCTCAGAAAACCGACCTGCATTCAGTAATACTGCTACATAGGTCGTCCAGGATCGCAGCTTTCAAGCTGCGGAAAAACTCACGGCAAAATATGATCGTGTCGCGGTGCTGAACTTCGCAAGCGCGACCAATCCCGGCGGCGGCGTAAAAAACGGAGCATCAGCTCAGGAAGAGTGCCTGTGCAGAATCAGCAATCTTTATCCATGCCTGAAGCAGCCTCGTCTATGGGAGCCTTTCTACGGATTTCACAGAAGCCTTCCGCACAAAAACTATAGTGACCGGATTATTTACTCAAAGGGTGTCACCGTCTTTAAGACAGATGAAGAACATCCACGCTATACGGACAGTTGGTATAGCGTGGATGTCATAACGTCACCTGCGCCAAACATCAACGGCGTTGAGAACCCGAATCTAGCCGCGCTACGCACAATTTTCGCAAGCCGCATACGCGCCATCCTTGAAGTAGCGATGGAGAACGGCGCCAAGGCTCTCGTTCTGGGAGCTTTCGGCTGCGGTGCTTTTCGCAACCCACCGGCATTGGTCTCACAGGTTTTCCGTGAGGTTCTGGCAGATGGCGGCTATGGGGAGCACTTTGCGGAAATCGTATTTGCGATAATACGAGCAAACAACCCCAACCAGGATAATCTGGCCGCTTTCAAACGCACGTTCAGTTCATCGATATGATGATTCGACATTTACACACGAGGAGTGACAAGTAGATATGAAAAGCTGGAAAAATGTAACAGAGACGTTTTCAAATGAGCAAAGGCATTATAAGAATACGTACTTGGAAAAATGTGAGGTCTATGATGGTGTAGTTGAGGTGAGCCTCTTTTCGTCAGCAGATGATTTATACGAGATTTATTTTTCGTATGGAATATTCTACGGGATTATATATGTTGAAGAAGAGAATGCGCTCGAAAAGTTCGAAGCAGTAAAAGAAGATCTCGAACCGGAGTATCGTCAGCACAAGGATCCAACAGCGACATTTATTAATGAGTTTGCTAAAAAGCACAAAGTCAGTTTGCCAAGCGACATTTTCTTTGATTTCAGTTTTTAGCCAAACGGAGAACAACGCAACGTAAACTCCCAGAGTTACATCCACAGTTTTCTGCGGACAGGGAGCAGCGCGCCGCAGGGTGGGTGGGAACGGTTGACTTGCGCTGCGGCAAATGCTGGTGGGCGGCGCGCTGCTCGCGACGCGAGGCGTCGTGTTAAGGGGGTCGGGCTTGCTGCCAGCGCGATAGACCATGCCCTGCGTGACATACAAATCACCCGCCGCCTGCGGGCGGCACCCTCTTTGCCAAAGAGGGCAAAGCCGGGAACTGCCACAATTTATCGCGTTGCTCTTCCCAGACTAAAGACCAATGCTCTCGACGTTTCAGACTAACGTCCACTTTCGCGTCCACTGTGGACGTTACTGTGGAAATTTACGCGCAACAGTCCGCAAGCACTACAGTTGTTGCATATATCCCCGCGCGTGTGCTAAAATACACAGTATCAAAAATGAGGAGGTCTCGCTGTGCTTAGTGTCAAGGAAAACTTCTTGCGCGCCTTAAGGGGCGAAGCCCCGGAGTATGTGCCCAGGTACAGTATCTTCTGGGGGATGGGCCCGTCGTTTCTCGGCGGAAACCGGGTAAACGGCGTTGGAAAGGATTTGTTCGGCGTCGAATGGATTGACGAAGGCAGTGCTATAAAAGCAGCGCTGCCCAGAAACGATGTTTTTCTGCTCGATGACATTCGCCGCTGGCGCGACGTCATAAAATTCCCGGACTTTTCAGGCATTGACTGGGAAGCGGCAGCGAAAAAAGATCTGGAAGACAAAGACCCGGATCTGCCGAGAGGCGGCGGTACCTCGATATTCGGCTTCTTCCAGCAGCTCATGGCGTTCATGGGCTTCACTGAAGGCCTTGTCGCCTGCTATGAGGAGCCTGAAGAAGTTATCGCGCTGATGGACTACCTATGCGACGGCTACCTTAGCCTTGCGGAAAATCTCTTGACGTACTACAAGCCCGACTACATCATGCTTGGCGACGACATCGCCCACGAGAGGAACCCGTTTGTATCGCTGGATACTTTCCACGAGATATTCGAGCCCGCGTGGCGCAGATATTTGAAATTCTTCAAGGACAGGGGATATCTTGCTGTGCACCACAACTGCGGCCGCTTTGAAGACTTCCTCGACGACGTCGTGGATATGGGTTTCAACGGATGGGACCCCGCGCAGCATTCGAACGATCTCGTTGCGATAAAGCAAAAGTTCGGGAACAAGCTTGTGATCTGCGCCGGTGTCGATTCACGGCAGTTCCTCCCGCACATAGACGTCACAGAGGAGGAAGTACGCGCCTCCGTGAAGAGACTGATGGACGATCTCGCACCCGGCGGCGGCTTCGCTTTCCTCGGCGGCGGCCCGAACGAGGATCCTGTCATTCAACAAAGATCAGACTGGGTCAACGATGAGTTTGAGAAGCTGAAAAGCACGTATTATCAATAGCGCGAAGCGTTAACAAGGAGGCGAGGCATCTGCCTGATCTCTGGATAAAACTCACGCGGGGATCGGGATGCCGCTAAATGGTTCCTAACAGCACCGGCTCAAATGCCACCGGCTCAAAAGGCCTGGTTGTCTTCATACATGGATTCATGGGCAACCCAAGCCAGTTTTCGAAGTTTGAGGCTTTCGTCAACGATCACGGCTTTGAGTCGACGTCCCTGCTGCTGCCCGGCCATGGCGGTCCGCTCAGGGAGTTTTCAAAGAGTACTGCGGCACAGTGGCAAGGCTATGTGCTTGATCAGGTGCGGCAACTGGCGCAAAGCTATGGCGAAGTCTGGCTCGCAGGGCACTCTATGGGGGGCTTGCTGGCGCTGAACGCCGCGATAGAGCTCGAAAGCTCTGTCAGTGGCGTATGCGTCATTGCCAGCCCCTTCAAACTCGCCCTCTTTTCCGCGAAAGCCAACAAGACGCGTTTGCGGTACATATTCTACCGCGGTAAAAACCCAATAAAGACCGCTCTGATGGCGAGAACAGGCATCCGCTTCTCTCCCAGGGTGGTTGTGCGGATAATCAAGCCGTTTCGAGAGCTTAGGCGGCTGATGCGTTCTACGAGAGCCGTGCTTCCTCGCGTAAGAAAGCCTGTGACGGCAGTATACTCGCATTCTGACGAGCTTTCGGCTTTCGCAAGCTTGGGGATACTCAAATCCGGGCTGTCCGGGGCGCCGCTTCGTGAACTGGTTCTGACCGACTCGCTGCACGCGCTGTTTCCCGACAACGAGCAAGCACAGATCGAGCAAGCTCTGTTGGAACTGCTCGAACGGGCGGTTGTGTGATACCGATGCTCACACAACCGCCCGTTTTTTAAGCTCAACGTTTCTGTTTCAGCCACCAAAAGGTCCTCGCCCCCAGCAGCCAAAGAGTTAAACGCCGAAGAGACCGGCAGACTTGAATAATAAGCACCCGCCGCTGCACGTGCCGTTAATACTGCTGCTGCAATCCGCGCATTCCGGCGACGAGGCCAGCGCGCAGGCAGGCCTGTCGACCGTGCTGATGTAGTAATCGGCGAGCTGTTCTATGCTTCGATATTTGCTTATATCCTGCTTCGTATGTTCTGACAAACCGAAGCACCTTATCGCCTGCAAGTCGGGCAGAATATCGATAACAGGCGAACAGTTGTGAATCTCGCAGATGATCGCGCGGTCCCAGAACATATCCGAATACATGCCCGACAAAGCGTTGTAAAACACTTCTTTTGCGGGCATTACACTTTCTATCTCCTCTTCCGAAAGCACGCAGGCCGGCAGGAAGTTGCAGTCGAAGCCCGTGATTACGCTGAAGCGTATCATGTCGCATACGAATCTCATAGCGACGAGCTTCATCTCGCGGAAGTACTCGAGCGGCGTCTTCCCTTTCAAGTCACCTTTTTGCGGTACAGAAACGGACAGCCTGACGACGTCGAAGTCGATCTCCTGCATAAACGGGTATATGTAAGAGTAGTCAAAGTCCGGTTTATAGAGGTTTACGCTGAGCCTGAACCTGCGCGTCCCGTCGTGCTCGTGAGTGAAGCGCAGGAGGTTTAGCGCCATCTTCTCAAATGCCGCTTCGCCCATGTCCTGCGGGGAGTTGCAGTTGACGAGCATCCGAAATTTCGTATCTTCCAGAATGTCCGGCTCCAGCCGTTCCAGTTCAACCGCGTTTGTATAGATCATCACATATTCGGTGCGCGGGTCGTTGATCGCATAGCGCAGCACTTCGTTGATGTGCGTATACAGCAGCGGTTCGCCCCCGATAATACCCACCTGCTTCTCGTCTTTGCCGCTCAGCGCAAATTCCAGCGCTTTCGGGAAATCTTCAAGAGCCATCTCCTTAGGGTTTTTATTGACAAACTCCTCCGCGAAGCAGTACGGGCAGCGCAGGTTGCAAGCTTCGTTGACCATGATATTTGCGATAGGAATCACTCCCTCTCAAGAAGCCGCCCAAAAGGGCGGCCTCTCGATCATATTGGTGTATAAATTTGTTTACAGCGCGATGTCCCCTACGTTGATGTCGGCTTCCGTAACGTCGAGTTCATCGAAGACCTTCGTCTTGCCGCCGGCCTTGAGTTCAAGCTTGTACTTGCCGTCCGGCAGGTCCTCAAACCAGAAATCGCCGAAGTGGTCGGTCTTTGTCGTGTAGGTCTTGCCGCCGCCGGTAAGCGTACAGTCGCCGCCGACATAGACTTCGTCCGCGACCGGATCGAAGATCGTACCGGCGATGAACTTCTTGGGCAGGCCCTTGTAGTACACGCGCGGTTTTGTGCCGAGTTCGGGCATGAAGACTTCAGCGTCCTTGATGAACTCTTTGGCTTCGTCCGAATCCTCGTCCACTACCCTGACGGCGAGCGTCGGGCAGTTGTCGGAGCACCTTGTCTCTTTCCAGCCGTCGTCGAGCAGATGGGCGCAGCCTGTGCACTTTTGCGCGATCTTCAGATCTTCATTGAAGAAGATCGAATCGTACGGGCAGGCTTCGACGCAGTTGCGGCAGCCGGTGCATTTTACGGGGTCGATGATAACGAGGCCATCATCCCTCTTGTACTTGGCGCCATAGCGGCACGCGTCCATACACGGGCCGTTGTCGCAGTGCATGCACATCTGCGGGCGATACGCGACCTTGACCTTGGGCACGGTGCCGCGCACCTTCTGGTGCAGCTTGAACCAGAACTGGCCGATCTCGGGCTGGGGTTTCGCAATCGGCGTCCAGTCATTCGTAACGTGTTCGTCCTTGCACCCGATCTGGCAGCTATAGCAGCCGTTGCAATAGGTGCAGTCAACTAAAAATACTTTCTTTCCCATTATTTGCATCCCCTTTCGACCCAGGCGGAGGCTTTCAGTCCGGAAGCCCTGTCGTACTCGCGGTTCCAGGCTTCGGGATAGTTCGTCTTCCACTCATCATACTGTTCCATGCTGAGCCTCTCGACCTCTACCAGGAACGAAGTGGTCGCTTGTCCGCCGGCATATCTTGATGTGAGCCCCTTAGGCGTGATCGTGTTGATAGCGCCGCCGCGGTCAAGCTTGCCGGGGATGATGATGTCCGTACGGGCGCCGTGGTCTATGGAGACTGCGCCGGGGATAATACGCTCGAAGACAAGCGCTCCGCACAGCACGCTGCCGCGCTCGTTGTACACGCGGACTATATCGCCATTCTTGATGCCCCTGCACTCTGCGTCGGACGGGTGGATCCAGCACGGCTCGTAGAGGTATCCGTCGAATCCTCTGACCTTGCCTGTGTCAGTTTCTTTTGTCCACGGAATATCGTCGGCCTGCGCGTGGACTCTCCATCTCGGGTGGTTGGTAACCGCAAGCAGCGGATATGTGCGCGCCCTGCTGCTGGAACGGCGTTCGTCGTGCGTGATGCCCTTTTCGATCCATTGCGGATACGGGGGGCGCTCTTCGTCGTTGGGGAAATACTTCTCCAGGTTCGTCGAGCAGAACTCGAGCTTGCCTGTCGGAGTCGGCAGCGGGTTCTTGACAGGATCCATGTAGAACTCGTAGAGCCCTGCAGGGAGCTGTTTCCAGTTCTTCGATACCGGGATTACCATGTAATCCTTCTCCGCGAACTCTTCCCAAGGCGTGATAAGGTCGAAGTTCATTCCTTTGTAGACGCCTTCGACGTACTGCTCGACAGTCCTGCCGATGGTAACTTGCTCTTCCATGCCGAGCTTCTTTGCTATCTCGACTACGGCTTCAAAGTCGCTCTTTGAATCGCCGATGGGCTCGACGGCTTTTCTCATGTTCAGCATGGACTGGAAGTGCTCTCCATCGCGGACGCAGGGCATAATGTCGTCAACTTCCAGGGTGGTGTTCGACGGCAGCACGATGTCAGCGTAGATACAGTCATTCTCAAGCCACGGGTGCTGCGCGAGAACGAACTCGATCTGCGGGCTGCGAATCGTCATGCCGATATCGAACCCATCGCCCCAGCAGGTCTGGCGGCAAGGTGTGTCGGTCCATACCATGCGGATCGGCACTCCGTCATAGTCGATCTTCTCGTATGTCTTGGGGATATCGGTATCGTCGTTTTTGAGGTTGACTTTCGTCCCGATGGTTGAACCGAAGACAAAGCGAAGGTCGCCCTTTTTGGCGGGATACGTGTATTTGATGACCTGGTCGATCGGCTCTTCCTCGTGTCCGCCTGTCCCCCAGAACTCGAGGTATTGATCGGTGCCTTTTTTGATGGCTTCTTCGATGAGCGTCTTCGGAATCAATTGCTTGCCCCACGCCTGCGGAGTGCCGCGGTGCGGGTAGAATATCCTCTTATAGAGCTCTTCGTCCTTAGCTTTGATCGTCTCGAACGTGCCGGAATACTCCTGGAAGCCCTTTGAGGTATCGGCATTGGCGATATCATAGTTGAGCTGATCCCAGGTGATGTTCTTCGGCATGCCCATGTAGGCGATCTGCGCATGGTGTTGGCCGGGTTTTCCGAGGCCCTGCATGCCAAGGAGGATAACCTCAAGGCGCGCGGGCTCTGTCGCGTACGGCCCTCTGATGTAGCCGCCGCCGAAGTAGTGGCCGACTGTCGTGGCTTTGCTCGCCCAGCGCCTCGCAAGCGCTTTGATTGTGTACGACGGTACGCCGCATTTCTCTTCAGCCCATTTCGGAGTCTTTACGACGCCGTCGACCTTGCCGAGTACATAGGCTTCGATCTTGTCCATACCTACAGCGTGTGTGGCGACATATTCTTTATCGTATGTCCCCTCTGTTACCCATGTGTAGATGATGGCGAGCTGCAGCGCCGCGTCTGTGTTCGGGAGCACGGGGATCCACTTGTTGGCGTGGATAGCAGCCGAATAGTTGAGGTCCGGGCAGATGTAAACCTGCTCCATGCCTGCCTTCTGCCAGAAGAACATCAGGCGGCTGGCGAACTGTCCGCGGAATCCCCATGGGGTCGTCTCGAGATCGCCGCCCTGCACAACAAGCAGTTCAGTGTTCTCTGTCATATCGTTGACAAGGTTCTCCGCGGGAGCCATGTTTCCGATAAATCCTTTACCCCAGACATGCTTCGCGCCCCAGTACCAGCCTTCCCAACTGTCAGGGTTTCTGACCTGCTGGGTGAATCCGCCCATCTTGTCGAGGAGCAGAGTGCTGCAGCCGTGCGGGGCGTGGATGAGTTTGCTCTCGGAGTGGCCGTCGCCCTGGACGAGGATCGGCAGGGTCGAGCCGTACTCTTTTTCGATACGCCTGATCTCTGATGCGATGATGTCGGTAGCTTCGTCCCACGATATGCGGACGAACTTGCTCGAGCCGCGGTTTTGCGTGTTGCGTTCCCCGTTTGGATCCCAGTCAACGCGTTTCATCGGGTAGGGAACGCGGTTTGGCGAGTAAGTCCTCTTCTTGTAGGCAAGCCCCCAAGGGGGTGGGACGGATTTACTCAGCGGCCGGAGTTTCATGCCGTTGCGCTCCATCTCCCATGGATTGAAGCTTTCGTAATCGTACTTCGAATCGTAGTGGAGAGGCCTGATGCGGACGACTCTTCCGTCTTTGACGTCGACGTGAGCCGGGCATGCGCCGAAGATGCCACCGCTCAGGTTGATCGCTTTGACGACGGTTTTGTCTACGCCTTTAGGCTCCGGCCTGGTTCCCGGGACTGCTTTGTTTTCTGACACTTAAATACCTCCTTAAAATAAATCTTTTAAGTGTTATAGACCATAATACACCAACAGTCATTATACATTTGATGTACTCACTTTTAATATTACATAAACTGATGATTTTTATTATTGAAACTGATAATTTTTTAACTTTGGCGACTTCATCGGCAATGATGAACGAAATGGAGTTGACTTTTTTCTGTTTCGGGTTAATCTGTAGATATGCAGTCGGGGATCGGGAGGTGGAGCAGGTTCGCAAGTTAATGACAGCGGGATTCGCTTTCGCCGCGGCGACTGTCATATCATATTATTTTCTGAGCGGGGCATGGCCTCTGTTTTGCTGCGCCCTCTCTGCGGCCGCTGCCTTTGCAGGCCTGCTGCTGCGAGGCAAAGCCAGGCTGCGCGCACTCATTGCAGGTTTCTCGCTGGCTGCCGGTTTCTTGTGGTGCTGGCTCTACCCGGCATTGTTCGTTGCCCCTTCCGGCAATCTGCACGGCGAAACCATAGCTGTCACAGCGACAGTTAAGGAATTTCCCAAAGCATCCGGCCGCGGACATTACGCAAACGTCAGCGTCCACCGCGACGGCGCCCCGTCCATCGGCGCGAGGCTGTATTACTATACCGGAGATGAACTGCGTCCGGGCGATGTAATATCCTTTACCGCGCGCTTCGTCCGCAACGATGGCGCTGAGGACCGCGAGCGGATTGACTCGCTGGTATCAAAGGGCGCGTTCCTATCCGCATACCTTTCCGGAGAGATTGCTGTCACCGGGTCTGCCGGCAGGCTCCGCTATTTCCCTGCCCGGCTCGGCGAAGCTACCGCAGGGATGATAGACAGGCTGTATCCCGGCGACGTCGCTCCCTTTATGAAGGCGCTGCTCGTCGGCCAGCGGGATGAACTGAGCGGTAACGCGACACTGACATCTTCCCTGTCGGCTTCCGGCATCTCGCATGTCGTTGCGATATCAGGCATGCACGTGTCGTTTCTGATGAGCTTTTTAGCAATCGCCGTAAAGAACAAGCGTCTGTTCAGCCTCATCGGGATTCCCGTACTGCTGATATTCATGGCGATGACCGGCTTCACCCCGTCTGTCACCCGCGCCGGCATTATGCAGCTCCTCATTATATGCGCGCCGGCGTTCAAGCGCGAGAGCGACGGCTTGACGTCCTTGTCCGCAGCGCTGCTTATACTTCTTATCGCCAACCCCTACTCATGCGCTTCGGCGAGCCTCCAGCTCTCGTTCGCGGCGACGCTCGGGATTCAACTGTTCAGCGGCAGGATCGACGCTGCGTTCACCGCGTACTTGAGCGACTACGGTTTTGACATAACGCGTAAGCGCGTGAAGAAGCGCTCAAAGGGCGAGCGGCTGCCCGCGAGGCTCAAGGGCAAGGTCAGGGAATTGATTGGTTCAGGCCGGGCGACAAAGGCCTTGGCGCGCTTTATCGCGACAAGCTTCGCGACGACAATTGGCGCGCTTGTCCTGACAATACCGCTGTCCGCCTACCACTTCGGGCAGGTCTCCCTGGTGGCTCCGCTCACAAACCTTCTTACGCTCTGGGCTGTCTCGGTGGCCTTCCCCGCAGGTATCGTGTCATGCGTACTCGGGTACATATACATCCCCTTAGGCACAGCGGTTGCGCGGCTTGTATCCTTTTGCGCGCGATATATCATCTCTGTGGCGCGCGTTTTTTCAGCGCTTCCGTATTCTTCAGTGTATGCCTCATTTTCACCACTCATAATATGGCTGGTCTATGTCTATGTGATGTTCATAGTCATGCCGTTTATAAAAGCAAAATCCAGGCAATACCTGATAGCTGCGTGTCTGTCAATCGTGACCTTGTGCGCCGTGCTGCTTACCGCTTCGCTGTCTTCAGGCGTCAAGGATGCCTCCATAACCATACTGGACGTCGGGCAGGGGCAGAGCATAGCCATGCTTTCGGGCGACTACAGCGCGCTAATCGACTGCGGATCAAGCAGCACCTCAAGCGCAGGCGAGGTCGCTCATGAGTTTTTCTCAAATGCCGGCAGGACGTCCATTGATATAATGATCCTCACGCATTTCCACTCCGACCATGCTAACGGCGTCGAGTATATGCTCAGCAGGCTGGCCGTTTCCACGCTTGCTATCCCGGATCCGGAAGGTTCATATCTCGCGGACGATATAATAGAGCTTGCAAGAAAGCGCGGAACTGATATAATGTATGTCACGGAAACCATGAGGGTCACTCTCGGAGATATCGAGTTCGTGCTGTATCCGCCGATGTCATCCGGCGGCGAGAACGAGCGCGGGCTGTCGATTCTCTGCCTCGGCGGGGTTAGCGCTTTGATAACGGGAGATATGCCGGCATCGAGCGAAAGGGCGCTCCTGCGGTTCGCGCAGCTCCCAAAAGTGGACCTGCTTGTGGCAGGCCACCATGGGTCGAGATACTCGACCTCCGAGGAGCTTCTGGCCGCGCTGGAGCCGGCTATCGCAATAATATCCGTCGGCAGAAACAGCTACGGCCACCCTTCAGGCGAGACGCTTGGCCGCCTTGACGACTTTGGCGTCCCATACCTGCGGACCGACGAACAAGGCAGCATCACGGTCAGCGCCGCTCAAAAAGGCTCGATATCTGTACAACAAGGAACGGAGCACTAGATGGCACCTAAGAAGAACACCGGCGACGACGGTTACAGGCAGCTCGCCGAATCCATCAAGGCAGATCAGATTGGCCGTTTTTACATATTCCACGGCGTGGAGCGATACCTCCTTCAAAGCAGCCTTGACGCGATACGTGACAAACTGTGCCCCGGAGGCCTCGCGGGCTTCAACTACAAACGCTTTGAGGGATCCGGCATCAACGCGCAGGAACTGGAGGACGCCGTCAGCGTCCTGCCGCTGATGGCGGAAAGGACTCTTGTCGAACTGTTCGATTACGACCTGTTCCGGAGCGAGCAGAAGGAAATGCTTGTCGAGCTGCTCAGCGACCTCCCGCCGCATGTATGCGTAATAGCAGTCTATGACACTGTCCCGTACAACCCGGACCGCAGGAAAAAGGACAACGCAGCTATCATGGGTTTCGCTGAGGTCGTAGAATTTACCGTTCAGGACGAAAAGAAGCTCGCGGATTGGATCGCGCGGCATTTTCGAGGGGCAGGCAAACGCATATCAGTTTCGGACGCCACGTATCTCGCCCGCATTACAGGCGGGTTGATGTACTCCCTCACAGGAGAGATCGGAAAAGTCGCCGCGTACTCATCCGGCGAGACCATATCTCGCTCCGACATCGACGCCGTCGTCACGCCCGTCATCGACACTTATATATACAGGTTGACCAACGCGCTTGCAAGCCGCAATTACGCCGCAGCGGCGGACACGCTTGACGAGCTGCTGCGCTTACGCGAGGCTCCGCACAAGATTTTATTCAGCATATCGCTGAAAGCGCGCCAACTGCTCGCCGCGCGCGTGTGCATTGACAGCGGCGCGAAGAAGAGCGATCTAATCGAAATGTGCTCGATACGCAATGATTTTCAAGCTGACGAGCTCATGCGCACCGCGCGCAAGATGACTCTCCCCCAAGCCTCCCGCTCTGTCCTGCTCTGCGCGGACGCAGCTCTGGAAATGAACAGCGGCAGCGACCAGGAGAGCAGCCTGATCGAACTGCTGGCGAGGCTTGCTATTGCTTGTAAAGCTTAAGATGACGAAAAGGATTCGGGAAGTCATCATCGTCGAGGGCCGCTACGACAAAAACGCAGTCTCTCAGGTTATCGAAGGCACGATAATCGAGACCGCCGGCTTCGGAGTGTTTTCAGACGCTGAGAAACTCGCCCTGCTGCGCAGGCTTGCCGAAAAGCGAGGCCTGGTAATACTGACCGACAGCGACAGCGCGGGGTTCTTCATCCGAGGGAGGCTGCGCGGCATGCTGGGGGACCTGAACATCAAACACGCGTATATCCCCGACATTGCAGGCCGCGAAAGGCGTAAGTCTGCACACTCGAAAGAAGGCAAACTCGGGGTCGAGGGCATGGCGCCCGCCGTCATACTCACTGCTCTGGAGCGCGCGGGCGTAACATTTGAAGATGATGGCGAGCCTGGAGCGCGTGAACATGGCATCACAAAAGCTGACTTGTACTCGGCAGGGTTCTCCGGAGGCAAAGGCAGCGCATACAGGCGGCGCGAGCTGCTAGAGCGCCTTGACCTGCCTTCGCGCCTATCGGCAAACAGCCTCCTCGACGTACTGAATGCGCTATTCTCCAGGGAGGACCTGCTGGATCTTCTGCAGTCCCAATGATGATATATTATACATTAAGGAGCGCGATAAATGATGAAATGCGTATACTGCGGTTTTGCCGAAAGCAAAGTCGTCGACTCGAGACCCGCTGAAGAGGGCTCCTCGATTAGGCGGCGAAGGGAATGCCTATCCTGCCAGAAGCGGTTCACGACGTACGAGATCGTCGAACACATACCGCTGATAGTAGTGAAGAAGGACGGCAGCAGGCAAACATTCGACAGGCAAAAAATCCTCAACAGCATCTTAAAAGCCTGCGAGAAGCGTACGGTGCCGCTTGCAGACCTGCAAGTCATGGTGAACAACATCGAGATGGAGCTGCAAAACTCGCTTGAGCGCGAAATCCACACATCAGACGTAGGCGAGATAGTAATGAAGAAGCTTAAGGAACTCGATGAGGTCGCTTATGTCCGCTTCGCTTCTGTATACCGGCAGTTTCGCGACATCAACACGTTCATGGTGGAACTCAGCAAATTACTAAAGGAAGAAGTTTGAAATAGCTATGGCAATTCATGAAGCATGCGGCGTCTTCGGCGTCTACGACGCTGACGGCGGCTGCGCCAGGAGCGTCTACTACGGGCTGTACGCGCTCCAGCACCGCGGGCAGGAAGCTTGCGGGATAGCGTCGATAAACAATATGGAGCTGTCGTGCCACAAAGGGCACGGGCTTGTCGGCGACGTGTTCACCGAAGCGATTATAGGAGAGCTTAACGGCACGATGGCACTCGGGCACGTTTACTACGGCGCGGAAGCGTCAGCGAGGAACGCGGAGCAGCCGCTGACGCTATCATACCTAAAGGGGTCGCTGGCGGTAGCGCATAACGGCAACCTCAGAAACAGCGACAGCCTGAGACTCGAGTATGAGGAAAGGGGCGCAGTTTTTCATACTTCAACAGACTGTGAGATTATCGCGAACATAATCGCGCAGGCGAGGCTTCATACCGAAAGCGTGGAAATGGCGGTAAAGGAAGCGATGACAAGGCTCAAAGGGGCGTTCTCCCTTGTTGTGATGTCATCGCGAAAGCTAATCGCCGCGCGCGACCCGTGGGGCTTCCGCCCGCTTTGCATCGGCAAAAAAGGCAAATCGTTCGTGTTCGCTTCCGAAACCTGCGCGCTTGACAGCATTGGAGCAGAGTTTGTCCGTGACGTCGAACCTGGCGAAGTCGTTTGGGTTTTCGAAGGCAAAATGATGAGCGACCGCGAGAACTGCGCGGGCAAGTCGTCGCTGTGCGTTTTTGAGCATCTGTACTTTGCGCGCCCGGACAGCGTCATCGACGGGCAGAGCGTTTATGACGCCAGGATCCTGGCCGGTCAATGCCTTGCCCGCGAGCGCCCGGTCGACGGCGACGTAGTAATCGGCGTACCGGACTCCGGCCTCGTGGCCGCGAAAGGCTACGCGCTCGCGACCGGTATCCAGTATAACGACGGCTTCGTAAAGAACCGCTACATAGGCCGTACATTCATACAGCCTAAGCAATCCAGCCGCGAGGAAGCCGTCAAGATCAAGCTCAACCCCCTGCGCGCTACGATTGACGGTAAGCGCGTCATAGTAGTCGACGACTCGATCGTTCGGGCTACGACTACGGACAAGACTATCAAGAGGCTTCGTGAGGCGGGAGCGAAGGAGATCCACGTCAGGATCGCGTCGCCGAAGTTCATAAGCCCCTGTTACTACGGGACGGATATCCCGTCGAAGGATATGCTCTTCGCCTGCAAGCACACAACGAAGGAGATGTGCGACATCATCGGCGCGGACAGCCTCGGATTTCTAAGCGTAGACAGCCTTTCAAGCATTGCGCCTAACTCTACTCTCGGTTTCTGCGACGCCTGCTTCACAGAAAAATACCCGGTGCCATAAACCGGGTTTTTTCGTCCCAAGGAGCCTTGGAAAATCAAAATAAAGGAGATAGAAAATAATGTACCCTGAGTTCTCAATACCGGCGCCAATCATTTTCGGCAATGGCGCAGTATCCATCCTCGGTGAAAGAGTCAAGGATATGGGCTGCAAGAAAGTCATGTTGGTTTGCGAAAAAGGCGTCGAGGACGCCGGCATCGTCAAGAAGGCGGCAGCGAGCCTGGAATCAGCGGGCGTTGAGTATGTCATATTCAATGGAGTGGTCGCCGACCCGCCTGACAGCACTGTCGATGAAGCCGGCAGCATAGCGCTCCGCGAGGGCGTCGACTGCCTTGTCGGCGTTGGGGGCGGCAGCAGCATGGACACAGCAAAAGCAGCGTCTATACTGATGACGAACCCGGGGCCTGTGCGCAACTACATCACAGAAGTCCCCTCATTCGTCAACACGACGACGCCGCTCATCCTCGTACCGACTACTGCTGGCACAGGGAGCGAATGCACGACTGTCGCGATCATCTCCCTCCCCGATAAGAACGTAAAGTGGGGCGTCTTCGTCAACACATCGCTCGCGATCATCGATCCCGGGCTGATGGCGTCGCTGCCAAGATCCATCACCGCCGCTACCGGAATGGACGCTTTCGCCCACGCTGCGGAAGCTATGACCGCCAACGGGTGGAACTACCACTCTAATCTCTTCGCCGAAGCCGCGATCAAGAAGATTTCGGAGAATCTGCTCATCTGCTGCGAGGAACCCGGCAATATCGAAGCGCGCGGAGAAATGGCTCTCGCCGCCAACTGGGCCGGCATAGCGTTCAACAATCCGATTACTCACGTCGCGCACGCCGTCGCCGACGCGTTTTCCGTCCATTTCCATACTCCGCACGGGCACAACTGCGCACTGGCGCTGCCGGAAACGATGGCTCTCGTTGCACCTGCGCTCCCCGGGCGCATGCGGACTATCGCCGCCGCCATGGGCCTGGCGCTGACCGGCGCCGAAACCGGCGAGCAACTTGGCAAGCTCGTCGCCGACGGGATACGCCGCTTAATGCGCGACACCGGGATTAAGTCGCTTGCGGAGATGGGGTATGAAAGGGAAAAAGTCATGAGCTTCGTGCCCGATGTGCTCGCGAGCCACCTGTCCACGAACTGCCCTGTAAAAATCGACGAAAAGACAGCCGCCGACTTGCTGGCAGCGGTGTACGATACTTATTAGTTTATGTTTGTGCGATAACGTCTAAAAAAAGTAATATAATCCAACACTTTCTCTTGTCAAATCGACAAAAGATGTGTATATTATTTATGGTTCGCCCGACAAAACCGCGTCTGACGATTTTTGAGTGTTTTTTTTCGTCAGGCGAGTCCAATATGTTGCGGTAATACTATGTGTATTACCCAACATATTGGGCGAAGTCTGGCGGAAAAAGCGCCAAAAAGAGGCGGGCGTGCTTTTGTCGGGCGAACCATTTAACAATTAAAAGAAAAGGGAGGTGTGTCATGTGTCTCTCGAGGCGATAAAAAGTATCAGCGCGGCCGAAGATGAGTCCCGCCAGGCAAAATCGCAAGCTCAGCAGAAAGCCCGCGAAGCTGTTGAAGACGCGGAAAGAAAAGGAAAAGACTCCATTGCGTCGATGCGTGCCCGCGTTGAATCCGAAATCGCTGAACTAAAGCACTCGTCAGATCAAAAAGCCGCGGAACAAGCCACAGAACTAGCCTCGACAACAGCCAATCGCCAAGCAACGCTGCGAGCGCGCGCCGAAGGGCGCCTCGATAGGGCTGCTCAGCTCATTGTCGAAAGGATCGTGAACATCTGATGGCAATTGTCAAAATGAAGAAACTGAAGCTTCTCATTTCCCGCGCCGACAGAGAAGACGTACTTCGCGACCTTTTGCTTCTCGGTTGCGTAGAAGTCTCCGAACCGGACGCTCTGCTGGCTGACCCTGAGTTTGCTGCCGCAGTGGAAATTGAGAACGCCGAGAGCGACCGCTACCGCTCGGACTTCGCCAGCCTGACCAGAGCTCTGGAGATCATCAACGAGTACGCCCCTGAAAAGACCCCTCTGTTCGCTCCGAAAACTGAAGTTTCCGGCGACCGGCTCCTGGATGAAATCGAGGCTTCAAAGTACCTTGACATAGCAAAGAACCTCGAAGCGCTGGACAACAGCATCAGCCGGATCCATACAGAAGTCAACACAGAGCACAACCTCATTGAATCGCTGGAACCATGGGCGCCGCTGGAGTTGCCCATGAACAGCGAGGGTACCGCGACCTCCATGGTTATCCTGGGCGCTATCCCCTCCACGACCGACGTCGACGCGCTGCAAGAGGCTGTGCACGCTGTCGCTGAGGAGGCGCAAATTTTCCGTGTTTCGACTAACAAAGAGCTGCATTACCTGTGCGTGATACTGCTGCGAAGCAAGCATACCACCGTTACTGAGGTACTGCGGCGCTTTAGTTTTTCCGTTACATCGCTCAAGGATCTCAGCGGCGCGGCACAGGAGAACATCCGCAAATCGGAGCAGCGCCTCCTTGAGCTCGAAGAGGAAAAAGAGAAGCTGACCGCACAAATAGAGGAGCTCGCGGAGCACAAGCAGTCCCTGCGTCTGTGCTACGACCACATCAGCACCAGGATCGCGAGGGAAGACGCGACAGGCAAACTAGTCGGCACACAGTACTCTCTCCTTCTGACAGGTTGGCTCTGCGCCCCTCAGGAGCAGGAGCTGATTACAAGGTTGTCGAAGTACTCATGCGCTTGGGAACTGGAAGAACCCGCGCCTGAAGAGTATGTCGACGTCCCTGTCGCACTCAGCAACACGGCGCTTACAAGCCCCTTGTCCATGGTGACTGAGATGTACAGCCTGCCCGCATACGGCTCTATCGACCCAAACCCGCTCATGATGCCATTTTTCGTCCTCTTCTACGGATGCATGATGGCCGATATGGGATACGGCCTTTTGATGATTATCATCGCGCTCTTTGTGAAAAGCAAGAAACTGAGCGGCGGGACTATGAAGCAACTGTTTGATCTCATGTTCTTCTGCGGAATATCCACTTTTGTCCTCGGAGTGTTGACAGGCGGTTTATTTGGCGACATGCCTGCCCAACTGGTAGAGCTCTTCACAGGAAGGACGGACTTCGTCTTATACAAAGCCCCGCTCGACCCCATCGGAGACCCGATAACAGTATTGATAGGCGCGCTGGCTCTGGGAGCGCTGCACATCATATTCGGCATGGGAGTCAAGCTCTATATGAGCGCGAGGGACGGGCACTTGCTGGACGGTATCCTGGACGTCGTACCCTGGTGGATCCTGTTCGCCGGAATAGCATTCGGCGCCCTCGGGATCACATGGTACGTCGCAATCGGCGGAGCAGTCCTGCTGGTACTTACGCAGGGCCGCGCGAAACCAACGATAATCGGCAAGTTTATCGGCGGCATAGCAAGCTTGTACGATATCACAAGCTACTTCGGCGATATCTTGTCATACTCCCGCATAATGGCGCTCATGCTGGCCGGCGGCGTCATAGCAATGGTGTTCAACACGGTAGGGAAAATGACCGGCAACATAGTCACTTTCCTTATCATCTTCCTCATAGGCCACGCGTTGAATATGGGATTGAACCTTCTTGGCTGTTATGTCCACGATTTGCGTCTGCAGTGCCTGGAATTCTTCGGCAAGTTCTACCAGGACGGCGGGCGTCCGTTCAATCCTTTAAGAGTCAAGACAAAATATAATAACTTAGTCAAGAAATAAGGAGGAAAAACAAATGAGGTTCGCAGACTTACTTACCCAGTATGCAGGTACGGCATTAGGTCTACTAGGCGCAGGACTGGCTGTCACGTTGGCAGGCATCGGCAGCGCGAAGGGAACCGGAATGACCGGCGAAGCCGGAGCGGGAGTCCTTTGCGAGGACCCGAGCAAGTTCGGCAAGGCTCTCATCCTTCAGGTTATCCCCGGCACGCAAGGCATATACGGTTTCGTCGTCGGCTTTCTGGCGATACTGTTTATGGACGTACTGAACGGCGCCACTCTGACTATACAACAAGGCTTGCAGTTCTTCGTAGCCTGTCTCCCCATCGCATTCGGAGGCATGATGTCGGCCATAGCACAAGGGCGCGTAGCAGTAGCTTCAATCGGCATACTGGCCAAAAAGCCTGACGACTGGGCAAAAGGCATGATCATGTGCATCATTGTCGAGTTCTACGCCATCCTTGCGCTCCTTGTTTCTGTGTTCATGCTGTTAGCGCTCAACGGTTGATCCGTAGTTCCGGTAACTCCGGCATTTGCAGAAAAGGAGTGATACCCAAATGAACGGAATTGAGAAAATCCTGGAGCACATCAGCCAGCAATCGGCGTCTGAGTGCGAAGCGATAGCGCAGGAAGCCGCCGGCGAGTGCCAGCGGATCCTCGAAGACTATGCGAAGGCGGAGCAGGACGAGTACACGCAACTGCTCAGCGAAGGCAAGGCGGAGTCGGAGCGCAGGCTTGATCGGATGAACAGCCTGGCCGCCCTCGAGTCGAAGAAGCACGTCCTCTCGACGCAGCAGGATATGATAGCCGCAGCCTTCGAGCTTGCTGCGTCGAAGCTGCTGGCCCTGCCTGAGCCCGAGTATGTGGAGTTTCTCGCCAAGCTGGCCTGTACCGCATCGTTGAACGGCAACGAGGTCATCGTCCTATCGGAAGCAGACCACGGCCGTATTGGCAGCAAAGTGCTGGACGTTGCCAACTCCATACTAAAAACGACCGGCCGGGAAGCCGCCCTCACATTATCGGATGAGTACGCCGGCATCAGGGGCGGGCTCATACTGGTCGGAGGCAAAATAGAGGCTAACTGCAGCATCGACTCTCTCGTAGCGCAGTGCCGCAACGAGCTTTTACCGCGCGTCGCGGCAGAGCTTTTCGATTGAGCGGCGGTGATGCGTGTATGAAAGATACAGACTTTCTGTTTCTGACGTCCCTGCTTCGCGCCAGAGAAACGCTGATGCTGTCAAAAGACAAAATCGACCGCATGCTCGATGCGCGCGATGCTGACGACGCCTCCAGGACCCTTCTGGACTGCGGCTATCCTGATATGTCCGGCATGGACGCAGGCTTGATTGAGGCTGCTTTGCAGAAGCGCCGCTCCGACGTTTTCCACGAAATCGGCAGCTATGAGTACGCGCAGGGCCTTATCGACCTTTTCAGGATCAAGTACGACTACCACAACATCAAAGTACTGATCAAATCAGCGGGGGTCGGCGCAGATCCCGCTCACCTGCTCTCCGCTTCCGGCCGGATCGACGCCGCAGAACTGAGCGACGCGTTCATAACCGGAGAACGGGGCGACCTCCCTGCGGCTATGGCGGATGTCATGGATTCGGCCGCCGGTGTGCTTTCACGCACAGGCAACCCGCAGTTATCGGATACTGAAGTCGACAAGGCTTACTTTAAAGAGCTTATCTCGTTGTCGGAAGGGCTTGGCGTCAACTTCATTACGGATTACGCGCGGCTGCTGGTGGACAGCGCAAACCTGCGTATACTGGTGCGTTCTATCAGGACGGGCCGCGACGTAGACTTTCTGCGGGCTGCCCTGATCGACGGAGGCACAGCGAGCGTCGACGTTATCGCGGCCGCGTTTGAAGAGGGCGCTTTCAACCTCTTCACAGGCGCTGCTTTGGAAGAAGCCGCGCGCCTCGGCGCGGAAGCTGCAAAGGGCGGTACTCAGACATTATTTGAACTGGCCTGCGACAACGCTGCATTGAAGTACTTCGACGGCACATACTTCATCAGCTTCGGGCCGGAGCCGGTTTTCGCCTACCTAGCAAAGCTGGAGTGGGAGATAACGGCAATCAGAATGATTCTGACAGGTAAGCTGACCGGCATATCGACGGATGTTATCCGGGAAAGGCTGCGTGAATGCCATGTATAAAATCGCTGTCATGGGCGGTACCGACACGGTTATCGGCTTCAAAGCCCTCGGGCTCGACACTTTCCCCGTAGCGGACGAGGCCGAAGCGAGGCAGGTTTTCTCCGACTTGACCGCATCCGGTGATAAATACGCTGTTATTTACCTTGAAGAGAACCTTTCAAAAACTCTTTCTGCCGAGATTGCGAGATTTACTGAAAAAGTCACCCCCGCAATCATATTAATCCCGGGCCGCGATGGTTCGCAAGGGCTTGGCCTAACGGCTCTGCACGCAGCGGTGCGCCGGGCTATCGGCTCAGATATTCTATAGGAAGGACTGATCATATCATATGAGCGGCAAAATCGTTAAAGTTTCCGGCCCGCTTGTCGTTGCGGAGGGTCTAGGCGACGCGAACATCGCCGACGTCGTTCGCGTCGGCAACCAGCGGCTCATTGGCGAAATCCTGACAATGACCGGCGACTCCGCGTCCATTCAGGTTTATGAAGAGACCAGCGGACTCGGCCCGGGCGCGGAGGTCGTTACGACCGGCGTCCCGCTCTCGGTCGAGCTGGGGCCCGGTCTGCTTGAGAGCATTTACGACGGTATCCAGCGCCCATTGACCGAGATACGCAAACTGACAGGCGAGACAATAGCGCGCGGAGTCGACGTCCCTGCTCTCGACAGGAAGCGTGAATGGGAGTTCACGCCGGTAGCGCAGGTTGGGGATGAAGTCGTTGCCGGCAGCATACTCGGAACAGTCAATGAGACTACCGCCGTAGTACATAAAATAATGGTACCCCCTGACGTCTCAGGCGTTGTTGAGGCCATAGAGTTTGGCCGGTATACCGTCGAACAGACCGTGTGCAAGATCAAGACCGCGTCCGGCGATGTGCGCGAGATCAACATGATGCAAAAATGGCCGGTTCGCGTGGGCCGCCCCTACGCAAGGAAGACCACCCCTTCAACACCGCTTTGCACAGGCCAGCGCATCATCGACACCCTGTTCCCGCTTGCCAAGGGCGGCACAGCAGCAGTCCCCGGCCCGTTCGGCAGCGGAAAGACAGTCGTGCAGCACCAGCTCGCCAAATGGTCGGACGTCGACATCGTCATCTACATCGGCTGCGGCGAGCGAGGCAACGAGATGACGGACGTCCTTATGGAGTTCCCGGAGCTGAACGACCCAAGATCCGGCGAACCGCTGATGAAACGCACCGTGCTTATCGCAAACACATCCGATATGCCTGTCGCGGCGCGCGAGGCATCGATCTACACAGGCATTACGATAGCCGAATACTTCCGTGATATGGGCTATGACGTTGCCGTAATCGCGGACTCCACCTCCCGTTGGGCTGAAGCCTTGCGCGAGATGTCGGGCAGGCTTGAAGAGATGCCCGGCGAAGAAGGCTACCCCGCCTACCTGTCTTCGCGCCTGGCTCAATTCTACGAGCGCGCCGGCACCGTGGAATGCCTCGGCGGCGATGACCGCTGGGGTTCGCTCACAGCTATCGGCGCAGTTTCCCCTCCGGGCGGAGACACATCGGAACCGGTATCACAAGCCACTATGCGCATAGTAAAAGTCTTCTGGGGCCTGGACGCGTCTCTCGCCTATGCGCGCCACTTCCCCGCTATCAACTGGCTGACCAGTTACTCCTTGTACCTTGATACGCTCAAGCCGTGGTATGACGAGGCTTACGGCGCCGAGTTCCTTCTGAACAGGAACAAGACCATGGCATTGCTGCAAGAGGAAGCCGAGCTCCAGGAGATAGTCAAACTGGTCGGGCAGGACTCGCTGTCTGCCCCCGACAGGCTGACTCTCGAAACCGCGAAGATGATCCGGGAAGACTTCCTGCAGCAAAACGCCTTTGTCGATTTGGACAGCTTCTCTTCTTATGAAAAGCAGGCCTCGCTCCTGTCGCTCATCCTTTACTATAACGAGCTGTGCAAAGACGCGCTGTCGAAGGGCTTTGAAAGCGCTCAGCCTCTGTTCGACATAGCGGCTCGTGAGCAGACCGGCCGTGCAAAGATGATACCGCCGGATGAATATGAAGACCGATACAGTTCAATCGCGCGCGAAATGGAACAGCAGATAGATGCTTTAGTAAAAGGAGGCGACGGGGCATGATGCGCGAATACCGCACTATACAGGAGATCGTCAGCCCGCTAATGGTGATCAAGAACGTCGAGGGGGTCACATACGACGAGCTTGCCGAACTCGAACTCCCCAGCGGTGAGATCAGGCACTGCAAAGTGCTTGAAGTGGACGGTTCGAACGCTGTGGTGCAACTGTTCGAAGCCGCTGCCGGGATCAACCTGTCCGCTTCGAAAGTGCGCTTCCTCGGACACCCGCTGGAACTGGCCGTATCCGGAGATATGCTTGGCCGCGTGTTCAACGGCATGGGCTCGCCCATAGACGGCGGCCCCGAGGTACTGGCCGAGTCGCACAACGACATCAACGGGCTTCCGATGAACCCTGCCGCGCGCGACTACCCGAACGAGTTCATTCAGACCGGAGTATCTTCGATAGACGGCCTCAACACACTGGTACGCGGCCAGAAACTGCCGATATTCTCCGGCTCGGGCCTTCCGCACGCACAGCTCGCGGCGCAAATCGCCCGCCAGGCAAGGGTGCTCGGAGGCGATACCGATAACTTCGCCGTGGTTTTCGCGGCAATCGGAATCACTTTCGAGGAGTCCGAGTACTTTGTGCAAGAGTTCAACCGCACAGGCGCAATCGACAGGTCTGTCATATTCTCAAACCTGGCGGACGACCCCGCAGTTGAGCGCATAGCGACGCCGCGTATGGCGCTGACAGCCGCCGAGTACCTGGCCTTTGAAAAGAACATGCATGTGCTCGTTATACTCACCGACATCACGAACTACGCCGAAGCCCTGCGCGAGATTTCCGCAGCGCGCAAAGAAGTCCCGGGCAGGCGCGGATATCCCGGTTATCTCTATACCGACCTGGCCACCATGTATGAGCGCGCTGGAAGGCGCATCGGCAAGGAAGGTTCTATCACAATGATCCCCATACTGACAATGCCCGAAGATGACAAAACGCACCCCATCCCGGATCTCACGGGTTACATCACAGAAGGGCAAATCATCTTGTCGCGCGACCTCCACAGAAAAGGCCTCATGCCGCCGGTCGACGTCCTCCCCTCGCTCTCCCGCTTGAAAGACAAAGGTATCGGCGCCGGGAAAACCAGAGAGGACCACGCCGACACCATGAACCAGCTCTTTGCCGCATACTCATCGGGCAAAGACGCGAAAGAACTGATGACCATCCTTGGCGAGAGCGCGTTGACGCCGAACGACCTGCTGTTCGCAAAGTTCGCGGATGAGTTCGAGCAGCGTTATGTTTCGCAAGGCTTCGACGACAACCGCTCAATCGAGCAGACGCTGACTATAGGCTGGGAGCTCCTGTCAATACTGCCCAGGACGGAGCTCAAGCGTATCAAGCCGGACCTCATCGAAAGATATATGCCGAAGGAATAAGCATGAACGCATTGTGAGGTGAACTAAATGGCCAGCAAAACCGTGACGCCAACCAGGATGGAACTGACGCGCTTGAAGACGCGTCTCAAGACGGCCACTCGCGGGCACAAACTCCTCAAAGACAAGCGCGATGAACTCATGCGCCAGTTTTTGGAGATAGTACGCCGCAACCGCGAACTGCGCACGCGGGTGGACGACGGGCTGTCTCGCGCAAACCGTTCTATCGCTGTCGCGAGCGCGATAATGTCCCCGGACGTGCTCGAACAGGCGCTGCTATACCCAAGGCAGCGCGTCGAGTTCGATATGTCTCTAAAAAACATCATGTCTGTCTATGTCCCGATCTATGACTTCAAGACCGAACTGGACGACCCTTCAGCCATATATCCATACGGCTTCGCGCAGACCTCGGGCGAACTCGATGACGCTCTGGCGGTTCTTGCGGAAGTATTCAGCGATATGCTTGAACTCGCGCAGGTCGAAAAGACCATGCAGTTGCTGGCGGATGAGATTGAACAGACCCGCCGCCGCGTCAACGCGCTCGAGTACGTTATGATCCCCGAGATGCAGACGAACATCAAGTATATCTCAATGAAGCTTGAGGAAAACGACCGCGCGACCAAAGTCCGCCTTATGAAAGTAAAGGACATGGTGCTCAAAGAAGCGGGCTACGGGAAGGATTAGTAGACTGTATACCTCTCATACGATGTCATTGCGGAACCTTGTTCCGCAATGACATCTGTTTATGTTGACAGTATCGACAAAGAAACGATTATTGACTCCGGAGCCGATACGTAATAAAATGACCTCATGGATAAGTATGAAGCTCTAAAGCGGTACTTCGGCTACGACAGGTTTCGCGGCGGCCAGGAAAAACTGATCGACGCGATACTCCAAGGCCGCGACGTTTTCGGCATAATGCCCACAGGCGGAGGCAAGAGCCTGTGTTTCCAAATACCCGCCGTGCTTACCGAAGGTATCACTTTAGTAATATCTCCGCTCATATCTCTTATGAAAGACCAGGTTACCACGCTCAACAGCGCGGGCATTCGCGCTGCTTACGTCAACAGTACGCTTACCGCCAAGCAACTGACGCTCGTATACCGGAACATCAGCGCAGGCATGTACAAAATCGTCTATGTAGCGCCCGAACGAATGCTCACTGACAGCTTTGTCGCCCTGGCGCAAAGCCTGAACATCCCGCTCCTCGCCGTTGACGAAGCTCATTGCATATCCCAATGGGGACAGGACTTCCGGCCGAGCTATCTTAAGATAGTCGAGTTTCTGAGCAAGCTGCGGGAGAGGCCGGTCATTGCCGCTTTCACAGCAACAGCCACTCCGCTGGTCCGCGAAGACATTGCGCGCATACTGGCGCTTCGCAATCCCGTCTGCCTGCTCACAGGGTTTGACCGGCCGAACCTTTACTTCGACGTCCGCACGCCAAATGACAAGATGAGCTATCTTGCGGCCATCATGGAAAGGCTTCGCGGAAGGAGCGGCATAATCTACTGCTCGACGCGCAAAGGCGTCGAACGGGTTTACGATTATCTTATCGCCAGCGGGTTTCCCGCGACGAGGTATCACGCCGGACTCCCCGACGACGAGCGTAGGGTCAACCAGGATGATTTTCTTTGTGATAAGAGCCCGGTCATGGTCGCGACAAACGCATTTGGCATGGGCATCGACAAACCGAACGTCAACTTCGTGATACACTTCAACATGCCCAAAAGCCTCGAAGCCTACTATCAGGAAGCAGGCCGCGCAGGCAGGAACGGCGAGAGAGCCGACTGCGTGATGCTGTTCTCTCCGGACGACGTTATGACGGCCGAGTACTTTATTGAGCAAGTCGACCAGAACAACGAACTCAGCGAAGCGGAGCGAAAGATTGTCAAGCAGCAGGATTTAATACGCCTGGATACCATAATCAACTACTGCATGGCGGACGATTGCCTGCGCGGGTACATTCTGGAGTACTTCGGCCAAAAACATGACAAACGCTGCCGCAATTGCAGCAACTGCCTCCGCGGCAACAAGCATGCGGATGTAAGGAGCCTTGGACAAAACCTATGCCTTGCTGTAGAACTCCTTTGAGTAGTTATACAGCTCGTCGCGCGCGGCTGCCGCAATATCCGCCTTATCCGGACCGAGCCATATACTCGCCATCATCCTGCCGCCCTTACCGTAGAAGTCGACGAACTCCCGGACACGGCGCCGCGCGACCGCCTCGTCGATGCCTTGTTCGTTGAGCCCGGGAATCGGGAAGCTGAACGTCATTTTGTCGCCGTAGTTCTCCTTAAGCCAGGCCGGATCGTTGACGCCGCCAAGCTGCGGGGTCCACATATCGATCCCCATCTCGATGAACTCATCCATATACTGCATATTATTGCCGCACGAATGAAGCTCAATGTATTTGCCCTGGCTCTTGATGTAGTCAAATACACGCTTCGTCGGCGGCATTAGCAGTTCCCTGAACATCTGATTCGAGAAGAACCCGGACCTCTGGTGACCCCAGTCGTCATGGTACAGCACGCCGTCGATGCGCCCATAATTCTTGAATATGTAGCTGTTTAGCTTAATCTTGTAGTCAGCCATCTTGTCAAAGAACTCTGCGGCGCTCTCCGGCTCTACAGCCATCGCGTAAAGGGTCTCGTCAAAAGGCATCATCTCATGCAGCCGCTCGAAAATACCCTCGACGCACTGATAGATGTGCGCCCTGTCCGGGTCGAACCTGCTTGAGATTTTCTCCCCGTCGAGTTCCCAGTCCAGCGAGTCTAAATCCGGCCAGACGACGTCTTCGCGCCAGGAATCGAAATCCTTGATCACCCGCGTGCCGGGCCTGGTAATCATACCGCCTATCGTCTCCTCCATCTGCCAGTCAACGCCCCAGTAATCGAGCCCGTCGATCTCCGGCACCGGGTGCTCTTCAACTACGTCCGGCCAGCATATGTTCGATTCCGATCCATGATCCGGCATCCACACCGGCTTTTCGCCGACGATGGTCCGCCTGTAGTTTTCCGCGTAGCTGATCTCGCGCTTAGGCAGAGGCGGTTTCGCCTGCTGAAGCATCCACGGGAACGTACCCTGAAGCTGCTTCCATACGTATGTTTTCTCAGACATGATCATACCTCCAACTTATGAATTTCGTCATCTTCCTTGCCGCGCATGGACTTGAGCAGCGACATACCGAGCGCAATTGCGATGCCGGTCGTCAGGAAGTCCGCGGCAGGTTGCGTCCAGGTGTACCCGTCAAAACCGAAGAGTTCATTGAGTATGAAGAGCAGCGGCACGTAGAACAGCAGTTGCCTCCCAATGGTTATTATCATCGCGCGGATGGGCTTGCCCAGCGCCTGGAATGTCACCATTAGCGTCACCTGCGCGCCGATAAACGGAAGGCCATATATAAAGACTTTAAGTATCGCTGTCCCGGCCTCGATCGTATTATGGTCGTCGATAAAGAACCAAATGAAAGAGTCTCCGAATATTCGCAAAATGATCGCCCCGACAATGCACATCCCGGTCGAGAGGGCTACTGTGATAAGGAAGCCTTTTCGTAATCTGTCATGCTGGTTCGCGCCATAGTTATACCCCGCGAAAGGCTGGTACCCCATGACGATCGCGAAAATGAACATGAAGAAAAGGCCGGCGACGCGCATAAACACACCGTTGCCGGCGACGACATAGTCCCCGTAGCCTACCAAGACCCTGTTGCCGAGAATGTTGGATACGCTCATAATGATGTTGCTGATTCCCGCCGGGATTCCGATTGAGAGAATCTGCCTCATCATTTCTTTGTTCGGTTTGAAGTCCCTCGGGTGGATTGACAAGAGCGAATGCTTTGACGCAAAGTACTTCAGGCCCAGGAAGTATGATACGCATTGCCCCGCGACGGTCGCCCAGGCGGCGCCAACGGTGCCCATATCCAGCGTTAGTATGAAAATCGGATCAAATATGACATTCAGCACAATCCCGACGAGCATGATGAACATCGCTTTTTTCGTCTCGCCCTCGCTGCGCACCTGGCTGCTCATGACTGCGCCGGTCGTCGCGAATGCCATAAAAATCGACACGACGGTAAAGTAATCGTCGGTGTGTTCAAAGGTTGCATCGCTCACGCCAATTAACCGGAGAATCGGCGTTTTGAAGAGCAGGAGAATGATAGTCAGTACAACCCCGACTCCGAAAGCGGTGTAGAACGACACGACAGAAGCGTGGCGGGCTTCGTCGTACTTCTTCGCTCCCAGTGTCCTGGATATATAGTTAGCTCCGCCTGTTGCGAAAACATTGCCAAGCGCCTGCGACAGCATAAACAGCGGGCTGGCAAGCGCTACTGCCGCAACCATGTTCGAGTCATTTGTCTGGCCGATAAAAAACACATCGGTCATGTTATAGAGCGCCTGGGCTATCATCGTAATCATCATCGGCAGCGCCAGACGAATGATAGCGGTTCCAACCGGCGCATCCCTCATTAGCTCAACGCCGGTATACTTCTTTTTTTTGTCCATCCAATCCTCCGGGAGCGCAAGTTCGGGGTGTCTGCGCCGCCTTTGTTACCAGAAGCCGCTGTCGAAGCCGGTCAATTAAGAGGCTTTGATAGCGCCGCGGCTAATATACCACAATGCCTGCAATATATCTACTACTTTTTTCTGCAGCCTAGGGGTGCGGTTGCAATCCAGTTAACTATTCAGTGCCACCTTAGTTCGGCCGTTACATCACCGAGGCACTGAATAGTTACCAACTCAGCGGGCAACCGGTTTGAGGGGCTGCGCAAGCCCCCGAAGCGCTTCGCCTCGGGGGCCCGTCACTATATTCATAATACTTATGAATAGCTACTTCGCGCGCTTGCTCTCGTCCACCCAGTCGCGGTCCTTCCTTGCCATCGAAACGCCGACTTCTTCCCTGCTCTTCTTGGGCGTCAGCATGCTCCTCTCGTAGCCCTCCGTCTCGATCGTGAGCTTCCTCTGCTCCTCTGTCGGCGGCCTCTTCATGCGATCCTCCAGCTCCTGCATGCCTTCACGAGTTGTATACAGGGCGAAACGCTCCAGATTGCGCTCGAAAATCTTTGCTCCGCTCGGGTACGGCACGATGAGAAACACACCGTCTTCGATGCCTTTCTTATGGCGCTCTGCGAGTACATGCGGGTCTATCCCATAGGCTTGCATGTTATCATACATATACTCGACAGTTTCCTCGGTGACGTTGTAGCCTGTGTTCTTCAAGTGATCCGGACGTGTCTTCAGCACCGCGTCGTTGATATTGGAGTTGATGTTCGCCGGAATCATCGCGGATACTTCGATGCCGTATGGCTTCAACGCCAGATAGTAGCTTTCCATCACATTGAGCGTAGCATTCTTTGCGGCCGAGTACGGCGCGACCCCGGGGCTGGCGCCAAAAGCTGCAAGCGATACGGTCGTGGTGATGTGTCCGCCCTTGCCCGCTTTTATCATGCGCGGCACAAATGTGATCAGTCCGTTGACGACTCCGCCAAAGTTGACTCCGACGACCCAGTCGAAGTCCTCGAATGTGGACGCTTCCACAGGTCCGAAGGCATTGACTCCGGCAGTCTGGATAAACAGGTCGGGAGTCGTGCCGAAGACCCGCTCAGTCTCGTCGGCGGCTGCGGCCCATCCATCGCGATCCATGACGTCGAGCTTGATGAAGTGGACTTCAGCGCCTTTTTCTTTGAAATAGGCTGCGGCTTTGTCCATGTGGTCCTGCCGTACATCCGCGACGACGACCTTCATGCCTGCTTCCGAGAATACCTGCGCCTGCCCGAAGCCCGCGCCGGAAGCGCCTCCTGTGATAAACGCCAGTTTCCCTGCAAAATCCTTCATATTGCGCTACTTCCCCCTTATGAATTTTTTGATAGTCAGACAATAGCACAAATCTTTCCGCTCGTCAAGAAAAGACAGAGGGGAAAGACAGAGGGACGGTTCTGCTGTCTTACAAAAGAGTTATGATTGCATTACGGCTACCGGTCGTATATAATGGGGGCCGGGCTTTGACACGGCGAGTCTCAAGTCTTCGCCTGACCTGTCAGGTACGGTGTGGGGGCAGACAGCGCGCCACCATTCGATTTTAATGGAGGAGTTATATTGAAAGAAATCCGAATAGGCAAAAAGGTGATCACGAAAGACTTTTTGCTTTTTCTCATCGCAAGCGCCCTTCTCGGGGTCACGATGGCTGTCGAGAACAGCTCGTTTGCAAACCGGCTGGCCGATGACCTGCACTTCACAATAAATCAGCGCACGATCCTGGAGATACCCCGAGAACTGCCGGGGCTGATGGTAGTGTTCATGTCCGGCGCGCTGGCGTTCCTCGGCGACATACGCACGGCGGCTGTCGCCAACATCATCGGCGGCGTTGGGCTCATGGCTTTCGGCCTCGTGCCGTCGGGCTACTGGCCTGTCGTCGTCACGATGATGGTGTACAGCACAGGCACGCACCTGTACATGCCGATCCAGGGCGCGATAGGCATGTCTTTCGCAAAAGATGGCAAGCTCGGGCGCAGGCTTGGAGAGATCCAGAGCGTAAATACAGCTGCGCTCATAATCACTGCAGCGATACTTTACGTCTTGTACGCTTATGTGAAGATCCCGTTTGTCGCCGCGTTTACTGTCGGCGCTATCGCGATGGTTCTGGCGGGTATCGTTTTCATGTTTATGAGCCCCGGGCATACCGTGACAAGAAAACAACGGTTCGTCTACAATAAGAAATTTAAGCTTTTCTATATACTATCAATCATATACGGGGCTCGCAAACAAGTCACATACACGTTTGTCCCCTGGCTTCTCATTACAGTTTACGGCCAGCCCGCCTCCACAATGACGATGCTGTTTTTTATCGTCGCAGTACTTAACATATTTTTCAGGCCATGGCTCGGAGGGCTTATCGACCGCAAGGGGGAGCGATTTGTACTCGTGCTTGAGGCTGTTTTGCTTCTTTTCGCTTGCTTCGGGTTTGCGTTGTCAAAGCTGATCTTCCCGCCGACTACCGCCCTTATAGTGGCGTCCTGCTGCTACGTCGTTGATAATCTCTTCTCAGGGGCAGGCATGGCGAGAACAACCTATGTAAGGAGGCTGTCTGACGATCCCGCCGAAGTCTCCGCGACTCTTGCGCTGGGAATATCCCTTGACCATGTGATATCGATGTCCATGCCTGTGTTTGCGGGGATGCTCTGGTCGATGGGGTCCGGCAACGGTTACATATACGTCTTTGCTGTCGGCGCTGTCGTTTCCATTATTAACATGATTCTTTCAAACAGGGTCAGAGTACCGTCGCAGCAGAATGTGACAGTGGAGCAGGAAGCGCCCGGGGCGCATTGAGTCATACACCATCCTGACGTTTGGGGGGGAAAGCTTGAAATCGATAAACCGGGCCATCGAAAAGTTCTGCCATAAACACCGCAGATTTGGCGTCCCGCGGCTGATGATGTACATAGTAATTGTCTCCGCAGCCGTTTTTGTAATCGAGCAAATGGATACGACAGGCTCTTTCATGGGTCTGCTGTCCTTTTCGCCCGGGCGTATACTGCGCGGTGAAGTATGGCGGCTGATCACATGGATTTTTTGCCCGCTGAACGACCAACTGATATTCACAGCTCTCATGCTGTACTTTTATTACTTTATCGGAAGCACTCTCGAACGCGAATGGGGAACCGCTAAATTCACAGTATATTACATTTTAGGTATTCTCCTTAACATAATATACGGATTCATCGTGCGTTTTCTGACCGGCGGGATAATGGGGATCATCCTCGATAACACATCGTGGCTTGTGCCGAATTACCTGAACTTGTCGATGTTTTTTGCTTTCGCTGTATTGTTCCCCGACAGGCAGATACTGCTCTTTTTCTTCATCCCTGTCAAGATCAAATGGCTTGCGCTGGTGGACGCGATTTTATTCGTTTACTCAATAGTGTCGGCGCTGGTCGCAGGGTTGTACTTTGCAGCGTTTTTACCGGTTATAGCGATTTTCAACTTTTTCATCGTGTGCGGGTACGACCTGATCAAGTACCTCAAACCTCGAAGAGTGCGCAGCTCAGCGCAAAGCATCAATTTCAAATCTACAGCCAGGCAAGCTAAACGTGATGCTGAAACAAGGCAGTATAGGCATAAGTGCTCCGTTTGCGCAAGAACAGACTCCGCCTACCCCGAACTTGAGTTCCGCTACTGTTCCCGCTGCGAGGGGTACCACTGTTTTTGCATTGAGCATATCAATAACCACATTCATTTTAAATGAGTACGCTGCTTGAAAGATTGAGCAAATATACGTCCGGTCACGTGTACCCTATGCACATGCCGGGGCATAAACGAAACCCGGCGTTCTTTCCGCGCCTCCCTTTCGAGATCGACGTCACAGAGCTCCCGGGTTTTGATAATCTCCATGATATGCA
>Ga0082212_10001480_pt1 | contig 34636 bp, 27 predicted proteins | sample TergutNt197P3_FD_71548 | JGI IMG/M metagenome (GOLD analysis project Ga0082212, IMG submission 71548) | Neocapritermes taracua P3 segment gut microbial communities from Petit-Saut dam, French Guiana - Nt197 P3 | ecosystem: Host-associated > Arthropoda: Insects > Digestive system > Gut ... | reverse complement strand
AGCGGAAGTGTACGTGCTGACAAAAGAGGAAGGCGGGCGCCACACGCCATTCTTCAACGGCTACAGGCCGCAGTTTTACTTCAGGACAACAGACGTTACAGGGGTAGTGGACCTGGACGAGGGCGTTGAGATGGTGATGCCGGGCGACAATGTGTCGCTGTCAGTTGAGCTGATCACGCCGATAGCAATCGAAAAAGAGCTTCGCTTTGCCATCAGGGAAGGCGGAAGGACGGTTGGCGCCGGCGTTGTCACTGAGGTTGTTGAGTAGCATCCAAGAGTATAAGCACAGCCAAAGAAAAATTGCAATTGAAATAAAGCAGAAGGCAGCGCCAAATCGGCATATGCTGCCTTTTTATCTGACAAAATGCGCCCTTTTGTTCTAGTGGGGCGCATTGACTTTTGCTTCTCAGAAAAGTACAATTATACCAACAGGATTTAACTGTTAGGGGGTGGCCAAAATTTTACTAGACATACTTTTCGTTGTTGTCCTCTTACTGTTTACGCTAAATGGCTACCAGCGTGGATTTGCAAAGTCAATAATCAAGTATATGCGGTTTGTGCTTTCTACTTTTGTGTCTTATATTTACTATGGAAGAGTTGCATCAGAGCTTGCAAAAAATCCCGGCGTGCTTGGAATCTTTGAATCTGCAGTTTCAGGCATTGCGTCATCTGCGCTTGCAGTGCGCCAGCTTGCGCTTTTGATGATAGGGATAGCATCGTTTATTGCCATATATGCAGCTTGCTTTATAGCAGTCTCACTAGTTGGCTCATTCCTGAACACGCTTATGAAGCTGCCCGTGCTTCGGCAGGCAAACAAGCTTGCAGGCATAGCGCTAGGCATAGCCAAAGGCGCTATTGCATGCATTATCCTCTCAAGCGCTCTGTACATAGCTGCACTTTCAGGCCTCGCAGACATAAAGGAGCTGTGCGACGCGTCCTACCTGGTTGGCTTTTTTAGCTTGAGAAACGTTTTGGCGTTTGTGTAGCAGATTTAAATTGCCGGCAATATCCGGTTGGCTTGGCAACCAATACTCGAAATATCAAGCTTGCGCTGCACCGGCGCAAGCTTTCGTGCCTTTAGCAGGCGATAAAAGGCGGTAAATATGCAAAGCAGCGATTATTCTTTGGGAACAGTTGTAAAAATGAAAAAGCCCCATCCCTGCGGATCAGACTTATGGGAGGTTGTTCGCCTTGGAGCCGATATAAAGATAAGCTGCCAAGGCTGCGGGCGCATAGTCATGCTGAGCCGCTCAAAGTTTGAAAAGGGCGTTAAAAAGATTGAGAAAGCCTAGGCGGCAGCAAGCTTCGCTCTGCCAAAAGCGCTTATATCACTCCTTGCGGCGCTATTCGGCTAAACAGTCTAGTTCCAGTCAGGCTCCAGCAGGAAGTCCCTGATATTTTTGTGCTTTATCCCTTCCCGGCTCATGTCAAACTCATCCAGCGTGACAATATACTTCGGAAAATTGTCGCGAATGTGGCCTTCGCATTAATAGTGCCCTGCAATGGATTCTAAATAGCAATAATAATCTATAAGCGAATTAGTGCTATTAGCGCATTAATACGTTACAGTTTTCCAGCATGCCGCCATTGCAAAAACAGGCGCCGGCTCAAATAAAAACTCCGGCTTCATACAAACATATGGCTTATAGTATCTCAAAACAATTGCAAAAAACGCTAATGCTTTCAATGATCGCTATCGACTAGCATGAAATACAAAAATAATACAAATCCCTTTTTTTATATATAATTACTTCTTGCCAAACATTAATCTGCCTCTAATTAATCTTTGAAAACCCCTAAAAAATGGCTGAGACATGCTATAATGACAAAAAACTGAAAATTGCTAGTTTCGCTAGAATTTATACGAAACTTACAAAATACGCAAAAATTACGAAAATTATGAAAAAAATCTACATTGCATTGCTTGCAGTTTTAGCCTGCAGCGCATTTATTGCGATGGCCATGCCATGGCGCTCAGAGGCCAGCCTGGCTTCTGCGATTGCAACAAGCCCATACGAGGGCAGCTATAGGGCGAACGCCGTTTCAGGCGCCCCTGCAGAGTATAGGGCCAATGAAGGCGAAAGCATCCCTATATCTATAACCGCTCTTCCAGAGGTTCCGGACGCCAAGCTGTTCTTTGCGACAAGCGACGCGTCTATTGCTGTTGTAAAGGACGGCAGCCTCGTTGCCGTGAAGCGGGGCAAGTGCGATCTGATCGTGCGCAGATCAATAGACAGCGCGATTATCGCTGTCATCCCTGTAAGAATAGGCTTTATAGCTGTCGAAAGCGTTCTGTTTCCAGTTAGCGCCGCTGAAATCAGCAAAGGGGAGTCGATAAGCCTTAATGCTTCCGCCCTTCCGGAAAGCGCTTCCAACAAAACGCTTGCCTATGTATCCAGAAACCCTGACATAGCCATTGTCAGCCCCAGCGGCTCTGCAACCGGCTTAAAAGCGGGCACCGCTGTAATAGAGGCGATCAGTGCTGATGACTCCTCAAAGCGCTCTGAAATGTCGCTTACTGTTATTCAAAAAGCAGAGATAATAGAAATTATTCAGTCGGAATACCGGCTTCACCCGGGCGGAAAGTCTTTGGCCAGATATATTGTGGTTCCGCAAGACACAACGGAGAAAATGCCATTGTTCTCTGTTTCAGATCCCAGCATAGCAAGCGTTGACGCTTCAGGCCAGATAAGCGGCATAAAGGAAGGCACGTGCGAGCTGATAATAACTGCAAACGGCTCAGAAGCAAGAGCGACGGGGACAATAATAGTAACAAACAAAAACATCAGCTCTGTCAGCATAAGCCCGAAGGCGATAGAAATATACAAAGGCGAGAAGTCCCAGATTAAGAGCTCTGTATACCCGGCGGATGCAACGTTCCCTGAGGTTGCCTACGAGTCTTCGGACGCAAGCGTTGCCACAGTTTCTGAAACCGGGCTGGTTACGGCCGTTAAGGCAGGAAAGGCTGAAATAAAGGCATCAGCCCAAGTTGGCTCAAGCGCAAGCGACTCTGTGCTTGTTATAGTGCTTGAGCATGTGGAATCTGTCAGCGCGCCTGAAAAAATATCCCTTGCTACAGGAAAGCAGCAAAACATCAATGCTGTAGCGCTTCCTGACAGCGCCACAGACAAAACCCTTACATATACATCAAGCGACTCGCGCATAGCCTTTGTTGACAGCCAGGGCAACGTGCTGGCTGTCTCGCCCGGCAAAGCCAAAGTAACCGTTGCTGCCAGCTCAGGCGCCAAGGCTGAGATCGAAATAGAGGCTATTCGGTATGTAACAAAGGTTGAAGCAGAGCCTTCGCTTATGAGAATATATACCAAAAGCCAGACTCCAATAAAATACAGCGTGCTTCCGGCAGACGCTTCGAACAAAGGACTTTCTTTTCAATCGTCCAACCCTCTGGTAGCAACTGTATCAGAAGCCGGAATGGTCACTGCAGTCAAGGCAGGATCAGCAACTATATCAATAACGGCAGATGACGGGGCCGGCGCGGCTGCAAAAGTAAATGTAACTGTGATGCAAAAGGTCGAAAGCGTGGCTATTGAGCCAAAAGAGGCCAAACTGTATACCGGACAGAGCCTGTCCCTGAAAGCAACAGCCCTGCCGTCAGACTCAACCAACAAAAGCATACGCTGGACATGCTCTAATATTGCCGTTTGCTCTGTAAGCGAAACCGGCGAGGTTGTGGCCCTAAGGCCCGGCAAGGCCGTGCTTACAGCTGTTGCCACTGATTTCAGCCTGGTCACTGAATCTGTTTCGATAGAAGTTTTGCGCGGCATAGACAGCCTTATACCGCATAAAGCGGAAATGCAGCTTCCTGTTGGCAGCTCTGAGAAGCTGTCTGCAATAGCATTCCCGAGCGACGCATCTGATCTTAGCCTGTCATACCAGGTGTCAAACCCCCAGATAGCGTCCATAAACGCCCAGGGCGTCGCCACAATGCTGAGCGCAGGGGAATGCACTATTACTGCGACTGCCAATGACGGCTTCGGGGCATCGTGCACGTGGCGCATAAGCGCTTACATTGTTGCACAGAGCATTACTCCCCCTCCGTCGCCTTTTGTGATGTATGTCGGCGAGGAAACAACCCCGAAAGTAGTGCTGAGCCCGCAGGGCGCATCACCGCTTATATTTGCCTCATCAAGCCCTGAGATAGCCACTGTTAGCGAAGCAGGCTCGGTTAAGGCGCTTAAGAACGGCTCTGCAATTATCAGCGCATACTCTTCAGACGGCAGCAACCTGTCAGCGGAATTCACTGTTGAAGTGCGCACAAAGCTTACAGGCCTGCGCTTTCTCAGGCCTGAACTGCTCCTTTATGTAGGCGAAACGGACACCATTACGCCTGTATTGATTCCATCCAATGCATACAATACAGGCATAACATGGTCATCTTCTGATTCAGGCGTTGCCAGCGTTAACAGGACCGGCTCAATAACAGTGCACAAAGCCGGCAAGGCAGTCATCAGGGCGCAAAGCGACTCTGAGGCTGCAATATATGCAGAAGCTGAAGTTACAGCCATGCAAAGGGCTGTAAGCATATCATTTTCAAGCGAGTCAATAAAGCTTTATACAAGCGAGACTGCCAGCATGCCTGCTGAAGTGCTGCCCCAAAGCACTACCAACAAGAGCGTGTCATACCGTTCCGGCAATACATCTGTGGCAATTGTAAGCGATCAGGGCATAGTGAGGGGGCTGGAGCCGGGCAAAGCCGAGATATATGCAAGCGCCTTGGACGGCAGCGGCGCTGTTGGCTCATATACTGTCGAAGTCATCAGAAAGCCACAGTCGATTGAGCTGGCTAAGCCTGCACACATGATTTACCTGGGCGAGAGCTATACGATTGAGGCATCTGTCAAGCCGGATGACGCAACAGGCAAGGAGCTTGCCTACTCATCATCAAATGAGAGCGTTGCCACCGTTGACAAATCCGGCAAAATTACAGCCCATAGCACGGGCGAGGCGGTTATTACGATCTCATGCCTTGAGGCTGCTTCAATCAGCGCGCCATTCAGGCTCGTCGTTTTGCAGCTGTCCGAGTCCATAACAACAGAGCCGCTGCTCAATATAGACATAAATGGACCCGGCATTAAAATTGATTACAAGGTGCTTCCTGAAAGCGCAACTGACAAATCCGTAACATTCTTCTCAGCAAACCCGGCGGTAGCGTCTGTGTCACAAGACGGGTATATAAGCTGCCATAAGCCTGGCAAAGCGCTTATAGCCATAATCGCTTGCGACGGGGGCGGGGCATCCGCGCAGATTGTTGCCACTGTTTTCAGAGAGGCTGAGAGCCTTGTGGCGCTGGAGCCAAGCATATCGCTATACACAACAAGCAAAGCAAAGTTTCCGCTGCAAGTGCTTCCAGAAGGGTCTACCGGCGCAAAAATCGTTTATTCGTCAAGCAGCAAAGATGTCGCTGATGTTTCAGAAGACGGGATTATAACTGCTGTAAGCGCTGGCGAAGCAATGCTCACGGCACAGCTTTCTGATAAGCCGGGCAGTGTTGCTTCGTTGAGCGTAAAGGTCCTTGACTACACATCAAAGATCGTTTTAAACATATCAAATATCGAAATGAATGCAGGCGATGAATACAAGCCATCAGCTTCTATCGAGCATCTGATCCTTAACGAATGGCCCAAGACCCCCGGGGCAAACGCCATAGAGAGCATGGCAAGCCTGATTGAATGGACCAGCTCTGATCCCGGCGTTGCAATAGTTGAAAATGGCATAATAAAGGCTCTAAAGCCGGGTGAGGCAGTGCTTACTGCCAGCATGCCAAGTGCAAGGTGCGAGCCTGCAACAATTAATGCTGTTGTAGCAATACACCCGTATGACGTGAGCATCGACAAGAAAGAAGCTTTTCTTTTTGTTGGCGAAAGCTTGAGCCTGAAAGCCATACTTGCTCCGGTTGGAGCCCAAAGCGGTATGGTGGAATGGTCATCATCCGATGAAAGGGTTGCCACTGTATCGCAAGATGGCCTGGTCACAGCTTCAATGCAGGGAGAAGCCGAAATCACTGCGCGCATCAATGAAGAGGCATTTGCCGTATCAAAGATTAGCGTAAGCATTCCGATAGAGTCTATTGAGCTTGATGCAAAAGCTTTGAGCGTATATATTGGCCAGCCCCAAAAGCTGCAGGCCAAAATTGTCCCGGAGAGCGCCGCTGGCAGCGAGCTGGCCTGGTCGTCCTCAAACCCCCAGGCAGTAACAGTGGACGAAAGCGGGACGGTAACGGCCATTTCCCCCGGTAAGGCAACTATAACCGCCAGCTCAAAGGACAAGCGCGGGGCTTCGGCATCAGTTGCAGCCACATCATCCTACAAGCTTGAAAAGATCGAGCTGTCGCCTGATGTTTTTGAAATAAAGGTGGGCCAGGGCAGGCAGCTTGAGACAGTATTTCTGCCCAAAGGCGCCCAAGCCCAGCCAATAGAATTTGCGAGCAGCGATGAAACGATTGCAACAGTAACGCAAAGAGGCTATATAAGGGCAATAGGCCCCGGTGAAGCAACGATAACTGCCAAGTCCGGCGAATTTGAGGCTGTTTGCGAAGTGAATTCGCTGCAGCCTGTAGTCGGCCTGAAGCCTGAGGCTACGTATATGCTTATGAGAGTGGGAGAGGAGTCTTTGGCCAGAGTTGCAGTGCAGCCGGAAAATGCTTCAAACCCGAAGCTGGTGTTTATGTCGACAAACCCGGCGATTGCAAAAGCAGGCGAGGAAGGCGAAATTACCGCTTTATCGCAGGGAAAATGCGAGATAATTGTCAAAACCAGCGATGGAAGCAACTTTGAAGGGTATATATCGGTAAATGTCATTGAAAGCACCTCCCAGATCGATCTGGGGCCTGACATAGTTATGCGATCAGGAGAGCAATTCCAGCTTTCCCCATCGATCATGCCCAAAAGCGCCCTTATTGACAGCTTAAGGTACGTGTCCTCAAACACGGAAATAGCTGTTGTTGACTATAAAGGCCTTATAACTGCAGTAAAAGAGGGAAAAGTGACGATTTCAGCTGTTGCCGGAGATGGCAGCGACACGAGCGCAAAGATTGCCGTTACCGTGGTGCGGGTTGCTGAGATTCGCTTTGCCGCCAAGCAGGCAACCGTTCACTTGGGCACCCGATACAGCATTAAGCACACAACATATCCACTCTCAGACACAGAGAGCAAGATCATATGGTCCTCTTCCGAGCCGAAAGTTGCATCTGTTGATGCATACGGCAACGTTACTGCCTCATCGCCCGGGCATGCAGTAATAACAGCCAGGGCAGCTGAAAACCCGAAAGCGACAGCAAGCATCAGCATAACCGTTGACAGGCTTGTAGAGAGCATTCAGCTAAGCAAGAGCAATGTCTCGATGCTTGCCGGAGGCACAGACAAGCTCGTTGCCACTGTGGCCCCCTCAAACGCGACTAACCGGACGCTGTCATGGGCAAGCTCTGACAGGGCTGTTGCCAGCGTGTCCTCTTCCGGCGTTATCACCGCGCATGCTCCGGGCGAAGCAGTTGTCACAGTAAGCGCTGTTGACGGATCAGGCGCAAAAGGGGAAGCAAAAGTAACAGTGACGGCCTCAGCAGCCTCTATAAAAGCAACGAAGAAGGCATACAGGATAAAAGCAGGGGACTCACAGGAAATAAAATATTCGCTGCTGCCTTTAAATGCAACCATTAAAACTGCCAATTTCGCATCAAGCGACGAGAGCGTCGCTATAGCGACTCGTGATGGCTTCATTCAGGCTGTCAGCCCCGGCAATTGCGAGATATCGATAACTACCACAGACGGAACCAACCTCAGCGCAACAGCTTCTGTAGAGGTTATTCCAGTCAGAGCTGCATCAATATCCCTTAGCGCAAGCAGCGTTGCGCTGCACATAGGCGAGGGCTTGAGGCTTAGCGCGCAAGTTGGGCCCGCAAACGCAACAAACCAGGGCTACAGGCTTTCCTCATCGAATGAATCAGCCTTTATTGTCACAGAAAGCGGCGCCATTAAAGCAGTAGGCGCAGGCACAGCCTTAATTACCGCTGTGTCAAGCGACGGGGGCTACAAAAGCAGCTGCCGTGCTGTAAGCTTTAGCACAGCAACCGGCATAGAGCTCTCCCAAAGCAGCCTCAGCATGAAAATAGGCGAAAGCAGGCAGCTGGAATTGGCGGCATTTCCACAGAGCGCTGAAATAGAGCCTACGGCATGGGCCTCTTCAGATGAAAATGTTGCAGCAGTCTCAAATGCCGGCATAGTTACCGCCTTAAGCGAAGGGCAGTGCGAAGTGAGCGCGCAGTATGGCCCACACATCGCAGTGTGCAGCGTTAGCGCTTCCTATATCGGCGTCATGGCTGAGAGCATAAAGCTGCCGGAGAAAATCTATGCAGTAGCCGGAACAAGCTTTGATATTAAAGCTGCTGTAAGCCCGCTTTTTGCCAATGAAACCCTGCATGCTGTTTCATCAGACCCTTTGGTTGCCAGCATTGCAGGCTCGCTGACAGGGTTTGCCCACAAGGAAGGCACAGCAGTGATAACGCTCAGCGGGGCCAGGGCCTCAGCCAGCGTCGAAGTTATAGCAACCAGCCATTCAAGCTATAAGCCCCTGTGCGCAGCGGCGCCTGCCGGCTGCAGCGCGGTTGAGCTCAAATGGGATCTGCTCAGCTCTGCGGCCTCCTACGAAATCTTTCGATCCCTTTCGCCTGAGCGGGCGTATTCAAAGATTGCTGAGTGCGATTATGATCAAGGCAGCTATCTCGACACAGGCTTAACCTGCGGCTCGGAATACTACTACATGCTTAGAGCTGTCTCGAGCGATTCAGGCTATACGTCCTTTTCGAATACGATCATGTGCATTCCGCAGCCGAATGCGCCTGAAATTACAAACATAAGCACGCAGGATTCAGGCCTCATGTCAATTGCCCTGAGCATTGTTGAAGGCGCAAGCGGCTATGAGATCGAGTCCTCAAGCTCAGGGGATGTTTACACCCTTGCAGGCAGATCGGCAAAGCCTGAATATGCCTTTGCTCTGAAAAGCAACAAATCCCCGGCCCTGTACAGGGCAAGAGCATTTGTGGACATAGGCCCAAAGAGGGTATACTCAAGCTACAGCGAGCCAAAAGGTGCGCGATATGCGCCTATGATGCCCAATCTGGCTGTTGATGCCATAGACTATAACTCAACACGCGCTGTAGCGGCATCGCCCGGAGCAGACGGCATAGCCCTTTACAGATCAGGCGAGGAGCTTGGGGCATATTCGTATATAGGGTTTGTAAATTCCGAAACAGCTGTATTTGAAAACACCGGCTTGATTGCCGGCAAGCCATATTATTACAAAGCCTCAGCGTTTTACTCATCAAAAGACGGGATAAGGCATGAAAGCCCTTTAAGCGGAAGTGTGCATGCAGTTCCGATGCCAAATATACCATTCGGGCTGCAAGCAGACGCTTCGGGCCTTTTATCGTGGCAGCCAGTTCTTGGCGCAAATGGCTATGAGCTATCGTATATGTCGCAACAAGAGTGGAAATCTATTGACCTGACAGGCCAAAGTGCAATATCCTATTCTATAGACCTAAAATCTAAGGAGGCTACTGCCGCAAGAGTCAGAAGCTATACAGACACTCCGTTGGGACGGGCATATTCTGCCTATTGTCTGCCGAAGCCTCTAGCGGCGCCGTAACAAGATGCAGGACGGTTTAGTGCTACATAAGGCAATTGAAAGCGATCTTGACAATATTTTTGAAATTTACCAGGGCTCTATTAAAGAAATGCACTCTCGAGGCGTATTTCAATGGGGCGATTTCTATCCTACAAAAGACATTCTAGCAGAAGACATATACTTAGGCGAGCTGTACAAAGCCGTTTCGCATGGCGAAATTCTGGCAATTACCGCTATTAATAGCGAGCAATCGCCTGAATATGGCCAGGGGTACTGGCTGTACGGCGAGAACTTTATGTGCATACACAGGCTTTGCGTTACAGCATCATATATGGGCCAGGGCATCGGAAAGCAGTCTATGCGCTTAATCGAAGATTTTGCCGCAAAGTGCGGGGCGCACTCAATAAGGCTTGATACATTGACGCAAAATGAAGCAGCCATGAGGCTGTATTCTGCTATGGGCTATGAAAAACGGGGGCTTGTGAGGTTTCCGTACAGAACTGGATACTATTGCCTATTTGAAAAGAGCATCGAGAAGCTGGCTAAAATGTTATGAATGAAGATGCAATAGATAAGTATATTCGCATGCAAGGCGAAATTAAAGAGCTTGGCAGGGCGGCAGTCGCCTTTTCAGGCGGCGTTGACTCAACGCTGCTTTTAAAAGCAGCCCTGGACGCTACCGGCGGCAATGTAGTTGCCCTTACTGCTGTATCGCCATTGTTTCCTGAGGCTGAACTAAAAGATGCCAGGGAAATTGCCGCTATGCTTGGCGCCGAGCATATAGTTTTTGATTTCGGCATTAGCGCTGAAGGGATATCTTCAAACCCCAAAGACCGCTGCTACCACTGCAAGAAGGCTTTGTACATGCAAATGCAGGAAATAGCGGATTTAAATAATCTGGGCGCTTTGCTCGATGGCAGCAATGCAAGCGACGCAGGAGCATATCGCCCCGGCAGCAGGGCAATACGCGAGCTTGGGGTGAAAACGCCCTTAATGGATGCGGGCCTGTCCAAGGAAGAAATAAGGGCCATGTCAAAAAGCCTGGGCCTTTTGACATGGAATAAGCCTTCAATGGCATGCCTTGCGTCCCGGATTCCTTACGGGGAGGCAATAACCGAGGCCAACCTTTCAATGGTGGAAAGCGCAGAGGCATACCTTATGGGCCTTGGCCTTAAAGGCTTCAGAGTAAGGTGGCACCCGGGCAATGCCGCGCGTATAGAGGCATCAGCCGAAGGCATAAAAACCTTGTTTGAAAACAGCAGCCAAATATATGCGCAGCTCAGGGAATATGGCTTCAGCTTTGTTTCAGCTGACCTGCTGGGGTATAGGGCTGGAAGCATGGATGAGCTATAGCAATGTTAGTCTCCCGCTTTTGTGCCTCAAACGCTGCAGCTGCGCTTTTATTAATAATGCATGTTAAAGCCGAAGCGGCAATAGGCGTATGTTCAGTCTTGTGGATTTCGCCACGGCCTACAGTGAAAACGACGTGCGGTTTACTTTCATGGCACGGAGATAACGGTTTAATTAAGCCGAAAATCAAAAAAACACGGTAGCAATAATTATTGCATTCATGTTTTTTTGATTTTTGCGGTTATATCATTTTCGACACGAGCATAAAAATCAAATTCGCCCTTGATTTTAGCGGGTTTCATTCGGCGTATATATTTTACCCGATGAGTTTGCTGATAAAATGTATGCGGCTCAGTTGCGCCGACCGAAAATCATTTATTCGCATGAAACAGCTTTATTTCTGCATGGCCTTACTGACCGTGACCCCATCAATTATTCCGTAACAGTTCCGACAGGTTATAATGCTACACGGTTGAGGGAAGATGGCTTTAAAATATTCACAATCAAGCGTGAATTACATGATGTTGGTGTTACCCGGCTTTCGACGATGTTTGGGCATGAGGTTGTCGTTTATGGGTTAGAGCGTACAGTCTGCGATTGTTTACGCAGCCGAAACCAAATGGAAATCGCAGTAGTGATCGACGCCATTAAGCGTTACGCCAGACGTAAAGAAAAAAACCTAATCACTCTCATGCAGATAGCAGAGACATTTACTGTACTAGCAGACCAAAAGTTTACGAAAATATCAGAGCTGTTCTTGCCGAATACCGGTCGCCGACTTCTGTTGGAAAAGGAAGGTGGTGCCGAATGAAATCCCAATTTTGCATCAACTAACGAATTTTCGCAAAACAGCGGCATCAACGTAATGATTATCAACACGCAAGCGTCCAACACCACAAAGAGCTTCATGCCTGCCTTGGCCCTTAAGCCATTTAATAGCCCTGCCTGCTCACCCCTAATTCCCTGCACATAAGCTGTGTGCAGTATTTGCCGCAGTTAGCGTGCATAAACCCAAACAGCTCTCCCTTGGTTACTTCCTTTGGCGCCCGACGAATAAACCCTACGCGTCTTTTAGGATTTGGACTACCTTATCTAATTCTCTAATGCGTGTGTCTTTAGCAGTGTCGCTTTGGATGCTAGGGCGTGCATGCCCGCTGCCAACGTGCGCGCCTTCGCCATACAGCCTAGCCTTTCTCATCCATCCATATAGAGTGTTTAGAGGAACCCATAGGCCCTGTGCTGCTCTGGATGGCGTTGTTTCGTTTGCAAACTTAACTGCCTGCTCCTTAAAGCAGGCTCAAACGTTGCTATAGTCCTGGCTTGCTAGGGTTCCCATGCAAAATGCTCCTTAAGTAATTGCGTTTATTATTCCCACAATCTGTGCGTTTTACATGCCCAACTATTTTGATACCCCTCCATAACTAGCAGTTTGCGCTACTGGCAGCATCTCATCAGATCAAGAGAGCGCTGTATTTTGGTTGCTGATTTGCCATATATCCTTGAGCCAAAGCACATTCATTGAAAACTGCCATAGCATGTATGCTGGCATGACTTGCTGGAAAGCGCTGCAAACAGATACTATGCCAGGGCAAAAGCAAATCTCAAGTAGCATGAATAAGCATGAGGGGCTGCTGCGAGCTGCGCATCACCCTGGAGCAGCTTTTTTGTTTAGCAGCAATTATTCAAATGCCTCGATTTATGCGTTTTGATCAAATAGAAATGCCGAATGATATAAAAAGTCGCATATAAATTAGAATAATAATCTGTCTTGGTGTTGAAAAAGCATAGAAAAGCGGTTATTGTGTATTAATGGGAATAAAATATAAGCCACTCCTGCAAGCTTCGCTTCTCGCTTGCTTTATCTCGTGCTTTGCATTAGCTGCAGCAAGGATATTTATTGTGGATTCTCAAACGCTGCCTGGTGCAGCAAGCGTGCAGCTAAAGGCCATAAACAGCGATGGTTATGCTGTAGACTTAGCCGAGCTTGCTTTTCAGCTTCAAATTAAGCGCAGCAGGCTTAATCTGGCAATTGGCAGCAGAGCCCAGGATATTGTCAGCTCGATGTCTGTTCGGGAAAAAGTATGCCAAATGCTTTTCGTTGAGCCATCACAGATAGCGTTTGGCGGCAGAGGCATGCAAGCAGCGCTTGCTGAATTCCCGGTGGGCGGAATTATCTACTTCTCAAACGATATAACCAGCCAAACCCAAATCTCTGAACTCATAGCCCAGACACAGAGCTTTTCAAAGGTTCCCCTATTTATAGGAGTTGACGAAGAAGGCGGCAGTGTAGCCCGAATCAGCGGCAATACAGGCATGGGCTTTAGGGAAATAGATTCTATGCTTGCAATAGGGGATCGAGGCAACCCGAAAGAGGCATATGAAGCAGGATCTGAGATTGCCCGAAACATCAGGCGGCTCGGGTTCAATGTGGACTTTGCGCCGGTAGCTGACATTGCCTATAGCCGCAACGCCTCTGAGATAGGCGACAGATCGTTTGGCAGCAATGCCAGCCTTGTCTCAAAAATGGTTGAGCAGGCAGTTTTGGGCATGCAGGATGCAGCTGTGTCCTCGACTATAAAGCACTTTCCGGGTTACGGCAGCGCTCAAACCGACTCCCATTTAGGCCGCTCTGTAAGCTCACGGGGCCTTGATGACTTCCGCAAAGAGGATTTATTGCCTTTTAGCGCCGGAATTAAGGCAGGATCGGATTTTGTTATGGTATCTCATATGAGCGCGATTGGCATAGATGATAGCCTGCCTTCGTCCCTATCGCCAAAGATCATCACGGATTTGCTAAAAAATGAGCTTGGCTTCAAGAAAATTGTCATCACAGATTCGCTAAAAATGGGAGCTGTCACAACATGGTATACAGCAAGCGAAGCTGCTGTTATGTCAATAAAGGCAGGAGCTGACATGCTGCTAATGCCTGACAGCGTTTCAGAGGCTCTTGACGGTGTTATGCATGCAATAAAAAGCGGCATAGTCAGTGAGGAGCTAATAAACGAAAGCGCCTTAAAAATCATACAGCTGAAGCTTAACAGAGGGATAATCAAGTAAAATGCATGCAAAAATAGATAATTCGCGAAAAAACTCAAGCTATTGCGCTACAGCATAAATATGCTATTTACATGAATGGCAATCAAAGATATAATAAAATCGCTGGAACAGATAATATCGGCGGCGATTCACTCAAAAATTTGCCTTTTTCGCTGATTGTTTGGTACTACAGTGAAAAATCTTTGCGAGCAGCATTCTTGCCGACAATTGGCGTTTCAGAGCGAAACATTGCATATCTGTGCAATGCAGCAAACCAATTTCGTTATTATACCAAGGAGGATACAGTTATGGCACACTTAACACCAAAACAGAACTTGCTTCGCCTATTTAGCGGAGAAATACCAGAGTGGGTCCCATCGTATTCATATTATGGCAGGTTGCCTGGAGTTGATGAAGATCCGGCTAACATGAGTGTTGGCAATCCTGCATTGCCGTTTAGAATGGAATCTGACGAGCCTGGCGTTTTCAAGAACATGTGGGGCGTACCCTACAAAGCAGTTGAAGAAGTTGGCGGATTCATGCTTCCTGAGCCAAATGCCTTTATAATCAAAGACATCAATGACTGGCCTGACATAATCAAAGCTCCGGATCTTTCCCATGTCAACTGGGAAGAGACTGCAAAGCAAGCATTGGAAGCTCTTCCATACAGCAGAGAGACTTCTGCAATGTATTATGGCCCGGGCGGAGGCTACTTCCAGATGCTAATGGGCTTCATGGGCTTTAATGAAGGCCTCATGGCAATGTATTCAGAGCCGGAAGCAGTACTCGAGCTCTTTAACTATTTGCACGAATTCTATCTTCCAATAGCGCAAAAATACATAGATTATGTTAACCCTGATGTCCTCTCTCTTGGAGACGACACTGCTTCTGAGTATGCTCCGTTCATTTCTCCGGAACTGTTCAGAAAGCTATTGCTGCCGTTCTATGATGACTTTGCCCGCCTTGGGCGCAACCGTGGAATACCCATTAACTTCCACAACTGCGGAAAATCTCAAGTTCTGTTCAATGACCTTGTAAGAATCGGCGTTACTTCATGGGAACCTGTACAGCTGCAGAACGACATCCTTGAAGTACAGAAGAAATTTGGGCGCCAACTTGTTATCGGCGGTGGCTGGGAAGGCCGCGGGCGCCTCACAGAGCCTGATGTTACTGACGAAGAGATTAGGCAGTCAGTTAGAGACGCTATGGATAAGTATGCACCGAACGGCGGATTTATGTTTGCTGCTGCTTACACGCCTGGATCAACAACTGATGAAAGAACAGCGCACTGGAACGAAGTGCTGCAGAAAGAAGCATACGATTACGGCAGAGCGTTCTACAACAAATAGCTGCCGGGAACCATATGCTATAAACGTTCAAAACAAAAGCCTCTTAATTTCAAGGGGCTTTTTTCGCTCTAATGCTTTGGCATAAAATGCAGCACTGGCTGTTTTGAACGCCTACTTGGCCAAAGCCCAGTCCGGCTCTGCTTTTCTAAGCAATACAAACGCTGCAGCCACTAAAGGCAAAACGCCGAGCGCAATGAGTGTCAGCACATCATCAAGGCCTGCTTCGGGCGCCTGGTATTCAGAGCTTGTGAATGCAATAAAAATGGTTGCTGACAGGTTGTGCAGCCAATGAAGGAGAATAGGCGCTATAAGCGTTTTGGTGCGCATGTATATTGCCCCGAGAAACATGCCGCCTGCAGCTGCAAAAAGTACATCTGAAGCAACATCAAGAGGATTTTGCCATACGGCATGTATTGAATGCACTATCGCAAACAGTGCGGCTGAAATGATAAAAGATTGAATTATGCCCTTTTTTGTGCCGCCAAATTGCCGCAGCAGCACTTTGAGCACAAGCCCTCTAAAGACTGCTTCTTCCAGAAAGCCTGTGCTCAACGGAAATAATATTACTGCCAAAAGAAACAGCGGTTCGGGCTTTATGAAGTATGCAGAGCGGTTTTGGATGCCTGTTGCTATGACTACAGCCATTAGCAGGAAATCAACCCATCCGAGCATAAGGCCCTTGCCGGTGTTTTTAAGGGCAAAGTCGCTGCTGTCGAATACTTGCGCTTTCTTCATAAGAAATATCCCAAAAGCTGCAATAGCAGTTTGGTACATTGAAAAAACCGGAATTCCGATTCTTTGGCCCATATTTGGGTTGGCCATCAGCGGCAGCCCGCCGGCCGATACCAGGGCAAAAAAAAGCGCCGTTAGCAAAAAAGCGCATGCAATAGGCCTTTCCCGTGCAAAACTGCTGAACTTTTCCCACATTCCAAATTCCCTTAACCTTTTATGTATATTGCGCTCCGCTGCATGGCTGGCTGCTTTCCGGCAGCAGCTGCTAAATGCAGGCAATAATATTATATTATGCCCTCAGCCTGTTTGAGTTATATTCTTAGCGCCTTCACACAGCAGCCTAAAGCGCAAACTGCTTTGGCAAAAGGCGATTTTCTGCCGAAATATCGGAGAATCCTAATCGATAAATCGCCAGCTTGGGCTTTTAAGCGCTGCTAAAGATGCTCATTGCTAAAGGCATTTAAAAAAATGCAGCAAGCCAGCAATAATAATGCATAATAAAGGCAATATGGAAAAGATAATAAAAAGAATTCAAGATGAGCTTGGCGACAATGGTTTGGCAGAAAAATTGCTGGCGCTGAGCAAATCTGACTTAACTTCATTGCTTCTTTATGTATTTGAAAAGCAGGAAACAAACCCGGCAGGCCTTCTGAGAGCATTTCAGACAAACAGGTTCGCACGGCCCAGCGATATAGATCCTATTGCTTACCGCGCTTTGGAAACAGAGCTTTTGGCTGTTGCCCGCGATATCGGAATAAAGCCTGTCTTGCTGTCGCCGGCTGCCCTCCTTGGCAGCTGCTCTGCGTTTGGGTATGTAAGCCAAAACAATGTATTAAGCTCAGTGCGCTCAACTGAGGCGCTTTCAGATCCCACAAACATGCTTGCGATAATAATTGCTGACGATATTATGCAAAAAAAGATCGACAATATAACGCCTGTGCACTACTGCGCAACTGCAAGGGTTGTCAGGGCGCAGGCATTCCCGGCAGCAAAAGATCTTTTTGCCCACTTTGGATTGTTTTGCATTGCTTCATCAGGCAAGGATACAGGATCGTATGCGTGCGAAACTGAATTGTTTGCAAAACAGATGGGCTATTATAAGGAGCTTTTTTCTGCCAAGCGTGGCTCAAAGTTAACAGTGGAACTGAGGAGAAGGCGTGGATACAAAGACTCAGACGGTTTTTATGAAGCTATGGCTAAACAGGCTGAGAGCGTATTTGGCATAGCTGTAGAGCGCGGCCCTGCAAATGAGGATAACAATTATTATCTTGGCATCAACTATAAAATCTATATGGAAAACGGGGCCAGCAGATATGTAGCTGTTGATGGCGGCTTCGTTGATTGGACGCAAAGGCTGGCAAATAACAAAAAAGAGCGCTGCCTTATAAGCGGCATGGGCATAGACAGGCTTCTTTTATAACCGGGGCTCTGCCTACAGCGGGGTATAGCCAACCTCCTTGACAATGTACTGGCCCTGGCCTGAAAGTATCCAATCTATGAGCGCTTCAATGTTAGGGTTGTCTGAACCTGCTGTAACAGCATAAAACTCAGATGCTACAGGGTAGGTTCCGTTGGCTATGCTTTCCCTGCTCGGGTATACCCCGTTTACCTTCAAAAGCTTGATGTCGCTGTTTTGGGCCATTTCTGTAATATAAAACAGGAACGAATAGCCGATAGCGCTTTTGTAGTTTCGGTATGTGGAAATGGCCCTGACCATGCCATCCATCGCCGATAAATATATTTCATTGGGGGCTTGCATAAGCGGTGTGCCTGCCATAATCGATTCAAGCGCTGTTTGGCTGCCAGAGCCTTCGTTCCTCTGGTAGGCCCTTATTTTTCCGCTTCCGCCAAACTCTTTCCAGCTCGTTGCCTTCCCTGAATAGATCCGTTGAATGCTTTCAATGTCAAGGCCGTCAACGCTGTTGGCCTTATGCACGAAAAAAACAAAAGCTTCGTATCCTATTGGGGTCAGCTTGAGCTCAACACCGGCCTGCCTGGCAGCCTGGAGCTGGCTTTCAGAAGGCCCTGCGACAAAAATAATATCTGCCTTTCCGCTTATTAGGCGCTCATATGCCCCTGTAGTCGTAGAGCATTCTATGTTGGGGATTTGATGGTATTTGGATGTTGCATCGATATCTTTTGGGTAAGTGTTTAGCGCAAAGGAAGCGTATAAGGGGTATAGGGCGGTTGCACCGTCAATACGGGGCAAATCGTTCGCAATCGCCAGCTCTGAAGGCTCATTGAGGGCAACCAGAGGCATTCTGAAAGGGTCTATCTCATATGCAGCCTCATGGCTGTTATTGTAATAGCGTGCAGCCTCGATGGCTCCGAGTGATGCTATAGCGGCAACTGATGACCATAATAAAATTTTGCTCTGTTTTTTGTCATCAAAAAACTTCCAAATAGAGTTGAGCGCACAAAAGCCGGCAATGGCAAAAATGTATATTGGCACGAGAAAGTAAACTGCCGGGGAGCCAAGCAGAAGCGAAAAAAACTTAATGAAAAAACTACAAAACAGCACTGCAGCCAGTGAAATTATACTCAGGGCTATCTTGCCAACGGTGCCTTTTTTCATGATGCCTCCAAAAAATTGTTTCGATATTATTATTGTGCATTGAGCCCGAATGGCATGCAGGAAACTTCAGGCGCATTTGCGGGGCTAACGGCTGCACCCTTCTGTCATTCATTTATATTTTCATTTGGGAATAAAGGAGTATAGCCAACTTCCTGAACAATGTACTGGCCTTGCTCGGAAAGTATCCAATCTATAAACGCTTTTACGTTTGGGTTGTCTGAACCCGCTGTTACAGCATAAAACTTTGAGGCAATAGGATATGTTCCATTGGCTATGCTTTCCCTGCTGGGGTATACCCCGTTTACCTTCAAAAGCTTGATGTCGCTGTTTTGGGCCATTTCAGCAGTGTAAAACAGGAATGAAAAGCCAATTGCGCTTTCGTAGTTCCGGTACAAAGAAACCTCTCTTACTATGCCTCCCATCGTAGACATTGTAGTTTTCCCCGGAGCTTTCATCAGCTTTGTGCCTGCCATAAATGACATAAGCGCTGTTTGGCTGCCGGAGTCTTCATACCTCTGGTTAGCTCTTATTCTGCCGCTTCCCCCAAACTCTTTCCAGTTCTTTGCCTGTCCCGAATATATCTTTTTAATGCTTTCTATGTCAAGATTGTCAACACTGTTGTCGTTGTGCACAAAAAATACGAAAGCTTCGCAGCCTATTGGGGTTAGCGTGAGCTCAACTCCTCTGTCCTTTGCGGCTTGAAGCTGCCTTTCAGAAAGCCCTGCGGTAAAAATAATATCTGCTTCCCCTGCTATTAGGCGCTCATATGCCACTGTAGTAGAAGAACATTCTACATAACGCATGTGATCATATATTCCTATATAATTGAATTCATCTTCCGGGTATGTGTTTAGCGCAAAGGAAGCGTATAGAGGGTACAGGGCTGTTGCTCCATCAATGCTGGGAGAATTTTTTCTATCACTAAGTTGGAAGGCTCATTTAGTGTAACTAGGGGAACGTCGAAAGGGTTTGGTTCGTATACAGCCTCACGGTAGTTCCTGATCATACAGGAAAGAGGAAAAAACAGCATTGCAATCAGTGCAATATAACCCAGGGCAAGCTTGCCGATATCTTTATACATGATGTCTCCAATGAGGTTTGGCTCTGTTATTATTGTGCATTTCGCTCTCTAAACATGCAATAGGCAAAAAGCTCCCATTAATGTAGCATGTATGGGAGCTGGGCCATGTTTCATGATTTTGATAAACTTCAGGCAAGGATCTCAGCCGCCTGGCCCATGATCGTTGCTGAAACATCATCGATATCACTTTACTCGGCTGCAGTGCGCCCTGTCTGTGCACGGGCTGCGTCTTCATCAATTCTGCGCACGACACTGTACGAATACGCTGTAAAATACTTGCTCCAAAACCCATACCCTGACGGATTTATGCTCTCATAATCTACGCCCAGGCGGGCGCATCCATCATCGCCTATCTTTTGCAGTACAAGATTCAGCAGGTTCTGGCTGACGCCTTTGCCTCTATGTTCAGGCAAGCAGAACATCCCGGTGATATGCATATAGCCTTGGGTATCTTTTATGAAGTTTTCCCCGGTGCGCTCAGCAAGAATAAATGCTATTAGCTTTCCATTTGCGTTTGCTGCAAAGCATATGGGATGGCAAGCATTCCAGTACTCCAGCCATTGCGCCTCGGTATGTATAGTGTTGCGCAAAAAAACCGGGCTTTCCAAGAAGCTTTGGTGCATCAGGTTTTCAAGCTCCATGACATCAAGGGCTTGCTCATCGGATACTTCTGAATAAATATAATCGCTGTTTTCCGGAGCTGCAATTGCGCCTGCAGAGCGGATTGCATCAATGCTGCGCATCCCGAATCCATAGCGAAAAAACTGGGCCAATGCATCTTTGTTATGTGCATATAGGCATACAGCATGGCTGCTGGCTCCCGCCTGAGCCCATATCCCGCCTGCTGCTTGGTACATTCGTGCATAAATGCCGGCTTGGCTGCTTCCAATTGCGCCATTTGCGCCGAGTGGCGAAAATGCGCCTGTAACGCCGCTTATTCCAAGTGCATTCGCGATAGGCGAAACGCTGCACAAATAGCCTGCCAGCTCGCCTTCGCTGATCGCAGCGACGCCCAGCCCGTTTTGTGCATATTTGCCAAGATCAAAAAAATCACTGGAGTCAATCCGGGGCAGCTCGGGCGCATGGCTGCGCGCTTGCTCGTAATTTTGCAGCGCGATCTGCTCTGCCGCCTTTATATGGCTAATGCCAAAGCCTTCAAATTGCATACAAGCCTTCCTTTGCCTGCTTTAATTTCTTTTGTGCTGCTGCATAAACGGCAAAAGGCAGATCGGCTTTGATCTGCCTTTTGATTATTATTGCTGCAAGGGCCAGATGGCAATTCACTCTTAAGTAAATTGCTGTGCGCTCTAGTTTCCGCCGGAAGCAGCCATTTTCTCCATCATGGCTTTCTGGTTGGCTGCAGCGTATTCAGCTGCTTTCTCGTCAGTGATCTTGTAGCCAAACAGATAGATAAGGCATATCGCAAGGCTGAAAGCCGCCGGGAAGAACCCAAATATGCGCACAAACATCGTCGGGTTAGTCATATCAGCGCCAAGCAGAGACCCGTCAGGGGCAAAGTCCTGAAAAAATCCTGAAGCATTCAGGATCATTGCCGTTATAGGCCCTGATATAACCATGCCAAGCTTCATTGGTATATTTGCCATTGACATAGCTGTCGGGCGAGTGTCAACTCCCGTTTGAAACAGCTGGTATTCAGCGGCGTCAAGCCAGAGGTTTACGCCGACAACGCCGAGTATAGCAGCACCGAAGCCATTGGCGGCTGACAGCACGATATAAATCCACACGCTCTTGTCGGCAAACAGCCCGATTAAAAGCTGGACCCCGGCAGATATGGCTGTTGAAAGAATAGCAGAATTTTTTTTGCCGATTTTTTGCGAAACCGGAGCCATTATAACAGCTGCAACCAGGCTGACAACGGACATTATAGTCATTGAAATAGGCTGCATGTTCATATTTTTGACAGAATACATAAAGTAGTACATGCCAAGGCCGCCTATGGTCATCATGCTTGTCATTGACAAAACATTAGCAAACAGCAGCACCCATACCATAGGGTTTTTGAGAAGGTCGCCGTATATCTGGCCTACGCTCGGGCCGCCGGCAGTTTTAAAGTTCGGATCATACTCGTCATATTCCTTTGTCTTTAGGAAAACGATAAAGCTGGATGCGATCATGAGCAGGCCGTATGCCACTGATACGATGAAATACCCGTTTGATCCCAGGCCAACTAAATAGTTGATAAGCGGCAGGGTCATCATTGAAACACAGATGTTTGCTGCGTTCATGCCCTGCATAACTTTTGCTGAGATAGCCATGCGGTTTTCCATGCTAGGGCCGCATACCTTTGCCATAAGGCCGTTTGTTGCTGTGACCAAAAAGTTCATCGGGGCATTTTGCAGTATGTAGCCAACGCCGACAACAACAGCCTTAACGCCCGGCGATACGTTCGGGTTCAGGAACATGAGCCATACGCCCACTTGCACAGCTATAACGCAAGGCATAATCCACGATCGAAACTGGCCCATCTTAAAGTTTGATTTCTGCACCATCGGCCCTGCCACTATTGAAGCTACAAAGTCAACAGCGCGCGAAATGGTGAGGATGGTTGCCACGATAGCCGGAGTGATTCCTGCTACATTGGTCAGAAAGATCATAAGGAAGCTCATCGCTACCGCAAGGCCGAACATTTGCCCAAAGTTCATGAAGAAATATAGCCATGGGAAGCTTTTTGGCATTTCTTTTGCTTCAGTCATTTCAATTCTCCTTTGATAGATGATTCAAAATAAATGTTTGCAGCGCCCTTTGGCGGCGCTTTTGCTGCTCTGGCCGAATTATAATGTATGATGATGGCCAGGCTTGTGTTCGGCGCTGTGCCTGCTTAAGGCTCCAGCGCAATTGCAGGCAGGGCTACAACAGATTGCCCCTTGCAGCATGCATGTCTATATTGCCCAAAGCCAAAGTTAGCCTGCATCGCCAGGAAGCCGGATGCCGAAAATAGCAAACATGCAGAGATAGTGCTTTTGTACTAATATCGGATAACTTCCTAACATTTCCATCTTATCACTAAATTGCTAATTCGCCTACCGTTTTCTCTGAGTTCTTAATAATTTGCTGCATCCTTGCAGAAAAGTGCCTGCAGGCAGGCCGATATACACGTCTAAAAGCCAATTGCAGCTTTAAAGCGAGGGCTATATAATTGGCTGTTTTGATCTGTGGGCCCAAAGCGCAGGCGCGTTGGCGGAATAGATAGCAGGCTGCAATAATGCCAAATAGTATAATGTTTATTGTTTTCTGCACAAATCCGCATTGCGCAGCAAAAAAAGCGCGCCGTGGCCAATATGGGCGGCATATTGGGAATGCTGCAAAAAAAGCTACCCGCCATGCTGGGGCGGATAGCTCGGGCAAAGCTAATCAGCGCAAAGCTGATTTGTGGTTAAGTGCATTGGGGACGCTGTTTGGCAGCGTCTTTAGTATACCACATTGCGAAGACCGCCATTTAGCGGCCATGCGGCAGGCAGTGCGGCAAACGCTTATGCCCCAAAAATGCTGTATTCAAAGCCTAGAATTATATGGCATGGCATGCAGCAAAGCGCAATGCACTAAGCGTCGATATATGCCGTATAATAAAGCTTATAGGCTGCATGCCAAATTGCAGCCGCAATGTGAAAACAAATGCGAAATTTAACTTTGGCTGAAGCAGTATGCCTTATAGCCGGCGCCGGAATCGGAGGGGGAGTTATGGCTTTGCCCTTCCTTGTTTACAGGACAGGGCTCCTGCCGGCCTTTCTGGTAATGCTGGTTGCGTATATAGTGACAGCAGTGCTGCATATCATGGTTGCTGAACTGTCAATAAGGACAGACAACGCAAGCGAACTGCTTGGCATATTCACAAAGCACCTTTTTTGGAACCAGTGGGCCAGAAGCGCATTTTACGCGCTTATGGCAATTGTGCTCTCATGCAACCTCGCTGCGTATATAACCGGGGCAGGAGAGATTCTTTCAGGCCTGCTTGGCATAGGCATTCTGGCCGGAGAGCTGTTATTCTTTGCTTTCGCGGCTATAATCGTATTTCTCGGCCTAAAGCGTGTGGCGATTAATGAAACAGGCGCTCTTGGAATAATGGTTGGCTTTCTGCTGGCGCTTTCGATTAAATCTGCACTGCTTGAAATCCATCAGCCTTTTCCCCAGGCAGCATGGGAGCCATCAAAGCTGCTGGCAGTATATGGCATGGCGATGTTTAGCCTTTCATCGCTCTTTGCTGTGCCACAGGCTGCATGCGGCCTTGCAGGCTCTAAGGGAAAGCTAAGGCTGGCTGTAATGCTTGGGCTTTTTATAAACTTGCTTGTTATGGCGCTAATAGCGCTGTGCACGCTCGCCTGCTCGGATCCGGTGAGCGAAGTTGCTATTGTCGGCTGGGCAGAGGCGCTCGGCGGGACTATGCGCATATTTGGATCGATGTTTATTGCATTGTCAATGCTTGGGACTTTCTGGTCGATATCTATGCAGCTCTCGGACATGACCAAGGAATATTTCAAGGCAAGCCGCTTTAGCGCATGGCTTGCCGGCGTAGCGCCGGCATTAGTGCTGGCACTGCTGCCGGTGTCAGGCTTTCTTGGCCTGATGCAGATAGCAGGCGGGGCTACTGCTGTAGTTGTCGCATGCATGGCTGTGCCTGCTTACAAGAATGCTGTTGCAGGCTCTGATGGCCCGCTGTTGGGCAGGCATGCCAACAGCTCTTTGCTCAGGGGCATAATTGCCGCAATGTACCTTCTAATGGCTGTCGCATCCTTTTTTTAGGTGATAAATATGAAAATTGCTTTGCTCAGCCCTGCAGGCGCTATGCACCGCCATGACGGGCTGTTCTCAAAAAACCTGCACTATGCGCCAATGACGCTGGCTTTGCTTGCTGCCCTTGTGCCATCTGAGCTTGAAGCCGACATTGCTATATATGACGAAACTGCAGGGCCAATTCCGCTGGACATACAAGCTGACATAATCGGGATTACCTGTATAACCGGCACCAGCGCAAGATCGTATAAATATGCTGAATACTATCGATCCCGCGGCGCTGTTGTGGCTCTTGGAGGCCCACACCCGTCGCTATGCCCTGATGAAGCCAAAGAGCACGCAGACAGTGTTGTAATCGGGCTCGGGGACAGCTCATGGCCGAGGCTGCTGCTGGACTATCGGGAAGGGGATCTTAAGGAATTTTACTCAAGCGATCCGTGCGAAGATATTGCAGGCCGGCCGATTGCCCGCAGGGACTTGCTTGACAAAAGGGCATATATAACGCTAAACACTGTCGAAGCTGTAAGGGGCTGCCACCTGAACTGCTCCTTTTGCGCATACCCGAAAGCTTTTGGCAAGCGGGTGCTCACGCGCCCTGTCAATGACGTTATAGATGAAATAAAGTCATTGCCCCGAAAAGAGGTTGTTTTCCCTGATGTCAACCTGCTCTCTGACATGGCCTACTTAAAGGAGCTGCTGAGGGCAATGATCCCTTTGAAGAAATGGTGGTTCGGGCTGACAACTTCTGACATCGCGCTTAACGAGGAGCTTGTAGAGCTGTTTGAAAAGAGCGGCTGCAAGGGGCTGCTGATAGGCTTTGAGTCTATTGATGAATCAAGCCAGGCGCAGATGCACAAGGGGATAAACAAGCCGGGCAACTATAAAGCGCTGATGGGAATGCTGCATAAGCATGGAATTATGGTTATGGGCTGCTTTGCCTTTGGCGCAGACGAGGACGGGCCTGATGTCTTTGACAGAACTGTCAGGTTTGCCGACGAAGTAAAAATCGATCTTCCCAGGTATGCTGTATTTACGCCGTTCCCGAAAACAGACTACTATAACTATCTTGAAGCGCAGGGCCGCATAACTGAGCGCAACTGGGCTTTGTACGATGTTGAGCACCTTGTCTTCGAGCTGAAGAATATGGCGCCCGAAGAGCTTGAGCAAGGGATGCAGAGGGCATGGAAAGATTCGTACTCATTTAAAAGCATTTTAAAGCGGTGGAGCTGGAGCCCCAAGCTGATTGCTTTCGGATGGCTGTACCTTCTTGCCAACTTTGGCTACAGAAAGTATGCCCGCAAGTACGAGATATTTGGCAGCAGCATTATGGCTGACAATTCAGATATACCGGAGGCAATCTTGTGAAAATATGCGTTGTTAAGCCAAGCCTGTTTGGCCGGAAGGCTAAAGACGCGCTGCCACCCCTTCTATTTGCCATACTGCTGCCCTTAACCCCGCCTGATGTTGAGCTTGTTTTCTACGATGAAAATATAGAGCAGGTGCCGAAATCGCCAAGTTGCTCAGCTGTTGCAATATCTATCGATACATTTACAGCGCAAAGGGGCTATTTTCTGGCAGACAGATACCGCAAGCAAGGCATTCCTGTCATTTTGGGCGGCATTCATGTTTCATTTTGCCCTGAAGAGGCTTCCCTGCATGCTGATGCAATTGTCATTGGCGAAGCGGAGGACACCTGGGGGCTTGTTGTCAGGGATCTTAGGCAGGGTGCTCTAATGAAGCGCTATTTTAGCGAAAACAACATTGAGCTCAGTGAAGTTTCATATGATTATTCAGTTTACAGCGGCAAGAAGTACAACCCTGTAATGATAGCCCAATTCACTCGAGGCTGCAAATATGCGTGCGACTTTTGCTCTGTGCATGCGCTGCACGGGTCGCTGGTGCGAACCCGGCCTGTAAGCGCTGTAGCCGAAACAGTTGGCAAGCTGCCAAAAGGCATAGTGTTTTTTGCCGATGACAACCTGTTTTCAAACCAGGCTGAGGCAGAAAGGCTGCTAACAGCTCTCAGGGCGCTTAAGCGGCGCTGGGTGTGCCAGATAAGCATTGATGCCGCCAAGGATCCCGGCTTTCTCATGAAGCTCAGGCAAAGCGGGTGCATCATGGTTATTATCGGCTTTGAGAGTTTGGAGCCTGAGAACTTGCGCCAGATGAGAAAAGCTGCCAATCTGTCTTCTGTCTATGAAACTGCCATAGCGAATATTCACAAGGCAGGCCTGATGATCTACGGCACATTTGTTATTGGCTATGATGCTGATACAGCCGAGACAGCAGGCAAGCTTGTCAGCTTTGCAGAGGAGCACCGCTTTGCCATCGCCAACTTCAATCCGCTGATACCAACGCCGGGCACTCCTTTGTACGATCGCCTGGCATCAGAGGGAAGGCTGCTATATGAGGCATGGTGGAATGATCCCCTGTATTGCTATGGCGACACGGCATACAAACCTGCGGCTATGACGCCGGAGGAGCTGGCTGAGTCATGCCGCAAAGCAAGAGTTGGCTTTTATTCAGCAAGAAGCATTATTAAGCGCTTTCGAGGAGCTAACATAAGAAATATTGCGCATGCCGTTGCATACATGCTTGCCAATATTATTTCAGGCATTTCTATTAGCCAAAAGCAAGGCAGAAAGCTGGGAGGCTGAAGTGAGAATAGCATTGATATACCCGAATATCGGGCGAAGGGGCGACAGCCTGTTTATGGACGGCGCTTGCATGGAGCCTTTGGGGCTGGCAGTTATCGCAGGGCTAAGCCCCGGGCATATTGATATAGATCTTATCGATGATCGCATTGATGAAATAAAATACGGCGAGCCCTACGATCTTGTCGCAATAACAGTCCAGATTTATACAGCCAGGCGCAGCTATGAAATAGCTGATGAATTTCGCAGGCGAGGGGTTCGGGTTGCGCTTGGCGGCATTCATGCGAGCTTGCTGCCTGAGGAAGCGGCTGAGCATGCTGATACGCTTGTTATTGGCGATGCTGAGCTGTCATGGCCGTTTCTTATTGCGGATTTGCAGGCAGGCCAGCTCAAGGAGCGCTATTCATGCGAGCACGCAAAGCGCCCCCAAAATGGCACGCTGCCAAACCGAAGCCTGTTTAAGGGCAAAAAGTATTTGCCCCTGTCGCTTGTGCAGTTCTCCAGAGGCTGTACAAACCAATGCAGCTTTTGCGCATCAAGCGCATTCTTTAAGGCTAAGCAGTATATTCGCGAGCCCGGCGAGGTTGTGCGCGAGATACAAGCGCAAAACCGCAAGCAGATATTTTTTGTCGATGACAACATTGTTGCCGACAAAGAAGCTGCAAAGGAGCTGTTTCGGGCGCTTATACCGCTTAAAGTGAGGTGGGTAAGCCAAGCGTCAATGGACATGCTGCAAGACAGCGAGCTTATGGATCTCATGATGAAAAGCGGTTGCCTCGGGCATGTTATAGGTTTTGAGTCTATAGAGGCTGACGGGATCGAATCGATGAACAAAAGTACGAATGAGCGCTACATCGGGGACAGGTATGAGTATGCGATTAAGGAGCTTAGGCATTATGGCCTTCAGACCTGGGCTGCGTTTACTGTTGGCCATGATGCTGACACTGTAGAAAGCATCAGGGAAACGTGCATGTTTGCAATGGACAATAAATTTGCATTTGCGGCTTTCAACATCCTCAACCCGTACCCTGCCACTCCCTTTTACAGCCAGCTTGAAGCTGACGGGCGGCTGCTCTACGATGGCAAATGGTGGCTTCACCCTGAATACAGGTTTAACTATGCATCATTTAAGCCCATGAACATGAGCGCTGCCGAGCTTACAGAAACCGCTTTCTGGTGCAGAAGGGAATTTAACAGCCCCTCTTCGATAATAAAGCGCGCTTTTGAACCGCAAACCAACATGAAGAGCCTTACCCGGCTTGCTACATATGCAGCCTACAACCCCTTGTTCAGGCGGGAAGTTTTCAATAAGCAGGGTATCACGTTTGGCTATGAAGGATAAAATGAAAATATTATTTATACTTCCGGGAATTGGCAAGAAGCAAGGGGATCGATATCTTAAGTCATGGCTAATGGAGCCGCTCACGATAGCTGTTTTAAGCAGGCTTACGCCTGAGCGCTTTGGCAAAGCATTTTTTGATGACAGGGTGGAGGAAGTTGATTACAGCAGTGAATGCGACATCGTTGCTATAACAGTTGAGGCGTACACAGCCAAGCGGGCATACGAAATCGCTGATAAGTTTCGCCAGCGCGGAAAGACTGTTGTTATGGGCGGGTATCATGTGACTTTGTGCCCTGAAGACGCTCTTGCCCATGCAGACGCTGTGCTTTGCGGCAATGCCGAAACGATATGGGCTGAGATGCTTGGCGATATTGAGAGAAACGATTTTAAGAGCGTCTATGAGGGCGAGCCTTCAATGGGCTACATTATACCGGATCGGTCAATATATGCTGACAAAGTTAAAAAGTACCTGCCGGTATCTTTAGTTGAGGTTGGGCGGGGATGCAGGCACAATTGCGAGTTCTGCAGCATTTCTTCGTATTACAGGGGATGCTACTGGCATCGGGAGATCCCGGATATAATTGAGGAGATCAAAACGTGCCGCCACAAGATATTTTTCTTTGTGGATGACAGCATATTCTCCGATAAAAAGTTTGCCAAGGAGCTTTTTGCCGAAGTCGCAAAGCTAAACATAACCTGGACAACCCAGGTTACGCTTGACATCGCCCGTGATGAAGAGCTGCTCGCGCTAATGCGCAAAAGCGGCTGTGAGCTTGTCCTGATCGGATTTGAGTCTGTCAGCCAGGCCAACCTGCTCCAGATGAACAAAGCTTGGAGCAGCAGGCTGGGCGAGCGTGACATGCTTGTGCAGAGAGTGCACGATGCAGGAATAAGCATATATGCCAGCTTTGTGTTTGGGTTTGATGATGATTGCGAAGATTCATTTGCCGATGTTTTGGCCTTTTCCATGAAGCATAGTTTTTTTGTGGCAGCTTTTAACCATCTGCTTGCTTTTCCGGGCACTGAGACGTACAGCAGGTTCGAAAGGGAAGGGCGCCTTGAAAGCAAAAAGTGGTGGCTGGCTGATGGCTATAAATACGGAACGATCTCTTTTCGGCCTGCACTCCTCAGCCCTGAAGAGCTCAGCATGCTGTGTGCGCGCTATAAGCGCAAGTTTTATGGTTTTGGCTCGATATTTAAGCGAATTCAGCCGCTGTTTTCGCGAACAGGAAACTGGAAGCTGCATGTAGCGTACTGGCTAATCAATATACTCTTTCATTTCGAAGTCGACAAGCGCCTTGGCATACCGGTAGGCATGAACCTGGATGAGGCAAAGAAATGATCTACCGCCTTGCTGAGCCATCTGACGGTCTTGAAATGCTAAAGCTGATAGAGTCGCATGCGAGCAGCGGCGGCATGAACATTATTTACACCAGGCGCCCTGATGCTTACCGCTCTTACAAGCAGGAAAACCCCGGCTCAGAAATAATGCTGTGCGTATCGGATACAGGCAGCCTGCTTGGCCAGGTGGCTTGCTTGCCGGTAAACGTTTATTTTAATGGCAAAGCAGTAACGATTGGCTACATCAACGGCTTGCACCAATCGGTTGGCAAGCGCGCAAATATAATGAGAATGCTTGATGCGGGTGATAAAACTACGCCGATAAGCCAATACTACTGCTCAGTGCTTGATGGCAACGAAGCAGTTTATACGATGTTTGCACGGCGTGGCATTTTAAAGCCAATATGCAGCTATACAACGTATTTCATTCACCCGTGTGCAATAAAGCCGGTAAAGCACGCCTTTTCTTTTCGCCGTGCCCAAAAAGAAGATGAGGGCAGGCTTGTGCGCTTTTACAGGGAGTTTGGCTCAAAACACGATTATTTTCCTGAAATCTCGGATCTCAACAGTTACTCCGGCCTTAGCGTTTCTGATTTTTATATCTTTGAGGACAGCAGTGGAATTGCAGCTGCAGGCGCGATATGGAACCAAATGGAGTATAAGCAGTATATAGCAATGGGCTATAGCGGCTTTTACAGGCTTGCTTCATATTTAGGCCCGGTGCTTGAGTTTTTTCGCTATCCTGCTTTGCCAAAAAAGGGTGAAGCTGCAAACTTTGCTTATATAAGCTTTCTTTTAACAAGAGGCGAGAACCCGGGTGTGCTAAAGGCAATGCTTTCAGAGATAGCAAGCGCCGGCTCGCAGTACGGTTTTCTTGCGCTGGGCGCTTCAGGCGGGGATATTTTAGGCCAGGCGCTAAAGGGCGCAAAGAGCATTAAGCTTAAAAGCAGGATTTGCTCGGTTGGCTACGGCCAAAGCAATTTGAATGAAACTGAAGGCGAGATATGCAAGTTTGAGCTTGCAATGCTGTGAGGCTTTTAGATACTGTTAGCATAGATGCCATAAATGCAGTGTTTCTGCCATGCTTGTTTTTCCAGCTGCAATAACCGGCCAGGCTGGGCTTTAATCTCGCGGTAGAGGGCAGTTTTATTTTTGCCAGAGTAGAGCTCCTGGACATCAAGTTCGATAGCCTTAAAGAGCAAGGGCCTAAGGGCTCTCTGGCAGGGTATGCCTTTTTTTACAAGCAATATAATGAATACAAAGATCAAGGCGCCTCCAGCGAGCAAGCTTTTCACTATGCAGCCAATGAAAGCATAAAGTCTGGCTACCTGGAGGGAACAATTTACAAGGAGCAATTTATCGTGGAATTCAAACCTATATTCTCGCGCGAAGACGAGCTGAGGTACGAAGGCAGAGAAGAATCGTTGCGCAATGCAATAGCTGAAAAGATTCCATTCGCCTTTGTACGGAAATTGGCAAAGGCGAATGGGATCAGCCAAGAGCGCCTAAATGAGCTATATGCAGAGGCGAGGGATGCAGCCCCCCCTATTGGCAAAGGAGCCGATCGGCGTGTTGGCCAGAATAAGCCCAAAGGCGAGCAGCAGGGACTCTGAATGCGCAAAATACAAACAGACTGCCCTGAGCTGTTTTCCTTCAAGCTAATCAATCCTTTCTAATTGCCTTTATGCTTCAAAGCCAGATATGTCGCTTGCTTCTCAAAGGATTGTTGCAACAGTAACTATTCCTAGGCCCTTTATCTCTATTAACAGCTCTGCATATTCGCATTCATTTGCTATTCTATGATGGCTTGCCATTATACCGAATTGAAAAATTATTCTCGCGCTATGGCATAGAGCTTTCGCGCCAAAGCATGCAGCGGTTTATTCAGCCTTTGATAATAGCGCTCTTCAGGGTCCATGCCCTTATAGCCCCTCTCAAGCTCAAACAGCTTGTCGCAATATGCAAGCCCAACAGCCGCCGGGCTTTCTGCTGAGGCGTTCTTGCCTATCGCCTTGCACTCATCATAAACTTTCGCCTAACATGCGCCATGCATATTGATCTTAGCAGCCCAAGCCTATTGCAATCATCATACCCATCTGTTGACAGCAGCCCTTCATAGCCGCCAAGAAACGCTTCTGGGCACTTTTCGCCCCTGCCCGGCTTGTACTCGAAAAGCACAATCTGCGCTGTATCCCTTGGCGCTGTTCGGTACTGCCACATGAATGAGAAGGATTTTTTCGCTCTTTGCCCCCAGCTAATACCTGAAGCCTCGACTTGTCAGCCTGCAGCGCAGGGCGCATGAGAAGCTCCTGCTTTAGAAGGGCATGTTCTGGCTCTAAGGCTATTTCTGAGGCAAAAATAAGCCATGATGCGCTTAGATTCTCTAAGGGAGAAAGCAGCAAGCCTACAGCAGCAGCTCCTCTCAAGGCTATACGAATGAGAAGCAAGATGCCTCTTATTGCCAGTTTTAGTGGAGCAAGAGTGGCATTGCCTGATATAGTAAGGCTGGAGGCGGTTTGGAAAGAGCCTGAACATGAGCATGCTCAAGGCATTCCTAGAGATCGGCTCCCCTAAAGGCCTTTTCGATGGGCTGGCAATATCAGAGCAAAAAGATTTTTGTGAGGCGCACCAGTGCAAATATCCTGTTATATTTCTTTCGTTTAAGGACGTGGAAACCAGTGGCTTTCAAAAAGCGCTTGATGCGCTTGGCCTGGTTATTAGCAGAGAAGCGGACAAACTCGAAATTGGGTGCGGTTGCCCAGAGCTAAAGACTAGCGAAAATGCGATGTTCGATAGAATGTCTGCAAAGCAGGCAGACGAAAATGATGTTAAAAGCAGCATAATGCTTATGTCGATAGCGCTTTACCGCCGTTATGGAAAAAAGGCGATAGTTCTTATAGACGAATACGACGCCCCTATAAACCGGGCATACCAAATGGGCTACTATGATGAAATGGCTGGCCTATTTAGAGGCCTGCTTAGCCAAGCGCTCAAGAGCAACCCATATGTAGGGTTCGCTGTATTGACCGGAATACTGCGGGTTTCAAAAGAAAGCGTATTCTCAGGCCTTAACAACATATCGGTATATTCAGCCCTTGACGAAGAATTTAGCAGCCACTTTGGCTTTACTGAAGAGGAAGTGGCTGCCATGCTCAGCTATTACGGCTTAGAGGAGCGCATGCCTGATATGAAAGAGTATTATGACGGCTACAGGATGGGCGGGATCGAAGTATACAACCCATGGTCAGTGGTAAGGCAGTGCAGCCGCATGGCAAAGAACAAAAGCGCTGAGCCAAAAGAATTCTGGATAAACACAGCTTCAAACGACTTAGTGCGAGATATGCTAAAGCAAGATGGGCTTAGGGCACTAGAACCAATTGATGAACTTATTAATGGGGGCACTATTGAAAGAGATGTGTCAATTCTGGCAACATACAGGGACTTGATAGACATCCCCTGCAGCGAGGCTGTGGGACATGATGTTCATGTCAGGCTACCTCACATGGGTGGGCAAAGCAGACAATGGCATGTACAAGCTAAGGGCGCCGAACCTGGAAATAAGGGAGGCTATAAAAAAAGACGCGCTTTCGTGGGCAAAGTCAGCTATGCCGATAGACAAGGGAAAGGCTGATAAGCTGTGTGCGGCTTTGCTTGCAGGCAATGCAGAAGAGGCGGAGGGTGTAATAAACGATCTGCTCGAAAATGTATGAAGCGTAAGGGATGGAGTTGTTGTCCATGGCGGCTTTATGATAGAGAAGGAGAGGGACTGCCACTTGATAACAGCTTCCCTTCTCTCCTGCGGCAGCTGGAAGGCTAAAAGCGAAGCAGAGTCTGGGGATGGCTATTTAGACATGCTGTGCACAAACGTGGCTGCCAATGCAGCAATCGTAATTGAAGAGAAGTTTTCTGCCAAAAGCGATGATGCAAGCCTTTTAGAGAAGGCACAAGAGGCCATGGAGCAGATAGCCAAGAAAAAGTATGCAAAGAGCGTTGAGGGCTTTGATACGGTTGTTGCCGTTGGAATAGCGTATGCAAGCAGGAAGTGCAAGATTACAATAAACAAGCTCAAATAGGCTGTTGGGCTAACCGCCTATGCTTAACTTTTCATTCTGGTCAAATCTTTCGTGCCTTCCTAGCCTTCCATGCTGGGTTGCAGTGGCAATGGTACGCAAAGACGTTTTCTGCCAAAAATCAGAAAATCAAAATCAGAATGTGGTAAAATCAGCATCGAAAATGAAGTGGCAGACGATAGATTAAACACCCCTGAATTGTTTCTTGATTGATTAAGATGACGGAGGGAAAATATGTTTATAATTGACTCGAAAAACAAAAGAGCCACACCAGTAGCCAAGAAGACTTTTGCTGAACTTGGATTTTTAGAGCGTCAAGACCTGCAAGAATGGATATGTGGGAATCCAGAAATCCTCGGCGAAAAGTTGCTCATCATTCAAAAGGAGTTTGCTGGCTTCTCCGACACGAATGAGCGGCTTGATTTGCTTGCCCTCGACACCGAAGGTAACCTTGTAATCATTGAGAATAAACTTGATGATTCAGGGCGTGACGTGGTTTGGCAGGCGCTGAAGTACGTTTCTTATTGTGCCTTATTGAAAAAGAGTGAAATATGCGATATATATCAAAAGCATCTCGGCAGCAGTAGCGTTGCCTCCGAGAAAATTTGCGAGTTTTTAAAAGAACTGTTGAGTCGTAAGTTCTGTGCCTGGTTTTACAGCTTAAGCTATATCATCCAGGCAATAAATGTCGAATTCGTGGGGTTTCATTCGAAGCCCTTTT
>Ga0082212_10001479_pt1 | contig 34645 bp, 32 predicted proteins | sample TergutNt197P3_FD_71548 | JGI IMG/M metagenome (GOLD analysis project Ga0082212, IMG submission 71548) | Neocapritermes taracua P3 segment gut microbial communities from Petit-Saut dam, French Guiana - Nt197 P3 | ecosystem: Host-associated > Arthropoda: Insects > Digestive system > Gut ... | reverse complement strand
CAGCGGTTGAATATTGCGTAAAAAAAGGCATATTGGCAGATTATTTCAAGCAAAACACATCGGAGGAAGCAAGCATGAATTATTTTCTTAAATACGATGAAAAAGTCGCTATGAAAGTTGCCCGCGAAGAAGGCATGGAAAAGGGCAAGAAAGAAGGTCAAAGCTATGTACTGGAACTTATGGCTCAGGGTTTAAGCTATGAAGAGATTAAAAAGAAAATAGAGGAAGTGTCCTAATAACCCTGAGTAGTGTCCCCCCGCGAATGGGTTGCAATGCGAGCCGCTCTTTCAGAAGATTTTGAATATTTCTTTAGTTCTTTGCATATCAATTTTAAGCTGCGCTTTAAGTTCTTCAACGCCGTTAAACTTCTTTTCAGCCCTGATTCTTTCATGAAAAAAAACGGTTATCTCTTTTCCATACAGGTCTTCATTAAGGTCAAAAATATTGGCCTCGATAGTTCTTTTCTTGCCGTCAAATGTCGGGTTAGTTCCTACGTTCAACATACCCGGCAATTCTTTTGAAAAACCGTCAACCAACACCGTAACGGCATATACCCCGTCTGCCGGAACAACCTTTTTATCATTGTTCGGCTGCACATTCGCGGTCGGGTAACCCAACTGTTTGCCGCGCGCGTCTCCGCGCACAACAAATCCGCTGATGCCATAAACGCGGCCTAAAAGCCTATTGGCAAAGGCGGTATTGCCTTCAGCAAGTTCGTCTCTTATCCACGTAGAAGATACGGCCTTGCCGTTTACAAGTTCTTCTTCAACCTGCTCTATATTTATTCCGTTTTCGAAGCCGAGCTTCTTTAAAAGCTCCATGCCTCCCTCGCGGTCTTTGCCGAAAGCATGGTCATAGCCTATGATAATATCTTTTACTCCAAGTTTCTCAATGAGAAGGCTGTTATAAAAATCCGACGCGGAAAGGTCAGCCATTTCTCTGCTAAACCTGAGCATGAGCACTTGTTTTATGCCAATGCTTTTGAGAATATCTTCCTTTTCATCATTAGTTGTAATAAGTCTCAAGGCGTATTCAGGATTTAAAAAAAGCCTTGGGTGAGTCTCGAACGTTATTACAATAGGGTCCCCGCCCCTTTCCAAGGCGCGTTTCAGCAGCGTATCAATGATTTTTCTATGCCCTATATGCACTCCGTCAAAACTTCCGATCGTTACGGCAGGATTTGTAAAATTTTCTCTGCCCGGTATATTTTCGAAGAGTCCGGCATTTGTAAGTATTTTATGGCTCAAAATAATTCTCCTTTTTAAAAACCTTTCAGTTTCTCCTGCATTCTGATAGCGTCAATAATTACAAGGGCCGCCATTGATTCAAGGACAGGAACTATTCGCGGAACAATACATGGGTCATGGCGGCCATGAACGTTTATTTCCCTCTCGTTGCCGTAAATATCAATGGTTTGCTGTTCTCTCGTAATCGAAGGCGTAGGTTTTACCGCCGCCCTCAAAACAATATCGGCGCCCGTCGATATGCCGCCCAAAATTCCGCCAGCGTTATTTGTAAGAAACCCATCGCCGCTCATGGCGTCATTATTTTCAGCGGCGCTTAAACAGGCCGCGGCAAAACCTGCGCCGATTTCAACGCCCTTGACCGCCCCAACGGAAAAAAAAGCCATAGCAAGCCTCGCGTCAATCTTAAAAAAAACCGGATCGCCTATACCGGCAGGGCATCCCTTTATGACGCATTTAACAATGCCTCCCGCGGAATTTCCCGCCTCCTGCAATTCTAAAACAGCGCGCTCCATTTCGGCGGCCTTGGCAGGGTCGGCCGCTCTTACGGAATTTTTCTCTATGACGGAGAAATCCTCTGTCTCGCCCTTCACGCCGGCAATCATTTCCGCGAAGGCAAAAATTTCTATTCCCTTTTCTTTAAGCAGCTTTTTCGCGACAGCTCCCGCGGCAACTCTTCCGACAGTTTCCCTTCCGGAAGAGCGGCCCCCGCCCCGATGGTCGCGTAAACCGTATTTTTTCCAAAAAGTAAAATCGGCGTGCCCCGGACGAAAAACATCGCGCAAATTGTCATACCCGGATGAATCCTGATCCTCATTACGCACGAGCATACAGATAGGCGAACCTGTAGTTTTGCCTTCAAAGACGCCCGACAGAATATGAATTTTATCTTTTTCATCTCTCGGCGTAGACACTTTACTCTGATTGGGCCTGCGCCGGTTAAGCTCAATTTGAATGTCTTCTTCCGAAAGAGGTATGCCCGGCAAAAGGCCGTCAAGAACCGCGCCGACTGCCTTGCCGTGGCTTTCGCCGAATGTCGTCACGCGCACAATCTCTCCGAAAGTATTTGGGGAACCCATACCGAGCGTCATAAAAGCCGAAATTTCTCCGGCAAGTCTTTCTTTTGATGACGGTTTCCCTACTTCAAAAACAATGTCGCAGATGGGCTTTACCGTATCGTATAACCTTTGATTGCGCTCTTTAAAACGCGAAAAACCATCCTCTCCGGCAAGAAAAGAGGGGATTCCACCCTGCTCTATTCTGCTCCAAAGAAATTCATCAGAGGCGCGTAAAAGTACAATAATAGAATCCTTGCGCAGAACCGCGCGGTTTAACGGGTCATAGAAAGTTCCGCCGCCGGTTGATATAAGGCACCAGTCGTTTTCGCGCATATTTTGAACCGCGCGTCTTTCAAGTTCGCGAAAAACTTCCTCGCCGTGAGTAGAGTATATCTCTCTGCAAGAGGCGGTCTTTCCATGCGTCCTGAGGTAAAGCTCTTCAAGCGCCTTATCCGTTTCAATAAAAGGAATGTTAAAAGAAGCCGCAATCCCTCCGCCGAGAGTTGTCTTGCCCGCGCCTTTAGGTCCTGTAAAAACAATTTTCACACTAACACTAAGAGCTTTCGTCAAATAACAAGTCAAGGTCTTTTATTGAGATTATTCCGCAACTTGCCGTTAAAAAATAGTTGTTATCGCAGCTTCATTCCGCAAACATGATCTTTCAGGAAAGCTTATTCACTATATAAAATACGGAACCGATATGAAAAAACTTTTTTTTATATTTTTATTAAGCGCGGCATTTTCATGCCAACCAGTCAGCGCCGGTATAATCTATGCCATATCCGACAAGGGTCTCTTGGTATCAAAAAATAACGGCTCTTCATGGAGCGCCGACAACGGCGGCTTGCCAGCCGGTACCGTGCCGCTTAATATATACATATCCGGGAATATGCAGTACCTGACAACAAGAAACTCAGGAATCTTTCGCAGGGAGGGCACAAAAGGCAGTTGGACTTCTATTTCGTCCGATCGGGAATTTTTAACACGCAGTTCCTTTACAGACCGGGGATACAGAAAAATATCGGCCTTTGCCGTAGACAAAAAAGATAACCAAAATATAATCATGGCAACAAAGCACAACATATACGGCTCGAAAGACGGCGGAAAAAACTGGTCGAAAATTGCCATGAACGGGCTTGGAGCAAGAAATTATATAACCGCCCTTGAGCTTGACGGCGACGAGATATACGCGGGAACATCCTTTAACGGCTTTTTCACCCTTACAAAAAAGGGATTCGTAACAGTTAACCAGGGCCTGCCGGGCGAACCCTACTCGGGAAATCTCCGGTTCATTGAGGAATTCACATCAATAGCTAAATATAATAATACCTTGTACGCGGGTTTTCGTTTCGGCGGGGCTGTTTTCGCGAAAAACCATAATGAAAACAAATGGAACGAAATCCACAGAGACGAAAACTCGCGTTTTTCGCCCGCTTGCGGCATCTTTTTGCAAAATGAGAAGATTCGCTTTACGCTCGGTAAAAAGCTGTTCTCGCAAGAAAACGGTCTGAACTGGCGCGAAGAAGAAGCTTCAAATTACATAAAAAAGATACCTGAGGGAAATGTTTCATTATGCGCGGTTTTAAATGACAACGAAACTCCTTTGTATTTTTACATAAACCAAAAAAGCCCCTTAAAAAAAGACTCCGTTGCGTCAAATAAACGAGCCATCTACTCAAGCGTATGGGCGGTAAGCAAAAAACTCGATTACTATATAAAGATGATGCAAAAATCATCTCTCAACGCTATAGTAATAGACATGAAAGATGATTTTGGAAACCTATATTATCCCACATCTATAAAAACAGCCCAAGAGATAGGCGCGGCCAAACAACCTATCTCTATTGAGCAAATACTCAAACGCTTACATGACAATAAAATATACGTCATAGCCCGCATAGTCGTATTCAAAGATGAAAAACTTTTTAAAGGCTATGGCGGCAAGTACGCCATACAAAACTCGGTAAACAAAAGCCCGTGGCGCGGTTCAGAGGGAGAATACTGGGTCGATCCTCATTCAAAATTTGTCAGGGAGTACAATATATCAATAGCCTCCGAACTCGAAAAATTGGGTTTCGACGAAATACAGTTTGATTACATACGTTTTCCCTCCGACGGCGACATTTCGAGATGCTTTTACTCGTTCCGCGAAGACAGCTCAATGTATAAATCCGAAATACTTGCCGATTTTTTGCTGCAGGCAAAAGAAAATCTTTCAATACCCGTTGCAATTGATATTTACGGCTTCAACTCATGGTATAGTTTCGGAAACTGGATAGGCCAAGATATGGAAGAGTTCTCCCTGATTGTTGACGTTATCTCTCCTATGAACTATCCGTCGCATTTCGGCGATCGCTTTTATATGAACGGCCCTCGGGAAACCCGCTCTTACCGCATAATCTACAACGGAGGGATACGCGCATCCGACATAAGCACAGGCACAGCCCTTATAAGGCCGTACCTGCAAGCCTTTAACATGATGTCGCCCACATGGGGCCCGTCTTACATAAAAAACCAGGCAAAAGCGGCGGATGACAGCGGTTGTGACGGTTTTATCTTTTGGAACGCGGCAGGGGATTACTCTATAGTTGAAAAAGGACTTATTGAATACAATAAATAGAACCTTATAAACATATTTATCAACAAATGTTGATAAATTTTACAATAACTCGCTAACGATATTTATGCTTTCTAACATATAATGCCGGACTTATTCATAATTTTAGTTTTTTACCCCTTTTAGGAGAATTAATTTATTTACAAAACATCTCCTTTTTAAAAAGAATTACTAAAGCAAAAATTAAGCCGAATTTCACAGTTATAAACATATTTATCAACAATTGTTAATAAATTATAGAGATTTTGAATATAAACACATAAAATAAAGAAATTTCACCGGATTATGCCCTTCTCCGTCTATATAACCAATTCCGCTCATTACACTCAGGTACTCGAGAAAGCGCATAGCGTTAAGCGTTTACTGTGGATAGGCATAACCGACATTGCTGACAGAGCGCGGCGTTGACATAAAACCTATTGCGGAGATAAGATAAAGTAATTGAAATATGGCGAAACGGGAAGAATATTACAAAGCAGTAGCAGAATTTCATAAGTATTTCGAAACCGAAATAAATGCGCTGGATAAATCAACCGAACCGGATGACTCTGCAGATAAAAAAACCGTTGAAGAGCTATATAATGACCTGCGAAACTTTGTAAAGAATCGCCCGCACTTCTATATATATAAAAACGATGATAAAGAGGTTGGTTGCACAGACATAGAGATTTCTTGTTATTTTCGCGGTATTTATCCTAACATCAGATTTCGGCTTTACAAGAAAAAAAATGAGGAGTTAAGCCCTTCTAAAGACGTCATGTATATTAGATTGAAATCTTTTTTTGTTCAGTATGACTTTTTTATACATATAAACATCGACAATCGTTTAAATTTTGTCTATCATTATCTTGATTGGTTGGTTCAACATTCGGAACAATTTAATCAATTAAAAGAATTGGACAAGGGAGCAAAAGAAGAATATTGGCAAAAAAAGATCGAATACGAAAACGAGAGAATTAAACAAAAACGAATAGAAAAATTAAAGATTAAAAGCGCTGAAGAATGGGTTCAAAACATAATGAAAGACAGCGAACATCCGTATATGATTGACAAGTCGAAAAACAACCAATTGATTTTAAATGTAAACATAAATAATGAATCGCAATTAGAGATTCCGGTTTATTACGAGTCGTTTCAAGAAATTATTCCTTTAATTCCGGAAACCATAAAACAGTACGAAAACATTATCAAAGAGAGTAAAATAAAAACGCCGGTAAATAATTTATCGCCAAATAAAAAATAGTCCAATAAAAAATCAAAAACATGACAAAACAAGAAGAGTATAACAAAGCGCACGATGAATTTAACAAGTATTTCGAAGCTGAAATAAAGGCATTGGATAAATCAACTAAACCGGACAGCCCTGCAAATAAGAAAACTGCTGAAGAACTGTATAATGATTTGCAAAATTTTAAAAAGAATCATCCGCAATTTGATATACGGCGCAGATTTGACAGCGAAATTTTTACTGAAATAGAGATATATTATGAAGTTTTTGATAATTGCCGTTTCAAATACGAAAACCGGATTTGCCTTTATAAGGAAAGGAATGGAGAGCCGAACCTTCCTAAAAACATAATGCATATCGGGTTGCGATCTCATTTTTCTTATCATTTTATAGATATAAATATCGACAGCCGTTTGAATTTTATCTATCGTTATCTTGATTTGTGTTTGTCGGCTCAAAACTCGGAAAAAATTAATCAATTAAAAGAATTGGATAAAGAAGCAAAAGAAGAAGGCCGGCAAAAAAAAATCGAACAAAAGAACGAGAGAGCTAAACAAGAGCGAATTTTAGAATTGCAGTCAAAAAGCGCCGAAGAATGGATAAAAAGCGCGATGAAAAACAACGGATATTCGTATAGAATTGACAAATCAACAAACAACAAGTTGACTTTGTTTGTAAAAATAAACGAAAAACTGCAATTGGAGATTCCAATTTATTACGAATCATTTCAAGAAATTGTCCCTCTAATCCCGGAAACCATAAAACAGTATGAAACCCTTATTAAAGAGAATAAAATAAAAGTGTTGATAAATAATTTGCCGCCGTATAATTATGACTGGATAAACGACAAATAAATTATGACAGTAAACATCAATTTAAGCGACTTGTTACGAATTTTGGAAATCACGCCCGACCACCATAACATTATGCTGATTGGGAAACACGGCATCGGTAAATCACAAATCATTGAAAGCTATTTTGTTAAGCAAGGTAAAAAAGTAGTAACGCTTTTTCTGGGACAAATGAGCGACCCCGGCGATTTGATCGGATTGCCTGTAATAGACGAGACGACACGCAAAACAGATTTTCGTCCGCCCTGGTGGTTTCCCGAAAACAGCGAGGCTATTGTATTGTTTTTAGACGAGCTCAATCGCGCTCGTCCCGAAATTTTGCAATGCGTTATGGACTTAACGCTCAACAAACGCCTGAACGGAAAAGATTTACCTAAAGGCAGCCGGATTATTACCGCCGTAAACGACGGCGAAGAATACCAGCTAACCGATTTAGACCCTGCGTTGATTTCGCGTTTCAATATTTACAATTTTGTGCCGACTGCCGCCGAATGGCTGTTATGGGCTGCAGAACAGAAAATTGACAACCGAATCATTGATTTTATTGAAAAAAATCCCGATGCCCTTGACAGCGATATAAAAGAGTATGCCGGATTTGAAAAATCCAACGACCGCCGTTCCTGGCAGCGCGTTTCAGAACTGATTGTGAAAATTGAAGACTTTGATAAAACCGTCGAAAAAATCATTGCCGGCGTTGTGGGGATTTCAACGGCTTTGAGGTTTGTAAATTTCATAAAAACCAATCATAGGTTAGATACAAAACAAATTTTGTCGGATTTTGAAAAACATAAATCGAAACTCGAAAAATTACTCATTCACGAATTAACCGTTTTTAATGACGGAATGTTTCGTCTCGTGGAAACCGAAGACAAACCTGAAAACGTGAAAAAATACGTAGAGAACATCGAACTGTATATCAAATGGCTGCGGGCGGAAACAAAAAACGAAGCGCTGGCGCATTGGACAACCCTCTACGATTCAAATACGTATCCGCAGACAAAAGTGGCAATTCTCACTCATTCGTCCTATATTTTTGATAATATCGTAGAATTTATCGAAAATATCCAAATGAATTGATATGAAAAAAGAAATAAAAGATGTCTTCGATGTCAGAAGCAGCGAAGAAGATATCCGGATTCAGGAAATTACGGAAAAATGGTTCATCAAGGACCCGGCGCTGATGATGGGATTGCTGTCACATCAGTTAAAAACAAACGATAGGGTAAAAAATTTTCGCTGCGGTCAAGGCGTCATTGAATATAATCCTCAACACGCAAAGCTTCTGACCAAACAGCAGCTTGAAGAACGGCTGAAAACGGAAGTCATTCGTATTCTGCTCAGGCATCCTTACCGGAGCTATCACGACAAAGGGAATGCTTATCGGGCAAGCAACATCACGCTGAATGAAAATTATGCGTTCAAGGAATTGATGTTTAAAGCGGATGATTTTTGGGAGGAACCCGCCTACAAAAACCAAAATTTTGAATTCTATTACCGGGAACTTAATAAATTGGAATCTTCGAAAACGCTCGAGCCGGGACAGGATGCCAAACAGGAATCCAAACGAAAGCCTGAACAAGAATCTGAGCAGAAATCCGGGCAGGGGAGCAAACAGGAAACAGGACAGAACTCAGGCGAATCATCCGGAACCATTTCCGAGCCTAAGGAAGCCGCGGAGCTTTGGCAGGAAGACTTTTTCATGGACGAAAAGATAAAAAAAATAATCGAATGGGCGCACGCTAATATGCAGTGGGGAACGATGCCGGGCAATTTAATACAAATGCTCATGGCAAGCCTGCGGCCTGAAATTGACTATCGCAAAATTTTAAGCGCGTTCAGGGCAACTGTTCTTTCGAGCGACAAAATGCTTACCCGCTTTAAGCCAAGCCGGCGTTATGGTTTCATGTACATGGGCAAGAAAAATGAATTTACAACTAATATCCTGATCGCTGTTGACGTAAGCGGCTCTATTTCAGATGAGGATGTGCGGATTTTTTACTCTGTTATCAATCGTTTTTTCAAATACGGCATAAAGTCAATAAATGTTTTACAATTTGATACGGATGTGAAAGAGCCGCTGCTCACTATGCAAAAAGCAAAAAAACTTATTAAAGTACACGGACGAGGCGGAACCGACTTTCAACCTGTAATTAATTATTTTGAAAAATCAAAAAAGAAATATGACGGGCTTATTTTTTTTACAGACGGATACGCTTCCGTACCCAGAATGTCACAGCGTTCCATTCGTAAAACGCTTTGGATATGCAACGACAAAAAGAATTACCAAGCTCATCAAGAGTGGATGCAAAAGTACGGGAGAAGTTGTTGGATTGAAGAGGATTAGAAATATTGGGATGCAGACTTATAAACATACTTATCAACAACTGTTAATAAACTAATTTTATACCTGAAATATGCTTTAAGGCGTAAAAAATAAAGGACCAATTAAATAAACCTGATAATATTTACAGGAAATAAACATTCTATAGCGACTTATTAACAATATTTGTGCATTATTAACATATAATACCGTACTTATTCATAATTTTAATTTTTTATCGTTTTCCGTTTTTTTGAAAGATTAATTTATTTACAAAACATCTCTTTCTAAAAATAATTCCAAAAATAAAAACAAAACAGGATTTTACGGTTATAAACATATTTATTAATAATTGCCAACAAATTATATAAAGGATTATCCCATGAATATGAAAATGGATATGAAAAATCTCTGGAGTCTGGTACTATCTGCTATCGAATCAGAAATCAATCCGCAAAGTTTTGACTCATGGTTTAAAAATACACAAATCACAGAAGTAAACGACTCAACTCTTATAATAAAGGTTGCAGACGACACTGCAAAAAACATTATGCAGGAAAAATTTTCGCGTAATATAGAACTTGCCGTAGAAAAAGCAGCCGGAAAAAAATATGCATGTGAATATACGACAGAAGATGTGCCCGATACAACGTTAAACCAAATAGAAAATGAAGTTACAGTTTTACAAAAATCAATAGAAAACACCGCTACGGCGAATATTTTATATTCAGAGTACACATTTGATAATTTCGTAATAGGCTCAAATAACCGCTTTGCGCACGCTGCGGCTCTCGGCGTAGCTCAAAATCCGGCGCATCAAGCGAACAACCCGTTGTTTATATACGGTTCGTCCGGCCTTGGAAAAACGCACCTTTTACATGCCATCGGTCACTATGTAAGAAAAGAACGCCCCTGGTTAAAAATACTCTACGTTCCTATTGAAGAATTTATGAATGAATTTTTAAGCTCTCTCAGAAACGGTACTATAGAAAGCTTTAAAATAAAATACAGGTATGTCGATCTTCTCCTATTAGATGACATTCAATTCATAGAAAAAGCGCAAGAAACCCAAAATGAACTCTTTCACACTTTCAACAAACTTCACGAAGCTAAAAAACAAATAGTAATATCAAGCGACCGCCCCCCAAAAGAGATGGTAAGTTTAACCGAACGTCTCAGAACAAGATTCGGATGGGGCGTAATCATTGACGTACAATCTCCCGACCTTGAAACAAGGGAAGCTATTTTAAGAAATAAGGCCGAAAAGCTTAATTTTAATATACCTGATGACGTATTTCTCTATATAGCGAAACGCATAAAATCAGATATACGCTCTCTCGAATCAGCAATCAATAAGCTTCAACTGCTTTCATCAATGAAAAAAGAAAATATAACTATTGAAGACGCTAAAATCAATTTAAAATACCTCTTTGACATCGACGCCGATAAAAAAATTACTTTATATGATATAATACAAAAAGTTTCATCTAAATTTGACGTTACACCTGAAGAAATAAAATCAAGCAGCAGGCCAAATAAAATAATAATCCCGCGCTTTACGGTAATGTATCTGGCCCGTAAACTTACGGATATGACAACGATAGACATAGGAAAAGAGATAGGAAACAGAGATCACTCGACGGTTGTAAATGCGGTAAACAAAATTGAAGAAAACATAAAAAATGATATACATTTTAAGGAACAACTTGAAGACATTATAGTTGAATTGAAAAATTAAAGTTAAATTTACCTGTAAAGATACTGTTAATATTATGTTAGAGTTTGTTACTAAAATACATACTTTAAAAAAAGGAAATAATCATCCGCTTTATTAACAAAAACGATTAAGCGTAAATGCTGGTTTTATCAGGGTTTGTGTAATTATCAACATAAAATACAAACTACTACTACTATAAAAATATATTAAATTAATTATTTAATAAAGTAATAGGAGAAGAAATGAGAATAAACATCGACAAAGAATCTTTCTTGAAATCCATTATAACGGCTGATAGCATAACATCGTCAAAGAATGTTAATACTATTCTGGCTAATTGTCTTTTTAACGTCACGGAGAATCAAATAGAAATAGTCTCAACGGATAACGAAATGGCCATAAGAACAAAAATAGAAGCCGTATCCGAAGGAGATGTTTCATTTACCGCTAACGGGAAAAAACTTTCAGGCATTTTACGGGAACTCCCAAACGGTGAGATAGTAATAGATATAAATGACACAATGCTTTTGAGTATAAAAACAGCCTCAAAAGACATAAGGGGACGTTATTCTCTTGTGGGCACTACGACTGAAAATTACCCTGAGATTCCTGTCTTTGAAGAAAAAAACATGATAGAAATCGATCAAAGTACCCTTAAAGAAATAATAAAAAAAGTCATGTATGCCGCATCTCATGATACTGTCAAAAATATATTTAACGGCGTACTAATATCCATTGAAAACGGAAACATAATTTCTGTGGCGAGCGATTCAAAGCGTCTTTCAATGATGTCAAGAAAACTCGATGAGGAAAACAATGTTTCCGGAAGTTTCATAATGCCTCTGAAAACCATAAGCGAAATTCTGCGCCTTCTTGATTCTACAGGCAGGTGCCGTTTTTCTTTTAACGAAAGGCAATGCTTTTTCAAAATAGGTAATACTGAAATAATATCGCGGGTAGTAGACGGACTGTTTCCCGATTATAAAAATGTAATTCCTTCGGACCACAGCATGAATATTGTTATTGAAACGCGAAAATTCATCGACTCTGTCCGCAGAATAATGGTTTTCACCAAAGAGCCTACAAACAAAATAATATGCAAGTTCAACGCTAATCTGCTTACCATTGAGGCAAGCACTCCGGATCTTGGAGAAGCTGAGGAAGAACTCGATATAGATAACAATTCATCCGATTCAATGACAGTAGGCATAAATTCCCAGTTTCTGCTTGATTCGCTTAAAGAGATAGACTCATTTTCTATTAAATGCGGACTCTCCGGCCAGATGAGTCCTATTACATTGCTCCCAGACAACGACGATTCATACATTTCTGTTGTAATGCCAATTCAGATAAGATCCGGCAATACCGATTGATGCATATATCGCGGTTAAATCTTAAAAATTTCCGCAACTATGAATCGGTTGAGGTAGACTTTTCTCCTCGTGTTAATTTTATAATGGGAAGTAACGGTTCGGGTAAAACAAATATATTAGAGGCAATATCTGTGCTTGCCAACATAAAGTCGTTCAGAAATATTTCTGATCACGATATGGTTAAGTGGAAATCTTCTTCGTATTATACTTCCGCTGAAGTTATGGAAAACGTTGTTAAAAAATTCGAAATAGGCTTTTCATTTGAAAACGACAGGAGCAGAAAAAAAGTAAAAATAGACGATATTGAAATCAAGAAAGCTTCAAATTATTATGGAAAATTTCTCGTTGTTATTATATCTCCTGAAGACATAAATATAATAAATAACGGCCCTGAGGGAAGAAGGCATTTTTTTAACAGCGTTATATCAAAAATAGATCAGGAATATTTCGAAAAACTCGGCGAGTTTAAGAAAACCGTAATAAACCGAAATAATCTGCTCAAGCAGTTAAGGGAGCGCAAAATAAACGATGCGGGTCAGCTTGAACCGTGGGATTTAATTTTTGCCGAAAAAGCCGCTTATATAACCGAAAAAAGAAGAAATTTTATAGATAATTTTAAAAATACATTCATTCTTAATTATAGGCATATAGCCTCTGATGATAACGCGCCTGATATAAAATATGTGAATACGTTAGGCGTTTTTGATAAAGAAGCGATACTTAAAAAACTTAAAGAAAGAAGAACAAAAGATGTACTGCTTGGAAACTGCGGCAAAGGACCCCACAGAGATGATTTCTTACTTGAAAATTCGGATGGTATACATTTTATAAACTATGCATCACAGGGACAAAAGAGAACCGCGGCTATATCACTAAAGATATCGGAATGCGATATTATAGGAAAGACACTCGGTAAAGAAGCCATTATTCTCGTTGACGACATTTTTTCAGAGCTTGACGAAAAGAGAAGAAAAGGCATGATAAAACTTTTGAGCAGGGAGAATCAGGTTATATTCACAATGGTGAACATGAATCTTATCGGTAACGATATAATTAACGGCTCAAAACGGTATGAGATAAACAATAATTATATACATTCTCTGTAACAGCGTCTAAAGTGAATTTTAGAATAAATGACAACAGAAGAAGAAATTCTCTTTTGAGTTTTAACGACATCATGAAGGATGTCGTTAGAGAACTTAACGTAGAGAATGATTTTTTAGTTATGCTCTTAAAAGATAACTGGGAAAAAATAGCAGGCGGAATAATGGCCGCTCACAGTTTTCCGGACAGGATATTTAAAAATATATTGTTTGTTTGGGCAGATCATTCGATATATGCCAATGAAATTGTACTAATGAAAAAAAATATTTTACAGAAAATTGATGACATTATCGGGCATAATATTATAAAGACCGTAAAAGTAGAAATAAAGCGCCTCAGACGGTAATTTATGTATATACATATCGGCGACAATAAACAAGTATCGGTTGCGAAATTGGTCGGAATATTTAACATAGAGAGTTTAAAACTTTCGGTTGATAATACTAACTTACTTAAAAATGCGGACGAAGATGATAAGCTTTTGGCTGTAAATATAAAAAATGAAATAATTTGTTCCAAGGTAAGCCCTTATACCGTAATGAAAAGAGCTCTGATTATAGAAGACGCTGAATGGAGAAAATAAGACAATGAGCGAAGAATATAGCGCGAATAATATCCAAATTTTGGAAGGTCTTGAAGCGGTAAGAAAAAGACCGGCAATGTATATAGGTACAACCGACGCTTACGGGCTTCACCACCTTGTATATGAAATAGTGGATAATTCCATAGATGAGGCCTTAGCCGGTTACTGCGACAATATAAGCGTTACAATAAAAGAAGGCAACATGATAGAGGTTATCGATAATGGAAGGGGAATTCCGGTTGATCCTCACCCGACGTATAAGACTTCCGCTCTTGAGGTAGTTCTTACAAAACTGCATGCCGGGGGAAAATTCGATAATAAGTCATACAAAGTATCGGGCGGCTTGCATGGCGTAGGCGTATCTGTTGTTAACGCGTTGTCATCTAAAATGTCGGTCGAGGTATTCCGTGACGACAAAATATATTTTCAGGAATATAAAAAAGGCAAGATAGTTGAACCTGTAAAAGTTATCGGTAAAACGAATAAACGAGGAACAAAAATACAGTTTTTACCCGACAGCGGAATATTTGAGGATACGGAATATAATTTTGAAACGCTTTCGGGCCGCTTAAGAGAATTGGCTTTTTTGAACGCTAATCTTAAAATATCGCTTTTTGACGAACGTGAAAGTAAAAGCTCGTCAAAAAATAAGGAACATGTTTTTCAATATAAAGGCGGAATAGTATCATTCGTGGAATTTTTAAACGAGAATAAAACCTCGATTACAAAGAAACCGTTATTTTTTCACTCCCGCAAGGGCGATCTCGATATAGAAATCGCTATGCAATATATAGATTCTTACAGCGAGACGGTTTTTAGCTATGCGAATAATATAAACACGCGGGAGGGCGGAACGCATCTGATAGGTTTTAAATCGGCTCTCACAAGGGTGCTTAACGATCAACTCAAAAAGGGAAAATTCGATAAAAATGTGGCGCAATTTTCGGGCGAGGATGTGAGGGAAGGTCTGGTTGCGGTAATAAGCGTTAAAATACCGGATCCGCAATTTGAAGGACAAACCAAAACGAAGCTTGGCAACAGCGATGTTAAATGGCAGGTTGAATCGGTTGTGAATGAAAACCTTGGGTTATACTTCGATGAAAACCCGCAGGACGTTAAAAAAATTATCGAGAAGTGTATTTTGAGCGCGCGCGCGAGGATTGCCGCCAAAAAAGCGAGGGACTTAACGCGCAGAAAAAACGCCTTTGAAAACGATACGCTTCCGGGAAAATTGTCGGATTGCACGGAAAGAGACGCTTCAAAAAGCGAACTCTTTATTGTCGAGGGAGATTCTGCCGGCGGTTCCGCTAAACAGGGAAGAGACAGGTTCTTTCAGGCGATACTTCCGCTTAAAGGAAAAATACTGAATGTCGAAAAAGCAAGGCTCGATAAAGTACTTTCGAATGAAGAAATAAAAACTCTCATTACCGCAATTGGGACGGGTATCGGCGGGGATGAATTTAACATTGATAAAGCAAGATATCATAAGATTATAATCATGACAGATGCCGATGTTGACGGAGCGCATATACGCACGCTTCTTTTAACATTTTTTTACAGACATATGAAGCAAATCATAGACCATGGATTCCTTTATATCGCGCAGCCCCCCCTTTACAGAATTAAATATGGAAAAGAACTTTCTTATGCCTATAGCGATGAGGAACGTAGCGCGATAGTGAAAAAATTTCCTGAGGGCAAGGCGGATATACAGCGTTACAAGGGGCTTGGCGAAATGAATCCGGATCAGCTCTGGGAAACAACTATGGATCCCGCAAAGCGCACGATGTTTAAAGTGGCGATCGATGATGAAATAGAGGCTGAAAATGTTTTTTCCGTACTCATGGGCGATGTTGTCGAACCCAGAAGAAAATTCATTGAAGACAACGCCAAGAATGTCCAAAATCTTGACCTATAAGAAGGAGACTCATAGTGCCAGATAAAAAGAAAACGGATAACCAAACCGGAGGTCTTTTTGCCAGCGTAAAACAAGTTGAAATAGAAGATCAAATGCGCGGCGCCTATTTAGATTATGCCATGAGCGTTATAATAGGGCGCGCGCTTCCCGACATCCGTGACGGGCTTAAACCGGTGCATAGAAGAATACTTCACGCTATGAACGAAAGAGCGTGGAGAAGCGATAGACCGTATGTAAAGTCGGCAAAAATTGTCGGCGAGGTCATAGGTAATTATCATCCCCACGGAGACGGCGCGGTATATGACACAATGGTGCGTATGGCGCAGGATTTTGTAATGCGCGTACCGACAATAGACGGGCAGGGAAATTTCGGCTCTATAGACGGCGACCCTCCGGCAGCCTATAGGTATACCGAAGCCCGTCTCAATAAGGTTGCCGAAGAACTGCTCAGGGATATAGACAAAGAAACCGTTGATTTTACCCCAAACTTTGACGATACGCGAAAAGAACCCAATGTGCTTCCGGCCGCTTTCCCTAATTTGCTTGTAAACGGCTCTGACGGCATAGCGGTCGGGATGGCTACAAAAATTCCTCCGCATAACCTTGGCGAGTCAATAGACGCGGTTGTCGCCCTTATAGATAATCCCGAACTTTCGGTAAAGCAGCTTATGAAATATATCAAGGGCCCGGATTTTCCGACGGGCGCTGTAATTATGGGGAGCGACGGCATATATAAAGCGTATTCCACAGGGCGCGGCTCAATACAAATACGCGGCACTCTCGAAATAGAGGAAACCAAAAAAGACAGAGAAAGCATCATTATAACCTCCATACCCTATCAGGTAAACAAGGCCGCGCTTATAACAAGAATAGCGGAACTCGTAAACAATAAAGTAATAGAGGGTATATCGGATCTGAGAGATGAATCCGACCGCAAGGGTATGCGCATATATATCGGCCTTAAAAGAGATGTTAATTCAAACATTATAATAAACCAGCTTTACAAACATACGGCTATGCAAAGTTCCTTCGGTACCATACTTCTTGCTATAGTCGACGGCGCTCCCAAGATAGTTAACCTTAAAGAACTTTTAAGCCATTATATACTTCATAGAAAGAATATCATTATCCGCAGGACCCAGTACGACCTGCGCAGGGCTGAAGAGAGAGCGCACATTCTTGAGGGTCTCAAAATCGCCCTCGATAATATCGACGAGGTAATAAAGATAATACGCGCTTCAAAAGACGCTAATGATGCCGGCGAAAAACTTATAAAACGTTTCGGTTTAAGCGAAATACAGGCCAAGGCGATACTTGATATGCGCTTGCAGCGTCTTACAAGCCTTGAGGTAAAAAAAATTGAAGAAGAACTTAAAGCAATTATAAAACTCATAGCGGAACTCAAAGCGATACTTAAAAGCGAAAAGCGCATATATGAGATAGTAAAGAACGAACTCGTCGAAATAAAAGAAAAATTTTCCGATAACCGCAGAACTAAAATTATTGAAGGAGGGGAAACCTCAACGGATTTCGATGCCGAGGATTTAATTGCCGATGAAGATGTCGTTGTATCGATAACTAACGATAATTTCATACGGCGCTTACCTATAGATACCTATAAAAAACAACGCCGCGGCGGCAAGGGAGTTATAGGGATGACTTCCAAGCGCGAAGATTTTATACGCATAATGAATATTTGCTCTACGCATGATACGGTTTTCCTGTTTTCAAACAAGGGTAAAATTTTCGCGCTCAAGGCTTATGAGATACCGACCGCTTCAAAAACCAGCAGAGGAAAAACCCTCAAGGGGATGATAAATCTCGCTAATGAGGAATACATTACGGCAATGTCTTCCGCAAGCGGTTTTGATGGCAATATGTACCTCTGCATGGCTACCGAAAAAGGTACATTGAAAAAAATAGACTTGAGCGATTTCAAGAACGCCAAAAAAGGCGGCATCATCGCAATAAGCCTTAAAAAGGATGACGAGCTCGTAGGCGTTAGCGTTGTTGAAAAAGACGACGACGTGGTCATTGTTTCTGCCAAAGGGCTTTTGCTCAGGACCAATCTCTTGAAAATGCGCTCTATGGGGCGCGCCGCAGCCGGTATCATAGGCATGAGGCTCGATGCGGACGATAGAATAATCGGTCTCGATGTTGTTAAGAAAAACTCGTCGCTGTTTATTATAACCGGCGGCGGTTACGGAAAAAGAATCGAGTATAAACATTTTGCCGCCAAGGGCCGCGGCGGCAAGGGAATGGCCTGCGTAAAAGTTACGGACAAGCTTGGTACGGCCATGGGCGTGCGCTCGGTATTTCCGGACGATGAGATAATCATCATGTCAAAGAGCGGGATGACCATCAGGGTTCTGGCGAAAGATGTATCGATGCAGGGACGTACCGCAGGGGGAGTGAAACTTTTAGATATGGAAAACGATGACATCATATCGGATTTTGCCGTAATAACGGACGAAAAATAATTTATATTTTAATAAACTTTCCCACAAGGGGGAGTTTATTAAAAAGGCTCTACAGAAAAAATATTCCTGTTATGGTTTTGGGGTGAGGATTTTTGGTAGGATAATCTCTTTCCGCGCTGCCCGAATTGACCCATTTTCCGTTTTTTACATAATCATAGAAGCCGGTAAAGAAGACATTCCGTTTGCCTGACTGATCGGCAAAGTTTATTTTAACGGGCATTTGTTTGCACCGGTAAATTTCTCCGTTTTTCATCTTGACGGAAACAAGGCATGGGCTGAAATAATAAGTGCCTTTGCCGAACTCTTTGCCTTCCCATAGAAGCGATTCTAACTCAGAGATGCCATGATAGGCAAGCTCCAATTTGCGTCCGGTTATGTTCTCTCCTGCCGGTATTACAAAAACAGGGTCTGATAAGATTACCTTGCCCAAAAGCTTTTCTCCGGAGGCGAAGGCGATTTTTGCCGAAAGAGCGGTTTCTTCTTTTCCTTGAGGCTGAGCGTCCCGGTCTTTTTGCTCCTCTGAGGGATGAAAAAAAACATCATCCGTAACCGGAATCTTCGGGCCGGAAAAATCCGCCCAAAGAGACGTAGCGAGGAAAATACACACAGGCAATAGATGAAATTTCATAGCTCATTTTTTCGGTCTGGGTAATCTCTGTCAAGTTATTTCATCGGTTTTAAATTAAGTTGACAAAGAGGATATGTATGTATACTTAGTATAAGTATAAAATTATATCGGTTGCAGTATAATGAAAAACAAAAAAATTATTTGCTTAGTCATAGCCTTTGCCCTCGCGGCTTGTTCAGGCGGCAAAAAGAAGGACAGAATATCTATTAAGGGTTCAACAACCGTTCTTCCGATCATCCAAAAAGCCGCAGAGAAATTTCGTAAATCAAACACGGTTGTTATTTCTATTGACGGCAACGGCTCTGAAAACGGTATAATAGCGCTTTTAGAGTCCTCGTGCGATATTGCGGCCTCCTCGTACCGTATTTCTCCGCAAAAGTTTCAAGAGGCTGCTCAAAAAGACATTAAACTTAAAGAATTAGTTATAGCCTACGATATGATCGTTCCGGTCGTAAATCCGGCTAACACGGTAGACAATTTCACGAAAGAACAGCTCAGAGATATTTATAGCGGGAAAATCTCTTCTTGGAAAGAATTAGGCTGGGGCGATGAAGAAATAGCGATTATATCGCGCGATTCTTTTTCAGGTACTTTAGCGGCCTGGAACGAGAGAATTATGAAAGGACGTGCTATTGCCGCAACCGCCTCCGGCGAGGATTCAAACGAAGGAGTAATAAATGCGGTATCGGACAATCCGTGTGCTATAGGTTATGTCGCCTACGCTTATTTGAACAAACTAATTAAATCCTCTAAGATAGAAAATACCGCCGCTAACGCGGAAAATGCCCGTTTGGGCAAATACCCGCTTGTAAGGGAACTTTTTATATATTTTAATGAAAACAGTATTTCAAAGAAAACCGAAAAATTCACGCTTTTTCTTATGACAGCCGAGGGGCAGGAATGTGTTGTTAAAGCCGGTTATTTGCCCTTAAAAATGTGAAAAATTGCAAGAACGTCAAAATAAAAAAATAGCTTGACCTTTCAGACGCCGATAATTCTTGTATAAGTACTTATGAAAATTAATCCTTTTAAAGAATCCAATTTAAACGATCTGCAGCAGAATCTTTCCAAGTTTCTGTCTGACCGTTATGAGACTTTTAGCGAAAAAATAAGCGCTAAATGGGCCGCTTTTCTCGCAAAAGGACGCGAGAAAATAACTATAATGTTTGTCCCTCATTCCGAGAAGAAAATAGTCAATTTTCATGTGTCCATTTTCTTTATTGCGACTTTTATAGGTTGTATTACGCTTACTATTATAGTGACATCTATTTTTATAGTAAAACATTCTTCAACTATTAAAGAAATATCTATTCTTAAATCATATGGTACAAACTCCAAACAACAAATAGAAACCTATAAAAACGAAATAAACAATCTCTATACCGTATTTCAGACCTTTATGCCGGAAATAACCTCTCTCTATTCGCTTACTCCGGATAGTAAGGTCGACTTTCTTGGGGCAGTAGGCGGCGTTCCGAATCAGGAGCCCGCAGAAGGCGAACCCCAAAAGCCTTCCAGTGAAGAATTGATTCAGGAAATTGAGCGCGAACTTAAAACGACAAAAGAATTTATGGCCAATATTAAAAATTTCTTAAAGCACCGCAAAAAAATTATAGAAAATACTCCTTCTATATGGCCGTCTAAAGGGTATATTGTCTCGCGGTACGGCCAGAGAAGTTCTCCGTATACGTTCAGGCCTGAATTTCATAAAGGTATTGATATAGAAACTTTCCCGGGAATGGAGATAGTTTCTACCGCGCCCGGTGTTGTCGAGGGCATTAATTGGGATTCGACCCTCGGGTTGACTGTTACCATAAGGCACAAATACGGCTTTATTACTTCATACTCGCACTGCCAGCGAGTTTCTGTTGAAACGGGGCAGCAGGTTTCTAAAGGCGAAGTAATAGGCTATGTCGGCAAAACCGGCAAAACCACAAAATACGTTTGCTACTATCAAATCAAAATCGGTACGGATTTTGTCAATCCGGTTCCTTATCTCAACCGTATAATTCAATAATCATTTCCTTTCTCAAACTCAAAAAGGCTTACATATTAACCGTTTTTGTCCTCTGAATAAAAGTACAGTTTATTTTTCAAACGCCGATATAGTTAGCGAAGACTGTTAGAATTATTCAGGAAAAAGCATGAATCCCTTTATTTTAAATCTTGAAGCGGTAAAACCCGAAACTAATCTGGTTCAACCATCTTCCCGTATTTTTGAAAATGAGCGTATTCTTGAAAACGAGAATGCTCAGGAATCGGAATTTGCCAAAATGCTAAAATCGCAAATAATAGAAGAATCCGCTCATGTGGAAGAAACGGTTGAAAAGGATGATCAGCGTAACTTCTTGCTTGAGAAACCGGCCCAAAGCGAAGAGTTTTTGGAAAACGCCGACGATAACAGGCTCTATGAAAGGCTTGCTATCTTTTTCCACGAGGCGGAAAGCAAGCCTCTAAAAACCGAAAAAAAGCAAGCCGCTGAAATTTATAAAACGGAAATGATTGAGCCGTCAAAAGGGCCAAAGTCCGAGACAAATCGTTTAACCGAAAACGAGACTGCCGTAAAAATTAAAACAAATACGGAAGGCCGGAAAACTGCGACAGATCATGTCAAAAAGGCTATCGGAGAGTCTGTCCGCGAAAACTTCGCAGAACTTAGCCGCCAAGAAAAGCGCTTAAACGAGTCAGACAAAGCTGTGGAAACCGGCGTTATGTCAAAAGAGACTAAAAATATTGCGCTTAGAAAAATACCGGAGACATTCAAAAAAGACTTAGATGGCTTAGAAAAAGAATCTTCGGCTAAGTTCGAAAAAGAAATAAAACAGGTTACGGAAAAACCGAAAAACCTGAATATTAACGCTTCTATCGGCGAAAAAGCGAAATCAGCTGTGGCTGCCGCCAAAGCGGTTCAGGAAAATAACGAGCAGCCGATTTCAAAAATTACGATCGATACTGCAAATATTCCCAAAACGGAAATATTCGCCGAAACAAAAGGCGGACACAATTTCCAATTCAGCAGAGACGGGCAGTTACCCCAAAACGAAACTGCAAACAAATTTTCACCCGAACCGCAGGCGCGTCCCGCTTATAATTTTCAAGAACAGCTGCAGAGCCTGCTTGATAACGCGAAAGTATATGTAAAGGACGGCAAAAACGGCGCCTTCCATGTTAACCTGTATCCGAAATCGCTCGGAAGCGTAGGCGTAAATCTTGGGCTTGAGCACGGTATTTTGAACGGGCGTTTTCTTGTGGAAAACGCCGACGCAAAGGAAGCGCTTTTGCAGAATTTTGACAATATCAAGCAGCAACTCGAAGAATCGGGCATAACCGTAGGCGAGTTTCATGTAAATGTAAGAGGAGAAAGGGAGAAACATAGCGGGGAACTTCAAAAAGAAGTTGTTAACTACAGAGGTTCTTTTTCCGAGAATGAAGAAATAACAGCCGTTTATGAAATGAACACAACGAGTTATCATAAAGGCTCGATTAATATGGTAATATGAGAGGAAAGTATGTCTGATATCGCGAATGTAGAAGTATCAAATTTTAATTTGAAAATGTCTCAAGTTGAATTGAACAGGACAAATCTTCAGGTAGACGAAGTAAATAAAAGAATAGGAAAACCCGGCGGCGCAGAAGCGGGGCTTGATCAAGACGCTTTTTTTAAACTTTTAGTAACGCAGTTGAGCAATCAGGATCCGATGAATCCTATGGAAGACAGGGAGTTCATTTCGCAGATGGCGCAATTTTCCTCAGTCAACTATATGAAGAATATAAGCCATGAAATGCAGAATTTTATACGAAGCAGCGAATCGTCGTTGGCTTTTAGTCTTCTGGGAAATCATGTCGAAGCTGTCGATTTGGTTACGCAGTTGCCTATAAGCGGAGAAGTATCCTCGGTCTTTTTTGAGGGAGGGAGACCTTTCCTGAGAGTCGGTAATAAGACAGTAAGCGTAGATGACGTAAGCGCGGTTCACAAAATAAGCGAGAATTAATATTTTAATTTAGGAGTTAACCAGCCATGATGCGATCCCTTTTTGCAGGAGTTTCAGGTCTCAAGAATCATCAGACAAGAATGGATGTTGTAGGTCACAACATCTCCAATGTCAATACCTATGGATATAAATATCAAAGAGTCAGCTTTGAGGATATGCTCTCACAGACTCTTTCAGGAGCGGCCAGACCGGAGGAAAACAGAGGCGGTATAAATCCTAAACAAGTCGGACTTGGAATGACCATTGCTTCGATAGATCGTATTTTTACACAGGGCGCTCTTCAGAGCACAGGCGCACAGACGGATATGGCTATTTCAGGCGACGGTTTTTTTATTCTTGCTGAGGGCGAAAAGAAATTTTACACCAGAGCAGGGGCTTTCGGGCTCGATAAAAACGGAACATTGGTGAACCCGGGGCATGGATTTAAAGTGCAGGGCTGGATGGCGACAAGGAACGATGCGGGCGAGATGGTTGTTAATCCGAGCGGTTCGACAGAAGATATAGTTGTACCGGTATACAGTAAAATGGAAGCCCGCGAAACAAGCAATATAACTTATAAATGTAACCTCGATTCGAAAAAGTCCATTCTGCCTTTTAACGCGACCGACAAAATGAGGGCTTCCGCGGCTGTAACGACAAATATTGATGTATATGACCAGAAGGGAGCAAATCATCGTTTTACCATGACTTTTTGGAAAACAGGAGAAAATCAGTGGACAGCCTCTGCCGCAGTAACCGACCCTTACGGCGGCCAAAGTGCGTTTCCGGTAACCCTCGATGTTCCCGGAGTCGGCGCTCAACCGAATCAGGAGAATCCGAGCCCCAGAATCAATTTAAGATTTTCTCCGGACGGCAAACTTATATCCGTAGCTGATGAGGGAACATCCGATGAAAGAAATCAGGGAGACCTTGTAGTAAAGGCAAGCTACCGTGTTGAGGGCGATCCGAATACAAGAAACATTGAGCTTAACCTTGGCCGCGCCGGGGAAAGAATCGGCGGAATAACGCAATATTCCAGTCCCTCTACGACAAAGGCTGTTGAACAGAACGGTTACGCGATGGGGTATATGGAATCTTTCAACGTTGACGCTTCGGGTACGTTAAACGGCGTGTATTCGAACGGAATCAAACAAGCAATAGGACAGGTTGCGATGTCGGTGTTTACCAACCCGCAGGGACTTAATTCTTTGGGAGAAAATATTTTTGAGGTTACAAACAACTCGGGCAATCCGAATATAGGAACAGCGCAGCAAGGCGGACGCGGTAAGATAATACCCGGCTCTCTTGAAATGTCAAACGTTGACCTTTCGGAACAGTTTACTGATATGATTGTAACCCAGAGGGGATTCCAGGCCAACTCAAGAACGATTACGACATCGGATCAGATGCTTCAGGAAGTAATAAATCTTAAGAGATAGTTTTAAACGCATAGTTTAGTAATATTAAAAAAAGAGGCGGCAGCCTCTTTTTTTAATGCGGTGAATTTTATTGACTTTTTAATTGTATTTAACTATTTAGCATCTGTGCTGATTTGATACCTGATTTAGAGCGTTCATTCTATAAAATAATTTTGAAACTCTGCAACTAAATAATATTGGCTTGCCTTTTCGTAACGGTGAAAAATATGCAAAGTAACAAAGAACCATTAGTAACTGTAATTACGGTAGTTCGTAACGCGGTTTCTCTTTTAGAAAAAACTATCTTGAGCGTAATTAATCAGACCTATCCAAATATTGAATACATAATCATTGACGGCGCCTCTAATGACGGCACTATTGATATAATAAAAAAATATGAAGATAAAATTAGTTTATGGGTCAGCGAGCCCGATAAGGGCATTTATGACGCGATGAATAAAGGCATAGATTTAGCAAACGGCACATGGATTAATTTTATGAATGCCGGCGATAAATTTTTTAATAATTCAATCGTTGAGTCGCTTTTTAAAGAAGATAGTCATAATCAATACGATTTAATTTATGGCGACTCTGAATACGTATATGATAATGGTTTTTCAATTCATAAAAAAACCGGAAGATTAAAAGATATATGGAAATTTATGGTCTTTTGCCACCAAAGCCTATTTATGAAAACTAATATCCTAAAAAAAAACTATTTTAATATAGATAACATTACGGCAGATCATGAATTAATATATAAATGCTATAATGAAAAACTGAAATTTCTAAAATCAGATATAATTATTGCATCATATCTTTTAGGCGGCGAGTCTGAAAAAAGAATTATAGAGCTAACAAGAAACAGGTGGCAAAATGTTAGAAATATTACGCCGTCAGTAAAAGTTGATCTATACTATCTCTACTTTATCAATAAACAAAAAATCAGGAATTCACTAAGGAAATATCTTCCTGAAACGATTAAAGATACAATCATCAAATTAAAAAATTATCGTCAAAAATTATAATTATATACAATTTTTATTTCTTCACAATAGCCAAGCCATACCATGAATCAAAGGAAAGATTTTCATAAGTCATCCATTTATACGAATTAACTACCTGTAATCCCGCAAGTTCGGAAAACATTTCAATTTCCGGTAAGAATAAATATCTCATTTTGTGAGTTTCATTAATAACTTCAAGTTTATCTGTTGAATTGTCAGTAATTAAAACTTCAAAATTAACATCCACAATATTAGTATTGGGATGCATAACGGGCTCGGTTATGCGGACTATTTTTATCTCGTCTTCTTCAAGACGCTTTATCGTAACAACAGGCGGATCTGTTAATACTGCCGGACCATACCAAAAATCGAATATAAATAAGCCGCCGTCAGCAAGATGTTCCTTAACGTTAAAAAAAACATTCCTGAGTTCAGCGCTTGATACTTGATAACTCATAACATGAAAAAGAGAAACTATAACATCAAATTTTTTATTAATTTTAAATTCAGATGCGCCGCAACAAAACAAACCGTCATCTTGTGATAAATAAATCTTTGCTTCTTTAATCATATTCTCGGATAAATCCACACCTGAGGCATCATAACCTATCTCTTTAAAGAATTTCAGATGCCTCCCTGTGCCGCAGCCTATATCAAGTACTGTTCTTGAATCTTTATTGCCATGTTTGTTAATTATTCCTGTTAAATAATCAAACTCTTCTTTATAATTTTTATCTTTATATAAAAGATTATAATACCTTGAGTATGTCTCGCCAAAAGCGCTCATCTAAAACGACCTACTTATCTTTAAAATCAATAATTATATTACATATCATCTCTATATCGCTCTCGGTCAAGCTGCTCGCGGAGGGGAGATAAAAACCGCATTGAGACAGGTGATCTGTTATTGGGTAATTATCTTGACAGTTACAACCATAGCCCATTAGAGATTTCTGCTTGTGCATCCCATTAAAAAGTAATCTTGTATCAATCCCTTTATTATTCAGATGCAGTATTATTTCATCTCTTTTCTTGCCATAGACTTTTTCATCAATTAAGATCGCGTTCATCCAGTGGCTATTAATTGAGTCGTCTTCATCTTTTTGAAAAATTATACCCTCACAGGTTGAAAGATATTTTCTATAAAGCCTATGATTTTTTATTCTAAGTTCTCTGTAGTGGTCAGCTTTTTCGACCTGAGCAAGTCCGATTGCCGCGTGAAGATTGCTCATTCTGTAATTAAAGCCTATCTCATCGTGCAAATAATTTCTTGCCGCGTCTAACGGGAAGCATAAGTTTTTAAAATATTTGCACCTTTTATAATTATCCTCATTATTCGTTAAAACCATCCCACCTTCGCCTGTTGTGAGATTTTTATTCGCGAAAAAACTAAAAGCTGAAATATCGGAAAAACTTCCCGATTTTTTGCCTTTAAATTCAGCGCCGTGCGCCTCTGCGGCATCCTCCAGAATAAAAAGTTTATGCTTAAACGCAATTTCTTTTATGCTGTCCATATTACACATATTGCCGAATATATGTACAGGCATTATTGCTTTTGTTCTGTCGGTTATCTTTTCTTCAATTTTATTAATGTCAATATTCCATGTCCCTTTGTCAGCGTCTACAAATACCGGCATTGCTCCCGTATAACATACTGCAAAAGCCGAAGCTATCATTGTGAAACTTGGTATTATTACTTCATCACCTCTGCCGATACCCAATGCTGTTAAAGCAAGGTGAAGCGCAACTGTCCCATTGCATACCGCGACGCCATATTTCATGCCGCAATATTCGGCAAAGGCTTCCTCAAACCTCTCTATATAACTACCGGCAGAGGATATCCAGCCTGACGATACAGCGTCGGTTACATACTTCAATTCATTGCCGGCAAGTAACGGCTCGCATACAGGGATAAATTTTTTATTCATAGTGTATGTTTTGTTCTATTCTTTCCATGTTTTGTGATAAAGATGAAATAAATTTATTATTTTTTCCATCTCTTTGAAATAAGAATAAGATTTATATTTCTTTGCAAATTTAAGTCCTTTTGATATTAGATTATCTCTGAATTTTGAATCCGAATACACTTTTAAAATTGCTTTCCCAATATCAATATGATCAGTTGGATCAATCGGCAAACCGGCGCCTTCCATTTGTTCAATGTGCCCCGCTAAATTAGAGTATAATAAAGGACAGCCAAATACCGAAGCTTCAAGCGGGGGCAAATTATTAGGTCCCATATATGTAGGAAATACCATTGCCAAAGCATTCTTGTAAAGATAAACAAGCGACTCTTGATTTATAAATCCAAGAACAAAAACTTGGTTATCTAAACTGTATTTTTTTATAGTATTTCGCACATGATTTAAATTCCCTTGATCATGTCCGGAGAAATAGCAATAAATAATTACATTTTTTTCATCTCGCAGCCATGCGATCGCTTCAAGAAGGGCAACATGATTTTTATGAGCCCAGAATTGAGCGGGATAAAAAACATAAGGGAATTCAACCGTAATAGAAGGTTTGGCAATTTGATTTGTATCGGAAAAACAAAATGAGGGTATCGGAAATGGGATAATGTGAATTTTTTCAGGATTTACCGTATAATTTGCAAGAATTTCCTTTTTCCCCGTATTATTTCCGGCAATAATATATGTTGCCCGAGTTAACATTTTCTGATATATTTTTTCACGCGACTCCCATTCCTTTCCTCTAACTTCAGGGAAACAGGGGAGCATTCGATGTCCTAAATCCCAAACCGTAAATACAAATGGAATTGTTATATCAATATCATAAGGCCCTAGTATCCAAAGTAAATCAATACCTTTATTTTGTAAAAGGTCATGAATTATATTTTTTTTTAAAAATATACGAAAAAATTTTCGTTTGAATCTAAAAAATAGACCTATTTTTAAATAATCAACTTTACCAGTGCTATATTTTTTAATAAAAGAATGGTTAAAAAAGATAATGTATTCATGTTCACTATCAGAGGAAACAATTTCTTGTATTATCGTTGCTAAAAAAGTATATTCGCCGCCGGCTTCAGGAACTGGGCTGTCTGTAAAAATTCCTATTCGCATATTATTGTATGTCCTTATTATCTTTAATGCTAATTCTCTCAAAACAGGTTTTATCGACCTCTCCGGCATAAGGCCCTTGTTTTACCTCAAACATTTCTGTATCCTCAAGTATCTCGAAACCGTGGCCGCCTGCAGCCAACAACAGAACATCCCCGCTTTTCAATACTCTGGAACAGATATATTCTTGTTCGTCGGTATAAAAATCCGTTTTGATTTTTCCTTTTTTTATAAAGAGAACTTCTTTAGTATATAAAACCTCACGCTTTACAATATTATGCACATGTGGTTGAATTATCTTACCTTGGGGATGATTCATATATGCAAGTTGTTGGGAAAAATCATCGGGAGTGAAGAAAGTAATACCGCTGTTTGTATAATTATTTTTTATTATTATCGCAAGGATTTGGTTGTTGTGAGTGATTTGTTCTATCATATTTCTTATATCGCATTCAATTTCTTAAAATAAGCTATGGTTTCCTTTAGTCCGTCTTGCAAGTTTATTTTCGGTTCCCATGCCAACTCTTTTTTTGCAAGAGTAATATCCGGCTGCCTTTGTTTGGGGTCGTCTTGCGGCAATGGGAAATATTGTATTTTTGATTTGCTGTTTGTTAAAGAAATAATTTCTTCAGCTAATTCTTTAATGGTAAACTCATCAGGATTTCCCATATTTACCGGTCCGGTAAAATCAGAACGCGATTCCATCATCAATACAATTCCATCAATAAGATCATCCACATAGCAAAATGACCTGGTCTGGCTTCCATCGCCGTATATTGTGATATCCTCCCCTTTAAGCGCCTGCATTATAAAATTACTGACAACCCTGCCGTCGTTTGGATGCATCCGCGGCCCGTATGTATTAAATATACGCACAACTTTGATTTCCACTTGATTCTGCCGGTAATAGTCAAAAAACAATGTTTCAGCACATCGTTTGCTTTCATCATAACAGGAGCGAATACCAATAGGATTTACATTTCCCCAATATGATTCGACTTGAGGATGTACGGAAGGGTCGCCGTATACTTCACTTGTAGAGGCTTGAAGAATTCGTGCTTTGGTACGTTTAGCAAGCCCCAACATATTAATCGCCCCATGTACGCTCGTTTTTGTTGTTTGAACCGGATCATATTGATAATGCACAGGACTTGCCGGGCACGCAAAATTATATATTTGATCAATTTCCGCATAATACGCAAAAGTAACATCATGTCTGACAAGTTCAAAATATGGGTTCCCGATGAGATGTTCAATATTACATTTTTGTCCTGTAAAAAAATTATCAAGACAAATTACATCGCATTTTTCTTTTAAGAGCCTTTCGCAAAGATGGCTGCCCAAAAATCCTGCGCCACCGGTAACAAGAACACGAGTATTAAACGAGTATGTGTGATTTTTTCTTGTCATATTTTCCCTTATCAATATTTTTTGTTTCTTTCCCATTCCCATGCTGTTTTAATAATATTATGTATTTCTATACTTCTACCCAATCTAAATGTTCGGCTTCTTTTCTTCGTTTGTCTAATTCTTCAATATAGTAATTGGGCAAATTGGTAATACAATCCGACGCTTTTATTTCCGCCAAATAATCTCCGCCTAAATTTTCTTTGATAAAAAATAAATTAAAACCATACTTGTTATGTGCTACCAATTTGTAATTATTCTCTTTCATAAGTTTTGCAAAAGCAGGGATGGAAGCGCCACAATAGTCCTCGTGGAAATTGAATCTGCTAAAATTGCTGCTGTATCTAACAGCAACACTCTTTTCTGTTTTCCAAACATTTTGAACTTCAACCACTATGAGTCTTGGTTGAACCGATTTTAAAACTTCCCGTAAAATATAATAATCAACGCCATCCATGTCTAAGCTAAAAAAATCTATTTCTTCAGGCACATGATTTTGTAACAACGTACCTGTAATATTTTCTGCTGTTACCCAACTATTTATGATTTTTGGCGGCAAAAGCCATGTATTGCGATTTGTTTTGAAAAAATTTTCAGAAAACATCTTTTCTTTTTCTTCCCCGCATATTAATAATCCGTTAAACCCCCAATTTAAAAGTAAATTGGTTGTATTTGCCCCAACAGGATTAGCGAAAGCATGATTTGCTCCTTTCTAATCATCTAACCAATTATATTTCAAAGCAAGATTTCTCCAGCGTTTAGAGAAAATCAATTTTAAATTATATTTTGCTCGATTTATATAATAGAAAGCACATGCTTTGTACAATCTAACGGAAAAATTTCTCTTGATTTTATAAAATCTAATAATATAATTAATATAACTACAAAAAGCATCTTTACAAAACCTAATACTTCGCTTAAATAATTTAATCTTATTGTATCTGTGTTTTTTATAATCAGTATAACTATCGCAATTCCCTTGGTTACCTGCTCTTTTATTGAAATATTCTTGTGTCATCCTGCTTGGAGGTATCATATGCCAAATAATAGAAACGCCGACATACGCAAACATACCCTTTAGCTCTTTAATTTTTATATTAAGACCGGTTTCTCCATCGCCAATCCATTCGCCTGCAGTATTTTCCGGATTAAAACCGCCTGTGCGAAAAAATATTTCCCGTTTCACCATCTGATGGCAGCTATATACGCCAATATCTTTATCAGATATAATTGTATCGGTTCCTAAATCGTTTAAACTTAACCACCCATTATTTAAATTGGTCCGTACCCACTGCGGAGGCTCAATTTCCCATTTTGGAAGAACTTTACCTGTCGCGGAAGCAACATTGGGATTATCAAGAAAAACCTGCACCAGATTTTTCAACAAGTTTTCATCCGCTATCATATCATCATCCGTATAATACAAATAGTCGCCCTGTGAAATTTTAGCGGCAGAATTTCGCGCATAATGGACGCCTTGCCTTGGTTCAAAGATTGTTTTTACATTTCCATATTTTAGATAACCATTAATAACTTCCTGCGTTTTATCTGTTGAATTATTATTCGCAATTATAATCTCATATCTATCTTTCTGATATGATTGATTTAAAAAACTGTCAATAGTTATTGATAGCATCTTTTCTCTATTGAATGTAGGAATAATTACAGAAATGAAAGGTGTCATTTTATCCTCTTAAAAATCGTTTATGGCTACGCAAGTAATCTCTGAACAACAGAAGCAGCTTAAAAAGCCCATAGGGTAATACATATTTTGTTTTTTTGAGAATGTCCCATACAGAGAAATTATTTTCTCTGTAAAGACCTTTTTCTTCAATACCTAATTCTTTTAAAATACTTTTTATCTCTGAAAACTGTTTTTCTACATTTCTGCTACTGTTTCCATTTGTATCATATATGGCTATATGAGTATTTATATGGAAGAAAGTCAAATTTTTTTCTAAAACCCCTTTGACATAAAAATGATAGTCTGCTAAAAGTTGATAACTCTCATCATATAATCTGTTTTTGAAGAGTTCTCGTCTTATTAGACAATTTTGATGGTTTATCATATCCTGTTGAAAAAAGTCTAAAGTAATATTTTCAGGAAACTTTAATACCTGATATGTGTCTAACACAGCATCGCTAAAATAAATATCTGCATATTTTGATGCTTTAATCTCATCAATTACTTCCTGTAGCGTCCAAGGGTGTAAAAGATAGTCTCCGCTGTTTAAAAAAAGTAAATATTCTCCTGTCGCAAGTTTTATACCCTTGTTCATCGCATTGTATATTCCGGAATCCGGTTCCGAAATCCAATAATTCACATCATTTGAATATTGTTTAATAATATCAACACTATTGTCTTCAGAAGCTCCGTCTATTATTATCCATTCAAATTCTTTAAATGTCTGAGCTACAACACTTAGACAAGTTTTCTTCAAACCGGAAGCATTGTTTAGATTGACTGTTATTATTGATAGTTTCATTATTTCTGTATAAAAAATTTCTGTTTGTCCCTGTCAAAACTAATCTCTGGAGGATAATCATACAATTTCTCTAATGATTTTTTCAGGTTTCTTATATACTTTCTAAATAATGTTTTGCTTAACACTCTTTTTATTATTCCTTTATTGGCAGTCGCTAATTTTTTTTAATTCCATCTATCTGATATAAAGTTTGTTGTGTCAAATTATCAAAAGTATTACTTTTCAATATATGTTCAGCCTCTTTCATATAATCCGGTAAAAATTCTAACGACAATTGATTGGAACTGCGCATACGATAACCTCCAATCAAAGCAGTTATAGAATACAATTTATCATATTTGAAAAAACGATTCCACAACTCCATATCTCCCGCATATTTATAATTTTGAGAAACATACCCCCCCCTCCTGCCTTTTCCCATAAATCACGATGCCAATAAGTTGATTCCTGTTGTATCCATTGAAAATCCCCTTGCCAAAATTGAAACTTTGACCAAAATTTAAGAGGTTCTGCCATTATACATCTGCCATATTCATCATAAAATGTTGGTATTCCTTGTATCCATTTGACGTTCTCCAATGAAAGTATTTCTGCAATAGTAAACAAAGCATTTCTATGCAACATATCGTCTGAATTCAACCAACCCATAATTTCGCCTGTAGTACGCTCAAATCCTTTTTGCAAAGCATGATACAGACCCTTATCAGTCTCGCTCACCCAATATGCTAACCGGTATTCGTATTTCTTGATTATATCAACAGAACCGTCTGTGCTTCCGCCATCAACGACCAAATATTCATAACTTGTGAAAGTTTGAGATACAACGCTTTCGATCGTTTTTCGTAAACCCTCGGCGTTGTTGAGATTAACGGTAATAATGGAAAGTTTCATTTTCGCCATTTTCTTTTCAGGGTTTCAAACAGTTTGAACGGATGCAAGGAATAATATCCCCACCGGTAGGCTTTTGTTTTCTTTACATAATCCATACCGCTTTGACATCCTGTATTATAGACTACGCCATCGTAGATTTGACACATTCTGTCATACGTGCCGGGGACCATATTTTTCCCATAATCCACTCGTTTCGAAAAGGAAATTTTATTTCCTGCAAATCCGCACATTATATTATTTTCGATTGGAATCAGATCGATTCCATATTGTTCGATTGGACGCATACATTCTTTGATTGAAAAACAATATTCGTTTTCGAATAATTCAAGCGGTTTGCCCCCATACACATCTACGCAAAAATCTACATTTCTTTTTACTCCCAGACTCCAAAACGATTCCGGAAACAATTCCATATAAGCGTCGTATATAATTTTCACTTCGTGCATTTGAGGGAATGAATAGTTTTTACGAACATTCATCAATGCCACCTGAAGCAGCGGCGTGTTTTCGGGGAAATGGGTTCCGGCGTCTCCAAAATTGGTACTGTGGGCGCAATACGGATATACAAAATATAAATTATTATCAACTATATATTTATAAAAAAACTTTTTCCAGGACGATTCCGGCCATTTTTTCACATTATCGGGCAGTTTATCTGTTTCGGTAATAACAGGTTTTGTTTCATAAAACGACTTAAAAGCTTCCCATTGTTTATTCGTCCATACTTGCCCCCAGGAACTTGGGATTTGCATAAAAAAAGCATCGTAGCCGTTCTGCAAGGGAATGAACGGCAGGCCTGTAAACTCATTTGCCGAGTCGTTCCATTTATAAGTAATCAATGAGATTCCGGCGATCTTCTTTTCTTCGTCATAAAACGATATGGCCTGCGAAGCATAATCATAAAAATAAGGACTGACAAATAAATCATCTTCCAGAACAATGACACTGCCATATTCTTTACTCAAATCGCCACAGGAAATCACATGCTTTCGCAGTCCTAAATTTTCTTTATGTGCAATAATCCTTTTTTCACCGTGTTGCCAGACTAATTTTTGGGCAATGTCAAGCATTTCACCGGTTCCTCCGCCATCAATACTGATAATCAATGGGATGTTGGAATATCCGTTGTAATTGGCATTATTAATTGATCCTAACAATCTTTTGAGAGAATTAGGACGATTGTATGTAACGATTACTATTGCGGGTTGCATGCGTGTGATTTTTTTTCTTATTTATCTTAATTAACCTGTTTTACAACCAGTTC